>JGI26470J50227_1000030_pt1 | contig 70919 bp, 67 predicted proteins | sample FreactTroBogLake_FD_50227 | JGI IMG/M metagenome (IMG submission 50227)
TGCGGAGGAACCAGGGAGAAGCCGAAACTGCTGAAAAAGCTCCGGAGAGATGTCCTGGGCAGTCGGGATGGGGGCAGAAGGGAGGAACGAAGTCCATGGTAACTCCTTGAGGATCAACACCATGGACAGCTTTCTCTCGCCCCCTACTTCATCAGCCGAATCGGGGGCACACTAAAATTGATAAGCTTTGTAGTACTCCATCCGGAGGTATCGAACCGTTTTTATCTTCTCGTACAAGCTCTTCCGGAACATATGGGGGCTTTGCACGTTGTGGGGCATCATGTCGTAGTGGGCGGGGACGGCGACCTCGGGTTGCACGAGAGCACAGATTTCCGCCGCCTCCCAATGGCTCAGATTGTGGTATCCCCCGTTGATGCAAACGGCCATCATGGCGGGTTGCAGGGCTTTGACGTGCTCCAGAAGCGGGGNCTTTGCCGTGTCCCCGGAGTTATACCAGACCCGACCTCCTGGGAACTTCACAGCAAAACCCATGTGATTGAGGTCTGTGAAGTCTGTGGGCTCGGCGAAGGTTCCGGTGATTTCGANCCCCCGGGCCGTCACGGTCTGGAGCGGATGCATGAGGATCTGTTGACCGGCAGGAATCCCGGCATCGGTGACGACCTTCAGAGCCTGCCAGGGCCCCAGGAACAGGGCTGTTTCTTTGATGGTCAGCCGCTCCAAGGTGAACGGATCGGCGTGATCGGCGTGGCTGTGGGTGATCAGAACCACGTCGACCTTGAGGTCCTCGGGTTCGATGAAGACCGGGAGCAACCGGCTCTTGGGTCCCGGGATCTTGGTCCTCTTCGAGGCGCAGAAGTCGGTTAGGTAAGGATCGACGGCCAAGAGAGTCCCATCGCTCCCTTTGAGGATCCAGGAGTTCTGGCCCAGGTGCCAGACGGCGGTTTTTCCGGCCCCGGGTTGGTACGCCTGGATCGCCGCCATGAAGTCGGGCGACGAGAGGGATGGGGCGACGGGCTGGGGAAAGTGAATATCCTCGGAGGGATCGAAATCGACGATGGGGAGTTCCATGCTTCTATAGTAAAAAAAAGTGGGGATCGAAGCCAGTCTTCGTTTCCGGGATAGCCCTTCCCTCGGGCCGGGAAAAGAGCGCATGATGAGGCCATGCGAGATCGTTTCCTCCGGTTGACCCAGGCTTTGGCCCAGGGTGTCTATGAACGCGATGAGGCCTTGAAGCTGGGCCTGCTGGCCCTCTTGGCGGGCGAGAGTGTGTTTCTGCTGGGGCCCCCCGGGACGGCAAAGAGTCTCTTGGCTCGTCGTCTGAAGGCCGCCCTGACGGGGGCCCGGGCTTTTGAGTACCTGATGGGGCGGTTCTCGACCCCGGAGGAGATCTTTGGGCCGCTGAGCATCGCGGGGCTCCGGGACCGAGACGTTTTCGAGCGCCGGACGGCGGGGTACCTTCCCGAGGCCGACATAGCCTTTCTCGACGAAGTGTGGCGGGCCAGTCCTCCCATCCAGAATACCCTGTTAACCATCCTCAACGAAAAGCGGTTTCGCAATGGTGACCGGGAAACCACCGTGCCTTTAAAGTTGTTGGTCGCCGCCTCAAACCGGGGTCCTTCGGGAGAAGAAAATGCCGAAGCCTTCTGGGACCGGTTTGTCATCCGCCTCGAGGTAGGCCCCCTGGCCACCGAGGACGGTTTCCGGGGCTTGGTGAGCGACACAGTCGATCTGTATCGACCCAGGATCGGCGCCGATGCCTTCACTTCCGAGGAATGGAAGGCCTTGCAAATGGGCATCGATCTTGTGGAGCTCCCCGACGCGGTGGTCAACGCTCTCCTCGCCCTCCGGGAGGCCCTGGCCGAAGGCCCTCACCCGCTCCGGGTGTCGGACCGTCGGTGGAAAAAAGCTTCCCGACTCCTCCGGGCTTCGGCGGTGGCCCACGGCCGGGCGACGGTCGACGGCCAGGACGTGGGGTTGCTCGAGCATGTCCTTTGGGATCAACCCGAGGACCGACCGCGGGNGGCCGAGCTCTTGGTCCGAGTCCTTGAGGAGCAGGGCTGGCCAGGCCCCGAAGACCTCGGGGCCTACGAGGCCGAAGTGGAAGCCCTGCGGTCCGACCTTCGGGCCTTAACGTGGAAAGAGCGAACGGTGGTGCAGCCAAAGCCAGTGCTTCAGGATGGGGAGTATTACNCCCTCTTGGGCTATCCCGGGGACCTCTCTTCCCGGATCTGGGCCCAAGACTACGCCGTGCTGAAGGTCGACGAGGACCTCGATGGAGAGCTCTTTTTCTTCACGCCCCACGGGCCGTTCCGGCACAGCGAGAAGCNCCTCCTTCGGGCCACCGGGGGCCCCGCCGAAGTCGAGATCGACGGACGACTGTTCGCCCTCGAGAGCCAGCCCGAACAGGTGACTGTCTTCGACCGGATTCCCCCCGACGGCCCGGGCCTCCGGGCCTGGGAAACGAGGGCCCGGGATCTATCCCAGCGCTTGGCGACAGCTCGGACCCGGGTGGATGCCGAAGCCGACCTCCGGAAGGCCGAGGCCGACCTCCACTTGTTCTGTCGTTCGTATGCAGGCCCTTGCGGCCGTGGTCTGGAACGAGACTCCTCGGACCTGGGCGAACTCTTGGTCCGGGTCGAAACTCTGGTGGAGACCCGTGACCCTGACTGAGGAGCTGCGGCGGCGGCTCCCGGATCGCCCGTACCTGGCTCAATGGTTTGGTCACCGGGAAACGTTGGAACCCTGGCCCGACACCGACCGGGACCGCTGGGTTCGCCGGACGGCAGCGGCGGTGGCCACCTGGTCCCGGGGTCGAGATGCCTCGCCGTCCCCCTTGGATCGTCAAGAGCAGAGCCTCCTCGAGGCCTTGGCCGCCGGGACCCTCCCCCTGGAAACCGCCCTTCGATTCTTGGTAGCCCTCTACCCTGCCCAGGCTCAAAAATGGAACCGTCCCGTCCAGGACGACGCAGACCACCGCCGGGCTGTTTTGTCCGACTGGACGTCCTGGAGCGGCGTCCGTCGGGCCCAAGCCCGGCAACGGGCCGACGCTTCGGAACTCCCAGGGTTTCACCAGACCCTCTGGACCCGGATTCGCAAGCTGGCCGAGGCCGAGGCGGCGGTCCGAGGCCTGTTGTCGGACCGGGACGTGGGTTGGGACCTCGATTCCGGGGCCTGGGAAGACCTGGACTTCCGGCCGCTGGAGGACGTCGCCGCCGTTCTCGAGCAAGAACCGGCCCTCCGGCGGATCGCCGAGCTACTAGGCCGCGACTACCGGGCCCGAACCCGCCCTCCGGAGCCTCCGCCGACACCACCAACCCTCGATCCCGAGCCCGAGCCAGGCCGAACGGAGATCCGGGGGGTGCGGTTTGGCGCCGAATGGCAAGCCCTCGTGAGCTCGGAGGCTGCCCTCCTGGCCTTTCCCGAAACCCAGACTCTGTTCTTCAAGAAGACCGCCGAGGCGGAGCTGCTGGTCTGGGACCATTTCAGCCCTGCGCCCCCGGCACCGAAGACTCTGAGCGCGACGATGGAGCGCCAGAAACGAAACGACCGGGGCCCGGTGGTCATCGCCCTCGACACCTCGGGGTCCATGCGGGGCAAACCCGAGCAGGTGGCCAAGGCCGCGGTCTTGGCCCTCCTCCGGGTCTGTTTAGAGGAAGGCCGGGCCTGCTACCTGATCAACTTCTCGTCAGAGCACCGGAACCTCGACCTTTCCGAGGTCGGGACGGCCCTTCCCGAGTTGCTTCGCTTTCTGGAGTTTAGTTTCCATGGGGGAACCGACCTCGCGCCGGCCCTCCGGGAATGCTTGAAGGTTCTGGAGGCTGGGGCGTTCCGGGATGCCGATGTGTTGGTCGTGTCCGACTTCGCCGTCCCCAAGATTCCCTCGGCCCTCCGGGCGGCCGTGCGGCACCAGCAGGAGTTCCGAGGCACCCGGTTCTACAGCCTCACCGTGTCGGTCCGCCCGCTGAACGACTTCCTGAACATCTTCGACGCGGGCTGGGTGTACAACATCCACCCGTACCAAACCAACGGCATCGCCCCCGAGAGCCTCGACGCCCTTGGGTGATCCCTACCCCGGCCTTTTACCGGCCCCGGCTGCGCTTCTTGGGCTGGGCCACCGGTTCGGCCTGGGCACTTTTTTTCTTGTGGTACGCATTCAAGGCCACGAGGGTTAGGACCCCGGCGACAATCATCAGGGCGCAGAGAATCTGGCCCATGCTGAAATTGAAGAGAGGCACCTGCAGTTGGCTGGTGGAGGTGCCGGGTTGGAACACAATGATGAAGTCGAGGCCTTTGTCGGGGTTGCGGAAGTACTCAATCACGAAGCGCACCACCCCGTAGGCGATGAGGTAGGCCCCCATCAAGAAGCCCTTGAAGGGCTTTCGGTCCTTGAGCACGAACCAAAAAAGCAACCACAACACGATCCCCTCGCCGAAAGCCTCGTACAGTTGGCTCGGGTGCCGGGGCAAGTTGACGGTGGGGTCCGAGGTGGTGATCCCGGTTTGGGCCATGGCATCCTGAACCCACGGGGNGGACACGGGAAGTTTTTCGCCGGTGGGAAACACCATTCCCCAGGGTGCGGTGGTCACCCGGCCCCAAAGCTCTCCGTTGATGAAATTCCCGAGGCGACCAAAGGTGTAACCCAAGGGGAAGGCGGCGACGACCCAGTCTCCCCACTGGAGCAAATCGAGCTTCTTGACCCGGGCGTAGATGGCCACCCCGGCCAAAACACCGATCAATCCACCGTGGAAACTCATCCCGGCGAACCCGGTGAACTGCCCCGTGTGGTCAAACGGCCAGAAGATGAGCCAGGGGTGGGTCAGGTAATCGAGTCGATCGTCGGAATAGATGAGGGNGGCAAAAATTCGAGCGCCGACGATCATCCCGCCCAGGCCCGAGAAGAAGAAGTTACTGATGGTGTCGCTCGAAATGGTCTGGCCGCTCTTCTTCACCTGGACCATGAAGAGCCAGTAGGTGAGAGCAAAGGCCACGACGTACATCAAGCCGTACCAGCGCACGGGGAACCCCTGGATGATTTCGGGTCGAATCCAGTCGGGGAAGGTTAGATACAGCGGCATGGGACCTCCGTTAGTCCAAGGGCTTTTCTTCGATGCGTCCCGTGTGTTCATCGAACACCAACCGAAGGGCTGTCTTCCGGGACTGGGGTTCGTACACTCGACCATGACTCTCGATGCTGACCCCGGGAAAGAGGGTCTCCCGGATCACGATTTCACTGGGCACATGGAGATCAAACTTATCCCGAAGGTTGATGAGCTTCAGGTTTCGTTTGGCCAACATTTTCATTAAAAGGACTTTCTTCTGCCGGGCGGTCGCAAGCTTTTCTACGTCCGCAGGCCCGGCCAACTTTCTCATGAGGACGTCCAACTGAACGATGGCTTCCCGGAGCTTGTCAGTCTCCTTCACCTCGGCCTGGATCTGATCTTCCACTAGGTAGTCCTGACCGAAACTAATCACCGTCGGCATCCCCGAGGGAGTCCCTAGGTTCATGACGTCGAGGCCCAGGCGCACCTTGGCCAGCCCCCCCTGGAGCCCCCCATTCGGCGTCTTTTGAAAGATCTTTCCGTTGACCCGGAACGTGCACCCCAGGGCACTCTTGCCGACGTGGACGTCCCCCACGGCCATCACCAAGGCCCGCTCGACGAACCCCACCGAGACATGCTTCTTGGCTCGGATCACGGCCTTCCCTTCCCCGTGGATTCCATCGGCCACTTGGATATTGTGGTCCGAGGAAAGGAGCGCGCCCCCGACCCGGCCGCGAACCTTCAGGTTCCCGGCCATGACGTAGGCGCCCGTCTCGACGGCACCGTTCACCATCACTTCGCCGGGGAATTTCACGTTGCCGGCCTTGCCCCCCACCGAAGCCACGGCGATCTGGGTCAGGATGGACAGATGTTCTCCGTCGAAGACAACCTCTCCACTCTTCAGAGCCTTGAACTGCTGAAGACCCGACGCCTCGGTGGTGACCTCGAAGTCCGAGCTGATGACCAGACTTCGGGGTTCGGCCTCTTCGGAGGGAATCAAGTTCCCCAGGACGTCGGTTCCATCCACCACGCCTTCCCGGGGGGGTTGGTAGGTGGCTGCCACTTCCCCCTCCCGGATCGAAAGCCGCTGGCGGCCTTCGGCATCCACCCGGGGCGGCTGGGAGAACTGCAGACGTCGGGTTAGGTCGTTGGCCGCAGCCTGCCCTTCGGCGACCAGGACACGTTCGGCCTTCCCCGAAGCGACAGCCGTTTCCAGGGCTTCCACGATGTTCTGTTCCAGGAGGCCGGCCCGGACCTGGGCGGCTTCGAGGGCCGCATCGATGAGGGACCGATCCAGGCGGCGCCCGGTGCCTCGGCCCTGGGTCAGGGTTAACCAAGCCTGCAGGTTGTCGTCGCTTCGGTGCACCGTCGCCACCGCGTCCCAGTGGGGGCGAACTCGAAAGACCGTGGCTCCGTTCAGGGTGGCGGACTCCATCAGGCCGTCCATGGTGGCCACCAACGAAGTGCCGTTGAGTCGAACGTTCGACAAGAGGAGCAAGGGCGGTTCATTCCCGGGAACGGCGGGAATTGCCTTGCCGGTGACGTCGATGCCGTCCTCCCCCTGGCCATCTGCGGGGGGCTCCAAGCGAGCAAACTCCTGGCCTTCCCGGACCGGAGCCGCCTTTTCGACAGCTTCGGGGGGAAACCGATCCCGATCGGGGACAGACTCCAGGTATTTGGGGCTCGCGACCAACGCGGAGTGAACGGCCTTCTGGTCCGCCGGGGACAGCAACCCGACGGAATACACGAGGACCAGATCCTTACCCCGGGTGGCGGGCTTGCCCGTGGCTAGGAGAAAGTCCTTCAACTCGGTTTCTGGACCGTTCAAGAACTCCTGGAGGGCTCCCTTCACGGCGTCGAACGAAAAGCCTTTCAACTGGGCGTCCCTGAGGTGAGTGCCCAGATCCTTGAGCACCAGGGGAGCCCCCCGGCCCAGGGGTTTCAAGACATCGAGAAAGGCCTTGGCCTTGTCGGGGGAAAACCGAATGGCGAAGGAGCCGTCGCGATCGGCCACCAGGGATCGCCCCTGGAAGGCCTGTCCCGAGGCCACGGCGTTGTCCAGGAGGGCCTGGAGTTCCGCCTCGGAAGGAACCCTGGTGACGTCGAAGCCGTCGGCCTTGAGTTGGGCCAGGAGCGCCGCCGCCCGGGGGGTCTCCTCCACCGGATTCCCAGGGGTGAAATCCAGGAAGGCGCTGGTCTTGTCGGAAGAATACCCCAGGGACCAGTGGTGCCCCTGGTGGGCCACGAGGTCGGCCCAGTTCCTCCCCACGCGCAAGAAGCCCGAAACNCCGGCGACCACGTCGGCCTTCTGGCGGACGAGCCGAAGACCACTGAAGAACGAGGTGACCTTCCCGGTGGGGGGGCTGATGGCCTTGCCCCCCAGGTCTCGGCCGGGTTGACCCGGACGGGGGGGAAAGACCGTGGCCACTTTGACCCCCTCGTCCACCCAAAAGACCTTCACCGGGTTGGGATCCACCAGGACCTTCTCCCGGACGGCCCGGGTCTCCACCACGGTCTGAACTTCCTCGTGGGCCGCCCCGAAGAGGCCGGCCTTCCCCGGCACTTTCTTTTGGACTTTGACCTTTTCGTACCGGGTTTGGAACACTTCCGGGGGGCCGGCAGCCTTCAGCACCCGGGAAGCCAGGCTTTTTTTCTCTTCGGGGAGGGGCAACATCTCCACCCACTCCCAGGTTTCTCCCGACGGAGGAACGGGGGCTTGGCCCTGGGCGGCGGAAATCTCGATGGTGGGTTCTTTGGTCTTCTGGAACTTCTGAAGGGCGGCGCTGAGGGCGTCGATATCGAAGCCTTCGGTCACACCGGCGTCCGCGAGGATCCTGACGAGGGCGCCCTCGTCGTAGTCGAGATCCCCCTCCCGGCCCACGGCCAATCGTGCTTCGAGCCGGGAGGGATCCACCACCACCTCAATGGTGCCTTTGAAACGGAGACCGGTTGCCATGGGTTCGACCTAAGGTCTGAAGCCGCCTTGGATCGCTTTCACGATCTTGGACTTCAGCAACAGGTTCTCCTTTTTCAGCTGATTGATTTCAAACTGCTGGGTTTTCACGGTTTCCATGAGGTCTCCCATGGACAAGGCCCCGGTTTGCAAGAGCTCTTGCAGGTAGACCATCTTGGCCTCAAAGTCGATCTCGGCCTCCATGAGGGCGGTCTGGTGGGTTTCTTCGAGGGCTTGGAAATCGAGGGGCCCTGCGTCTTCCCTCTCAAACGACAGGATCTTGTCGGCAATCCGGTAGATGCCCTGGGCCAGGACCGACTGGGGTTTGTACAGGACGATGGGCAACCGGGACGACAGGGCGATGTCTTGAAGCTCATCCCGGTAGATGACGCCCAGATGTTCGAGGTCGAAGCCCAGGTACTCCCGGCACGACCGTCGGACCTTGTTAGCCTTTTCCACGTCCTTGGGGTCTTCCAACATATTGAAGACCAAACGAGGCTGAAAATGCGTGGCCGCCTTATCGTAGGCGGCCCAACTGACCGGGNCTTTCTCTTTCACTTTTTCCAGGAACTTGGGGATGTACAACTTCTGCAGAGCTGAACCCCCGGCCAGGAGCTTGTGGAACTGCAACTCGGCCCAGGAACCCTTGGCAAACGACGTCTCGAGGATGCGAAAGACGGCGTTTTTCAAGAAGAAATAGGCGTTGAGGGTAGCGGTGAGGGTTGGGGNGGTGATGATGATCCCCCGCCCTGAAATCAGGAAGAAGTCGACCGTGTTGGCGCTGGTCCCCGCCCCCAGGTCGAGGATCAAGACGTCGGTATCGGGCAAGGCCATCAGGGCCTTGATCAGGTTTCGTTTTTGGAGGGGCTTCAGGTTCGCCATCCCGGGGATTTCGGAGTCTCCAGGGATGAACCTCAGGTTATCGATGTCGGTATCGACCAGGAGGTCTTCAAAATTCATGGACGGAGTGTTGAACCACGTCCCGATTCCGAACGGAATTCCCCGAAGACCCAGGATGAGATGGAGGTTGGAGCCGCCTAAATCGAGGTCCACCAGGACAACCCGTCGTCCCGCCTGGGCCATGGCGATCCCAAGGTTGGCGGCTAGCAACGACTTGCCCACCCCGCCCTTTCCGCTTGCGATGGGGATGATCTGCACGCCTAGCCTCCGAGCCGTCATTCTAATTCCGCACCTATGCACGGTCAAGGGCGCAGTATATATTGGTCGCCATGGAATCCGGAGCCCGAAAGAAGCTTTTGATCGGCGGCCTCTTGGCCGGATCAGTGGCCGTCACCCTGTTCGTTATTGTGTTTTTCNCCCTGGGCCCCGTGGTCTTTGGGGAGGCGCCCGCCACGGCGGGGGCCTCGGCCGACGACCGTCGGTACGCCGAGAAATTCGAAGAAATTCTCACCTTCGTCACGAAGAACTACGTCGACGAGGTGGACCGTCAGAAGCTTTTTGATGGGGCCATGAAGGGCCTGTTCGCCAGCCTCGGCGACCCGTACAGTTTGTACTTAACCTCGTCTGAAATGATGACTCTCACCGATACGACCACCGGGGAATTCGGTGGTGTGGGCCTCTACGTGAACAAACCGGATCCGGCCCAGGCCGACAAGTCGAAGGACCCCCGGGATAAGTTCGTCGAAGTTGTTGCGCCCATCGAAGACACACCGGCCTGGAAGGCCGGCTTGTTGGCGGGGGACGCCATCACCAAGGTGGACGGCGAAGACGTGGCCGCCTTGACCATGGACGACGTGCTGAAGCGGCTCCGAGGGCAACCGGGCACCAACGTCAAGGTCACCGTCCTCCGGGGCACGGCGACCACCTTGGAGTTCACCCTCCGCCGAGAAATTATCCAAGTGCCCTCGGTCAAGAACACCTGGATCGGCGACGACATTGCGTACATTCGGATCACCCAGTTCACCGCCCACACGGCCGAAGCCTTCGATGCGGCCGTGGCCCAGTTTGCGAACAAGCCCTACACCCGGATGGTCATCGACCTGAGGAACAACCCGGGCGGCCTGCTCGAAGCCGTGGCCAAGGNGGGTGGCCGGTTCTTCAAAGACGGAGTCATCGTGAGCACCCGGTCCCGGGTCGCCGGGGAAAGCAGCGTCTACGAAGCCCAGGGCCAACAGACCATCCCTGACTCCGTGAAGATCATCGTGTTGGTGGACAAGGGAAGCGCCTCGGCGGCAGAAATCCTGGCCGGTGCGTTGAAGGACCGAAAGCGCGCCTTCCTCCTCGGGGAAACGACCTACGGTAAGGGTTCGGTCCAGCAGGTGATTCCCTTCGACAAGACGGGCTTTAAGCTCACCATGGCCCGGTACTACNCCCCTTCGGGGGTCAACATCGACAAAGTAGGCATTGCACCCAACGAGACCTTGAAGGACCAAGACTTGACCGACGCCCAGTTAGGGGAGTTCCGCAAGCTTCTGGACGCCAAGACCATCCAGACGTTTGCCGCCGAACACCCCAAGGCCAACCCCTCGGACGTGGACACCTTCGTCCAAAGTCTGAAGGCCACGGGAGTCACCCTGGAACCCCGGCTGCTAGCCCGGCTGACCCGCCAGGAGTTGGATAGAATCAACAACCGCCCAGGCCCGGTCGTCGACCTGGAATACGACATCGTGCTCCAAGAGGCCATCAAGCTGTTGCGGGGNGGAAGTCTGGTTATTCCGTGAAGCAACTGGTCTTGCCCCCGGGGAGTCGGGTCGACGACACGGTCGAACTCAAGAACCGGGAGCACCACTATCTGGCCCGGGTGCGACGGATTTCGGTGGGCGAACGGTTGGCCGCCGTCGATGGAGAGGCTCGGCTTCTCCTCGAGGTCACGAAGGTGGACCCCGATCGGACCGTCTTGACGGTGGTCAACGCCGCCGAAGTGGCCCCCCCAGCGACGAAGCTGACCCTTTTCCCGTTCCTCCTCAAAGCAAGAAAACTCGATGACGTGGTCCGCCAGGCCTGCGAGGCGGGGGTGACCACCATCGTCCCCGTGGTGGGCGACTACTGCGTCGCCCGGACCGAGGGCGACGACGCGAAGCAAAAGGCCCAGCGCTGGGCCACCATCGCCAAGGAAGCCGCCCAACAGTCGGGGAATCCCCGGGTCTGCGAGGTGCTTGCCCCGGTGCCCTCCCGGAGACTGACCGACCTTTGGACCGAGGAGGGGCCCCTCTTGGTGTTCCACCAAACCCCTCTGGACAAGGGAAGTTTGCACCGGTATCTTTTCCCCCGGCCCCGTGCGGCCGGTCTCGTCGTTGGTCCCGAAGGCGGCCTGTCACCAACGGAGATCGATTCCCTCCTGAGCGGCGGCGGGAAGCCCGTCTGGTTGGGACCCTTTGTCCTCCGGGCTGAAACGGCCTCTCTCTATGCCGTGGCCGCCGTCAACACCATCCTCCAGGAGACTCAGGAATGGACCATCCCTTTGTAACCGACCTGAAGCGGATCATCCTGCTCAAGGTTCCCATCGACATTGTTCCCGAAGATCAGATTGCCCGGATCGCCCAAGAACTCGCCGAAAGCCCGGGACACAAGAGCATTGTGTTCCTCACCTATGCCAAGTTCATGAAGGCTCGCCGGGACCCGGAGTTCCTCGCCCAACTGAACCGAGCCACCTTGGTCATTCCCGTTTCCCGTAGCCTGGAACGCGGTTGCCGCTTCCTCAAACTTCCTGAGCCGGTACGACACTATCCGTTCGACTTTACCATCCGGTTCTTGGGAGCCCTCGAGGATAAGCACTGTACCCTCTACCTCTTGGGGGACCACCACCAAGCGGTCCAGACGATTGCCGCCAACATCCGCACCTCGTTTCCGAAGCTCACCCTCGTGGGTCGCCATACCGGTCACTACGGTCGGGACAAGGAAGAGCCCATCTTGTTGGCCATCCAGAAGGCCACCCCCACGGTGCTTCTGGTCGGTCCCGGGATCCCAGGGCGCGAGAAGTGGGCCTTCCGGCAAGGGGCCCCCTTGCCCGTGAAGATTAGTCTCTACTCCGAAGAAACCTTCCGGATCATGGCCGGGCGCAAGCGCCGTCCGTCGAAGGCGGCCTTCCGGAAGGGCACCTACGAATTGCACCGAGCCTTGTTCAACCCGATCAAGATGCTCCGGGNGTTTTCGTATCTGTGGTACGGCCTGCTGCTTCTCGTCCAACGCCTGTCCAAAAGACCTTGACGATTCATTAGCTTTTGCTAACATTCTCGTGCAATCCCTCGTGGAAAAGGATGGCATGAGCAAGCAACCCTTCCGCATTGCCTTCGTCGGTCGGCCCCATCCCGAGATGGAATCCTTCCTGGCTCAAATCTCTCCCCACCTTCAACCCCTGTTTGTGGCCACCTGGGACGCTCTCCAGGCCCACCTGGAGACCTTTCAGCCCGAACTCGTGGTGGTCNCCCCCGACCTTCCCCCGGCNCCCCCCTTCGAGTTGTCGGTTCCCCTTCGAGTTCTTCGGGAACAGGTGTGGGACAAGACCTGCGCCGAGGTCGAACACTGGATCCTGAGCGAACCGGGAAGGGTGAGGCTCAGGTCCCCGGAATACGAACTCCTCGGCCGATCCCCGGCCATTGCCCGGGTTCGAGGGGCCCTGGTGGCCACCGCCAACAACGCCCTGCCCGTCCTCCTCACCGGGGAGAATGGGACCGGGAAAGACCTCGCGGCCACGGTGATCCACCGGCTGTCGACCCGGTGTGACCAGCCTTTCATTGCGGTGAATTGCGGGGCCATTCCCTCCGGGCTGGCCGAAGCAGAGTTTTTCGGTTGCGTCCGGGGTGCCTTCACCGGGGCCGAGAATCGACCGGGACTCTGCCAACAAGCCCAAGGGGGTACCCTGTTCCTCGACGAAATTGGGGAACTGGCCCCGGAAATCCAAGGGAAGCTGCTGCGAGCCCTCGACAACCACGAAGTTCGCCGCTTGGGGTCCCGGGCCGTGGAACCCACCAGTTTTCGGTTGGTCTGCGCCACCAACCGACACCTGGTCGACGAGGTGGCCGGGGGACGGTTTCGCCAAGACCTGTTCTACCGCATCAACGTTTTGACCCTCGGGCTCCCGCCCCTGAGGGAGAGGCTGGAAGACCTTCCCATCCTGGCGTCGCACTTTCTCCGGACCGAAGCCCTCGATTTGCGGCACCCCGTCTTCGTCGGCAAGCGCGCCTTGGCCAAGATGGCCGAGTACCACTGGCCGGGGAACCTGCGTCAGTTGAGGAACGTCCTGCTGCGGGCCGTGGTCCTCTACGATCCGGTCGAGGTGGAACCCCGACACATCGAATGGGAGCCCTAGAAGAGGAGCGGGACGAAAAGCACCCGAAAGCCCCCGGTCCCGACCACCGCGGCCACTTGAAACTTCCGGTAGGGGTAGATCAACAGGTCTCCCCCCTCCCGGGGCCTCTTGGCCACCACGACCTTGGCCCAATGGGGCCCTTCGAACCTCAAAACCGTCCGGTGGGCCACCAAGTTGGCCTCGTCTTTCCACTCCCCTTGGACAAAATCCACCTCAGCCACAAAGGGCTCTTGGCTGAGAATTCGGACCGCCGAAGCGGCCCCCGTGAAGACATAAAGGGACCCTGCTACCGGGGGACTTTTCTCAAACGACGCTAGGTCGCGACCGAAGTCGACTCGGCCCTGAAAGACCGACTCTTGGCCCCAAGAAAAGCTAGACAAAATGAAGAAAAACACGGGTAAAAGGACTCGGATCATCTTGCTTTCCTCGACTCGAAGTGTAAAATCAACGTAGGAACGGGGTCAAGGTTCCAATTTGACAAAAACTTTGTCACTGCCTATTATAACGTACAAAGTCGGCCTGCCCCAGTCACGATCCGGCCTGCCAACAGATTGAGGGAGTTATGAGCGCAAACAACGAAATCGTCAGCGGCTTCGACGACGAAAAGGACGACAGCCTGAAGATCCGGCTCCAGAGAACGGAGGGGGTCGACAACGGCATCGTCCTGTATCTGACAGGATACATCGACACGTATAACTCGAACTTCTTTCAGAAGCGGGTCTCCAAGGCCATCGATGCAGGCTTCACGAGGATCATCTTCCACTGCGCGGGTTTGAACTACGTTTCCTCCACAGGGATTGGATCGTTTACCGCCTTCCTCAAGGCCGTCCGTCCGAAGGGCGGGGAAGTCGTCCTGTTGGAAATCCAACCCAAGGTCTACGAGGTGTTCCAGCTCCTCGGGTTCAGCCAGTTCTTCAACATTAAGGATAGCTTGGAAGATGCCATCAAGTTCTTCCAAGGGGGCGGAACCTCGGATACCCAGGACAACGGAATCTTCCCCAAGACGTTCAATTGTCCCATCTGCTCGAAGCGCCTCAAGGCGGCCCGGGCAGGCCGGTTCCGCTGTTCCGAGTGCAAGACCATCCTTGCGATCGATAACTCGGGGCAAGTCTTCCTGGGTTGAGGATGCCCATGGACGCCAAGGCGAAACTGGAAGGCTACTTTACACAACTGGGTCTTGGCTTTCAGCAGATTGCTGACCGCACCTGGGTGGTCACCGACGACGATGCCGGGGTTCACCAGGTGGTGGTCACCGTTGACGATCCCATCGTGGTCGTTCGGGTCACCGTCATGCCCCTGCCTCAAAAAAATCGAGAACCGTTCTTCGAAACCGTTCTGAGGATGAACGCCAGCGATCTGGTGCACATTGCCTACGCCGTCGAAGGGGAACACCTCATCCTTTCGAATTCTTTTCTGTTGGAGACCCTCGATATCGAGGAGATCCAAGCCGCCGTCGACGAAATCGGGCTGGCATTGATCCAGCATTACTCGATCCTTTCGAAGTACAGGAACTAAGGAGCACCAGCATGGGCATTTGGGACAACCTCAAGCGGGTCTTCAAATCCAACATCAACGCGGCGATTAGCAAGGCGGAAGATCCCCAGAAGATCCTCGAGCAGACCATCATCGATATGAACGAACAGTTGCTCGAGAACAAGAAGGCGGTGGCCAGTGCCATCGCCGACGAGAAGCGACTGGAACGACAGTACAACGACAACCTTGCCCTGGCCCAGGATTGGGAAGGCAAGGCCGTTTTGGCCGTCAAGAGCAATCGCGATGACCTCGCCAAGGAGGCCCTCCTTCGCCAGAAGGAGTATGCCGACTACGCAGTTCAGTTCAAGCAGCAATTCGATGCCCAACACGCGGCCGTCGAGAAGCTCAAGGATGCCCTTCGACAGCTCCAGTCCCGAATCGAGGAAGCCGGTCGAAAGAAGAACATCCTCATCGCCCGGGCCAAGCGAGCCGAAGCCCAGAAGCGGATTTCCGAGACCATGGGAAGTCTTTCCAACAACTCGGCCTTCGAAGCCTTCGATCGGATGGCCACCAAGGTCGACCAGCTCGAGGCCGAAGCCAGCGCCACGGCGGAACTCGAAGACCTCAACGGCACGGCGAACCTGGAGAAGCAGTTCAAGGAACTGGAAAGCGGCAAGGTGGGGGCCGACCTGATGCTCGAAGACCTCAAGGCTAAGATGAAAGCTCAGGAAGCCGGTGCGGTCACCGTCCACGAACAAGCGGCGGGCAAGCCCTCCTGAATCTGCTGTTTGTGGAAGAGACGACGGATCGGATTGAACTCCTCCGATCGGCGGCACCCCTGGGGGCACACATTACGTGTGCCCCTTTCTATTTGCCAGGTCCGTGGGACGCCTCGGTGGTCCCGGCGTCTCAATTCTTCTCCCAACCCGAATTGAGGAAGGCCTTGAACCTCGTCGTCTATGGTCCAGGGCATCTGTTTCGGGCGGCGTGGCTTTCGGGGGCCCAGGAGTACCTCAAGGAGCCCTGGCAACCCGACGAGCTATTCCTGCGGTTGGCGGGGCCCCGGCCTCCGTTTGTAGAATGGACGAGCCACGGCCTCACCTTCCGGCTCGAAGGCCTCCGGGTGTCCCTGGAGGATGGCCGGTGTGTGGAGTTGTCTGCCGCCGAGGCCGAGCTGCTGCGAATCCTCGTCCAACGCCGGGGGATGGCCGTCTCCCGGGGAATCCTGGGCTGGGCGGCTTCGTGCTCTCCCGGACGGGTCGTCGACACCCTCGTGGCCCGGGTTCGGCGAAAGCTCGTCGTCCTCAGTGGCCACGATACCAATCCCCTCCCGGGGGTCCGGGGCCTGGGTTATAGGCTTCCTTGAACGTTCCGTAACCCCGTGGTATCTTGGTCCCACTGTGAAAGATACCGTGCTCAACCTCTTGGTTTTTCTTTTGGTTTTTGTGGGCACGGCCCTGGTATTTCTTATCACGTATGGACTTTCCCTCGCGCTTATCCCCGGGGGAAAGGGTCTGATCTTCTCGAACCCCTTTGCGGCAGCCTTGTTACCCAGCTTGCTGGCAGGCTTGGTGGTGGCCCAGTATCGCGCCGTCCGGCGTCCGGGTGTGTTTCCCGTCACCTGGGTCCTGTTGGCCGCCGGGTTCTTTCTTGTCCTGACCCTTTCGATTCCCGTCATTCAGCAAATGCCCTCGGTCCGGGCACCGGACGCCACCCCCTTGGTCCCGGGCCGGTTCCTCCCCCTGGCGGATGGCTCTCAGTTGTTGTCCGTGGGCCGGGTTACCGTCGACATCCCCCAGGGCACAAAGCCCATGACCGTGGCCGGAGACACCCAGTACGATCCGTGGAATCAGCGGTTTGTTTTTTCGTCCAGCGACCCCAAAACCTTGGGCAACGGAGGTCCCGAGAGGACGTACTTCCAGTACACCCCCGCCTTGGCGGGGNTGCAGACCGACTTTCTCGGGGTCTACTCGGTGCTGCGCGACAATTACTTCAATCGTCCCTTTGCCTTCTGGCTCACCGCGGTGGTGGTCACTTGGTTGTTCATGGGGACGTTTTTCTTCTTCTCGTTACGAACCTGGCCCCTCGTCCACGTGGTTCTGATTTTGCTCGCCTTGAGGGCTGCCTTGATGTTCTTGGTCTNCTCCTTTTGGTCCCTCCCTGGGTTGGTGGACCTTTGGGCTCCCGGGGATTGGGCCCCGGCCCTCCGGGTGTGGGGTCCTGTCGGTCTCATTGCGGTGGCCGCAGCCACCTTGTTCTTCATGACCTGGCTCTCGAAGCCCTGGAAGCACGGAGCCCTGTCGTGAGCCGCATCGGTCGTCGATACGCAGCGACCCTCGGGGTGATGGTGGCCCTGGCCGCCGGGGTCCTCGCCCTCCTGTATCTGGGCCGATGGCTGTCTCCCCGGCTCTTGGGGGCCCTCCCCTCCTGGCTCCCCGAGGACGTCTGGGTCGGCCTTGGGTACCAGTTCGCTTCCGACCTGTTGGGTTGGATGCCCGCCTTGGCCCTCAGTGCCCTCGTGTTGACGTTCTCGTTTAGCGTCAAACCCGATGACCTTCCCCAGGGGGAATTCCCTGCCTTGGTGCGATTCTCTNCCCTGGCCATTGTGGTGACCGTGGTGTTCGCCGTCCTCGAATTGCTCGCCCTCCCCTGGGTCTCGGCCCGACTCGATGACTTCGACTTCCGGTGGAAGCAGACCCGCCAGCTCGAAGATGAGTACATCCGCATCAAGAACCTGGGCCCCGACCGGGAAACGCCCACGGACATGGAAGCCAGGATGAGCTTGATCCAGCGGCTGGGGCTCTTGCGGCCGAACGAAGGCCAGCTCGCTGGGAAAGAGCGAATGGATTACGACTTTGAATTGGCCATCCTGAAGGCCCACGCCGACCTGGACGAGTTCTTCCGCCTGCGAACGGTACCAGGGGNGATGCCCGTGGGCGATGAGGCCAGGGTGACCATCGATGAGCTCTTGGCCCGGGCCGAGCTGGCCCTCCAGGACAAGGCTCTGGATCGGGAATACCAGGCGAATTTCTGGGGCGTGACAGCCTATCGCCGGTTAATGAACAGCTTCGACCAAGGCAAGTCCCTGGACACCCGGGCGGTGGATCGAGCCCAGGCCGTGGTGGCCCAATCCTGGGAGCGGATCTACAGCAAGACGCTCGCCGCGAACGAAAGGCTCAGGGCCAGCTACTTTTTCCGGAAGGGAAAGAGTTTGGGAGACTTTCAGTTCCAAAACTACCTGGAAGCCTACTATGGGTTCCAGGAACTTCACCGAGAAAACCCCGAGGATAAAGAGGTCGTCCAGCATTGGCAGCTGTCGCGCCAAAAGGTCGCCGGCCAAGTGTTGTTCAAGCAAGAGATGGACGTGTTGTTTGCGGTTCCAGGGAGCGCGAACCTGGTGTTCCTGAACCGCAACCAACCCGCCGAAATCGTCAAGATCGGTCGACTGCTCAACACATCCCAGGGCGTGTTCGTGAAGGACGTCGAGTTTCTGCGGGTCGACGCCCGGGGTCAGGTGCTGCTCCACTGGACGGCCCCCTTTGGCCGCTGGGGAGAAGACGGGATCGATTTCCGGGTCTGGGACAAAGAAAAGCCCCAACCGTACTTTCCTTCGGTCCTCGTGGAAACCCCAGGGGACGAATTCAACCCGCAGCCCAGCGTCGACCCTCCCAAGTTTGTGCCCCGGGTTTCGGTCCGGGACCTAGAGGTGGTCAATGCGGAACAGCCCCGACCGCAAACTTTGGGCACCTGGGACCTCTTGGTCCACGGCCAGGCGATCGAGGCCCTGGGGTACAACTCACGGTTGTTTCAGACCGAGTTTGTCGCCCGCCTGGTAGCTCCCTTCGGTTTCTTCGTGGCGTTTCTCTTTGTGTTCGCTCTTGCCTGGAGGAACCGGGCCCACGAGGCCGGTCGCACGTGGTGGTTCCTGTTCCTTTTGCTGCCCCTGGTGGCTGAGTTCCTGGTTCAAACCGCCACCTGGATTTCCCGCCTCGGGATCGGGGGCCTGTTGGCCTTCTTCGGTGTGGAGGTGACCGCCGTCGCCCTCACCGTGGTCTTTGTGGCGATGAGCGGCGTAGGCGTCCTCCTCCTGCACCGAACGTTCCAGAGAAGCCTGGAGTAAAGCCCGGGTCAGAGGGCCTGGACGATCAGATCTCCCATTTGCTTGGTGTTGACCAGAGTCGTCCCCGCGGACAGGATGTCCCGGGTCCGGTAGCCTTGGTTCAGCACCTTCTGCACCGCACCGTGAACCTGGGCCGAGACTTCGGGCCGCCCGAACGCGTATTGGAAGAGCATCCCCAGGGAAAGGATCTGAGCAATGGGATTGGCAACCCCTTGGCCGGCGATGTCGGGGGCGGACCCACCCGACGGCTCAAACAGGCCAAAGGCNCCCTCGGCCCCCGGGGCCCCCGCCAAGCTGGCGCTGGGCAACATCCCCAAGGACCCTGCGATCATCGAGGCCTCATCGGACAAGATGTCCCCGAACATGTTCTCGGCGAGGATCACGTCGAACTGCCGAGGATTGCGGACCAACTGCATGGCGGCATTGTCCACGTACATGTGACTCAAGGCCACGTCGGGGTACTGCTTTCCCNCCTCGGTCACGACCTCGCGCCAGAAAACCATCGTCGTCAACACGTTGGCCTTGTCGATCGAACAGAGTTTCTTGGCCCGCTGGCGGGCGGCTTGGAAGGCGATGTGGGCGATGCGCTCGATCTCGTTCCGGGTGTAGACCATGTTGTCACTGGCCCAATCGGCTTGGCGCTCCTTTTTACCGAAGTAGAGGCCGCCGGTGAGTTCCCGGACCACGAGAACGTTGAGCTCGTCGCCAATGATCTCGGCCTTCAACGGGGAGGCGTCGGCCAAGCCTTTGAAAACGATGGAAGGACGAAGGTTCGCATAGAGGTTGAAGTGCTTGCGCAACGGCAACAGGGCCCCCCGTTCGGGTTGTTCGGCCGGCGGCAACGATTCCCACTTCGGACCGCCCACGGAGCCGAACAAAATGGCATCGGCGGCCTCGCAGGTCTTGAGCGTGCTTTCGGGGAGGGCCTTGCCGTGGNGATCGATGGCGATCCCACCGATATCGGCAAAGGTTCGTTCCACCGTCACTCCGGTGGTCTTCTCGAGGGCATCGAGGACTTTGAGAGCCTCGGCCATGACCTCAGGGCCAATGCCGTCCCCGGCGAGCACAGCAATTTTCTTCGTCGTTTTCATGCCCATGAGCCTAGCCGGGCATAGAACCTTTGATCAAGGGGCCTCGAGCTGGTCGAGTTCCAGGGGGATCCTGGCGAAGATTTCCAATTGCCGAGCCAGCAATTCCCTCCGGGAGAGGGGNGCGGTTTCTAACAGAGACAGGACTTCCATGTTGGCCTCGACCAGCCCCTTTTCCTGGCGAGTCTTGGCCACGATCTGGGCTTCGTTGTCCCGAATGGACTGCAACTTAGCACTATCGACCCTGGTCACATCCACTTCTTTCTTGTCTTCGTACAGGTCCCGGCCCAGGATCTGGGCTTGGGCCCGGGCCGTGGTCAGGGCGGCCAACGACTCCCGGAACTCAGGGGTTCCGGCCCGGAACGAGTTCGAGGCCCGGTACTCTGCGGCGGCCAGGTTGTTCCACGTTTCATAAATCCGTTGGGCCAAGGCCTTGTGGGACGCCCGGCCCNCCGGATCCCAGTCGTGGGTAATCTTGGCCCTCTGGTCCCGGAGCAGCGTCAGCAACTGGCGATAGTAGCCCTCGGCCGAGGCGAAGTTTCCGCTTCGAAACAGCGAGTTGGCCATGGCGTACAGAAGGTTCGGATTGGTCCGTCCCGACGACTCTCCCCGGTTTCCGGGGTGATCCAAGGAGAAGAACTTCTTCACGGCGGCGTCAAAGTCTTGCTTTTCATACTCGATCACCCCGAGGCGGTACGAGACATCCTCGGCTTCGGCGTGACCCTCTTCGGCGATTTCATACAGCTTGAGGGCCTGGTCCCAACCCCCCGGCACAAAACCCCGGCCATTGGCCTCGACCCCAGGGGNCTGGTGGTAGTACAGGTTCCCCAGGTTTCGGTACACCTTGGCCGCATCCGCATCGAGGGTCACCAGTCCTTGCTGTCGATACGCTTCAAAGTTCTTCTGGGCGTCGAGGTAATATTTCTCGGCCTGGAGGGGCTGGCCCATGGCATCAAAGATCTCTCCAATGCGATTGCTGGTGGCCNCCCGCATGGCGGGGCGACCGTTCAGCCGAGACATCCGAGGTTCGAGCCTTTGAAAGTAGGTGTCGGCCGCGGCCAGAGCCCGGCGTTCGTCGGCATCCGCCTTGTCGTGCTGGTAATACCGGGACAACTCATAGTGCAGTTCGGGCAACGACTTCTCGGTGTCCATGGCCCTCAGGAGCAGGGTGTCCACCTTGTCCAAGTAGTTGGGTCGAAAGGGCTCCGAAGCGTAGGGGTATTTGTAGGGGGGAAGAAGTTGCACTTTTTTCTTTTCCCCTTCCCCCTCGGCGGAGGATCCACCCTCCGCAGGAGCGGGGGGCGGGAGGGGCTTGGAAGTCGCCTTGGGTTGGGGGACCTCCGGGGGTTCCACCACCTTGGGCCGGACACCATACTCGTCTTCGATGGTCTTGGGAGCGGGGGTCACCTCCCGCTCCTTTTGGGTCACAAACTCGTCCCGATCGATCAACCAGCGAGCCAGTTGGGCCACGGTGGGGCCGTCCATCACCATCTTCTTGTCGGCGGCGATCCGGTCCCGAAGCTTGAGCAACTCAGACTCCTGGTCCTCCAGGATGAACACGCGGACGAACCGCCACGTCACCGGGGCATCAAACCCGTACCGCCGCATGTATTCACTCAGGGCCGCGTTGGCGTTGTTCAGGCTGTCCTTGCTCGACAGGGCTTGGGCCCAGGCCAGATCGTTGTCGGCTTTCCGCAGGAGGCCTTCCTTAGACCCGGGGTCCTTGGCCAGGAGGGGCGCCAGGATGGCATCCGCCCGACGGAAGTGGGCCACCCGGTCCCGGCCATCAAAGCCAAAGTTGGTCTCGAACTCGCTGTACTCGAGGATGCCCTTGGGGTCTGGGTTTCCGAGGACCACCTCGCCCGGGATGTCGTCCTGGATGTCGGCCCCCGCGCTTTCGGTGGACAAGAGGCGCGTCACGTAGTCGTAATACCTGTCGAGGGCCGCCTTCTTGGCGGCCAGTCGGTCGGTCAGGGCCTTCCCCTCGAGCCCCGAAGGGAGGGGCTGCAGCGGTTTCCCGTAGCGTTCCTCGAGCTCGGCCTTGTCCTCGTCCCGGTAGGGCCGGACCGACGGACGGAGAAGCTCCAAGAACTTGCGCCGGGCCCGGTCATAGTCGCCGGTATCCTCGTAGGCCTCCGCGTACTGGAAGAACCGATCCTGGACGGGCCAGTAATAGTACGCCTGGGCAAACAGATCATCGCAGGTGACCCCATCGTTTTGCTTCACGGCCACCAGGCCCTTGTCGTAGAGGTCATTGGCTTTCCACGGCCGCATCAGGAAATTCCAGCCCAGGACCACGAGGATGGCAGCCACCACGGTCGCAATCAGAGCCACCCGGAGGATGGGGAACATGATGGTCCGAAGGTTGTACCAGAGGGTTCCGTGGCGGGCTTCGATATCCGCCCCGAGGCCTTTTTCGAACCCCGGGGGGATGGTGATCTTTTTCCCCAGGATCTTCCCCACCGCCGAGGCCAAGGTTCGCAACGGAGCCCGGGTGACCAAGAGCCGGATGACCCGGTCCAGATCGTCGAAGACCNCCTCTTTTTCACCGATCAACTCTTCGATGGCCAGCCGCAGGTTCAGGGGGAGCAGGCCCAGGGACCGCTGAATATCGAGGAACTCCTCGTCGGTGAGGGAAAGATTCTTCTGGGCAGCCTCGACGTCGAGATCCACCGCCTGGGCCGGATTGAGGACCTCGGCGTCGGTATGATCGTCGGCCGTGATCCCGAACTGGGACTCGAAATCCCCCAGCTGGAACTCGTCGGCCTCTTGGAGGGCATCAAAAGCCTCGACGTCCTCCTCTCGGGTTTTCGCAAGGTCCGCGAGCTCGGGAAAATCGGCGTCCGTGAGGGCATCGCCAAACTCCAGTTCCTCGTCGTCGGAAAATGGAGCCCCAAAGGGCTCGTCGAAGCCGGGGGGAGGAAGCTCGGGTTCCGGATCTGCCACCGCCGGTTCGTCCAGGACGGGGTCGGAACCAAACAGGTCATCGAGGGCCCCGAAGTCCCCGAGGGGCTCGGCCATCTCATCGGAATCCGTCCCAGGGTCGTCGGTAAGTTCGGGAAACGAGGCCTCTTCGGGGGGAGGAAGGTCGAAGTCGGTGTCGAAGGTCGGCTCGGTCTCGGGCGCCGGGGCGGCACCCAGCAAGTCGTCCAAACTAGGCCCCGTGGGCTCGTCTTCCAGATCCGGCAGGGGAGCCGCAAAAAGGTCGTCCAGGTCAGGATTTTCGGTGGCCGGAGCCTCGGGAGTTTCCCCGAAATCGTCCTCGGGCAACCCGGGGAAGGGCTCGGCTTCCGGGCCCCCGCCCAAGAGGTCGGCAAGGTCGGTATCGAGTTGGGATTCCGGAGGTCGGATGTCCTCGGCGGGCAGACCCATCTCGGACCGAATCTCGGGTTCGCGGGCCAGGCCTTGGACAATGGTCTTGAACTGTTCGACCGATTCTATTGAGGGCATCTATCACCATTATCGGAGATTCAGGATTAAACCCCTGGCGGAATTCTCCGAAGATTATAGCAGAATGAATCGCTTCATGAAATTATCCATCGCGGTGGCCCTCCTGCTGCCCATGAGTCTGTTCGCCGCCGAAGGCGGTTCTTCGGAAGAATCGGGTCCCAAAAAGCCCCTGCCNCCCCCGGCCGTCCCGGCCCCTGAGTCCATCAACACCTACCTTCACCTCATCGTAAACAACCTCACCAAGGCCGAGCCCCCCCGGGTCGAAGACCGCAAGCTCATCCTCACCTGGATGGGCGACAGCCGGCCTCGCTACGTCGCGGCCGCCTTCCTCCACGAGGAATTCCGCCAGAAGCACCTGTTTTGGCGGAACCAGAATGGTGTCTACTTCCTGGTCATGGACCTGCCCGCCGACGCACCCGCCACCCTCGACTACCGCCTGATCGTGGACGGACTTTGGCTGGCGGATCCCACCAATCCGAACCGATACCAAAATGACCAGGGAGTGACTCTCAACCGGGTGTCCCTCAAAGCCACGGACCTTCCCATGAGGGATGGTCCGGTCCAGGGCTATTTCGGAACCGTGGAATTTTCGTACCGGGGCAAACCCGGCCAGCAGGTTGCCATCATCGGGAACTTCAACCAGTGGGATCCCTACGCGCAGTACCTGGAAGAGACCCACCCCGGGGTGTACCGTCTCAAGCTCACCCTCCCCCCCGGCCTGGTGCTGTACGAGTTCGTCGCCGGGACCAAGACCTTCCTCGATCCGGGGAACGCTCGGACAGGACACGACGACCAGGGCGGGGTCTTCAGCTACTTCGAGAACAAGGTGATGACTCCCGCCACCGTCCTCGAGGCTTCCATGCCCACGGCCCACGACTGATGCCGNCCCCCTGGCAGGCGGCCTGGGACCGCGCCAAGGAGCAACCCGACTTTCTCGACCTCATCGATAGTCGGTTTCACCAAAACGGCCTTTTACCCGACAGGGCCCTGTTTGAACGGAGCTTTTCTCGCTGGTTGGACCAACGGGCCTACAGTCCCGACAGTCGGGGCGACCCCCGGGCCCGGAAGGCCCTCCAGGACTTCTATGCCTCGGTGGGCTGGACCGTCCCCACGGATCACGTTTTCCTCACAGCGGGGACGAGCGAGGCCTACGCTCTCGTGTTCTCAACCCTGGCGAGGGCCGGGGATGCGGTGGCCCTGCCCCGACCGGGCTACCCCCTGTTCGAGCAGTTGGCCCACCACTCCCGGTTGACCACGGTGTTCTACGATCAACCTTGGACCACGGGCTGGCAACCCGACGCCCGGTCCCTGGAGCGGTGCCTGACCCCGGAAACCCGATTTGTCGTGGTCATCAGTCCGAACAACCCCACAGGCCAGGTGGTCTCGGACGAAGCTCTGGGGGAAATCGCAGACCTCTGCCGGCGTCGGGNCCTCGTCCTTGTGGTCGATGAGGTGTTCGACGCCTGCTGGGAGGGCCCCGGGCCCCTCCCCCGGCCGGGAGCCCTTTTCCCCGACGTGAAGACCTTGACCCTGAACGGAATTTCTAAGCGCTTTGGGAGCCCGGATCTGAAGCTGGCCTGGGTCGTGGTGTCTGGCCCGGGCCGGTGGACCGAAGAGGTCGGTGCCCACCTCGAATTGGCCAACGACACCTTCCTTTCGGCGAACTCCTTCAGCCAGTTCCTGTTGCCCGAATTGTTTCTCGAGATGGGGGCCTGGCAGGATCGGGCCCGGGCTCTCTTGGCCCGGAACCGCCAAACCCTCAGCCTCTGGATGTCGACCCAACCAGGGGTTCACGGAATCGAGCCCCGGGGAGGGATCCACGGTCTGTGGCGATTCGAGGGCCTCCCCCCGTCGTGGGACGATGAAACGTGGTCCATCGACCTGTTGGACCGTTGCCGTCTCGGGCTGCACCCCGGCTATTTTTACGATGTCCAGGAGCCGGGGGTGTGGTTGGTCTACAGCTTGCTCAAGGACCCAGACCTATTCGCCCAGGGCCTGGAGCGGCTGGGGGACCGGCTCAGTTCGGTCGGGCTAGGTCCTTCCTCTCTTCGGTGATGGCCCCGAGGAGACTCGACTCATCGTTGGTATCCTGGCCAATTTCCCAGACCATGACCCCGGACAACCCCTCGGCCTTGGCAAATTGCACCTTCCGCCGAACGGTTTCTATGCCGTTGAAATAGTAGCCCGAGACCGTGTCTTGATCCGGGGTCAGCCGATACCGCCCCTGGAGCGTCTTGTAACTCACCGCGGAGGACCAAGCGGGCCCATTGGGCGTGTACCCTCGCCCGTAGAAAGGCAGCCCCATCAGGAGCTTGGACCGAGGGACCCCCTGGTCCACCAGGTCTTGCACGTGGGCAGCCGAGTTTTCGAAGGTGGAATGCTGGCCAAAGTCGTCGTAGAGCATGCCGTGGACCCGATCGACCACGTCGTACCCCAGGGCGGTCAGGGGGTGCGAGGGGCTAATGGCCACCGTCAACCGCAGACCAAAGGGGCCAAAGGCCTGATGCAGTTCCCCTAATAGGGCCGAGTAGGCGTCGAGGTCTTCGGTTCGCGGGTACTCCCAGTCAAAATCGGCCCCGTCGAACCCGGATTCCTTCAACAGAGACGTCAGGTTCTCGGCAAACTCCCGACGAAGGTTGGGATCCCGGGCCACGACCGACAGGGCACCCCGCCTTTCGTGATCCGCAATACCAATCAAGATCCGGGTGCCGTATTCTTTCCGAACCTTGCGAAGAAAATCGAGATGCTCCGAACTCAAGGAGTCCGAGCGAACCGTTCCGTCGGCCCGGGCGGACAGAGTGAAGTAGACGAGATCGGTGAGGTGCCGGGCCTGGGCGGGGTCCGTCGTGGGGATCTTGTAGGCGGGGAGGTAACCAACCACCTCCAGACCGGCCAAAGGGCCAGTCGACGACTCTTCAGAAACTCCGGTAGCGGCCACCTGGGGGTACAAATAAAACCCCAGGTTCCCGGCCTCGCATCCGGTGAGGACGACTGCAAGGGCAGTCAAAAGGACAAATTTTATCATTCGTCGACTGTTCTAACGGAAATCAAACAGAAAATCCAGCCCATTGCCAGGGCCCCGGGGACCGAGTAGACTTTGGGGTATGCTGGGAATTATTGGTGCCATGGCCCCTGAGATGGAGATTCTCTGGAAGGCCCTCCGGGGAGTCACTGAGCGGGTGGCCGCCGGGATGACGTTTCGCTCCGGGACCCTGGAAGGGAAAGACGTCGTCCTACTCCAGTGCGGGATCGGCAAGGTGAACGCGGGGATCGGGGCGGCGCTGATGATCGAGCTGTTCCATCCCACCGCCGTGCTCAACACAGGGTCGGCCGGGGGGCTCCTGGCCACCCAGACCTTTGGGGACACCATTGTGAGCACCGGTGTCCTCCACCACGACGTGGACGTGACCGCCTTTGGCTACGCCCCGGGGCAGGTCCCCGGCCTTCCGGCCGTGTTTCCTTCCGACCCGGCCCTCATCGACCTCGCCAACCGGTGCTTGGCCGACCGCCCCCATTCGACGGGCCTCGTCGGCTCCGGTGACGTATTTGTCCACGATCCGGTCCTGGTGGCAAGTCTCCGCGCTCGGTTCCCGGACCTATGCGCCGTGGAGATGGAAGCGGCCGCCGTGGCCCAGGCGTGCCACCTGGCCCAGGTTCCCTTTATCGTGGTCCGGGCCCTGAGCGACATTGCGGGGAAGGAATCCCCCATGGTCTTTGACGAATTCCTCCCCCTGGCTTCGAAGAATTCCAGTCGACTCGTCCTCGACATGATCCAACACCTGTAACGAGTACCTGACAAGGAGATCCCATGGAAAAAATTGCGTCCTTTCAAATCGACCNCCTGCGCCTGAAGCGCGGTATCTACGTCAGCCGGATCGACAAGTTCGGTACCACGGTGCTCACCACCTTTGACCTGAGGATGAAAGAACCCAACAACGAACCCGTCATGGACGTTCCTGCGTTCCACAGCCTCGAACACCTGGGGGCTACGTTCCTCCGGTCCCATCCGGCCTGGAAAGACAAGACCGTCTACTTTGGTCCCATGGGTTGCCGGACGGGGATGTACATGGTGCTCGAAGGAACCCTGGATAGCCCCACGGTTGTCCCTTTGGTTCAGGAATTCCTCCAGTGGGTGTTGGACTACCGGGGAGACGTTCCAGGTGCGTCGGCAGCCGAGTGCGGCAACTGGCGAGACCACAACTTGGCCATGGCCCAGTGGGAAGCCCGGAAGTACCTCGACGAGGTGGTGGCTCACCCTCGCCCCGAAAATCTCTCCTACCCGGCGTAACGCCATGCTGGGCCCCTACTTCAGCCTGAACGGACAGCTGCGGCCCGTGGCCGAGGCGACGGTTCCGTTCGATGATTTGGCCTACGCCTACGGTTTTGGGGTCTACGAGACCCTGAAAGTTCGCCACGGGGTCGTGTATTTTCCTGACCTCCATGAGGACCGCCTTTGGTACAGCGCCCAGACCATCGACCTGGAGCNCCCCTTCCACCTCGGGGACTTTCGGCGCTTCGTGGAAGAGCTGGTCGAAGCCAATGCGGTGATCGACGCGAATCTGAAGGCTCTCCTGATCGGTGGCCCCACCAAGAACGAGACCCGTCTGGTGATTGTGGTCCTGGCCCCGTTGTTTCCGGATCGCAAGAGCTACAAGACCGGAGCCGTGGCCATCACCTGGAAAGGGGAGCGCCTGTTCCCCCAGGCCAAGACCCTCAATATGTTGGTCAGCTACCTGGCGTATCGGCAAGCCCAGGCGCTGGGGGCCTACGACGCCCTCCTGGTGAACAAAGGGGGCCAGATCACCGAAGGGACCCGGACCAACTTCTTCGTCACCGACGGAACGGCCCTGGCCACGGCCCCCTCGGGCCAGGTCTTGGAAGGGGTCACCCAACTGACGGTGCGACAGGTCATCCGGGACCTGGGGATTGCCCTCGAGGAACGCCCGTTGCCCCTGGGGGAACTTTCCCAATGGCAGGGGGCTTTCTTGACTTCGACCTCGACCAAGATCCTGCCCCTCAAGCAAATTGACCAGACAGGCCTCCCGCTAAGTCCCCTCGTCGACCGGCTTCGGGTTGCCTACGACGGTTGGTTGGACGCCTACGCCCGGAGTCGCTCCTGACCGATCTGATTGTCATTGGCGGAGGTCCCGCGGGTCTGATGGCTGCCGGTCGGGCCGCGGAGTTGGGTGCGTCCGTCCTTTTATTGGAAAAGAACCCGTCTCTGGGGAAGAAGTTGCTGATCTCGGGGGGGGGGCGGNGCAATTTCACGAACGCCGAGCCCGATATTCGCACCCTGGCCGACCATTATGGGCTGGCCAGAAATGCCCTCCTGTCGCCCTTCAGCAAGTTTTCTTCGGCCGACGCCCTGGCTTGGTTCCAGCACCGCGGGATGCCCACCAAGGTGGAGCCTGGGAACCGAGCCTTCCCCGCCGACGATCAGGCCCGGTCGGTCCTCAGTGCTCTGGAACGGTACCTGGCCCAGGGGAAGGTCAAGGTGCGGATCGGAACCGAGGTTCTCGGCCTCGAGGGCAGCCCCGAAGGATCCCCCCGGGTCACCGCCGTGACCACCCGTCACGAACGCCTTCAGGCTGACCGCTTCGTTTTGGCCACCGGAGGGACGTCCCGACCCGAGACGGGGTCCACGGGGGATGGCTTTCGGTGGCTCCAGGGGTTGGGACTGACCGTTCGGTTTCCCGAGCCCAGCCTGGTCCCGGTGGCGGTGAGGGAGTCGTGGGTCGCCGACTTGGCGGGGCTGGCCTTTCCCGACGTGGGCCTCGGAGCCTGGGNGGGCACCGAACGACTGGCGTACCGAAAGGGAAAGCTGCTCTTCACCCACTTTGGCCTTTCGGGGCCGATGGTTCTCAACTTTGCCACCGAGCTGGCCACCTGGCGGGCCCAAACGGCCCGCCGGGGCGACTTGAAGCTGAACGTTGACTTCTTTCCCGACCTCGACCCCAAGGCCCTCGACCGGGAGCTGCTGGAACGGTTCGCGGCCCAGTCGGGCAAGAAGCTCAAGAACAGCCTCGGGGGCTTGTTGCCCCCTCGGGTGGTCCCGAAGGTCTTGAAGGCCTCGGCTGCCGACCCAGACAAGCCCCTCGCCCAGGTGACCCGGGCCGAGCGCGAAGCCCTGGTCGGGGCCCTCAAGGGCCTCTCCCTGACGTTCAAGGGCCTCCTGGACGAGAGCCGGGCCGTGGTGAGTTCCGGAGGGCTCTCGATTGACGAAGTCGACTGGCGGACCATGGCCTGCAAGCGGATTCCCAACCTCGCGGTGACCGGGGACCTGCTGGATATCAACCGGCCGTCCGGGGGCTTCAGTCTTCAGCTCTGTTGGGCCACGGGTTGGGTGGCCGGAAGCGGATCGAACTGACGCCACCTTGACGGAACGGGCCATCTCTTCGAGGATCAAACCATGAAAGTCACCGTACAGCGTCAAAACGCTCCCTTCTTTTTCCAGGCCAGCAACGCCGATGGCAACACCCTGACCCTGGATGCCAGCCCCTCGATTGGCGGCACGGGTCAGGGGTTCCGCCCCATGGAAACCCTGTTGGCCGGCCTGGGAGGATGCTCGGCCATCGACGTGGTCCTCATCCTCCAGAAGTCCCGCCAGCCTCTGGACGACATCACCGTGGAAATCGACGGACACCGGCAGGAAGGGGNCGAGCCTTCTCTGTTCGACCGCATCCATGTCACCTACCGGCTCAAGGGAGCCTTCACCGACGACTCCGCCCAGCGGGCCATTGATTTGTCCATGGAGAAATATTGTTCGGTCGCCAAAACCCTTGAGAAAACGGCCACCATCACCTGGAGTTGGGAACGGGTCTCCTGATACCAATCCTGGACTCCTAGGGTTTTTACGGACGTTCAGGAGTCTCGCATTGACACGCCTTTTTATTTTACCTCACTCTTACGCCATGGGAGAGGAGACACCGATTTGAAGGGGAGCGAGGTCCAGGTTAAGAATGCCGAAAAAACGTTCGGAGGTTTTCAAGCCCTGAAGGGCGTCAGCATGACCATTGCGAAGGGCGAGTTTTTCTCGTTGTTGGGCCCTTCGGGATGCGGAAAGACCACGTTGTTGCGCATCATTGCTGGTTTTGAGGNCCCCACGGGGGGCGAAGTTTGGCTCGACGACGCCAACGTCATCCCGTTACCGCCGAACCAGCGGCGGGTCAACACGGTGTTTCAAAACTACGCCCTGTTTCCCCACCTGACCGTGTTCGAGAACATTGCCTTCCCCCTTCGACTGCGGAAGCTGCCGAAGGCTGAAATCCACGACGCGGTCACCCGGTACCTGCAACTCGTCCGACTGTCGGGCCAGGAACACAAGAAACCCAGTCAGTTGTCCGGAGGCCAGAAGCAGCGGGTGGCCATCGCCCGGGCCCTGATCAACGAACCGTCGGTCCTCCTCTTGGACGAGCCACTCTCCGCCCTCGACGCCAAGCTCAGACAGCAGTTACTCCTCGACCTCGACCTCATCCACGACGAAGTGGGCATCACCTTCATCTATGTCACCCACGATCAGTCCGAAGCCCTCTCGGTGTCGGATCGGGTCGCGGTGATGAACGAGGGGCGGGNGCTTCAGATTGGCACCCCCTACGAAATCTACGAGGCCCCGGCCGACACGTTTGTGGCCCAGTTCATCGGGGAGACCAACCTGATGCGCGGCACCATCACGGCCAAGGCCGGTCGACTGTACACTGTAGAGACGACGTCGCTGGGGCCGATTTTTGTCACCACCGACCGCTCCTTTGAGGTCGGCGACGAAGTGGTCCATGCGATTCGCCCCGAGAAGATTGCCATTGGGAAGGAACGTCCCCAGAACTTGCCCTCGGATTGGAATGCCTTTCCTGGGACCGTCTTTGAGTCAATTTACTCGGGGTTCCAATCGCGGTTTGACGTGGACAGTCCTGACAAGTACCGATTCAAAGTCTACAAGCAGCACGAGAGCTACCTGGAAACGGGACCGGAAATCAAATGGACCGACACGGTATGGCTCAGTTGGGATGCTGACGACGGTTACCTTGTGGAAAAAGTCAAACCATGAGGAAAAACTACGGTGGTTGGTACACCCTACCCCTGACGATCTGGGTGAGCCTGTTCTTCGTCGTTCCGATCGCCATTGTGCTTCTCTATTCGGTCTTGACCCGGGACTACACCGGGGGCGTCGTGTGGAAGCTGAGCCTCGACTCCTTCCAGGCGTTGGCCAATCCATCGTTCCTCAAAGCCACCGGCACCACGGTGTTCATCGCCCTGGTGGCCACGGCCCTGACCCTGGTCCTTTCGTTGCCCGTGGCCTACTACATGGCGCGCAGCAAGAGCAACACCCTGTTGCTTCTCCTCGTGGTGGTGCCGTTTTGGGTCAATTTTCTGATCCGGGTCTATGCGTGGATGGCGGTTCTTGGTCAAGAAGGCTTCCTGAACGACCTGTTGCGCTGGCTGGGTCTGACGTCAGAACCGGTGACGTTTCTGTTCAACATTTGGGCCGTGATCATCGTCCACGTCTACGCCTNCCTCCCCTACGCCATCCTCCCGCTGTTCACCACCATTGAAAAGTTTGACTTTGGGTTGCTCGAGGCCGCTCGAGACCTTGGAGCGAGCCACATGAAGAGTCTGACCCGGATCATGTTGCCCAACATCCAAAGCGGCATCATCACGGCGATTCTCTTCACGTTCATCCCCATCCTGGGGTCGTACGCCATCCCCGATTTGATTGGTGGCACCGACTCGACGATGCTGGGAACCATCGTTGCCCTGAACCTGCGGACCGGCAACAATTGGCCCCTGGCGTCCGCCATCTCGGTGGTGCTCACGGCCATCACCAGCGTGGGTCTGCTCGTGTACTTCCTTTACAATCAACGCCTCGAGAAGACTCAGGGGCGGGCTCCCGAGGCAACCCCATGACCGGTCGCCCAGGCGTTTCGAAAGTAGTCTATTGGTCGGTGGTGGCCTTTCTCTTCTTTCCTCTGTTGGTGTTGCTCTTTTACAGCTTCAACGCCGGAAAGGGGTTCCAATGGGTGGGCTTCTCCCTCGGTTGGTACGAACGCCTCTTCACGGACTCCCGGGAACTTTGGGCCAGTGTGGAGAATAGTCTGGTCATTGGCCTGCTCACCGCCACCATTTCGACGGTCATCGGGACCCTCGGGGCGATTGGTCTGACCTGGTACCGATTTTTCGGGAAGCGTTACATCCAGGCCGTGAGTTTCATCCCCCTCATCCTTCCGGAGATCGTGATTGGCGTCAGCCTGTTGATCTTCTTTGCCTCGGACCTCCGGGGGATCGGCAGTTGGCTCGACACCCAGGTCACCCTGGCGCCCCCCGGGCTTTCTCAACTTCTGGGGGTGCTGGCCGTCCCCTTCCACGTGGAACTGGGGATGGGAACGATTTTGGTCGCCCATATCAGTTTCNCCCTTCCCTTTGTGATCCTGATGGTCATGGCCCGGCTCTCCGAATTTGATTATTCGATTATCGAAGCAGCCCGGGACCTCGGGGCTGGGGAAGGGGACATCCTCTTTCGGGTCATCCTCCCGATCTCCCTTCCCGGGATCTTGGCGGGGNACCTCACTTCCTTTACCTTGTCCCTGGAAGACTTCGTCGTCNCCCTCTTCGTCCAGGGGCCGAATTCCCAGACCTTGCCCCTCTACATCTACGGCCATGTCAAAAAAGGACTGCCGCCAGAGGTCAATGCGTTCTCCGTCATGCTCATCCTTGTGACGGTGGTGCTGATGTTTTCCGTCCGGAATCTGCTTCGGTACATGGTGAAGAGTAAGTAGGCCGTTGGCCACAAAAAAAATCTCTGGAGGATTGTCATGAAGATAACCCACTGGGTTTCTCTGTTTGCCGCATTCCTGTTGGCTTCCTGTGGCCAGCAAGCCCCCGCTCCCACGGCCGGCACGGCTCCGGCCGCCGGCTCGAACGGCGAGGNCAACGTCTACAACTGGTCGGCCTATCTCCCCGATGACGTGAAGGCTGACTTCACGAAAGAGACGGGGATCAAGCTGAACTATGAGGAATACGATTCCAACGAAACCATGCTCGCCAAGGTGACCGCCGGAGGAAACTACGACGTGGTCTTCCCCTCCCAGGACTTCGTGCCGACCCTGATCAACAAGGGGTTGCTGGCGCCCCTCGACCTCACCAAGGTGCCCAATCTGGCCAACGTCGATAAGACCATCATCGACTTTACCCAGAGTTTCGACCCCGGTAACAAATACTCGGTGCCCTACAACATCGGTGCCACCGCGATTGTCTACTGGAAGGACAAGATCAAGGACCCCGTGGAGAGCTTTAGCCTCTTCGGCGACCCGAAATACAAGGGCAAAATTGTCCTCCTCAACGACATGCGCGAAGTCTACGGGGCAGCCCTCCACAACCTAGGGTTCAGCGGCAACACCACCNCCCCCGCCGAAATCGACAAGGCGACCGCCTTGATTCTGAAGTGGAAAGCCAACATCCTGAAATTTGAGACCGACCAAATCCCCACCCTCTTCACCAAGAAGGAAGTGTGGGCCGCCTTTGTGTACCCCGAAAACATCCTGACCGCCCTCGACGACAAGGATAAGCCGAACGTCGGGTTCTTCTTCCCCAAGGAAGCCGGGATCAAATACCAGGACAATATGGTGATCCTCAAGGCAGGGAAGAACCTGGCCAACGCCTACACGTTCATCAACTTCATCCTGCGGCCGGATATCCTGGCCCGGATCGACGATGCGTACGGGTACCCTGGGATCTCGGCCAAGGCCAACGCTCTCCGGAAGGTCGCGCCGTTCTACTCCACCGACAAGCTGGCCCACCACGAGTTCCGCCAGCCGCTGGGCGAACAGGCTGACCTGTACAACAAGCCGTGGCAAGAGAAGATTCTGATCGGACAGTGACCGATAGGGCCCCCGGGCCCTGGGCATAAAAAAAGACCGGCACCGAGCCGGTCTTTTTTTTGGCAGAACCGGATTAGGCTTGGCCGGCGGAGCCCAAGACTTCCTTGTTCTTGTGGGAGTACAGAGCCTTCAGAGAGTCCCGGGCGGGCCCGAGGTACTTCCGGGGGTCGAACTCACTGGGGTTCTCGGCAAAGACCTTGCGGATCGCAGCGGTCATGGCCAAGCGACCATCGGAGTCGATGTTAATCTTGCACACGGCGCTCTTGGCGGCCCGGCGCAATTGCTCTTCGGGGATGCCCACGGGGTCCTTCAGCTTGCCTCCGAACTTCTCGAGGATGCGCACGTGTTCGATCGGAACGGACGAGGATCCATGGAGAACGATGGGGAAACCAGGCAGCTGCTTTTCAATCTGCTCAAGGATGTCGAACCGCAGGGTCGGGGGGATCAGAACGCCGTCGGCGCTCACGGTGCACTGCTCACGCTTGAACTTCACGGCACCGTGGCTGGTTCCGATGGAGATCGCCAAGGAGTCGACGCCGGTGCGCTTCACGAAGTCGATGACTTCTTCGGGCTTGGTGTAGCTGGAGTGCTCGGCCACCACGTCGTCTTCGATGCCGGCAAGGACGCCGAGCTCACCTTCGACGGTGACGTAATCTTTCTGCCCATGGGCGTAGTCCACCACAGCCTTGGTCAGCTTGATGTTTTCTTCGTAGGGAAGGTGAGATCCATCGATCATGACCGAGGAAAAGCCGCTCTCGATACAGCTCTTGACCAGCTCGAGGCTGTCACCATGGTCCAGGTGCAAAACAATGGGAATGGCATAACCGAGTTCCTTCGCGTATTCGACGGCACCCTTGGCCATGTTCTTGAGGAGGGTAGCGTTGGCATACTTGCGGGCGCCGGCGGAAACCTGGAGAATGACCGGAGACTTGGTTTCGACGCAAGCCTGGATGATGGCCTGCAATTGCTCCATGTTGTTGAAGTTGTAGGCGGGGNTGGCATATCCGCCCTTAACGGCCTTGGCGAACAGATCTTTCGTGTTCACCAGACCCAGTTCCTTGTAGGAAGTAGCCATAGGATGCTCCTTAGCTTGGGTAAGCTTTTACCCTATTTTGAGCCAGAACCGACCCCGAGGTCAAGGGAACGCTTTTTTCGCTTCGAGGGTTTTCCAAAGCTATCCCCAAGTTATCCACAATTTAGCTGATTTATCCCCAAGTCGAAGAAGCGTAAGAAGACCGGGTGAATTGAGGTTGTCAGGTTGCTTGTCACCTCAAAAAAACCAAAAGAGCCGCTCAAAGTGCCTTGAGACGAAAGTTTGGCAAGAAAAACCACCACAATTCTCCGGAAATACGAAAAAGCAGACACTGAATTCCCGGGTCAAGTCTTAAGTTTAGATAGCCTGAGAAAACATCCACAAGTTATCCACAACGAATCGCTCCGACGGAAAAGCTCCTCCCGGTTCGGATAGATGTCAAGGGTCCCTCAGGGCCTAAAAGAAGATTTTTTCCTGGATTTGAGCAAGTTCTTGTTGCTTCGTCCGCAAGAACTCGTCGTCCTCAGCGAGGCGATGGACGGACACATAATCGGGGATAATCAAGGATCCCCGAAGGTCATCCCTCTCCTTCGCCCGGAGGCTCGATGTCCACAGGAGCTCCTCTCGACGGAAGTACGCTTCGAAGTTAGCCTGGGCGGCCTCAAAGTCGAGACCCAGGCGGTCGAACAACCCGGAAAGCCACCCGTGGAGCTCCTGTTCGCCCCCACTCTTGGGATGGTGTGCTTCGTAATAGAGCTTCAACGCCGCATATTCCAGGAACTCCCCGTACGTGGCTACGGCGGCCAAGCGGTCGGCCTCGAGGAGGTAGTTCTTGCCTACCCCGGGGTGGTCTTCGTGGGTGTACACAGGTTTTCCCTTGATGCTCCCCAGAATCTCCCTGGCTTTCCACAGTTTATCCACAACCTCTGGTCGAAAGATTCTCAGGTCAAAGGTGTGACGTCTGGCCCGGTTCCTCTGGAAGAACTTCCCCTCGTTCCGGAGGAGCAGGTACACATTTTCCCGGAGGACCCACCCAGGGATCACCCGATTGAGACCCCGGGCCCCGGGAAACTCCGAAGGTTCCTGGTGAATCAACGAAAAAGGAAGGCCCAGGCGTTGGGGCAGGGTCACGACCCCGGAAGCCACGATGGTGTACGGGGCCTCTTGAAAGTTGGCCGGAAACTTCACGGCGGTCCCGAGGCCAAAAAAGGTGCCCTCCCCGGCCCACAACTCTTGGTCCGGGGCCCGACTGGTATGGTTTGACCCAATGTTGGCGCCGTAGCCCACGTTTCCCCGACCCTCGGGCCACCAGGTGGCGATGAGGAGGCTCTGGTGATGAAAACCTACGAACGGACCGAGGAAGCTCGCCGTGACCTCCCCGGCACCCACCACGGTGTTAGGCCCCAGAAGGCTTTCGGTCACGAGGGCCTGTCGCTCGGCCCCGCTGTACTCAAGGAGGATGGACCGGGACACCTGGGCGGCGGAGTCCACCACCACGCCCCATTGAAGGACGGACTTGGTCACGTGGACCCCGGCCCCCACCACGACGGCCTCGTCGAGGGACGACAGGACGGTCACCTCATCGATCCGTTGGGCCCCCAAAATTCGGGTTCCCGGGCCCAGAAACACCCGGTCGACCCAGGGGGCATTGATCATTTGAACCTGGGGGCCGACCACGCTCCGGTCAAAGGGCACGTCGGTCAGCAAAGCGAGCACCTCAGCCTTCAAGGTCCCATCGGAGAGGTAGCGAACGCCGTCGGAAAGGGTCATGGCATCCCATATGGGAATTTCCCGACCCCGGGTCTCCAGGCCGGCCTTGATCTCGGTGCCCAGGCCATAGGACGTGGTCGACGAGCAGTCCACGGACGAGTTCCGGAGACTGGCACCGGCCTCAACCCGTACCCGCCGAACCAGGGAACAGCGGTCAATGGAAACCCCTGGGCCGAGTTCCACATCTTCGAGCACCGAGTGGTAGACCTGGCCACCCAGGACCACCCGCCCCTGGAAGCGGTTTCCGTGGACGGTATCCCCGTGGAAGTCCGGGCCCGCGAGCACCTGGCAGCCGGGGTGGAACACATTCCCTTGGGAAAGAAGTTGCGCCATCTCCCCGGACGTCAACGCGCGGGTCTCGGGGACCTGGGTGCGAAGAAGCCTGAGGGCATCGAGGAGGGGGCTGTGAAGCATCGGACAAGACTCCTGGTTTGACAAAGCAAAGACCGGTCCCTAGAATACCCCGAGATTCTGCGTTTGTTCAGGGTCCTCCCCTGCCGGAGGGACAGTTTGCCCGAAATGAGATTGAATACACCGTTGAGGTCTGTTCTCTTGCTGGTAGGAGCCCTTGGGGCATGCCTGGGGCTCCTGGCCCTTCGCTTCGTCTTTACGGGGCACTTCTCCCNCCTCTTCCTGGTCTGGAACCTCTTCCTCGGCCTCGTACCCCTGGCGGTGGCCTTCGTCGCCCTCCTCCTGGAGCGGCAGAACTGGCCCGTCTGGGGCAAGGTGTTCCTGGTGGTGTTCAGCGTTCTGTGGCTCGTGTTTTTCCCTAACTCCTCCTATATCTTCACGGACTTCATCCACCTGATCCAACGAGGCCTCGACGGTGACAACCCGAACGCCCGGGGATTGGACAACATGTTGGTCTGGTTCGACGTCATCAACCGCTCGCTGTTTGCCTTCGTGGGCCACTTCATGGGGCTGGCTTCGTTGTACGTCATGCATAGCCTGTGGAAGAAAGAATGGGGCCCCGGGGTGGGGTGGCTTCTGGTGGGGTTGTCCAGCTGGGCTGCCGGCTACGGTGTCTTCATCGGCCGCTTTGTCCGGTGGAGTAGCTGGCATCTGTTTACCGACCCCGGGGACTCCTGGAGGAGCCTGGTGACCAACCTGGCCGCCCCCGATGCCTGGCTTTTTTCCTCGGGGTTCGGGGTCTTCTTGGCCGTGAGCTACTTTTTCGTTTACGTCTTCAAAAAGCATTTGTTTGTATCCAAGGAGCACCCATGACAGNCCTCGCCCGGGCCGTAGCCGTTGCCACCGACGCTCGCACCCACTCCCACTCCCCCTACTCGCACTTCGCGGTGGGGGCCGCCCTCAAGCTGAAGGACCGGGACGTGTACGTTCCCGGGTGCAACGTTGAGAATGCCAGTTTCGGGGGCACGATTTGCGCCGAGCGGGCGGCCGTGGTGGCAGCCATCAGTCAGTACGGTCCCGTCGAGTTCGAGTCGGTCACGGTGGTCACCACGAGCNCCCCCCCGGCCTACCCCTGTGCGTTTTGCCGAGGGGTCCTGTCCGAGTTCGCCGGCCCCGACCTCGTCGTGTACCTGGCGACCCCCGAGGGCGTCCAAATCACCACCACCCTGGGAGAGCTGCTCCCCCACCCCTTCAAACTCCTCTAGGGGACTCCCCGGTGTCTTGACCGCTCCCCGGGGGNCGGTCAAGATGGGACCCATGATCCGACCCGACTTTACCCTCACCGTCAGTTGCCCGGACCAGAAAGGCATCATCGCCGCCGTGACCCAAGCCATTGCCACCGGGGGGGGAAACATCCTCAACCTCAGCCAGCACACCGCCGTGGACATCAACACCTTCTTGCTCAAGGCCGACTTCTCGGTGGATGAAACCTTTGATCCGGTAGCCTTTGAAGCGAGCTTCCCTGGGGTGGCCGACCGCTTTCAGATGGATTGGAAGCTGTACGACAAGTCCCATCGCACCCGGGTGGCCATCCTCGTCAGCAAGACGAGCCATTGTCTCTACGAGCTGCTGCTGAAGCACCAAGACGGGGAGCTGGACTGCGATTTCCCCGTGATCGTCGCGAATCACCCCGACCTGGCCGCCGTGGCCACCCAGTTTCACATTCCGTTTTTCCAAGTCGACCCAGCCAAAGGCAAGGCTGCCTACGAAGCCGACGTTCAGAAAATCCTAGAAGACTGGAAGATCGACACCGTCGTGTTGGCCCGGTACATGCAGATCCTGAGTCCGGAATTCNCCCGGCGGTGGGCCTATCAGATCATCAACATCCACCACGGCTTCCTCCCGGCCTTCATGGGGGCCAAGCCCTACCACCAGGCCTGGCACCGAGGGGTCAAGATCATTGGCGCGACGGCCCATTTCGCCAATGAGAACCTCGACCAAGGTCCCATCATCAGCCAAGACACCATCCAGGTCCCCGACACCTGTTCCATCGCCGAGTTTGTCCAAATGGGGAAAGACGTCGAACGCAAGGTGCTCTTTCAAGCCCTCAAAAGTTTCTTGAACCGCCAAGTCTTTGTCTATGGCGGTCGAACCTTCCTCTTGCCATGAGCCTCTCTCGGTATTTTCGCGACAAAGTCGTGTTGATCACGGGATCGGCCCGGGGTATCGGCCGGGAGACCGCCCGCCTCGCCCTGGAAATGGGAGCCCGGGTCGTGATCAACGGGAGGGACCCCCAGGCCCTCGATGCCACCCGCCTGTCCCTGGGCGCCGGAGACCGGCTGGTTGCCCGGGCGGCCGACGTGAGCCGTCCCGACCAGGCCCGGGACCTGGTGGCCCAGGCCCTCGCCCCGTGGGGGCGGATCGACGTGGTGATCCTCAACGCTGGGGTGTCCCTGCGGGGCCGGTTCGCCGACCTAGCCGACGACACGGTCGAGGCCCTGGTGGCCGGGAACCTATTGTCCGCGGTCTGGCCGGCCCGGGCGGCCCTCCCCGCGCTCCGAGAGTCCCGGGGGCGAATGCTCTTCGTTTCGAGCCTCGCGGGGGTCCGGGGCTTCCCGGGGGTTAGCCTGTACTCCGCCACGAAGTCGGCCCTGTCGACCCTTCGGGAGAGTTTGGCGGCCGAGGAAGGGGGCACGGGAGTTCGTTTCGGTCTGGTCTATCTACCGTTCACCGAAAACGNCCCCGACAAGACCGTCCTCGCCGCCGATGGTCGCCGGTTCAGTCATGAACGGCGGTGGACGTTGACCCAACGGCAGGCGGCCCTCACGCTCTTGAAGGCGGTCCAGGGGGGGCGAGCCACCACGACCCCCTCGTGGTCAGGCCGGTTCCTCCGGGCCGTGGATCGGTGGGCACCTTGGGCCCTGACAGGATTCATCCACGCGTCTGGTGGTACACTGCACCGAGTGAAGGAGAAAGGGCGATGATTCTGACCGATCCGGCCTTGCACCAGCAATTTTCTGACTATGGCATCCTCATCCCCATCCGAACGTCGAAGATCACCAAGGTGATGGCGTACTTGGAGACCCTTCCCTCCCTCCAGGGGAAGCCGTGGAAGCTGGAAAAGATCACGGAAACCATCACCAAGGAAGACTTGCTTCGGGTCCATGACCCGGCCTACGTGGATCGTCTCTTGGGGCCCGGTCTTGAGAAGGAAGTTCTCGCAGCGTACGAACTCGTGGATGCCGACGGGAACCACCATCGGTACGCCCCGGAAATGGCCGTGAAACCCTTGGCCCGGTTCTTTGAAGACGTCACCAGACTCCACCTGGCCGGGACTCTGCAGACCTGTCGACTGGCCTTGGACCGGGGCTGGGCCTTCTTCACCGGCGGAGGGATGCACCACGCCCATCGGGACCGGGGAACGGGCTTCTGCCTGGTGAACGACTTGGTGGTAGCCCTCAGGGCCCTCCAAGCCGAGGGCCGCATCCGGCATGCCTGGATTGTCGACGTAGATGCTCACAAGGGAGACGGCACAGCCTCCCTATGCGCCGGCGACGGCTCCCTCCTCNCCCTGAGCATCCACATGGCCCAGGGCTGGCCCCTGGACCCCGAGACCACCCGGGAACGGGGAGAAGACAATCCCAGTCAGGTGCCGAGTGACATCGACATCGCCCAGGAGCCGGGGGAGGATGAGCTGTATCTTCCGCGGTTGGCGGCAGGACTGGAGCAACTGCGGCTGTTGGCCCTCGATCGCTGGGGGCAACTTCCCGATCTGGTGCTGGTCGTCGACGGAGCCGACCCCTACGAAAAGGATGAATTGCCTTCCACCGCCACCATGAAACTCTCCCTGGGCCAGATGCTCGAGCGGGATGTGCTCTTGGACCGTTTCTTCACCCGGCTCGGGATTCCGAGTGCGTGGGTCAATGCCGGCGGCTATGGGGAATCGGTGTGGGAAGTGTACGCCCAGTTCCTGGAGAAGGTCCTTCCCGAAAAGCTTGGGGGAAGGACCGAGGCTTAAAGCTTTTCCAGGAGCATGGAACACTTCCCGGACGGGATGGGAAGGGTCTTCTTCTTCTTGTTCAGGATATCGATGGTGAAGTAATAGAGCTTCTCGGATTCCAGGCGAATCTCCCNCCCTCGTCCCGATTTGCTCGAGAGAATGGTGATGAAGTTCCGCTTCAGGGACAGGTTCTCGATGCCCATGAGCTCGAGGATGGGCACCTTCCAGTCGACCGTCTTCCGGGGAAGGCTAATGTACAGCCCCACCACGTTCTCGATCATCAAGGCGATGGTGCTCAGCGCCGCTTGGTGTAAGTAGTTAGGGCGATTGAAATCCGGCCGGTCATCCCAAACAGCGGCCCCGTCTTGCATGGGCTGGTAGGCTTCCCAGAGGTTTCCTTTCTCTTTGGTGTCCGGATGAAGGGTATCCAAAATGTAGTAGATATGCTTGATCGCCGATTCCCGGGCCAGCTCGTACTTGCCAAACTTCTCGAGACCCTTGATGACCATGAACGTCAGGGCGGGGAACACCGAGCCGCAGTACCCATTGCCCTTCTTGTTAAACGAAGGGTGGCTCGAAGACAACGTCGGGAAGGGGTTGGGGGTCCCAAATTCCTTCTCATCTTTCAAGTGGCCAATCATTCTCTCGGCCCGGTCTTCATGGGGAATCTCGGCCAAGAGGGTCCAGTAGGCACCGATGTGACGGACCTTGAGCTGTTGACCGGCCTCGTCGAGGTCGTAGAAAAAGCCGTCGTCTTCGTTCCACATCTGGGAGTTGATTCGGGTTTTCAGGGAGTAGTAGGCCCGCTTGTACCGGAACGCCAGGTCTTTGTCGTTCAGGATATCCCCCAGGGCGGACAAATAGAGGGCGTTCATGGCCTGCTGGGCATTGAAATCAATGGTGTATTTGGCCGTGGGCCGGGGACAATTGTCCATGAGGGTGGCGGCCAACGGAACCGAGTACAGACCGCTGTCGTCCTTGAAATTGGCTTCGAGCCACGAGAAGTGCTTTTCGAGGAACGGGATGACTTCCTTGATACGGCGCTTCGCCCCGAGCTTGTGGTAGATGTTGAATTCGACCCAGCTGAACAGGGGAGGATGGACACCCTCGGGATTTCCAGGTCGAAAGACGGGTTGCCCGGTCTCAAAGTCGTACTCACCCCGGATGGCACCATTCTCTTCTTGCTTCTGATAAAAGTTGTCGAGCAACGTCAAAGGGGAATACACGGCATTGCTGTAAACCAAAAAAAAGGAGGCCATGCACGAATCGAACAGGNGGATCGTGGGGCTTGCGGTATGATGGAAAAACGGTTTCTGGAAGTCGCTCGAAGGACCGCCCTTAACCCAGGAATCTCGAATCCATGCCCAGCTCTTGTCGTAGATATCGACGAAGTCTTGGTCGTAATAATGGATATTTGGAGGCTCTTTCTTGACAACGTTCAAACTCTACATCCTCGAACTAGGCGGTCATACTAACATACCCTTCTATGGAATGAAAGTAAAATTTGGTTAGGATGGTGGGAAAATGCCCCTAAAAGCAGGAGTTGTCCAGTTTAGTCCCCTATACGGCGATGTCGAAGCCAATCTGCGCCGGCTGGAAGCCCTGGTCTTCGAAGGGGTTTCCCGGGGAGCGTCGTTGCTCGTCCTTCCAGAAATGGCGTGGACGGGCTACCTCTGGGCCAACCCCCAAGCCCTGGGATCCCTGGCCGAGGCCCCCGGGGCGGGTGTCGGGCAAGAACGGATGGCGCAGTGGGCCCGGCGATGGGGCGTGACCCTCGTGTACGGGTTCCCGGAGCGAGACGGAAACCGACTCTACAACAGTCAGGGACTGGTCTGGCCCGACGGCCGGCGAGGGACCATTTACCGAAAAACGCATCTGTTCCAAGCCGATGAATGGTGGGCCTGGCCGGGGACCACGGGGTACCTCCAGTGGGAGTCGCCCTGGGGGCCCATTGGCTCGGGGATCTGCATGGACCTCAACTACCCCGACTTGGCCGACTTCCATACCCAGCACCAAACCAGGGTCTTGGCCTTCTCGACGAATTGGATCGATCAGAATTTTGACGTCGTGCCCTATTGGGAGGAACACCTACGGGGGTCCCAGGAGCGAGGGTTTCCCGGTGTCGCTCTGTTTGCGAACCGGGGCGGCGCCGAATTTGGAATCTCCTTCCGAGGCCAAAGCTCCATCTTCCGGGCCGGGCGCCTGGTGGCAACCCTACCGGGAACGGAAGACGGCGTCTTGGTCATGGATGTTGATTCTCAAACTCCCCCTTGGCGCGATTCTTTCTGACGTTGTCCCAGGGGAACCAGCGCCCGTTCATGGACACATAGACCCCCGGGGGCAACACCTGGGCAAACGCCAAGGCGCTCCCCAAGTTGAACAACCCATCGGAGGATCCGAACTTCCAGGGGACCATGGCCCCGGTCAACACCACGGTCTTTCCGGGAACCCTGGCCGCCAAGACCCCGGCGGTTTCCACCATGGTATCGGTGCCATGGGTGACCACGATCCGATCCTCGGGGGCTTCGACGCAGGCCCGGGCGATCAGCTCGCGGTGGTCGGCCGTCATTTGCAGGCTGTCGATCATCATCAGAGTTGTCACTTCGGCTTCCACCCGGGACCGTCCCAGGCGAAGCATTTCCGGTAGGTGGGNCTGTTGGAAAAAGAGCTCACCGTTGAGCTCATTGTACTCCTTATCGAAGGTACCCCCGGTCACGAAGAAGCGCNCCCCCATGGTTCAACCCACCCACGCCAGGCCCAGCTTCTTTAACTTGGGCGGAATCACGGCCCGGCAATAGGCCTGGTTGGGATTCTTGTTGAAGTAATCCTGATGGTACTCCTCGGCGGGCCAGAAGACCTTGAGCTCGGCGACCTCGGTGACAATGGGCCGGTCGAGGTGGGCCTGGGCCCTTGGGACCGCCGCCAGGGCGGCTTCCTTCTGGTCCGATCCTACCCAGTAGATCCCCGAACGGTACTGGGTCCCCTCGTCATTGCCCTGACGGTTCAACGTCGTCGGGTCGTGGGCCTTGAAGAACAGGTCGAGCAACTGGTCGAGAGGAAGAACCTCAGGGTCGAAGGTCACCTGGACCGCCTCGGCGTGTCCCGTGGTCCCGGTACAAACTTGCTGGTAGGTCGGATGGTCCTTGGTTCCGTTGGCATACCCCGAAACGCTCTTCAACACCCCGGGAACGCGGATGAAAACCGACTCGGTGCACCAAAAGCAGCCACCGGCTAACGTGATCTGGGACGACATGGGACTCTCCTTCACCTGGGACTCTCCTTCACCTGGGATGCTCGGAACGAAACCAAGCATAGGCGTCATCAAACGTATCGAAAAGTGTGGCCGTGAACAAGTTTTTTCCGGTGGCAAAGGGATCATAGAGGGCGGCCCGGATGGACTCCTCGGTCTCGCCGTGATCGAGGAGGAAGCGCCCAAAGGCGAGGTCACCCAACTCCACAGGTTCGTCGCTGACCGTGTAGACATAGCCCTGGGCATCGAGCAATTGCTCGAACGGTCCCCGGGACCAGTGGAAGACCCTGTGCTCGGGCTTGTCGGGGTCGAGGAGCCCCTCGGTCACCAGGGACTGTCGGATTTGGTCGACCGCTGCCTTGATTTCCTGATAGCTGAGTTCGGTTCGAAACACCATGGCGGCGACGTCGGTTCCCGCGTGATGCTTCGTCAGGAGGGCTGGAATATCGTAGTTCACCACGAACAGGTCCCGGGACACCCGCTTGATCAGTTGGCCTTCCAACTCGAGAACGTCGTCCGAGGGGACCCAGATGCGGAAGAGACCGTCTTCGTCCAGGTTCAACCGGGCCATGGCTTCGAAGGCCCCGACGACCGTGGCTTGGTCAAACTCCACTCCGAAGAAGCGAGTGAACGCTTCGGCCATCCCAGGGGTGAAGGCCGCTGCTCCGCGGCGGGCAAAACGGATCCGAGAGTCGTAGTGGCGCTCGACCACCCCGCGCTCCAATAAAAAGGCCCCTGGGACATTCGCTAGGTAGACAAGATCGACCTTCGAATGCCACAGGGGATCCTTGAAAACCCGAAACAAGACGCTCTCGGTCTGAATGCCGTTCGTTTCGGGGCGCAGGTACACCACCAAGTCCTGACAGAAGTCCGTGCACCGACCATCCCCGGAAGCGGAACGGAAGGGAACGATGATCTTCGGCGTCAGGGACCGGGGCAACGGTTTAGCCCGCCCGGGCTTGGGCGGCTACAGGCTCCAAAGTACCGGCCTTGACCAGGGTCTCGAAGAGAATCCTGGAGATGAAGTCCCGGTACTCTGGTGACGGCGGGTCGCCAGCGACGGAAATCTTGACGTGGTAGCCGAGTTCGGTCTCGGCGGCCACTTCGAGGATCTCAGAAAGGCCCTCGTCATTCTGAACAATGTACGTATTCATGGGATGGTCCTCTAGGACTGTATCGGCAGACCGTCCCCGCTTCATAACCGAGGCTCACTCCCCAGGCAACTTTCGAACGGCGCCCTCGTCGGCACTCGACGCAAAGAGGGCGTAGGCCTTGAGGGCCCGACTCACCTTCCTCTCCCGGGGCTTGGCCGGGGTGAACGCCTGGGCGCCCCGGGCCTCTTCGGCCTTGCGCCGGCGGGCCAACTCGTCGTCAGACACTTCCAAGCGGATCGACCGGTTGGGAATATCGATGGTAATCGTGTCCCCCTCCCGGACCAAGGCGATGGCGCCGCCGGCCGCAGCTTCGGGGCTGGCGTGGCCGATGGACAGGCCCGAGGTGCCCCCCGAGAACCGACCGTCGGTCAAGAGGGCGCAGAGTTTGCCCAGCTTTTTGGACTTCAGGTAGCTGGTGGGGTACAGCATCTCTTGCATCCCAGGGCCGCCCTTGGGGCCTTCGTAGCGGATGATCACCACATCGCCGGCGACCACCTTCCCCGAGAGGATCCCCTGAACCGAGTCTTCCTGGCTTTCGAAGACCTTCGCTTTGCCGGTGAACTGAAAGATGGAAGGATCCACCCCGGCCGTTTTCACAATGCAGCCCTTCTCGGCGATGTTCCCAAACAGGACGGCGAGGCCGCCGTCGGCGTAGTAGGCGTGGTCGGCGCTCCGGATGCNCCCTTCCTTCCGGTCCACGTCCAGGTCACGGAACATGGATTTCTGGGTTCCCATGATCAGGTTCGCCCGACCGCCCGGGGCCGCCTTGTACAGGGTCTTGGCGGCTTCGGTGACGGTGGGCCGGGCGAGGTCATAGGCATCGAGGGCCTGCTTCAACGTGAGGCCGTCGGCCCGGGGCACCGAAGTATCGAGGAGCCCGGCCCGGTCGAGTTCCCCCAGGATGCCCAGAATCCCCCCCGCCCGGTTGACGTCTTCAATGTGGTATTTAGGGCTGTTCGGGGCGACTTTGCAGAGACAGGGCACCTTTCGACTCAGGGCATCGATGTCGGCCATGGTGAAGTCCACACCGCCTTCCCGGGCGATGGCCAAAATATGAAGCACCGTGTTGGTCGAGCCCCCCATGGCGATGTCGAGGGCCATGGCATTGTGAAAGGCAGCCTTGGTGGCGATGTTCCGGGGAAGCACCGACAGATCGCCGTGGTCGTAGTACCGGTGGGCCATCTCCACAATCCGTCGGGCCGCGGTTTCAAACAGATCGAGGCGGAAGGCGTGGGTGGCGAGGATGGTCCCGTTTCCGGGGAGGGCGAGGCCCAGGGCCTCGTTGAGGCAGTTCATGGAGTTGGCGGTGAACATGCCTGAACACGAGCCGCAGGTGGGGCACGCATGGCGTTCCACCCGATCGAGCTCTTCCTGGGTCACCGATTCGTCGGGCCCCATGGCCATGACGTCGATGAGGTCGTACTTCTTATCGTCGACGACCCCGGCCTCCATGGGTCCCCCCGAGACGAAGATGGTCGGGATGTTGAGGCGCATGGCGGCCATCAACATCCCCGGGGTAATTTTGTCACAGTTGCTGATGCAGATGAGGGCGTCGGCGCAGTGGGCGTTGACCATGTATTCGACGCTGTCGGCGATGACCTCGCGGCTCGGGAGCGAGTACAGCATCCCGTCGTGGCCCATGGCGATCCCGTCGTCGACGGCGATGGTGTTGAACTCGGCGGCGAAGCACCCCAGGGATTCCACCACCTTTTTTACTTTCTGGCCAATGTCGTGAAGGTGGGCATGCCCCGGAACGAACTGGGTGAAGGAGTTGGCAATCGCCACGATGGGCTTGCTGAACTGCTGGTCGGTCATTCCATTGGCCCGCCACAGGGACCGAGCCCCGGCCATGTTCCGACCGACGGTGTTCGTGCTGCTTCGAAGGGGAATTTTCATCCGTCAAAAATACTAGCACCCCGGGAAAAACGCAAGGTGATGGCCGGCCCCGGGGCCGTCAGAGCTCTCGGCTAAACAGGAGCAGGTCGCCCCGCCGCTTCCAACCCCGGGCTCCGGCGTGGGCCCAAAACGACAACCCGGGGGCGTTGTCCGCTAAGACCAACGCATGAACCCTGGGAATCCCGGCAGCCGCCAGTCCTTCGAGGGCACGGGTGATGAGCTCGGTGGACAACCCGTGGCCCCGGGCGTCTTGGTGGACCGCCAGATGGTAGAGGAACCCACGACGGCCGTCGTGACCGGCAAGGACGGTGCCCACGAGGTCGGCTCCCACCACGCCCGCCCAACTAAGCCCCGGATTCCGGACAAGAAAGGCTTCCAGGGCCTCGGGCTCATCGGAAGAGCTCAACCCCAACCCCGGGACTGTCAGCCAGAACGCCCGGGCAGCGGGGATATCGGCCGCCACCAGGGGGCGAATTTCGGGGGTCGTACCCATGGTCTAGGGGGCGATCCGCTTGCGATCCCGGGGGAACGCACTCGCTTCCTTAACGTTGCCCAATCCCAAGATCCTGGCGGTCAGCCGTTCCAAACCGATGGCAAACCCTCCGTGGGGGGGACACCCATACTTGAAAATCTCGGGATAGAACCCCAGTCCTTCCACCGTCAAGCCAAACTTGGGCAGGGCGTCGGCCAGCATGGCGTACTCGTGGATCCGCCGGCTGCCCGAGGTGATTTCCAGACCACGGAAGATCAAGTCAAAGGCCAAGGTGCGGGTGCCGTCCGCCGACGGGTAGGAGTACCACGCTCGCTTCTTCCGGGGCCAGTCGTTGATGTACACCAGCTCCACCCCGTGGGTCTTCAGGGCCCAATCGGTGAGGGCCCGCTCGCCCTCGGGGNTGATCTCGAAGACCTTCTTCCCGGTTTCCTTGGTGATGATTTCCTTGGCTTCGTCGTGACCCACCACGGGGGCCTTCAGGGCGAATCCGGGCCCGGGAACGGTGGCCCCCCACAGGGCCAACTCGGCTTGGTTCTGTTCTCCCACCTGGGTAAACACGTAGTCCAACAGCCGGGACTCGAATTCGATGAGGTCTCGGTCGCTTTCGATGAACGCCATCTCGACGTCGAAGCTGACGTACTCGTTGATGTGCCGGGGCGTATCGTGCTTCTCGGCCCGGTACGCGTGACTGATCTCAAACACGCGTTCGAGCCCCGTGCTCACGAGGGTCTGTTTGTACAACTGGGGGGACTGGGCCAAGTAGACTTTGTTCTCGAAGTACTCGACGGGGAACAGGCCCGTGCCGCCCTCGGCCCCGGTGCCCACCAACTTGGTGGTCTTGGTCTCATAAAAGCCCTCGCGGTGCATGAACTCGCTGAGGTACCGGAGCAGGGACGATTGGAGCTGGAGAATGGCCCGTTGCTTGGGCATACGGAGGCTGATGTGGCGTTGGTCGAACAAGACCTCCAGGGGGTACTTGTCCGAGTCTTGGTTGACCTGGACCGGGAGATTCTGGTCGGCCCGGGCCAATACCACCACCGAAGTCGGGTGAATCTCGGCGCCCCCCGGGGCCTTGTCGTTGGCCTGAACCCGCCCTTTCACGGTCAGGACAGTTTCAGGGGTATAGTCAATTTTTTCGTTGAAGACGAGCTGAACAACCCCACTGCGGTCCCGGAGAAGGACGAAATTGACCTGGCCCAGTTCCCGGATTCGGTGGACCCATCCACTCACTTCGATCTCGTGGTCCAGTTGATTCGGGACATCGGCGGCCAGCGTTCGCATGGGGTTCCTCGGCTTCTCAGATTTCTAGCCGTTGTAGCCTTTTTTCACGCTTTGAGCAAGGACGGCGGGGGAAGGTCGGGCTCGTGCCAGGGGAAGCGAACCTCGGCGACGGTCCCGGGTCCCGGGAGAAAGCTCACCTCGGCCCTGTGCTTCTTGCAGATGGATTGAACAAGGCTCAAGCCCAAAGAAGTCCCCAGGGTCCGTCCTTCGGAAAACCCCGGGCCCGTATCCTTCACCGTCAGAACCAAGGCCTCGGGGGTGAAGTCCNCCCCCACGGNGACCCGCCCCCCTCCGGCCGGGACCAAGCCGTGTTTGAGGGCGTTGGTCACCAGTTCGTTCGCCACCAACCCGAAGTCGACGCTGAAGTCGACCCCCACAGGGAACGCCTGGGGAAGGGGTAAAATCTCGACGCTGATTTCCTGTTGGGTGTAGAGACCGCTGATCCCCCAGACCAAGGCTTCGAGGTACGTTCCGAGGTCCAGACCCTTGTCGGACCCCGATCGGTAGATCAGGTCGTGCACCAGGCCAATGGACCGAATCCGCCCCTGGGTCCCGGCCAGCACGTCCATGTCCGCTGACCCGGGGACGAGCCTCCGGGCCTGCAGATTGATCAAGCTCAGGATGATCTGAAGGTTGTTCTTGACCCGGTGGTTCACCTCTTGGACCAAGAGGTTTTTCTCGGACACCAAGGCCTCGAGGCGGAGCTGAGCCTCCTTGGATTTTTGAAGCTCTTCTTCCACCTTGAGGTTCGACTGGTGCAGCAGCTGGGTCCGCTCATCGACCAGCGCCTCGAGACGGGCCTGCTCGGCCTTCATCTGGGTCACGTCGTGGAACACAAAGGCCAAGGACTCCAACCCCGACCGGGAGTCCTGGGCCGGTGCCCCCTGGACCCGAAATTGCCGGTCGCTGTGTTGAAAAACGACCTCGCCTCCCGTCCTCAGGGTGGGCAAGTGCTCCACAAGACCGGGGAACAGATCTTCCAGTCGTTGGTGGGAAGGGTGGTTCGCCCAAAGTTGCCGAGCCGCTTCATTGAACCACACGGGGCGCTGGGTGCTGTCCATCACCACCACGGGGTCGGCCATGGTGTTCACGACGGTTTCGTACGCCAGGGGAAAGGGTGTGAACAGCCGGCCCCGGCCGATGGCCCAAAGAAACACCGTCGAGGTCGCCAGGATCGCCCAGGGGACCAGAGCGATCCGAGGTTCGGGGAGCACCTTCCCGACGTCCACCAACCCTGCGACCACCGGAAGGAGGGCCGTCCACAGAATCAATGACGAGCGCTTCCTATCTCGGGTAGAAAAAAACGGCCGGGCCCGGGCCAGAATCACGGCCCCCAGGACCACCGAGGAAAACAGGATCACGAGAAAGGCGTAGTAGCCAACCCCATTTTCCCGATGGAAGGTCCAGGCGGCCGGGGGCAGATCAAGGACCCGAAAGAACCAGTGGAGTTGACCATCGGTCAGAAGAAGGGCCCAGGTTCCCAGGGTCACCAGGCCGAGGCCACCCAGGACGACGGCCCCCCCGGAGGACCGGGACCCGACCATCCGAAGGCAGGTTCCCACCCAGGCCACCGGAACCACCGCCAGGCACCCGTATTGCCAGTAAAACATCAGGGACTTGAGGTCTCGATCGGCGACAAAGCCCACCGTAGCCCCCGCCCAGATCCAAAAGACCACCGCCAGCAACAGGGCCAGTGAGGCCCCGTTTCGCTCGAAGACCCGGCTAAAGGAAATCAGCACCGTCACTAATAACAGGGCCAGAGCCGGGGCCCACGTTAAGAGATCTCCATAACGAACGAGCGCTTCCATCGCAAGCCTACCGTACTCTTGGATCTCCGTCGGATCAAGAGGGAATTAGACATTTGGGAGAAATTAAAGTTTTTTAGATAGGAGCGCGTTCACGAGGGCCGGGGCAGCCTTGCCGTCGGTGGCCTTCATGACCTGCCCGACGAGAAATCCCTTTTGGCGAACATCCCCGGCTCGGATGGCGTCAACGACGGCATGGTGTCGGGCAAAGACTTCGTCCACAATGGGTGCAAGCTGTTCCTCGGTGGTAATGGCCTCCAAGCCTTTTTCTTTCAAGAGAACTTCGGGATCTTTCTGTTCCTCAAACACGGCGTCCAAGAGTTGTTTGGCAATCTTGATGTGGATCCGCCCCGAGTCCAACAGAGTCTGAAGCTGGGCCAGGCGCACGGGGGTCAACGGGCAGGACTCGAGGGTGAGTCCAAAGTGGTTGAGCTCCTTTTGCACGTCGCCCATGAGCCAATTCGCGATCCCCAGACCATTCCCCGACAATCGGGCGGCCTTTTCAAAAAAGTCGGCGACGAACCGGCTTTCGGTCACGAAGTCCCCTTGCTCGCGGCTCAGCCCCAGGGCCGCGATCAGCCGCTGCTTTCGGGCCAGGGGCAGTTCCACCTGCCGCCCTTCCACGCTCTTCCAAAAGGGCGCGTCGGGAACAAAGGGGGGAAGGTCGGGTTCGGGGAAGTACCGATAGTCGAGGCTTCCCTCTTTGGTCCGCATGGTTTCTGTCACGTCCCGGTTCTCATTCCACAGGCGGGTCTCTTGGACCAGGCGATGGCCCCCGTCGAGCTGGGCCGCTTGGCGCTTGGTCTCGAACTCAATGGCCTTTTTGATGAACCGGGTCGAATTCAGGTTCTTGATTTCCACCTTGGTCCCGAGACCTTCCCCGGCTTTGCGAATCGAAACGTTGGTATCGCACTTCATCGATCCCTCGTCCATGTTTCCGTCGGACACCCCGAGGTACCGAACCAGGCGTTGGAAGGCCAAGAGGAAGGCTTCGGCATCTTCCCCGCTGGTCAGATCGGGTTCGGTGACCACCTCCAACAGGGAGTACCCCGCCCGGTTGTAGTCACAAAGGGTCATGTCCCCGGCGTGGATCATCTTGCCCGCGTCTTCTTCCAGGTGGACGTCGTGGATTCGAACCGATTTCACCGTTCCGTCCGGGGACTGGAACTCGACCGAACCGTTCCTGCCGACGGGGTCGTGGAACTGGGTGATCTGGTAGTTCTTGGGCATGTCCGGATAGAAGTAGTTCTTCCGGTCGAACAGCGTTCGGGGTGACAGCTCACAGCCCAACGCCCGGGCCACCGAGTAGGCCTGGAGGAGGGCCTCCTGGTTCAATACCGGAAGAACCCCCGGGTAGCCGAGGCAGACGGGGCAAACGTTGGTGTTGGGTTCATCGCCAAACTCGGCCCGGCAGCCGCAGAACGCCTTCGTTTGGGTGTTCAAATGGATATGGATTTCAAGGCCGACAACGGTTTGATACATCACTTGCTCCAGTCGAGGGAGGTGCCGGGACACGGGACGACGGGCACCTGGGTTGCAAAAGCGGCAGCCGCTTCAAAGAGTCGGGCTTCACCAAAGGCCGGTGCGGTGAATTGCATCCCGACGGGCAACCCAGCGGCCTGGCCGGCCGGAAAGGACAGGGCGGGGATNCCCGCCAGGTTCGCCGTGACGGTGAACTTGTCGGCCAACTTCTGTTGAAACTCGGTCATGGTCGCGTCCCCATGGGGGAAGGCCGGCACCGGGAAGGTGGGGGNGAGCAAGAGGTCGGCCTGGTCGAACACCTTTTGAAAATCCTGCCGGATCAGGGTTCGGACCTTCTGCGCCTTCGTGTAGTACTGGTCCTGGAAGCCCGACCGGAGCACATAGGTGCCCACCATGATCCTCGTCTTCACCTCGTCACCAAACCCCGCGGTCCGACTTTGACGGACCAGGTGCTCATGATTTTCCGAGTAGACGGGTCGGTGGCCGTAGCGGATGCCATTAAACCGGGCGAGGTTGGCGCTGGCTTCGGCGGTGGCAATGGTGTAGTACGCCGGGACGGCGTATTCCAAGGTGGGAAGGGTGACGGGCACCAGGGTGTAACCCAGGCCCCGGAGAACCTGGAGCGTCTGGTCGTAAACGGCCTGAACCCCCGGAACCAAGTCCGAAAGGTCTTGCAAAACCGCAATGGTTTTCACAGGCCGAGGGGCCACGGGCTCGGGGTCGAGGGAGGTCTGATCGTGGGGGTCGTACCCCTTGGTTGCGTCGAACACGGCCTGGATCAAGTCGAGATCCCCGGACAAAACCCCGGGGGTTTCGAGGCTCGAGGCGTAAGCGGTCAGACCATACCGACTCAAAACGCCGNAGGTGGGTTTGAAGCCATAAATCCCACAGAACCCGGCGGGCTGCCGGACCGACCCCCCGGTGTCCGTCCCCAGGGCAAAGGGAACCAGGCCCGCCGCCACGGCGGCGGCGCTCCCCCCCGACGATCCGCCGGCGACCCGGGACAGGTCCCAGGGGTTGTGGGTCTGGCCCAGGGCCGAGTTGTCGGTGGAACTCCCCATGCCAAACTCATCGAGGTTGGTCTTTCCGATCACCGTAGCCCCGGCGGCCGCCAGACGGCTCACCACCGTGGCATCGTACGGGCTCACCACGTCGGCCAACATCTTCGACCCGCAGGTGAGAGGAAAGCCCTGGACGGCGATGTTGTCCTTCACCCCGTAGGGGAGGCCAACCAAGGGCCCCGGGGCCGAGGTCTGGGGGAAGGGGGTCTCGGGTCGAAACGAGAGGAAGCTCCCGATCTTTTTTTCCCACGGGCGGGCATAGGACAGATAGGCTTCTCGTTTGGCCTGGAATGCCTTCCAGGCAGCAGTGGCGCTCATCGAAGGCTCCTACAAAACATTGGGGATGACGAAAAAGCGGTCTTCGCGCTCGGGGGCGCGGTCGATCAAGGCGTCGGCAAGATCGCTGGGAACCGCCGTGTCGGGTCGGGTGCGATTGTCTTTCACCAGGGCATGGGTCGTGGGTTCCAACCCCTCCGTGTTGAGGGCGTTCATCTTTTCAAAATACGCCAGCATTTGGGACACTGCATCCCCAAGACGGGCCAAGTCGCCTTCTCCCAGATCAATCTGGGCTAAGACCGCAGTGGTTTCGAGTTCACCGATGTCCATTGGAGCCTCTTTTGATCCATCATTTATTCAGGGATGGAGTCGGGCTGTCAAGTTTAGCACCGGGGTTCCCGGGGTCAACGGCGAACTTGGGGCAACCCGACCCCCGGGGCCGGTCGTTCTTGCAGGACGCTTCGGCGGAACCGGAACAATGCCGCCGGGCGGCCGGGGCTGCTGGTGTCTCGGTTCCCTGTTTCCTTCACAAGACCCCCCTGGATGACCAGGCGACGAAAGTTCTGTTTGTGGAGGGGAACCCCCGACAGGGCTTCGGCGACCCTCTGGATCCGCAACAACGTGAACTCCGGGGGCATCAACTCGAAAATCACAGGTCGGTACCCGATCTTGCCCCGGAGACGCCCGAGGGACGAGGCCAGGATCCTTCGATGGTCGTGGCCCATGGCCACCCCCGTCTGGTCGATCACCCGGGCGAGGACCGAGTCGTCCATGTCCTGCTGGGATATGGGCAATTGGCAGCGTTCGGGCCGGGGGCGAGAGGCCCAGTCGCGATGGCTTTCGGCCACCAGGCCGGCTTCGTACAAAAGCTCAAACCGGGGCAAGACTTTTTCAGGGTCCCAGGGAAAGCGTCCGTGGCCGAAGGCCACCCGAATTCGTTCCTCCCGCAGGGCGAAAAGCTCGGGGTCGGGCTCTTGCCGGGCCCAGCGATCCAAATGGGGGAGAAGAAGGTCGTCGATGAGGGCGGGACGCCCCTGGCGATGGTCCTCCCAAGGAAGGAAGGTGTACCAGTCGGACCAGCGGCTGTGGGGGGCGACGGGGGCGACCGAAGGCCCTAGCAAGGCCAGGTACCCGATGGTGATCATCCGGACTTTTTCGTTGTCGGAGGTCGCCCGGTAGCGATTTCCAAAGGTATACAGTTGCTCGACGTACCCTAGGGGAAGCCCGGTAAGTGAGTCGACTCCCGACCGAAGGGCGATTTCCAAGGTTCGGTGCCGGGCCGGATCAAACTCCCCGTACGGAAGGAGGGGCGTGCCCTCGCCGACGGTCAAAACACCGGCCGTAGCGTCGGGCACCGACACGACCACGGCCGACAGGCCCACCTTGACGTTCCAGCCTTCCGAATCCATGCCGCCATTGTAATCGCTCAGTGAAAGGCCGTCCACAGGAGCTTCACCAGAGTGGCCGCCACCACGACCAAAAAAATGATGCGGATGAACCCCGTCCCCTTGGTCATGGCCAGCCGGGAGCCGATCCGAGCCCCCAGGGCCTGGCACACCCCCATCAGCAGGCCCAGGCCCCAAAGCACTTGGCCCAGGGCGGCAAAGACGAGCAAGGAAACCACGTTCGAGGTGAAGTTTGCCACTTTCGTTTGGGCCGTCGCCTGGACCAGTCCGTAGCCCAAGACCCCGGCCAGGGCCACGGTCCAAAAGGTACCGGTGCCCGGCCCCAGGAAGCCGTCGTAGAAACCGAGGGCCAGCCCAAAAACCGCGTAAAAAGGCAACCGTCCCCACCGGGCGGGTCTGGTCTGCTGGCCCCATTGGGGTCGCACCAGCAAAAACACAAAGATGCCGGCCAAGATCAGCGGAATCAGCCACGTCAGCCAAGCCGTGGGCAAGAACCGCACCGTGAAGGTTCCCGTGATGGCCCCCACGGCTGTGAAGCCCACCGCAGGGACCACGTCGTCCTGGGGCACCAAGCCCGCCCGGGCATACCGCCACAAAGCCATCCCGCTCCCGAAACTGCTTTGAAGCTTGTTGGTCGCCAGGGCCTGGGCCGGGGGCAACCCCGTGGCCAGAAGCACCGGCACCGTGATCAGACCGCCCCCCCCGGCGATGGCGTCCATCAGGCCCGCTCCGAAGGCGGCCACGGACAGGAGGGCAAGGGTCAGGGGATCGGTGAGGGCAAACCAGGAGAGCATAGGCCGTAGGCTACCCGGTTTTTGAGGTCGTGTCTGGCCCCCTTGGCGAACCGCCGACCATCCTTTAGAACTACTCTATGCACGCCCAGCAAAAAGAAAAATACGAAGCCGACAAACTCGCCAAGAGGCTGCGGCACTACACCGGAGATGCCATCCGCGACTTCCACATGATTGAAGAAGGCGACCGGGTCATGGTGTGCGTCTCGGGGGGCAAGGATAGCCTCGGCCTCCTCGACATCTTGATGAGCCTTCAGCGGAACGCCCCCATCCACTTCGAGCTCATCGCCGTGAACCTCGATCAGAAGCAGCCGGGGTTCCCGGCGCACATCCTCCCCGAGTACTTCGAATCCCTGGGAGTACCCTACAAGATCGTCGAGCGGGATACGTACAGCATCGTCAAGCGCCTGATCCCCGAGGGGGCCACCACGTGCAGCCTCTGTTCGCGGTTGCGCCGGGGCATTCTCTACGGAACCGCCGACGCGTTGGGCTGCACGAAGATTGCCCTGGGGCATCACCGGGACGACCTCCTCGAAACCCTGTTCCTCAACATGTTCTACGGGGGAAAGCTCAAGTCCATGCCGCCCAAGCTGGTCAGCGACGACGGGAAGCACATCGTGATTCGCCCCCTGGCGTACTGTCGCGAAAAGGACCTGGAACGGTATGCGGCCATTAAGCAGTTCCCCATCATCCCCTGTGACCTCTGTGGCAGCCAGCCGAACCTTCAGCGGAAGGTGATCAAGACCATGCTCGAGGAGNGGGATAAGAAGTTTCCGGGAAGTCGGGAGTCCATGCTCCGAGCCCTTCAGAACGTGGTACCCAGCCACCTGGCCGACCACCACTTGTACAACTTCCAGGGCCTTAAGACCCAAGACTCCCCGTTCCCCGACGGGGACGTGGCCTTCGACGAGGACTGCGGGGTGGCCGACCTCATGGCCTTCCGAGGAACCAACCCTCTGTCGCCAACAGCCACCTTCGACCTTCCCCAGGAAGCCATTCTACCCAGGCCCTGACGTCGCCCCCGGCCACCCACAGGTCCACGGACAGGTTGCCGTCGTTCGTGATGCCCAGGGCCCCCCGGGCCTTCCTGGCCCCCCCATCCCAGGTTCCCAGGCCCCGGACCCCGGCGGGGAGGTCGGCGAATTCCACGGTCTTGGGAACCCCGGCCCCCAAGGTCAGCTGACCTCCCTCGGGGTTCGCAGCGAACCTCACCCGGTCCCGGCCATACACCAGTCCCAGTTCCCAGGGCCCCAGGGTCAAGCGGGCCCGGGGGTCCCCGGTGCCCGGAAGGTCCTGGTAGATCAAAGGGGTGTCCGGATCGAGGGCCCAGTCGGAAAAGTGTTGTTGAAGCTCACCGCTGGCGACCAGGGCCTTGAGGCCTTGGCGCACAGCTTGGGGATCCGAGGACTCTAGGACGGCAGCCCAGTCCCAGGAGCCATCGGGGCGGGGTTTTCCCTGCCAGGCCAACCGTGGTCCCAAGGCGGGTACCAGGGCGCTCCACTGCCGAGCCAACGCCCGGTCACCCCAGGCGGACCCCAGGCTGGCCACGAGGGACGGGGGAAGACTGACCACCCAGCCAGCCCCGGGGTCCCCCAGGAACCCGGACCACGCCTCAACATCCGCCGGAGCCCCCGCCTTCCGGAGGGTCCCCGCCACCGCCGAAGTCGGCAACCAATCCGTGGACACGTGGAGGTGCACCCCGTCGCCCTGGACACCGAGGCCCCACCGAAGCCCGGCAAGGTTCGAGGCCACCCAGGGCCAGGTGGTGACCCCCGGGAGGTTTTGCAAATCCACGTACAGCTGCACCAGGTCGCCTTCGCCCCGAACCCGGGACAGGTCGAACCGTGGACCCGCCAAGAACGGGCCCCCGTCGGGGGACGTGAAGACGGCGTACCGACCCACCAGGGTTCCGTCGAGACCGCCCGAGGTCCGGGCCCAGGTACGGACTTCGGGCCAAGCCCCCGGTCGGTTGGCCAAGGCCACCGCCACCACCAGCTGGGGTAGCCGGCCCGGAAGGACCGCAGCGCCCCAGGGTTTCTGGGTGTCGAGGGCCGACCACGGAACACCCGGGACGGAACCCGAGACGGCGGCCTGTAGCAAGGCCGGGTGATCCACCACGGCGACGGCGAGGGCGCGGGCTGGAAACAGCGTTTCTAAGGTGCGGTCCGGGGCGCATCCCACCAGGAGACCGGCCACCAGGAGACTCCAGAGGCTTTTCATCGCCCCATTGTCCTCATCGTTCTTGACATTTGTCCAGCGCCTGACGATTATACTCACATTGAACATAAGCTATGCTCATGTTGACTATAAGGGAGGTCCCATGACGGACACGCTTCCTGCTTATTCCGCCGAGGTGGAACGGCGTACCCGGTCCACCTACCAAAAGCTCAAAAATTTCATTCCCGAGGTGGAGTGGGCCTTGGTGGCCCCCATGATCGACGAGATTCAGCGGCTGAAGGTTGAAAAGAAGGCTCTGATCCTGGCGCACAACTACATGNCCCCCGACATCTTCCATGGGATCGCTGATATTGTGGGGGACAGCCTGGCCCTCGCCCGGGAAGCCGTGAACACGTCGGCCGAGATCATCGTCGTCTGCGGCGTCCACTTCATGGCAGAAACCGTGAAGATCCTCAATCCCGACAAGAAGGTTCTCATTGCCGACCTCGAAGCCGGTTGCTCCCTGAGCGAGGGCATCACGGCCGCCGACGTTCTGGCCCTGAAGCGTCGCTTCCCCGGGGCACCGGTGGTCACCTATGTGAACACCAGCGCCGAGGTCAAAGCGGTGACCGACGTCTGCTGCACCTCGGGGAACGCCCTCGAGGTCGTGGAGTCCCTGGACGCCGACGAAATCATCTTTATCCCCGACCAGTACCTGGGACGCAACATCCAACGTCAGACCAAGAAGACCCTTCATCTGTGGAACGGGAGCTGTATGGTCCACGAGAAGTTTACCCCTTCGGATATCCGGGAACTGAGGACCACCTNCCCCCAACTGACCGTGATGGCCCACCCGGAATGCCCTCCCGAAGTGGTGGACGAAGCCGACTATGCCGGGTCCACGGCCCAGATGATTCAATTTATCCAGAAAAACCGCCCGGCCCGGATCGCCCTCATCACCGAGTGCTCGATGAGCGACAACGTGTCCGTCCCCTTCCCGGACGTCCAGTTCATCCGACCCTGCAACCTGTGCCCGCACATGAAAAAGATCACCTTGCCCAAGGTTCTGGACGCCCTTCGGTCGGAACGGCCTGAAGTGTTCGTCGACGAAGCGCTTCTGGAACCGGCCCGNAGGGCCATCGATGCCATGCTGGCGGTGAGACCCCGGTGATCCTCGAACACAGGGAGGCGGTCGTCGTGGGGTCCGGCCTGGCCGGACTGACGACGGCCCTATCCCTGGCCCCCCTCGACACCCTGGTGATCACGAAGACCGACGCCCTGGTCAGTGGCTCCNCCCCCTGGGCCCAAGGGGGCGTGGCCATTCCCCGGGACCCCGACGACGAGGCGCTCCACATCCAGGACACGCTGACCTCAGGGGCCGGTCATTCCGACGCCCCCGCCGTGGAATTCCTGGTGCACCATGCCCTTGAGGCCCGCCATTGGCTCGAAACCCAGGGCATCACGTTTGACCACGATGCGTCGGGGGAGTATGTCTACGGCCGGGAAGGCGCCCATTCCGTCCGGCGGATCCTCCATGTCGGGGCTGATGGTACCGGCGCCGGTCTCGCCCAGGGGCTTGCCGCCCGGGTGGCCGCAGCGACCCACATCACGGTGCGACCCCGGACCATGGCGGTTCGCTGGGTGCCGGGGGGCCTCCTGACCTGGGAGGACGGTCGCGGCCTCGTCTTTGTCCAAAGCCCGCGGATCATCCTGGCCGGGGGCGGATTGGGCCAACTGTTTGCGGCGACGACGGCACCCGCCGAGGCCACGGGGGACACCATCGCCCTGGCCTTGGAAGCGGGCGCCCCCATTTTCGATCTCGAAATGATCCAATACCACCCGACGGCGCTGGCCATCCGACGGCCCGACACCGCCGCCCTCTCGCTGCTCTCCGAGGCGCTCCGGGGGGATGGGGCCATCCTCGTGACCCAAGACGCCGGCGGAGGGCTGGTTCCCCTGGACACGGGTCACCCCCTGGGGTCCCTGGGACCCCGGGATGTCCTCAGCCGTGCGATCCATCACCGCCAGGCGGCGGGCTTCCCGGTTTGGCTCGACGCCCGAACGATCCCAGACCCGGGTCACCATTTTCCCACGGTGACCCGGCTGTGCGCCGCCGTGGGCCTCGACCTGACCAAGGATCTGCTTCCCGTGGTCCCCGTGGTGCACTACACCATGGGAGGGGTGGGCACAGACCGGGAAGGGCGCACGGGGCTCCCGGGAGTCTGGGCTGCGGGGGAAGCGGCCCGAACCGGGGTCCACGGGGGAAACCGCCTGGCCTCGAACAGCCTCCTCGAATGCGTGGTCTGGGGGCGGGCCGTGGCCGAGAGCGCTCGAAGGGCCCCGGCCGGACCCCCGCGGTCCGCCGAAACCCTGGAGGCCCTGGCCGTGGGTTGGTCACAGTGGAAACTGCCGTCAGCCGCCTGGGCCACCGAACAGTTGAAGCCCCGGATTCAGCAGGAGATGGGCACCGCGGCGGGGCCGGTTCGGAGTGGCTCTGGCCTCGAAGCGGGACTGGAACACCTCGGCAGCTTCCAAGGCCTTTGGGACCAGGAGGCCTCCCGGGGACGCCCCTTGGGCGATTTGACGTTTGCCGAAGCCCGGAGCATCTTGGAAGTCAGGAATTTGCTCCTCTTGGGTCCTGAGGTTCTGAACCAGGCCCTCCGTCGGACCCAATCCTTGGGAGCCCACTTCCGAAGCGACAGTCTTTAAGGAGCAATCATGGCCAACCGCGATCTCAAAAGCGAACTGACCCCGATCCAGTACCAGGTGCATCAGCAGAATGGGACCGAGCCGCCGTTCCGCAACCCCTTTTGGGACCACCACGAGGCCGGCCTGTATGTGGACATCGTCTCGGGGGAGCCGCTGTTTACCTCCCTCGACAAGTTCGATTCGGGCTGCGGCTGGCCCAGTTTCACCAAGCCCGTGGAGCCGAAGTTTGTCTTTGAGTCTGTCGATCGAACCCACGGCATGGTTCGCACCGAAGTCCGTTCCTCGGCGGGCCACTTGGGTCACGTGTTCCCGGACGGTCCTGCCCCCACGGGTCTTCGGTACTGCATCAACTCAGCCTCGTTGCGATTCGTACCCGTCGACCGACTCGAAGAGGAAGGGTACGGACAGTTCCGAGGGATGTTCACAAAGGGATGACTCCCCTGGGCGGCGTGATCTACGAGAGTGATCCGGAAACCAAAGACCACGTCGTCGCCCAACTGGAACGGTCCGGCCGGGAGGTTTCTACCTTCGGCAACCTGCATCGGGTCGGGGGCGAACCGGTGGCGTCGTACTGGCACCGCAACCTGTGGCTGAAGCCCTTCGAACTTCCGGCTGGGTCCGTGTCCGAAGCGGCCCAGGGCCTCCGGGCCCAAGGAGCCCTGTGGACCCCTCGTCCCCAGGACAACTTTCGACGGCACGCGTTGATTCAGCAGAAACTGCCCCGGTTTCAACCCAAGGCCCGGGCTTTTCCCTTTTCAGTTCCGGCCGGCAACCTGGGGGTTTGGACCCTGCGAACCGAACAGACCCTGTGGGCCTCGGCCCAGACTTCCAACCCCTTCCCGGGGGGGGATCCCCTCCTGGTCGAAAACAAGGTGGATCCGCCCAGTTCGGCCTACCGCAAGCTCCAAGAAGCCCTCGTTTGGCTCGGTCGCTGGCCCCAACCCGGCGACCTGTGCCTGGATGCGGGGAGCTGCCCGGGTGGCTGGACCTGGGTGCTGGCCGAATGCGGGGCAACGGTCCACAGCGTCGACCGGGCCCCCCTCGACCCTCGGGTCTCGGCCCGCCCCCTGGTGAACTTCCAAACGGGGAACGCCTTCGCCTTGAAGCCTTCCGATTTTGGCCCCTTGGATTGGTTCTGTTGCGATGTGATTTGCTACCCGGCGAAGCTCTGGGCCTGGTTAGAACCGTGGATCGCCGGGGGAACGGTGAAGAACTTTGTGGTCACCGTGAAGATGCAGGGCCGGGACATCGACTGGGACACCCTGGACCGGTTCGCCAGCGTACCCGCCAGCCGGTTGGTTCACCTGCACCACAACAAGCACGAACTCACCTGGCTGTGCCCTACCAGTCGATAGGTTCCTGGCCCCAGGCCACCAAAACCTGGTTCGTGCGACTGAACGGACGACTCCCGAAAAACCCCCGGTACGAAGACAGGGGGGACGGGTGGGAACTCTTGATGACGAAGTGCTGGGTACCGTCGAGAAACGCCCCCTTCCGTTGGGCGTAGGCTCCCCACAGGAGGAAGACGACGGGCTTGGGACGAGCCGCCAACACTTTCAGGGTCTCGTCGGTGAACTCCTCCCAGCCCTGACCGGCATGGCTCGTGGGGGCCCCCGCCCGGACCGTTAGCGTGGAGTTCAACAAGAGGACTCCCTGGCGGGCCCAATGTTCCAGGGTGCTATCGGCATGGGGAGGGCGGCCCAGATCGGCCTCGACCTCCTGGAAAATGTTCACCAGGGAGGGGGGNAGGGGAACCCCCGGATTCACGGAGAAGCACAGTCCGTTGGCCTGACCGGGCCCATGGTAGGGGTCCTGACCCAGGATGACGACCCGAACTTGGTCCACGGGACATAGGTCGTACGCCCGGAAAATCAGTCCCCCCGGGGGATACACGGGGCCGGACTGGTAGGCCCCCCGGACAAATTCGGTCAGTTTCACAAACCGGTCGGTGGCGAAAACCGGGGCCAATTTCTCTTTCCAGGTGGCTTCGATGCGGACATCCATACCCCACAGTATGCTATCCTGAAAGCATGATTCAACTCCTTGCTCTGGACCTCGACGACACGCTCTTGGGGTCGGACCTGGCCATTTCGTCCAGGAACCAGCGGGCGCTGAAGGCGGCCGAAGACCTGGGGGTGCGAATCGTCCTGGCCTCGGGGCGGGCCGTCCCGGCCATGGAACACTACGCGGAGGCCCTGGGCATGTTTGACCGGCCGGGGTACATGATTTCTGACAACGGCTCCACCGTGACCTCCNCCCTCCCCCGGGCCATCCTGGTGCAACACACCCTCGAAAGGGCGCTGTTTCGCCAGCTCCTGGAGGCCTTCGAGGTCCTGGATCTGCCGGTGCAGGTGTACCAAGACCGACGGATTCTGGTGACCAAGGACAATGCCGCGACCCGGACCGACGGCAAGCTCTCGGGCTTCACCCGGGAAGTGGTGGCCAACATGGGAGAAACTCTCGACTTCGACCCGACCAAGTTGGTGATCCCCGGGGACCCCGAGCTGTTGCCCACGGCCCTTCAAGTCATTCGGGGGGCCTTCGGCGACAGGGTCAACGCCTTCATTTCCAAGCCGTACTTCCTCGAGGTCCTTCCGCCCCAGGCCGACAAGGGCACCGCCCTCAGCTACGTGGCCCAGACCCTGGGAATCCCGGCTTCGGGTGTGATGGCCATGGGGGATGCCGCCAATGACCTGGGGATGATCCGCTTTGCGGGCTGGGGTGTGGCCATGGCGAACGGCATCGACGCTGTCCGCCAGGCGGCTCGGATTGTCAGCAACGCAACCCACGAACAGGATGGCGTCGCCGAAGTGATCGAGCGGTACGTGCTCCCGAACGCTTCTAGTGCGTCGTCAGGAATGGCTGGATCCCCACCATGACCATCTGAGCCGCCAGGGCTGCCAAGATCAGCCCTGTGATCTTGCTGAGGATGACCAAGCCCAGTTTCTTGATCAGGCGTTCGAGGTGAGCACTCCCCAAAAGGCACAGACCGACCAACACGATGGCGGCCACGATCGCGGCCAAGAGCACCAACAGGTCGGCCGGTCCATGGACCTCCCCCCCCATGACCAACAGGGCCCCGGTCGTGGCAGGCCCCACGGTCACAGGAATGGCCAACGGCACCACGGCGATGTTGTCGGCCGCCTCGGCACTTTCGGGCTGGCTCCCTCCGTTCACTAACTGAATCGCCGTCAGCATCAGAAGCACCCCGGTCCCGATCCGGAAGGCGTCCAAGGTGATCCCGAACACCTGGAACACAAAGTTACCGACGCCGAAGATGACCAGGGCCACGACGAGAACCGAGGTGGTCACCTTGACCGCCAGCCCCGCCCGTTGCTTGGGGGTGAAGTTTCGGGTCATGGCCAGAAAGGTGGAGAGGACAAAGAACGGGGTCAGAAGGAAGAAGAACTTGATGAAGGTGCTGAGAAAAAGGCTAGCCATGGTCGTCTTAGTCCTTTCGTCGAAGAAGAAGCCCCAGAAACCGGTCCCACTCGTGCCGTTCGTGGGTCGTTCCCAGGGCCCGGTCCAGGTCGCGCCGGACCCGGTCCAGATACCGTTGAAGGAGGCCTTCGGTCCCGGCCCACCAGTCACTGCGGATCCAGCGGTCCCGAAGCTCCCCGGCGGCCAGGCGCCCGGCCCGCACCTCGGTCAGCTCCCTCTTGGTTTGGACGGGGTCTGCTTTCCAAGCCTCGGCCACGGGCCAGGTATAAATCCCCGAAACCAAGTCTTCAAGGATGGGTTTTCCCAGGACAGCGCTACTACCGGTCCAATCCAAGAGATCATCCTGGATCTGAAACGCCATCCCCAGGGCATAGCCGGCCCGTCGCAGGGCTAAGGCCACACCCTCGGACCGCCCCCCCTCCCGGGCCCCCACGTAAAAGCTTAGCGAGAACAGTAGGGCCGTTTTCCCCATGGTCTTTCTCAGAATTCGCCGGGGACTGATGGGCAGCCGAAACCGATCGTGCCATTGTTGAATCTCGGCCATGGCCATGACGGCGACCAAATCGGCCAGCGACCGGGCCGAATCCGACCCCACCTCCCGGCTGCCGGACCGAAAGGCCGAAGCGAACAGCAGGTCACCGTAGAGCACGGCCTTCTGGGGGCCTAGCACCCGGTGCAACGCCGGCTCACCCCGGCGGAGGGCCGCCTGGTCCACGATGTCGTCGTGGACCAGGGTGGCCAAGTGGAGCAGTTCGACCGAGGAGGCCGCGGCCTCCACGGCGTCGAGTCTGTCCGGGGGCGGGTCCCCGGCGGCCAGCAGGATCAACCCCGCCCGGAGGGCCTTGCCCTCGGTCCGCATCAGAGGGGCCAACTCCTCCCGCAACTCGGGCGGCAGACGGTCGGCCTGGGCCCGGACCCGCTGGGTGACCCGAGCCACCCCCGCCTGAACCCGGGGGAAGGAGGACCAAAACGAGGGCATGAAAGGCCTATTTCTTCCGGCGCGGTTCGCCTACATACCAATAGGTCTTCTTCGCCAACCCCGTGCCGTTCCACCACCGATGGAGCCAGGGCATGATCCAGGCGTCCAGGCCGAGGACCCGGCCGGCCCCGCCCAGGACGGTGACCGACGCGAAGATCATCCACGCCGTGTTCCAGGTGAAGTAGCCAGCCAGGGTGAAGTTCAGACAAAGGACCAACGACACCACGCCGGCCAACCAGGTGAAGGTTCCCCCCAGGAGGGCCAGGGCGATGGCTCCCTCGGCAAACACGACCCCGTACTGGAGGGCCACGTAGTTGATTTGGCTCAAGAAGGTATCCATGAACCAGCGCATCCATTTCACCAGGAAGAGGTCCGGGGACAGAATCGGGTTCGCCATGGCTTTCAGCAGGTCGATGGTGGGGCCCGCCGCAGCGGCCGCACCGGCAGCGGCGGTCGTGGCGGCTGCCGTGGCGTCGGTCCCCGTCGCGGTGGTCGCAGCCGAGGCGGCATCGACGGCCCACCCGGCCTGATGGACTCCGGGGCTGAACATCCAGCTGCTCACAGGCCCCTTGGAGGGATCCAACCAACCCTTCAGAACTTTTTCCAAGACTTCCACGACCCAAATGGCCCCCAGGGCGATCCGGATGGGCAGCAACCAATAGGTCGGGGTCTTGTTCGCCAGTTGGTTTCCCACTTGGCTACGCCCATTTTTCACCTGGAAAAAGTGGTGCTGGGCGTACTCCCAGCAGGCATTGGCCCCCGCCACACTCCAAAGGTAGTGAAAGTTCACCAGGTGCTTCATGAACATCGCGAAGAAGCCGGTCAGGACCAGGCCCATGACGTGGGCCACGGCAAAGCGGCTCCCCACGGAAACCAGGAAGCCGTGGTAATTGGACCGGAAGGGTTTCTTGGGATGGCCCAGGACGTCGGCGTGGATATTGTGGGCCGCACACTCGGCGGACTGGAGGGCCGTCTCGACCACCTGGGGCAGGGCGCGATTCTTCTCGCTGAACCAGAGCACGTCACCCACCAGGTACACGTTCTCGAACTCCACGGATTGCATGAAGGGATTCGCCCGCAACCGTCCTTTCTTGAGGATGTTGAACTTGAGGTTCGGGTCGACGTCACTCGAAACCGCCCCGCTGTGGTCCTTTCCCCCGGTGAAATCCAAGTTGCTGGCAAACTCGCACCCTCGAACTCCGCAGGTCCAAATCACCGTGTGCGTCTTGAGAGGAGCGCCGTCTTTCACGGCGATGCCATCGGGGCGTACTTCGGTGATGGGGGTGTTCAGGCGAACGACAGCCCCCTTCTTGGCCAGGAATCCCATGGTTCGTTCGCGAAGCTTCTTGGGGAGGATGGGGAGAATCTCGGTCATGGCCTCCACGAGGACAATCGAAACCTCGGCCTCATCCACACCAAAGCGAACCGCCAGAGACTTCTTCCACTCCAGGAGCTCTCCGAGCATCTCGATGCCCGTGAAGCCGGCACCGGCCACCGTAAAGGTAAGAATCTCCCGGCGCAGGACCTCGTCGGGCTCCCGGCTGGCCCGAAGGAACTGGTCCTCGATGTGCCGGCGGAGGGCGACGGCATCGTCGTAGCTCCACAGACTGAACGAATGTTCCTTCGCACCGGGGATCCCAAAGTACTCGGGCTCGGCCCCCGGACCCACAATCAGATAGTCGTAGGAGTACTCGCCGTGACGCCCGACGAGGCGGTTTTCCTGGAATCGGATGGTTTCAATGGTATCGATCTGGACCTTGACCTTGGTTCCCCCAAAGACCTTATCCAGACTGACTTGGACGCTTTCGGAGGGGACCCGGCCACCCGCAACTTCATGCAATTCCGTCATGAGCGTGTGAAAAGGGTTCCGGTCAAAGAGGGTAATCTCGATCTCCCGGTTCCCTCGGAAAATTTTGTTCAGGCTCTTGGCGGCGGCAATGCCACCATAGCCTGCGCCCAAAATCGCAATGGTTTTCAAGGCAGCTCCTTTTGGCAAAAAGGCCATGGTTCCATTCTGGTGGAAACATGGCCTTCTGTAAATACGGGTTAACCGTTAATGTTCGACGAAACTAACTCTCACCTGCTTGATGAGCCCTTCGCCCTCGCTCTCGGTGTGGATGTCATCCATCTCCCCCAGAGCCGTGTGGATCAGCCGGCGCTCAAAGGGATTCATGGGCTCCAGAAGCTTGCTTTCCCGGGTGCGTCGCACCTGCTGGGCCGTCTTGATGGCCAAGCGCACCAAGTGATCTTCCCGGCGGTTCCGGTAGTTTTCGCTGTCGAGGACCACCTTCAAGGACGTTTGATCCTCTTCGGCGAGGTTGCCGGCGTACACGTTGACCAGCACCTGGAGGGCGTCCAGGTTCTTGCCGTGCTTGCCGATGAGCAGGTTTGCGTCGGGGCTGGTCAGGTCCAAGAACAGCTTGGTGCCTTCCTGGCCGGACACGTGGACCCGACCCGTGAAGCCCATCTTTCGGACGACGGTCTCGACGAAGAGGCAGAGCTTCTTCTCGAGTTCGGGGTTGGATTCGTAGGATTCCTCCACCTCGTCTTCTTCTTCGACGTGGATGCGAATCTTCACCTTGCCCTTGGTGAACAGGCCTTTCTTGGACTCCTCCATCACCTCAACGTCAAATTCGTTTTCATCGAGGCCCAGTTCGGCCATGGCCTTGGCGATGGCCTCTTCTTCGGTCTTTCCTTCAAATTCGCGGATCATGGTCATACCTCACTTTGAGAGTTTCTTTCCGGATTTTTTCGGGGCCAGCTTCAACTTCGGGTCCGGGGCTTTGGCGGGGACCTTCTTGAAGTGCTTGTTGATGTAGCCCTGCTGGACCACGGTCAGGATGTTCTGCACACACCAGTACACCATGAGGCCCGAGGGCATTTCGTACAGCATGAAGAAGAAGATGAAGGGCAACCCGAAGGTCATGACCTTCATTTGGCCGGTCATACCGCCGGTGGGCTGGCTGAGGGTCGAGGTCCAAATCTGGGTCCCCACCATGATCAAGGGAAGAAGCCGCAGGTCGGTCCAATTCACGAACGGAAGGGGGAAGCCCCAGTGGAAAATTGAGTCGGGGATCGACAGGTCAGGGATCCAACCGGCGATGAACATCGCCCCCCGGAGGTCGAACTGAGTGCTGAACAGATTGTACAAGCAGAAGAACACCGGGATTTGCAGGAGCATGGGAAGGCAGCCACCCAAGGGATTGACACCTTCTTTTTGGTACAGCCCCATGGTCTGTTCGTTCAACTTCTTGGGGTCATCCTTGTACTTCTCTTGCAGTTCCTTGAGCTTGGGCTGAAGGGACTGCATGGCGGCGTTGGCCCGGTAGCTCTTGGCGGTCAGGGGCCACGTGGCCAGCTTGATGATCAGGGTCAACAGGATGATGGACAGACCCCAGTTCGGGATGAGGAAGTAGAACCCCTCCATGGCGAGCTTCAGCAGGTACTCGAGGCCGAACCAGCCCCACAGGAAGGGCTCTTCCATGGCCCGCTCGAGTTTGAGACCCGACAAATGGAAGCTGTTCTTGGTCGTGTCGTCGTAGCGGACCAACTCCGACTCTTCTTTGGGGCCGACGTAGAAATAAAAGGTATCCNCCGTCGTCGAGCTCTTCAGGGGGGGTCGGGAAAAGGCCAGGCGGCTCGGTTCGGCGTCCCCGGACCGGTGTTGGTTCGACAGCACCGTCGTGTAGCTCGTGCTATCGGGCACCCCCACCACGGTGAAATACTTTCCAGAGATCGCCGCCCACTTCACCGTGGCGTCCGTCGACTTGGTCTCATGGTTGAGACCTTCTTCGGAACGATCGTTGCCGTTGAATCGGTAGTATTTTCGGTATTCCTGACTTCCGTCCAACCGGGTGAAGTGAGGCCCCAACTGGGGGCCATAGGTCAGGGTGTACGCGGCGGAGTCCTGGCTCAGGACGGGAAGGGATCCGTTCGCCGACGAAATCGAAACTTCCACCCGAATCAGGTACTCGTTCTCGGTGAGGGTAAAGGTCTTAGCGAACGTGAAGACATTCCCGCCCTTGTCCACGAAGGGCCGGGAAAACTTCCAACCCCGGGGACCCGTCTGTTCCACCGCAAAGGGCACCTTCAAATCGTCGGACCCAAAGGCCCCGAAGGACGTTCCAAACGCCGCGCCGGTCCCCCATTGGGACGCCACCATCTGGACGGGTTCACCCTTTTCCAGGTGCTTTTTCAGCTCGATCGACGAAGCAACCGCCCCGAGGTTGTTCAGGGTCACCCGCATGACGCTGTTCTCGAGGACCACGGTCTGGGGGGCAATTTCCACCGGAGCGGGGCCCTGGGCCGGGGCGGTCACGGCTGTGGGGAGCCCCGGGGCCGGGGTGGGGGCGGCCGGGGNGGCCGGGGCAGCCGTGGGCGCCGGAGTCTGGGCCGTTGCCGGCTTATTGGGCCAGAAGACATTCTGCAACACAAAGCTGCCTGAAACGACGACGACCGAAAGGACGATCGCCAAGATAGTACGCTTGTCCATGAACACTCCTAGGGCACGGGATCGTAACCCCCCGGATGCCCAGGATGGCACCGGAGGATCCGTTGAACAGTCAGCACCGTGCCCCGGAAGGCACCGTACTTTTTGACCGCTTCCAGGCCGTAGAGAGAACAGCTCGGTGTGTAGCGGCAGGAGGGGGGAAACAAAGAAGAAAAGCCATAACGGTAGACGTTAATCAGAAATCGGAGGAAGAGACCGAGAACCTGGCTCAAGAAGCCCGGCTCGGGCCACAAGTTGAAGGAACTGGCGCTCCCGGTCTCGGTACCCGAACGTGCCCGGAAAGACGAGGAAAACCAGATCATAGCCTGGTTGGATCCTGTGCTTATGCAGGCGGAAAATTTCCCTAACCTGGCGTTTCGCGCGGTTTCTTTCAACAGCATTCCCGAATTTCTTGGATAAGGTGACACCTAAGCGCACCCGGGGTCTCAGCTTGTCCAAGGAATTCGACAAAACGGCCAGTTTCGCCCCCTGACAACTCTGCTTCAGGGGGGAACCGAACACTCGCCGGAAGTCGTCGCTTTTCTTAAGGCGCTCGTCCTTAGAAAGGCTTCTTTTCATCGGAAACGCTGAGCTTCTTGCGGCCTTTCTGGCGCCGGCGGGCGAGGACAGCCCGGCCACCGCGGGNGGCCATCCGGGCGCGGAATCCAAAAGTTCGCACGCGCTTGGTCCGACTCGGTTGATAGGTTCTCTTCACTTTCAACCCTCCTTAACATAAAATCGCTTCGGGATGACTGGATTTGAACCAGCGACCCTCACGTCCCGAACGTGATGCGCTACCCCTGCGCTACATCCCGATAAGTAGACAGGTTGAGAGCATACTAGAATCACCAACCTTTGACTAGACTCAATTTTC
>JGI26470J50227_1000032_pt1 | contig 67962 bp, 59 predicted proteins | sample FreactTroBogLake_FD_50227 | JGI IMG/M metagenome (IMG submission 50227)
ACCAATTCCGGCATGTTATTTGTTTTCGAGCAAAAAGCGGGGCACTGCTTCTGGATGAATAACACCAAGATTCCTTTGTCAATTGCTTTCATAGCTGACGATGGCAAGATTGTGAACATCGATGAGATGCAGGCTGAGACCACCAATAACCATTGCCCAACAGCGCCGGTAAGGTATGCCCTTGAAATGAATAAGCAATGGTTTTCCGAGCGGGTGATTGTGCCAGGCACAGTTATGACAGGCCTACCCCGGAAATAAAAAATGCAGACTAAGGTCTGCATTTTCTTTTACCGCGGACTGGCCGCAATCAATAAGGCTTACTCAAAGTGACAAACATAATGCACGGGTTCTTCCGCACGAATGATAAAGTAGCCACCTTTTTCGACTTCCCAGCTTTGACCGGATTTGAACTCTTGCTCAGGCGCGCCGTTAATACTGACAAAGGCAATGCCATCAACCACTTCCATAATTTCTTTAGTGCTTAAGTCAAAACGCAGCGTGCTTGGCAGAACTACGCCAACCGACTTGCGGATGCCATTTGGCAAAGTGACAGTATGAGAAACACACTTGCCATCAAAAAATACATTAGCTTTCTTTCCTACGGATACTTGATCAAATTGCATCATTATTTTTTCCAATCTAATTTACTAAATGACTTTTTTCTTATTTGGCACGCTTACGTCTAGCCACTTCAGCAATACGCATGCGCAATGCATTGAGTTTGATAAAGCCACCAGCATCAGCTTGGTTATAGGCGCCACCATCATCATCAAAGGTTGCAATCGTTTGATCAAACAAAGTGTTAGCTGAATCTCGAGAAATAACAGACACAGAACCTTTGTAGAGCTTCAAGCGGACAACACCATTAACCATATGCTGCGTGTGATCAATCATGGTCTGCAAAGCAATGCGCTCAGGTGCCCACCATAAGCCGTTATAAATTAAGCTTGCGTAGCGTGGCATTAAATCATCTTTCAAGTGAGCTACTTCGCGATCAAGGGTAATACTCTCGATACCGCGGTGGGCCTTTAGAAGGATCGTCCCACCAGGTGTTTCATAGCAACCACGGCTCTTCATACCAACAAAACGGTTCTCAACCAAATCAAGGCGACCAATGCCATGCTTGCCGCCAAGGCGATTTAACTCAGCCAACAAATCATGAGGTGCATAAGATTTGCCATCAATAGCTACTGGATCACCAGCACGGAATTCAACTTCAATCACTTGCGCCGCATCAGGTGCGTTTTCAGGGGAAACTGTCCAACGCCACATCGATTCTTCAGCTTCGGCATTTGGGTTTTCCAAATGACGGCCTTCGTAACTGATATGCAGGAGATTGGCATCCATTGAATAGGGTGAGCCACCTTGCTTGTGTTTCATCTCAACTGGGATGCCATGCTTTTCTGCATAGGCCATGAGCTTTTCACGTGAGAGTAAATCCCACTCACGCCATGGCGCAATCACTTTAATTCCTGGCTCGAGTGCGTAGTACCCCAATTCAAACCGAACCTGGTCATTGCCCTTACCAGTAGCACCATGCGATACCGCATCAGCACCAGTCTGACGAGCAATTTCGATCTGACGTTTTGCAATCAAGGGGCGGGCAATAGAAGTGCCCAATAAGTATTCACCTTCGTAAATCGTATTGGCACGGAACATCGGGAATACAAAGTCGCGCACAAACTCTTCACGCAAGTCATCAATAAAAATATTTTCTGGCTTGATACCAAACTGCAGGGCCTTGGCACGCGCTGGCTCAAGCTCTTCACCCTGCCCCAAGTCAGCTGTAAAGGTCACAATCTCGCACTGGTATGTATCTTGAAGCCATTTCAAGATCACGCTTGTGTCAAGACCACCGGAATAAGCTAATACTACTTTTTTGATATCAGGCATGATTTCTATTCAATTAAAAAAATAATTAATACTTAATCTAAACGACCACAGAGTAAATACTCCATTAAAGCCTTCTGAACATGCAAACGATTTTCCGCTTCTTCCCACACAATACTTTGCGGACCATCAATCACATCGGCAGAAACCTCTTCCCCACGATGCGCTGGCAAGCAATGCATAAACAAAGCATCTGGCTTGGCTAAAGACATCAACTCTTGATCAACCATCCAGTGCTTGAAAGCATCCATCCGGGACGTATTTTCATCCTCATAACCCATGCTGGTCCACACATCAGTGGTCACTAGGTCAGCATCCTTGCAGGCGTCCTCTGGATGGGCACAGACAGTCAAATGATTCTTAGCGGGCGGCGTCAAACGAGAGACATCTAATTGATACCCCGCTGGAGCAGAGAACCGAATTTGAAAATCTAAAGACTCAGCAGCCTGGATCCAGGTGTAAGCCATATTGTTGGCATCACCAACCCAAGCAACCGTTTTACCTTGAATCGGGCCACGAGCCTCAACAAAGGTAAAGATATCTGCCAACACTTGGCAAGGATGAAATTCATTGGTTAAGCCATTCACTACCGGAACCCGAGAGTTCGCTGCAAAACGTTCGATTATGTCCTGACCGAAAGTGCGGATCATGATGATGTCGGTCATTCTCGAAATCACCTGCGCAGCGTCTTCTACAGGCTCGCCACGACCCAACTGCGTATCGCGGGTGTTCAGGTATACCGCATGGCCTCCAAGCTGATGGATGCCCGCCTCGAAGGAAAGACGGGTACGAGTAGAGTGCTTCTCAAAAATCATGGCTAAGGTGCGGTCATGCAGAGGATGCCATGTTTCGTAGCTCTTGAACTTGGCCTTCAGCCATGCAGATCTTTTGAGTAAATAGTCATACTCTTCGCGCGTCAGATCAGAAAATTGCAAGTAATGCTTTACCTGACCAGGCACTTGAGGTTTTGCCAAGGAAGTCATTGTTGAGCTTTCTACTAAAGTTTTAGCTTGCATTTTTTCTAAGGGCACACGACTGCACGAAAATAGTTCCTAAAGTCATCTTACGACCATCTCACGCTGTTAAGCTAGGGGTCTGACAATACCAATTCTTAATACGATCAATACGCCCACTTGAACTACAAAAAGCTTTTCATTCAAGGCATTACCACCTCTGGCAAAGCATTTCGCCCCAGTGATTGGGCCGAACGTCTTTGCGGGGTCATGGCTAGCTTTCGCCCTCCAGGCGACGCTGGAGATCCCCGCTTCACTTACTCGCCTTATGTCAGACCAGTCGTTATTGCAAAAGTGAAATGCGTTGTTATTGATACCAGATTGGGTGACCTTGATCCTCGAGCGCTCGACTTTGTCATGAACTTTGCCAAAGACAATAGCCTACCGATCGAAGAGGCTTGTGAGTTTGAACCCAAACCACAAACCCAATCCTAAAAACAAAAACCCGCTCTGATAAGGAGCGGGCTTTGGCAAGAAAATTNTCTTGCCAGCCTGAAACAAACTCAGAATTACGCTGCCATCGCCTTGATAGCTGCAGACAAACGTGACTTCTGACGTGATGCAGTATTTTTATGAGCAATCTTCTTGTCAGCAATCTTGTCGATTGTTGCTTGAGTTGCTGAAAATACTTTAGCTGCAGCAGCTTTGTCACCAGTTTCGATCGCTTTACGAACTGCCTTGATGGATGTGCGAAGCTTAGAACGCAAACTGGAGTTATGTTCGTTCTGTTTTACTGCCTGCCGTGCGCGTTTACGCGCTTGTGCGGTATTGGCCATCTTTAAACCTTGCCTATTAATTTACAAAATACGATTAGTTAAAAATCTACTTCAGGCAGTCAGCTGCATTCAATTTCAGATGCTGAGCCACCAAAACCCAAGATTTTACAGTAAAGGGGCAAAAAAGCCCAGCCACCCGATAAATAGGTGAAAATCGGTTCATGAATCTGCTTTCTGCTGCCGCCAAGGTTAGTTCCTTAACCATGCTGTCCCGCATCACTGGGCTCCTCCGGGAGACCCTGATTGCCCGTAGCTTTGGGGCTTCAGAGTGGACCGATGCCTTTAATGTGGCCTTTAGATTACCCAATCTACTGCGCAGATTATTTGCGGAAGGGGCCTTTTCCCAGGCTTTTGTCCCTATTTTGGGTGAAGTTTCTAGCAATGCGGACCAAAAACAGGCACAAATCCTCGTAAATGCGGTCGCCACCCTCTTATTTTGGGCTTTACTCCTAACAGTGCTCCTCGGCGTTATCGGTGCCCCCTTGCTGATTCTGGTGATTGCTACAGGCTTTAAGGGCGGTCCAGCTTACGAGGCCAGCGTTGTCATGACCCGCATCATGTTTCCGTACATTGGGCTGATTTCCATGGTTTCCCTGTCCGCGGGAATTCTCAATACCTTTCAGCGCTTTGCCATCCCCGCTTTTACCCCTGTTTTGCTCAATGTAGCTCTAATCGGCAGCGCCGTCTTTTTGGCACCCCACCTAGAGCAACCTATCTACGCTTTGAGCATTGGCGTTCTTTTGGGGGGTGTTTTACAGCTGGCGATCCAAGTTCCGGCACTTTCTCGCTTGGGGCTGTTGCCACGCATTGGATTGCTGCCTGGAGCCATCAAGAAAGCAGCTACCAATCCTGAGGCAAGACGGGTCCTAAAACTCATGGGCCCCGCAGTCTTTGCCGTCTCTGTTGCCCAGATTTCTTTGATCATCAATACCAATATCGCATCGCGCCTTCCTGCCGGAAGTGTCTCTTGGCTTTCTTACGCAGACAGATTGATGGAATTTCCAACGGCACTGTTGGGTGTGGCGCTTGGTACGGTCTTATTACCCAGTCTGAGTAAAGCAAATGCCCAAAATGATTTAAAGCATGCCGGTGAATTACTCATATGGGGATTACAGTTGACATTCTTATTGGCCGCCCCTTGCGCGCTGACCCTCTTTATTTTTGGTGAGCCCTTAGCAGCAGTCTTGTATCACTATGGCAAATTTAATGCACTCGATGTCTTAATGACGCAACGCGCTTTGGCTGCCTATGGCGTAGGTCTGATTGGCTTAATTTTGGTGAAGATTTTGGCGCCCGGCTTTTACTCCCGCCAAGATATTCGTACCCCAGTCAAAATTGGTTTGCTNGTTTTAGTAGCAACCCAATTGGCCAACCTGGTCTTCGTTCCTTGGCTTGGTCATGCAGGTCTTGCACTCTCCATTGGTGCTGGCGCATGCCTCAATGCAGGCTTACTTTGGGTAGGCTTGCACAAACGTGGCGCCCTCCCTGACGCTGCTTGGGGAAAATATCTGGGGCAACTGTTCTTAGCCCTAATTCCTTTTGGGGCGTTGCTTTACTACGCCGCCAATATGCATGATTGGATTGCCCTACAATCNAACCCCTGGATCCGCATTGGGTTAATCGCCGGCTGGCTCAGCACTGCCGCAGTGATTTACTTTGCCGCATTGGGTCTTGTTGGAATTCGCTGGCAAAAATTTCTACGTCATGCAAAATAGCCCTTATGCCAACTCAACAACTTGACTATTTCACCTCTTTAGTTGCCGAGGATGAACACCTCCCTTTAACGGAAGCAGCCATTGCTGTTGCACAGCATGCCTATCCAGATCTTGATGTCCAGGGTGTGCTCGATCAGATTGATCAATTGGGCACAAAGCTCAAGACACGTGTTACTGCCGATACCGCGCCAATGCAGCGCTTACAAATTCTCAAGCACTTCTTTTACACAGAGTTNGGCTTTGGTCCGAANCCAAATGATTTTTATGCACCCGAGAATTCTTATCTACATCAAATCATTGGGAACCGTAGAGGTATCCCCATCTCTTTGGCCATCTTGATGATGGAATTGGGTCAGCAAATCGGCCTCAAGATTCGTGGGGTGTCCTTCCCCAATCATTTCATGATGCGTATCTCTTTGCAGCAAGGCGAAATCATCATGGATCCTCTGACTGGCGATTCACTCTCTAAGTATCAATTACAAGAGATGCTCGATCCTTACCTTGATGCCAAGGGCTATCGTGGTGAGCTCAGCCTGCCATTGAATTTATTCTTGCGCGCCTCCAGCCCACGAGAAATTCTTTCTCGCTTCCTNAGAAATCTCAAAATGATTTACTCAGAGCATGAGCGTTGGGAGCGACTGCTTGGGGTTCAAGAGCGGCTCGTCATTCTCTTGCCAGACTCAGTAGAAGAGATTCGTGATCGCGGCCTGATCTTTGCACAGTTAGAGTATCTACGTCCTGCACTGGCAGATATGCAGCGCTATCTCGAGGAAGTCCCTGGCGCGGAAGATGCTAGCGACATTCGTGAGCACATTGCTACGCTCGAAGGCCAAACAAAACTGCACTAAATTCTTGCTGCAGTTTCGTTGACATTCTTTTCTACTACTTATTTTGGCAGTTATTTTTTCTTACGCTGAAATAATTTGTATAGTGCCGCCAGCACAATAGGTACAGCAGCAGCACCAATGCCCACTAAAACAATGATGTTGAGGTTCTCCCGAATAATCGGAATATTTCCAAAGAAGTAGCCAGCCACTACTAAGCCAAATACCCACAATGCAGCGCCAGTAATATTAAATAACTGGAAGCGAGAAAAGTTCATATCGGAAACGCCAGCAACAAATGGCGCAAAGGTTCGAATAATCGGTAGGAAGCGCGCCAAGATGATGGTCTTACCGCCATGCTTCTCATAAAAAGAATGGGTCTTGCTCAAAGCAACTTGATCGATCCAACGTGATTCACTGCTAAACACGCGGTGGCCGATCCAGCGACCAATGAAATAGTTCACGGTATTGCCGGCAACAGCTGCAACTAGTAAACCAAAACANAAGGTCCAAAGATTAAAGTGCTCCGTAGCGCAATAGGCGCCCGCAATAAAGAGCAATGAGTCGCCAGGCAAAAACGGCACAACCACTAAACCGGTCTCTGCAAAAATAATTGCAAACAACAAACCATACGCCCAGTAGCCGTATTGCTGAATCACCACATCAAGATGGCGGTCAATATGCAGCAATAAGTCACTTATTTGCAAAAGAGTATCAATCAACTTGCGCTCCAACTATTAGCTTGAAGCGGATATTAACAGGATCCTATAATGAAGGGATGCAAACTGAACATCACATTCAGCCTCAGCATCCTCCTATTAGCAAACCCATCCTCTGTATTGTGGGCCCTACAGGCGCAGGCAAAACCCATCTAGCCATGTCTCTCGCAGAGCATGCGCATTCGCTTGGCATGACGATCGAACTCATTAGCATGGACTCCGCTTTGGTCTATCGTGGTTTGGATATTGGCAGCGCTAAACCTACTCAAGCGGAGCAAGCTGCAGTGATTCACCATCTCATTGATATTCTGGATCCAATAGAGGTTTATTCAGCAGCAAAGTTTGCCAACGATGCTAGGCGACTCTGTGAAGAAATATGCTCACGCGGCAATATCCCCGTGGTTGTCGGTGGCACGATGTTGTATTGGCGTGCATGGGCACATGGCCTATCTTCTTTGCCACCAGCTGATGCGGATATCCGCGCACGCCTAGACGAGCGAGGAAAAGCGATTGGCTGGCCAGCGATGCACGCAGAATTAATAAAGTTTGATCCGATCACAGCGACGCGCTTAATGCCCAATGATTCTCAAAGGGTGCAACGCGCCCTTGAGGTGTATGAAATTACCGGAAAGCCCATGTCTGAGTTATTAGCAGACTCACCCAGTGAAGACGGCAGAGAAGGCTCCGCCATTCCCGAGTGGATTAATCTGGTCTCGCTTGAGCCCAGTGATCGCAGCAGACTGCATGCGAATCTAGAAAAACGCTTTGATGAAATGCTCAACGGTGGATTAATTCAAGAAGTGGAAAAGCTTCGCACTAATACTGCCCTGCATCCAGATCTACCAGCGATTCGCTCGGTGGGATATCGACAAATTTGGGAATATCTAGATGGCCAGTCCGATTGGGAGCAGATGCGCTACAAAGCTTTAGCGGCTACAAGACAGCTCGGCAAAAGACAGTTAACTTGGTTAAGGGCGATCGCCGGTAGAAATACTTTTGACCCCTTTAATCCAGCAGAGTTCAAAGCAGCACTAGACTACTGCAAGCAAACTTTAGTTCAATCAGCTTAGATCACGAGGGTTTGCGGAGCATCTTTAGGTCGTTCAACCACATCACCAACAATCCACGCTGTTAAGCCTTGGCTATTAAGTGACTTGATGGCAGTTTCTGCTTGATCAGCAGAAACAATCACCACCATACCAATACCACAGTTAAAGACACGCACCATCTCCGCATCGGCAACGCCACCCTTCATTTGCAACCAACGGAAGAGCTCTGGCATTTGCCAGCTCTCGCGATGTAAAACTGCTTGAGTATTTTTTGGGAGTACGCGCGGCACATTATCTACTAGACCACCGCCAGTAATGTGCGCCATGCCTTTAACATTGATTTGTGAAATTAACTTCAACAGTGGCTTCACATAAATTTCTGTCGGTGCCATGACTACATCACCCAATGAGCGACCACCTAAATCATCACTTGGTTTTGCGCCAGCGCGTTCAATAATTTTGCGCACTAAAGAATAGCCATTGGAATGAGCGCCACTGGAAGCGATTGCCAAGACAACATCGCCTGGGGCAATCGTTGCACCGGTAATAATTTTAGATTTCTCAACCGCTCCCACCGCAAAACCAGCTAGGTCATATTCACCTGGGGGATACATACCAGGCATTTCAGCAGTTTCACCACCGATGAGGGCGCAACCAGATAATTCGCAACCATGAGCAATACCAGCCACTACAGTAGTAGCCGTATCAACGCTAAGCTTGCCGCAAGCAAAATAATCTAAGAAAAAGAGGGGCTCTGCACCCTGCACCAAAATATCGTTGACACTCATTGCCACCAGGTCTTGACCGATAGTGTCATGGCGATTCCATTCAAAAGCTAAGCGCAACTTGGTGCCAACGCCATCGGTACCCGAAACCAATACCGGTTCTTTGTAGCGCTTAGGCACCTCAAAAAGGGCTCCGAAACCACCGATACCCGCCAAAACCCCCTCACGCATGGTCTTTTTGGCCAAAGGCTTAATACGATCCACTAAATCATCGCCGGCATCAATATCAACACCTGCGTCGCGGTAGGAAAGGCCTTTTGAGGAAGAATGAGTAGATGAGGTCATGGCAGAGGTCGAGGATTAGTAAAAACGCTACTTGATCAGTAGAATCATTGAATTCTAGAGGATTCATGCACGATGGCTGAAATTTTTACCCCTTTTCTCACAGCATTCATTCTGGCGTATGCCCTGCGCCCAGTTTGCCTATGGCTTGAGGGGAAAAAGATCCCTCGCACTGTGGCAGCTGTGATTGCCATGATTATTGGTCTAGGGCTGATCTTTTTCATCCTAGCCCTGTTTATCGGCCTGCTTAAAAACGAGATCCCCCTCATCAAAACGCAGTTACCAAGCTGGATTCAAAATACCCAAGCTTGGTTAGGCCCAAAACTCATTGAATTGCATATTAATGTTGATTGGATGGATCTGAAGGCTAATGTCACCCAAAAAATCACCGAGCACATCAACGATAACGCCGATGCACTCATGAGTACGACCCTTGACAGGGTNCTGATGTCTGGAAGTTCTGTGATCGCTGGCTTTGTCAATTCGGTCTTAATTCTGTTTGTGATGTTCTATCTACTTATAGATTGGGATCACTTCTTTGCATTGCTAAAAAAAATAGTACCCCAGCGTGCTCAAGAGACCGTACACCACCTCGCGATGCATACCGATGGCTTGCTTTCTCAATATCTCAGGGGAATGCTCATTGTTATTTCCATCATGTCTATTTTCTATAGCATTGGTTTAAGCTTCATTGGCATCAAAGGAGCGGTTGCCTTGGGTGTATTCACAGCACTCATGATTGTGATTCCCTACATTGGCATTGCGCTAGGCCTTACCTTGGCAGTCCTGTCTGCACTTTTACAATTTGGTCCAGACGGCGCGGTGATTGGCGTACTGGTCGTTTACGGCATTGGACAATTTCTTGAGGGCTTCTTTCTCACGCCGCGCTTAGTTGGTGAGCGTATTGGCTTGCATCCCGTAGCCGTTCTGTTTGCCTTGCTATTGTTCGGTAAATTATTCGGCTTCTTTGGCGTACTGCTCGCCCTACCAATTAGCGCAGTCAGCCTAGTCCTCATGAAATACACCTGGGCACGGTATACCCAAAGCGCCTGGTATCAAAAGTAGGCTTAGTAGTAATGAATAAGACCCCGCTGCCAAGACAATTTGCACTTGATATCAGCCACAGCCCCAAAGCCACCATCGATAATTTTTTGCCAGGCAAGGATCTAGCGCTCATTTCTAGTTTGCGTAACTTAGTCGATCGTTGGGCAAGCAAAAAAAATAATGGTGCCGCAGAAAATCCTTTAAATGAACGCTGGATTTACTGGTGGGGGCCAGATGGCTCGGGACGCAGCCACCTTCTGACAGCGCTAGGTAACGCAGCAGAGCAATTTGGTATTGAGTACTTCCCTTTGAGTCCAAGTGAACCGATCTCCTGGGTACGGCTCGAAGAAAAGATGGGCTCCTTGGAGGAACTCGATACACCCTCTGTCATTACCGTGGATGATGTAGACCGGTTAGATGAGCGTCTGGTTGCCGCCTTATTTCGGATTCTCAATGGCGTTCAAGCTAGTAAAGCAATTCATATCTTTATGGCCGGTAAAGCAGCGCCGGCTAACCTTGAGCTCCGCGAAGACCTGCGCACACGCCTCGGATGGGGCTTGATCTTCCAAACCCATCTTTTAGACGATGATGAGAAAATACAAGCCTTAGAACAGGCAGCTCAGGCGCGCGGTCTCGTGTTGTCGCCAGACGTACTGCCTTGGTTATTAAATCGCTTTTATCGTGACATGCCAAATTTAATGGCCTTAATGGATGCTTTAGATTCTTATTCTCTAGAAACAAAACGTGCCGTAACCTTGCCACTAGTGCGCGAGCTCTTACAGCCCAAATAAAAATATTTAATGACTCAACTTGCTCTCTTCGACCTAGATAACACCCTCCTACCATGTGATAGTGATTACGAATGGGGGCAATTCTTGGCCCGTGTTGGCGTAGTTGATAGTCAATATTACGCAGAACAAAACNAGCGCTTTTATCAAGATTACAAAGAGGGCAAGCTAGATATCCATGCATTCCTGCGCTTTGCCTTAAAGCCACTCTCAGAGCATTCACGTGCCCAACTGAAAGAATGGCACGATGCCTTTATGAATGAAGTCATCCACGGCCAATTACGCCAACAAGCCCTAGACCTCGTTAAACGGCATCAAGATGCTGGAGATCTCTGCTGTGTGGTCACTGCTACCAATAGCTTTGTCACTCGCCCGATCGTAGATCACTTTGGCATCGAGCACCTGATTGCCACTGAACCTGCAACTACAGGAGATAATCCCCTAGCGAACTTCACAGGTGAAGTAAAAGGCATTCCAAACTTCCGTGAAGGTAAGATCCAAAGGGTGCATGATTGGTTAGCGAGTCAGGATCTTACTTTAGACCAATTGCCGCGCAGTTATTTTTACTCGGATTCAATGAATGATTTACCACTTTTAGAAAAGGTTAGTAATCCTGTTGCCACCAATCCAGATAAACGTCTTCGTAGCGAAGCAGCCAAACGCAATTGGCCTATTCTTGAATTGTTTGCATGATCACTAAATTCATCAAGCGCATCTTGCGTCGTGATCCCATGGATCGACATACGCAAGCCAACCACACAGGCGCACCGAAGCGTGTGCCTAAAAAAACCCACCGCATTGATCCACATCTACTGTCTAAAAATGCAGTCAAAGTGACGGATGTGCTACAGCAAGCTGGCTATGATGCCTTCATCGTGGGTGGTGCAGTACGTGATTTGGCTCTAGGCATTGGGCCAAAAGATTTCGATGTAGCAACCAACGCCACTCCGGACCAAGTGCAAAAACTCTTTCGCAAAGCGCGTCTCATTGGTCGTCGTTTTCAGATTGTGCACGTCACTTTTTTTGGTAAAGGTGCGCCTGAGATTATTGAAGTATCGACCTTTAGAGCCTTGCTGGATAACGCTGGAGACCATGTGGCCGAGAGTGGTCGTATTCTGCGCGATAACGTTTGGGGCTCGCAGCATGAAGATGCTGCACGACGCGATTTCAGCATTAACGCCATGTACTACGACCCATCAACCGAGACAGTACTTGACTATCACGGTGGCATGGCGGACATGCAAAAGAAAACTTTACGAATGATTGGCGACCCCGCGAAACGGTATCGCGAAGACCCCATTCGGATGTTGAGAGCGATTCGCTTTGCGGCAAAAACAGGATTTACTTTAGATGCTGCAACACGCGCACCCATTATCAAACTTGGTAATTTAATTCACGATGTGCCTGCAGCCCGCCTATTTGATGANATCCTCAAGCTATTAATGTCTGGGTATTCTTGGGCAGCCATTCAGGGATTGCGCGATGCTGGATTACATCACGGCCTGCTCCCTCTGCTCGATCACATTCTCGATGCGAAAGCAGATTCTAAAGGCGCTAAAGATTTTGTTCGCCTAGCGCTCGCTAATACTGACGAACGCATCCAATCTGGCAAAAGTGTTTCAGCCGGTTTCCTCTTTGCAACTTTGCTTTGGCCTGATCTTCTGAGAAACTGGAAACAGAACATTGCTAAAGGCATCTCTAATATTCCAGCNCTGCATGATGCGATGGACGATACGATTGCCACCCAAAGCAGTGGCATGACAATTCAGCGCCGCTTTGAAAGTGATATGCGAGAAATCTGGTCCATGCAACCTCGTTTTGAAAAGCGGGTTGGTCGCTACCCTTACCGTCTCATTGAGTCCCCACGCTTTAGAGCGGGTTATGACTTCATGCTGCTTCGTTGCGCTACTGGCGAACAAAATCCTGCTTTAGGTGAATGGTGGACAAGCTTTATTGCTGCAGAGCCTTCTGGACAAGAGGCTTTGATGGCATCCGCTAAGAATGAATCTGGCAATAGTAGCGCCAATTCCCCACCCAAAAGACGGCGCCGCAGAAAACCTAAAGCGGCCACGCCAGCTGAAGGTGATGCAAGCTAAGCAAGATTGAAGAAATTTCAGTAAAGTAGTTTTATATCTTGTTTGGGAATTGTATGGCTCGGGCGTTTATTGGATTTGGCGGCAATATCGGCGACACACGTCAGCTCATTACTGATGCGATCGTTTGCCTTGCCCAACGCCAAGAACTTAGCATCATGGCTAAAAGCTGTTTTTATCAAAGCGCGCCCATAGAAGCTCTAGGTGGTGACTATATTAATGCTGTTATTGAAATTGAGACTGAACTGAGTCCCTACGGCCTTTTGCATATCTGCCAGGCTGTTGAACAAGAATTTGGTCGGGAACGTCCGTACACAAATGCTCCGCGCACTTTGGATTTGGATATTCTGTCATTCGAGGGGGTTTCTCAAGACGATACCGAATTGACTTTGCCTCACCCCCGCATCATTGAACGCTCATTTGTCCTGCTGCCGCTCCTAGAGATTGCACCGGATTTCTTCCTGCCCAATTTTGGCGTACTGAAAACCTATTTACCCCAAGTAGCCCACCAAAGAATTGAAAAGCTACCCTGCCGCAACTGTAATTGTGTGGAAAAAGCCGTTTCTAGCCAAACAGCGCATTAATTCATTAAACTCTCGCCATGGGTTACTTACAGAGCGATAAGCCAATTACTATTTCCAATCTTCTTTCCATGCATGCTGATGGAGAGAAGATTTCGATGTTGACGGCTTATGACTCAACCATGTCAGCACTATTAAATCGTTGCGGTGTTGAAACGATTCTGATTGGTGACTCGCTAGGCAATGTTATCCAAGGTCATTCCAGTACGTCCCCTGTTACGGTTGGGCAAGTGGCTTATCACACAGAATGTGTGGTTCGCGCGAACACCCATGCATTCATCATTGCCGACTTACCCTTTGCTAGCTATGGCGATCCGGTCCAAGCCCTAGACTCTGCTGCCGCACTCATGCGCGCTGGCGCAGATATGGTGAAGCTTGAAGGTGGTGGCGACTGGCAAACTGACATCATTCGATATTTGGTAGAGCGTAGCGTTCCAGTGTGCGCCCACCTTGGATTATTACCTCAGTCTGTTCATGTTTTGGGTGGCTACAAAGTTCAGGGCAAATCAAAAGATGCCGCAAGCCTAATGNGCGAACAAGCCTTAGCCTGTGAAGAGGCGGGTTCACAAATGCTGGTGCTTGAAGCTATTCCCTCTTCATTAGGCGCGGCAATTACCAAATCACTCACCATTCCCACCATCGGAATTGGAGCCGGTCCAGATTGCTCTGGGCAGGTTTTAGTGTTGCAGGATATNTTGGGCATCAGCCCAGGAAAACCACCTAAGTTTGTGAAAAACTTTATGGATGGTCATGCCTCTATTGAGGCTGCAGTCAAAGCCTATGTTCGAGAAGTCAAGTCCGGAAAATTTCCCGGCACCGAACACGGCTTTGCTGGTTAATTAACTAAAGAAACTCTTCACGCCATCGAACCAACCCTTTTGATGTGGATTATGTTTGTCACCGGCTGACTTTAAGCTGTCATCAAATTTCTTGAGTAGCCCCTTTTGTTCATCCGTGAGTTTTACTGGCGTCTCCACCATCACATGAACAAATAGATCCCCAATCAGGGATGAGCGTAAGCCCTTAATTCCTTTGCTACGCAAGCGGAATGTCTTACCAGTTTGCGTACCTTCCGGAATCGGGAACTCAACACGACCAGAAAGAGTTGGAACTTCAATCTCGCCACCAATAGTAGCGGTCGCAAAGGAGATCGGCATCTGTACATGCAGATCACTTCCATCACGCTCAAAGACCTTGTGAGGTTTGACCCTGACTTCAACATAGAGATCTCCGGATGGCCCGCCGTTGATACCGGGCTCGCCGTTGCCGACGGAGCGCACACGCATACCGTCATCAATTCCTGCGGGGATTTTGATCTCAAGTGTTTTTTGTTCTTTGTGCTTACCGCTGCCATGACAAGTCTTGCACGGTTTCGGAATGTACTCACCAGAACCGCGGCACTTAGGGCAGGTTTGTTGCATTGAAAAAAACCCTTGCTGAACCCTGACTTGACCATGGCCATCGCAGGTTGAACACTTTTCAGCCTTGCTACCAGGCTCGGCGCCAGTAGCATGACACGGCTTNCAACTGCTCCAACTTGGTACACGTATTTGGGTTGTATAACCCTCAGCAGCTTGTTCAAGCGTGATGTCCATGTTGTAGCGTAAATCGGCACCCTTATAAACCTGAGGGCCAGCCTGACGGCCGCCGCCTTGACCAAAGATGTCACCAAAAATATCACCGAAGGCATCAGCAAAACCTCCGCCACCGCCAAAACCACCCCCTCCAAAACCGCCCGAAGGGTCTACACCAGCATGACCATATTGATCATAGGCGGCACGTTTATTAGGATCTGTCAGGGTCTCATATGCCTCTTTAACTTCTTTAAATTGCCCTTCAGCTGTTTTACTATCCGGATTGCGATCGGGGTGATGCTTCATCGCTAATTTGCGATAGGCTGTTTTTAGCTCTGCATCGCTCGCGCCCTTTGCTACACCAAGCACTTCGTAATAATCGCGTTTACTTTTCGACACAACTCTTCCTCTCAACAACCTGAATGACGCAAGTCGGCACGAGGCCGACTTGTTATTTAGTTACTTCAAAAAAACAAATATAAATGACTCCGATTACTTCTTGTCGTCAACCTCTTTAAAGTCAGCGTCAACCACATCGGCATCAGGGGCAGCAGCTTGTGCACCGCCTGGAGCTGCACCCGGGGCAGCAGCTGCAGCTTTAGCTTGTTCAGCAGCCATGGCTTTTTCACCCAGCTTCTGACTTGCCTTACCCAAAACTTCAGTCTTAGCTTCAATCGCAGCTTTATCGCTACCTTTGATAGCTTCGTCCAGCTCTTTCAAGGCGGCTTCAATCGCTTCTTTTTCAGCAGCTTCTAGACCTGCGCCATGCTCCTCCAAAGCCTTCTTGGTAGAGTGGGCCAAAGCATCAGCAGTGTTACGAGCGGTTACCAACTCGAGTACTTTCTTATCTTCAGCAGCATTGGCTTCAGCATCCTTAACCATGCGTTGAATTTCTTCTTCGGTCAAACCAGAGTTAGCCTTGATGGTGATCTTGTTTTCTTTGCCAGTGGTTTTGTCTTTGGCAGTGACATGCAAAATACCGTTAGCATCAATATCAAAGGTCACTTCAATTTGTGGCATACCACGTTGTGCTGGAGCAATACCTTCTAGATTAAATTCACCAAGCAACTTGTTTGCTGCAGCCAATTCACGCTCACCCTGGAAGCACTTAATCGTTACAGCAGGCTGGTTATCTTCCGCAGTGGAATAGACCTGTGAATGCTTCGTAGGAATCGTGGTGTTCTTCGGAATCATCTTGGTCATAACACCACCCAAGGTTTCGATACCCAATGATAATGGGGTAACGTCCAAGAGCAATACGTCTTTACGATCGCCAGACAACACAGAACCTTGAATCGCAGCACCAACAGCAACTGCTTCATCTGGGTTTACGTCTTTGCGTGGCTCTTTACCAAAGATTTCTTTTACTTTATCTTGCACTGCAGGCATACGGGTTTGACCGCCGACCAAAATTACGTCGTCAATATCAGCCACGTTTACACCAGCGTCTTTAATCGCTGTGAGGCAAGGACCAGCAGTACGCATGATCAGCTCTTCAACCAAAGACTCCAACTTAGCGCGGGTCAACTTAAGGTTCAAGTGCTTAGGACCGCTGGCATCAGCAGTCACATAAGGCAGGTTAATTTCTGTTTGTTGTGCAGATGACAATTCGATCTTGGCTTTTTCAGCAGCATCTTTCAGGCGCTGTAATGCCAACACATCTTTGCTCAAATCAACGCCTTGCTCTTTCTTGAACTCAGCAATGATCCAGTCGATGATACGTTGATCAAAGTCTTCGCCGCCTAAGAATGTGTCACCATTGGTCGAGAGCACTTCAAACTGTTTCTCACCATCAACGTTAGCAATCTCAATAATGGATACGTCAAACGTACCGCCACCTAAGTCATACACGGCAATCTTGCGATCCACCTTGTCTTGCTTGTCCAAGCCAAATGCCAATGCAGCAGCAGTTGGCTCGTTGATGATGCGCTTGACATCCAGACCAGCAATACGACCAGCGTCTTTAGTTGCTTGACGTTGACTGTCGTTGAAATAAGCTGGCACAGTAATCACCGCCTCGGTGACTTCTTCACCAAGGTAATCTTCTGCTGTTTTTTTCATTTTGCGCAAGATCTCTGCAGATACTTGCTGTGGCGCCATTTTCTTATCGCGCGCCTGAACCCAAGCATCGCCATTGTCAGCAGCAATAATGCTGTAAGGCATGAGACCAATATCTTTTTGCACTTCAGCATCAGTAAATTTACGACCCATCAAACGCTTCACAGCGTAAACGGTATTTTTAGGGTTTGTTACTGACTGACGCTTTGCAGGCGCTCCAACCAAGACTTCACCGTCTTCCATATAGGCGATGATGGATGGGGTAGTACGACCGCCTTCAGCGTTCTCAAGAACCTTAGGGGTATTGTTTTCAATAACCGAAACGCACGAGTTCGTGGTTCCTAAGTCAATTCCGATAATTCTTCCCATGATTGCTCCAAATAAATAAATTGTTTGTTTGATTGCGATAAATCGATACCCAATAAATGGGGTCTAAAAAGGAGAATTCAAGGGTTAAAAATTCAAAAAAGGCAGAAATCTGCCTTTTTGTCCATTTTTTGGCCCTTAAAGACCTATGAAAGCCTTATTTAGCTGCGCTAACCATTACTAAAGCGGGTCTTAAGACGCGGTCTGAGATCGAATATCCTCTTTGAAGCACAGAAACTACGGTATTGGCGTCTTGCTCGGATGGCACCGAGGCGATTGCTTGATGGTGATGGGGGTCAAATTTATCGCCCACACCAGGGTTAATTTCAGCCATGCGACCTTTTTCAAAGGCACTAAGCAACTGCTTGAGTGTGATCTCAAGACCTTCCTTAAAAGCTTTGGCATCAATAGCTTCAGCATTCAGAGCCGCATACAAACTATCCGTGACTGGCACTAAGTTCTCCGCAAAACCCTCAATGGCAAATTTATGGGCCTTAGAAATATCCTCTACGGCACGGCGACGAATATTCTCACCCTCAGCTTTTGCACGCAGGTAGTTGTCTTGCATTTCTGCAAGCTTCTGGTTTAAGTCGGCAATCACTTGCTCAGGCATTTGGGCAGCGAGCTCTGGCTCGGCGGCGGTTTGATTCTGTTGATCGGCATCCAACTGCTCTTTGGATCGATCTTCGGGGGAATGTTGGTTTTCTTGTGTCATGGCAACTAATTCACTTTTCTTTAAGAATGATTACTTCTTTGCAATATGGGGGCAGATGATTAAATTTCAAGTGAGGACTTTACCGCCTGAGCACGTTGGCTTCGCAAAGTCAGCTCAGCGTCTGATTCAACACCTAAAGGCCAGCCCAACAGATGTTGATAGGCGATATCGCCTAAGGCATCAATCCACTTTGAATTGCTATTTAAACAAGGGATGTAACGGTAATCTTTTCCACCATGCTCCAAGAAAATCTCACGCGCTTCCATCGCAATCTCTTCTAGCGTTTCCAAGCAGTCTGCTGGAAACCCGGGGCAGAAAATATCAATCCGTTGACAACCTTCTTTTGCCAAATTCTCAATAGTGGGGGCGGTATAGGGTTTAAGCCACTCCGCTCTTCCAAAGCGAGACTGAAAAGTAACCAAATATTGCTCGACATCCAAACCAAGCGCTTCACCTAGCAAGCGACCTGTTTTAAGGCATTCACAATGATATGGATCGCCCTNCATTAGATTACGCTTTGGTAAGCCATGAAAAGACATTACCAAGCGATCGCCTTTTGAAAAATCAGGCCGGCCATCTTTGTTCCATGCGCTCAAGACTTGATCACGCAAAGCAGCAATGTACGCAGGGTTATCGTGATAGTGCTTTACTAAGCGCAACTCCGGCTGATTACGCCAAGTCCCCAAGACTCTAAAGACTTCGTCAAAACTCGAAGCGGTAGTCGTTGCAGAATATTGAGGATACAAAGGTAGTAACAATAAACGCTCCATCCCTTGNTCCTGAAGGGCTTTAAGCGCTTCCATTGTGGATGGCTGACCATAACGCATNGCTAAATCGACCAAGACTATATGGCCCTGATCAGCAAATTTCTCGGCAAGTGCTTTTGCTTGTAAGCGTGAGTAATGCATTAAAGGCGAGCCTAATTTTGGCAGCCAAATCGAGGCATATTTTTTGGCAGAGGCGCTACTCCGAATCGGCAAAATAATGCCATTCAAAATGCACCACCAAATCACCCGCGGAATTTCTACGACACGCGGATCAGAAAGAAATTCTTTGAGGTAGGCTCGTACCGCTTTGGGTGTCGGTGCAGATGGCGTGCCCAAGTTCATCAGGAGTACTGCCGTCTTAGTGGTGCGTAAATGTGGATTTTCGTTCAAAGCAGTTTGTCTCTAAAAGTATTGTTGGGTTGATGTCATTTGACTTGCTGGTAATTAAGAGCTTAAAGCGCCAGACAATAATTTAGATGTGATATCAACAATCGGAATCACTCTGTCGTAAGCCATGCGTGTTGGGCCAATCACCCCTAGCGTACCCACGATCTGACCGTCAACACTGTATGGCGCACTAATTACTGCTAAATCTTCATAAGGAAGAAGATCGCTCTCACCACCAATAAATATTTGAATCCCATCTGCATGACTCGATACGTCCAAGAGTTGCATCAATACAGATTTTTGCTCAAGCATGTCAAACATCTTGCGAAGCTTATCTAGGTTGGCGCTTAAGTCACCGACATTCAGCAGGCGGCGTTCGCCAGACATCACGACCTCACTTTGACCCATGCCATAGTCCGATACCCCACTTTGCAAAGCCAAGGCCATCAAACCAGCAATGTCGCTACGTAGGTTGTCTAAGTCGGATTTGAGGTGAGCTCGCACGTGCTCAAAACTCTTGCCAGCAAATTGGGCATTAATAAAGTTACCTGCCTCAATCAACTGACTTGGGGTGTAATCCTGAGTGGTGGGCAAAATCCGGTTTTGCACATCACCCTCTGGGGTCACCACAATCAAGAGAATCTTGCCTTCGCCCAAACGCAGAAATTCAATATGCTTAAACACCTGNGCACGCTTGGGTGTCATCACCACCCCAGCAAAATGGGTCAAATTCGACAAAAGTTGAGCGGCTGAGCTCAAAACCCGCTGAGGAGAGTCTGGCAAAAGTCCTTTTTCAACCTCACGAGCAGCTATTTCTTCTAATGGGCGCACAGTCACCATGGTGTCCACAAATAAGCGATAACCCCTTGGGGTTGGAATACGCCCTGCCGAGGTGTGCGGGCTGGTTACCAGACCCATATCCTCCAAATCGGCCATCACATTGCGAATGGTGGCAGCCGAAAGGTCTAAACCGGAGAAACGAGATAGCGTGCGGGAGCCAATAGGCTGCCCCTCTTCGATATAACGTTCGATGAGGGTTTTCAGTAAGGCGCGGGAACGATCATCCATGGTGGAAGGGATTTTATGCCTATGGTTTAATCGTTATATGTTAAGCCCATCCTCAAATTCCATCAAAAAGGCATTTAGCCGACTTGCGTTTGTNGGCAAATATCAGGCCGATGGGATACAGGAGCACTTAAATGACCTCGCTAAGCTCGTTTCTGGCNTGGGTTGCGAGGTATTTTTTGAGACTTCCACGGCAGAGCATTTGAAGCTCAAAGGATACCCCAGCAAGAATGTTGGAGATTTTGCGGGGGCGATTGATCTTGCTGTAGTTTTAGGTGGCGACGGAACCATGCTTGGCATTGGGCGTCAACTGGCTGGCAGTCAAGTGCCTCTCGTTGGAATCAATATGGGGCGTCTTGGTTATATGACGGACATTCCGATTGGAGATGTCCACGTCGTTTTACCAAAAATTATTGCGGGCGAATACGANGCTGATACAAGAACACTATTAGATGCAGTGGTTCTGCGTAAAGGCAAAGTCATCAATCGCGCTCTCGCCCTCAATGATGTTGTTGTGAACCGCTCTGGTATCTCCGGAATGGTTGAGCTTGCAGTGCAAGTCAATGGGTCTTTCATGTACAACCAACGCTCAGATGGTTTAATTGTTTCTACACCTACCGGCTCTACTGCTTACGCTCTCTCTGCTGGCGGACCTATTTTGCATCCACGCGTTGCTGGTATTTTGTTGGTACCGATTGCGCCTCACTCACTTTCCAACCGTCCGATCGTATTACCTCAGGATGCGGTTACCAACATTGAAGTGGTTGAGGGTCGCGAAGTGATTGTGAACTTCGATATGCAATCGCAAACCAATTTGGAATCAGGCGACAAAATCGAAGTACGTCAATCTGACAAAACGATCACCCTCTTGCACCCTCGCAATCATAGTGACTACAAAACCTTGCGCGAGAAACTGCACTGGAATGAGTACCCATCGACATTCTGATGTCGTATTCTTTGCTACGCTAAAACATGCTTCAAACTCTTACACTCCGTGACTTTGTCATCGTTGATCAACTCGAACTGGATTTTTCTGGAGGCTTCACCGTCTTAACTGGTGAAACGGGTGCTGGCAAATCTATCCTGCTCGATGCTCTAGGCCTAGTACTGGGTGAACGTGCAGATAGCAGCCAAATTCGGGAAGGTAGCAATCGCGCAGAAATCAGTGCCCTCTTTCGCATTGACTCCCAACAGGTAGAACACTTCAACCAATGGTTAGATGATCAAGGCTTCCCTACTGAAGATGCAGGCCAAAGTCTGCTCCTTAAAAGAACAGTTGAAAGTAATGGTCGTAGTCGCGCCTTCATTAATGGCAGTGTCGCAACACTCGTGCAATTGCGCGAAGCTGGTGATCAATTGGTCGATATTCATGGTCAACACGCTCATCAATTACTACTCAAGGGTGGTGCGCAACGTGAGCTGTTAGATCGCCATGCTGGGCTACTACCAACCGCTATTGAAGTGGGGCAAGCATTTAATATTCTCAGCGACTCGCGCCGTCGTTTAGCGCAAGCTGAAAATGCTGGTCAAGATATTGAGCGTGAACGTGAACGTCTTGAATGGCAGCTTGAAGAGTTAACCGAGCTCTCGCCACAAGAAGGCGAATGGGATCGCATTCAAGTTGAGCATGCCCGACTTGCCAATGGCGCCAAGATTATCAGCGGCTGCCAAGAAGCAATTGACGTTTTATCTGATTCAGATAGTTCGGTGGAATCCGCCCTCTCCAAAGCCAGTTCAAATATGAGTGCTTTAGCCCAGCATGATGCTGCACTAGCTGAAGTGAGCCAATCTCTAGAGTCTGCACAAATTCAAATCGATGAGGCTATTCATAGCCTGAATCGCTATCTACAAAAGTTAGACCTTGATCCCGAACGCTTAGGCCAAGTTGAAGAACGGATGCAGGCTTTACATACGGCTGCTAGAAAATACCGTACTGAAGCCAATACACTGCCGCACTTACTGTTAGAGACTACTGATCGTCTTGAAGCGCTTACTGCTTCCCAGAATATTGAAGTCTTACGTGAAAAAGTAAAGCAAGAAGAATCTGCTTACCTCAAGCTGGCAAAACAACTCTCCCAAAAACGCAGCAAAGCAGCCCTCGATCTTGGCAAGCTTGTGACTGCAGCGATGCAAGATTTATCAATGGCTGGCGGCCAATTAGAAATTGCGCTAATCCCATTGAGTGAAGGTGGCTCGAATGGCTTGGAACAAATTGATTTCTTGGTTGCTGGACATGCAGGCAGTACGCCTCGCTCTTTAGCCAAGGTCGCATCCGGTGGAGAGCTAGCGCGCATTAGTTTAGCCATTAGTGTGATCACCAGCAAAGCCTCATTTACGCCTACACTTATTTTTGATGAGGTCGATGCCGGCATTGGTGGTTCTGTTGCCGAAACAGTTGGCAAATTATTACGTCAGCTAGGTGAATCACATCAGATTTTATGTGTAACGCACTTACCTCAAGTAGCCGCTCAAGGCAATCATCACCTCAAGGTCAGCAAATCTCAAATTGGTGAAAAAACGCTTTCTCAAGTCAGCCCACTAGCCAGAGCAGATCGCGTTGAAGAAGTTGCGCGTATGCTTGGTGGCGCCACCATTACTGACACCACCCGTCGTCATGCTCGCGAACTACTTGAGCAAAACTAAATATCAGATGGTGCTTTAAAAATCTGCTGCCATAANCGCAAGACAGCATTTCTGGCGCTTGCTAAAACTAACTCAGAATCAATATTCACACGCGTCTTATCAGCACCATCCAAGCGTAAACGGTGCTGACGTGACCTGAACAAGCGGTAAGCATCGGCCACTTCTTGGGCAGCAGACGGCTCTATCAAGCCAGCTTCTGCAGCCATCCGCAGAAGTGCAATATTTCCTAAATTACCAATCAATTGATGATGTTGATGGGAGTACGCCAAAACTAAGAATTGAACAATAAATTCAATATCTACCATTCCACCTGCATCATGCTTTAAGTCAAATTCGCTGGCGGGATTAGGGTGGCCAGCATGCACCTTACCGCGCATCTCTAAAATCTCATTGCGTAATACATCAATTTTGCGCTTTTGACTTAAAACCTCAAAGCGCACACCATCAAAAAATTGACCTACCGATGGGTTGCCTGCCGAGAACCTGGCTCTCGTCAAAGCCTGATGCTCCCAAACCCAGGCTGCGTTATCACCCTCTCGCATCTGATACTTTTTAAAAGCATCTGCATTCGTCACCAAAAATCCAGCCGACCCGTTAGGGCGCAAGCGGGTATCAATCTCAAACAGGCTACCAGTCGAGGTGTACGTTGTCAGCCAGTTGATCATGCGCTTTGCTAAGAGGCCATAGATTTCTTGTGCGGCGTATTCTGACTCTGGCGCTTGATACAAAAATACTAAATCTAGATCAGATGCATAGCCCAACTCTTTGCCACCCAGCTTCCCATAAGAAATCACAGCAAATGGTACGTCTATAGCGAGATGTTGATCCTCAGGCAAATCAAACTTCTTGGCAACTAACGGCCACACACGCTCAAAAGTTGTTTGTAAAATTANATCAGCCAATTCGGATAGATGATCGCTGACTTTTTCAACTGGCAGGGCTTGATCCACCCCAATACCAAGATCAGCCAATAAGGTAATAAAGGTTTCATTATGATGCGTAACACGAAGGATATCCATGGCTTGCTCAGAGCCATCGCCATCNGCCATCACATCATCTAGGCGCATGTTTAGAGTAGTTTTAACCTCCCGCCAATAATCCTCTGGGTGCTCTACTAGCAAAGCCTCGGCATGTGGATTAAGTAAATGATCCAATAGGTGCGGATGCCTCGTTAGATATTGCGCACCCCATTGAGAGGCCTTGAGCAAAGCTAGTACATTTGATAGTGCCTTTGGATACTCCGACAAGATGGAGAGATAAGAACTCCTTCTGGCAATGGCCTCCAACAAATCAAAAAAGCGTAGCAAAGTGAAATCAGCACTAGCCCGCATAAATTGTTCCGCTTGCACACTCTCCGCCGCCNTGCGAATCAAATTGTGAAAAATCAGGCGACTTTTTTCTGGTAACTGCCTTTCCTTTGGGCTACCACTCCATGCCTGCCAGCGAACCAGCGACTCAGGGAATTGCTGGCCGTCTGGTTCCCAATCAATTGATAAAGGCGCATGGTCCAAGCGCTCACTATCTTTTAATACGAATGCCCTTTCAAAGAGTTGGGCGGCCTTGTTTTGATGCCCCTCTAACTCAGCCAGAAATTGAGCGGCTCCCTCGGTTACATCTGGACCGCCCATGCTCTGAGCAAGACGTGTTCGAGCAGATTCATCATCGGGCAAATAATGTGTTTGCTGATCCTCCCAAATCTGAATGCGATGCTCTAAGCGCCTCAGATATACATACGCATCTTTTAATACCTGGACCTCACCGATAGGCAAGATACCTAGCTNTTCGAGCAAGCTCAAAATTTCTAATGTGGGTCGAGCGCGAAAACGGGGATCAGTCCCACCGCGCATCAGCTGAAACATTTGCGCCAAAAACTCAATTTCCCGAATCCCACCACGACCCAATTTGATATCGCGGGAACGGCCTTGGTGGCCTGAAGACCTTTTATCTGCCTCGTGTTGAATCTGCGCATGCAAGTCTCGAATGGCTGCAATCACGCCGTAATCCAAATGTCGACGATAAACAAAAGGTCGAATAATTTGATCTAACTCTTTTTCACAAATAGCAAAAGAAGGTGAGTCAAGCATTGGCGCAATCAATCTCCCCTTGATCCAGGCGTAACGCTCCCACTCACGCCCTTGAACCAAAAGATATTCTTCCAGCATGTCTAGGCTACACACCAATTGACCTGAATCACCATTAGGACGTAAACGCATATCTACCCGAAATACAAATCCATTGGCATCATGCTCAGACAGCAACTTGATGAGACGCTTGCCCATCCGCGTAAACCACTCATGGTTGGAAAGGCTTTTCGGACCCCCTTGAGTCTCACCTTCATGCTCATACAGAAAGATCAGATCAATATCGGAGGAAAGATTGAGTTCGCGTCCCCCAAGCTTGCCCATGCCAACAACCATCATTGGCATTTCTGCATTACTAAAAGAGCTCCATGGCAGCCCAAAGCGTCTTCGAAGATCGCCTCGAATATAAGCAATCGATAGTGAGACAGTCAACTCAGCAAATGAGCTGAGACTATGCGTTACCTCATCTAAATCTGCTAGGCCGTTGAGATCACGAAATCCTAGATACAACATTAAACGCTGACGAGCAAGTCGCAAATCCGCCATGAATTGCGACTCATCTTGCCCCTCATTGGCAATTGCAGCCTCGCAAGGAATCAAAAGATTTCGGATAAATGCTAAATCTATTTTTTGAGAGGTCAGGGAGCCTATCCACTCCTCCCACTTTGGTTGCGCAGTTAGCCAACGCTGGGCATAAGTGGAATGCCCCTTCAAAAAGTCGATTTGCGCGGAAAAATTTGTCATGCCCCCATCTTAATCCGTGCCTTGGGAGACTCTTGGCGATCCTCTCGAGGCTGACGGATAATAGAGCTCATGCTTCGCAACCTCATCCCATCTCGCCTCCAGAGCGTGCTTCAAAAACGTCCTTCAGGTGGAAGCGGACGCTGGGGTAAGCGCGCCCTTATCCTAGGCAGCTTTATTTTGGCAGTATTTGTGCTGGGACATCTCGGTGTTCGTTTCTTACTATGGCCTCAAGTTGAGAAATCAAAACCAGCCTTAGAAAAACTGATCAGCGCCAGAATTGGTGCAGTTGTCTCGATGGATGATGTGCAAGTGTCATGGACCGGCATTCGGCCTAGCTTTGAAATTACCGGCTTGCATTTTAATTCACCCTCAAAAGCTAAGCCTTTATTGGAAATTCAAAAAATTAGCGGTGAGTTAAGTTGGCTTTCTTTCTACCATCTTGAACCCTACTTTAATGAACTTAATTTTGAAGGTGCGCAAATTTATGCCCAAAGAGATGCTAAGGGCATCGTCTCTATTGCAGGTATATCGATTGGCGCAAAGTCAGATGATTTTGCAGCTGAGAACTGGCTATTCGCCCAAAACACAATCAAAGTCAGTCACGCTCAATTCTTTTGGGAAGATCTCCAAAATAAGAAACTGAATACCTCAATTGAGGTTCAAGAACTGAATCTGAGCAACGGGCTACGCTATCACCGCGGCACCTTGTTTGCAAATACACCTTGGCATAAAGGCCAGATCCAAATCAATGCGGACTTTACACATCGCCTTGGAGGTCAAGCCGGAAACTGGAAGGATTGGGTTGGTGAGTTCTCCTGGGATTTTGCCGACCTTAATCTAAACAAAATTACACAAGATTTCAAAGTGCCTCTTTATACATTAGGGGGAAACATTAGCTCAAAAGGCAAACTCAATCTCGACAGTGGCAAACCTGATGGTGGCGACCTCAGTATTGCGGCCGACCGGCTAAAAATTCAATTATCGAAAGATGAAGAACCGATTGAGTTTGGCAGATTAGAAGCTGATCTGATTCAATCAACCGAAAAGGGAATGCTTTCGGTAAGCACCAAGTCACTAGCATGGCGGGACATAGATAGTCCCAGCACCAAACCCCTTGAGCGCTTGAGCCCCATGACCTTCCGATGGAAGCCGCCTGGGGACAGTGGCGAGATCAAGGAGTTTGGATTTTTATCTCAGCAGATATTGGTCGAAGACGTTGCACTATTTGCGCTCAACCTTCCCCTGCCTAAAAAAGTCCGGCAATGGATTAAAGCATCTGAAGCAGATGGTGAATTACAAGACCTAGAAATCAACTGGGCAGAAAGTCGTTCTGCACTAGCGGCACTCCCTATACCTGGTACTTGGTTTAATGCCGATAAATTAGATTTCACTGTTAGCGCCAAACTGATTGATCTAAGCTTTATTGGCATCAACAAATCCATGCCTAGCGTTTCTCATTTAACCGGGGTTATTACAGCCGACCAAAAGCATGGGAGTTTGAGCCTAGCGTCTTCCAATTTAGAGGTAGAAATAAATGACTTTCTAGTTGATCCAAAAATTAAATTAGATAAAGCAAGTGGGCAAATCAGCTGGGAAAAATACAAAGGCGGCTGGATCATTAATGCAAAGCAAGTAGCGCTTAGTAATCCTGAGATTAATGCCACTCTCAATAGCAATTACATTCTGAGCGAACCGAAGCAAGCCGATCAACTGACCCTAGACATGAACTTTGTACAAGCAAAACTGGCTAGCTCACATCGCTACCTTCCTGTCGGGATGGATAGCGATAGCAAGCAGTTTCTTGGAAAAGCCTTTGATAGTGGCCTCATTCGCAACGGCACCCTACACATCAAAGGTGACCCTAATCAGATCCCCTTCCCTAAAGAGCAATCCGGTGAATTTACACTGAACCTACCGATCACTGATGCTACCTTTAAGCCTGCCCCTCTTTTGCCCAAGTCACAGGGCGAGTGGCCGGCATTTACCAAGCTCAGCGGTGAAATCAGCATGAAACAGTCCACATTAAAAGTGGATATCAGCAAAGCAAATTATCAAAGCGTGGTGGTGAGTAAGGTTCATGCTGAAATACCCAATGTCAACGCCAAGCAATTAATACTCTCCGTTAATGGCAGCGCCCAAGGAGAAGCGCAACAAATGCTTCAATACCTCTTCGCCTCACCTGTTGGCAAAAATCAAGAGGGCCTAAAAAAGAATCTAAAAGTTTCTGGTTTCACAAGCTTAAATCTGGGCTTAGGCATTCCGCTATCAGGCAAAGCCGATACCCATATTGATGCGAAGTTAGACCTCTCAGGCAATCGAGCTCAGTGGGGTAGCTTTCCACCTCTAGATAATCTCAAAGGCAATATTCGGATTACTGAACTTAATCCCGAGTTTGAAAATGTCACGGCTAATTTCTTAGGGGGTGCCATCAACATTACTAGCGCGTCCTCTACAACTGCAAACCCTAGTTTCAGCATCAACGGCAATATTGATGGTGGCTTTATTAAGCAGTATTTTTCCGAAGACCTTAACCCTGCAGTGAGCTCGATTCTGGCCGGCATGAGTGGTACAGCAAAATATGAGGGCTTACTCAACTTTAGTAAAGCTGGCAGCGAAACGAATCTGAAATTAGATTTAAGAAATTGGGCCAGTCAAGCTCCCGCCCCAGCTAAAAAATCTGCAGGTGCTCCAATGCTAGGCCAACTCAATCTTCGCACCTACGTTAATAGCAAAGTAAATTCTGCTCGCGCAACTTGGTCTGGCAAGATTGGTGAACAAATTTCTCTCCAGGGTAGCCTCGGGCCTGACAATGAGATTCGCCACGCACTAGGCGTTGACGCTCCTGCCAGTCTTCCCCAGCAAGGATTTGCACTGAATATACAAGCTAGCGAGCTGAATGTAGATGCATGGCAAGAGTTCCTCAGNACTAAGCAACGGAACAAAAATGTCCAACAGAATTCCGCTGACGAGAGCAATATTCAAATGAATGCTCAAATTAAAAAACTGATCCTGTTAGATCGCGCCTGGACTGATGTTGGCTTGGCTGGCAATAATAAAAGTGATATCTGGCAATTGCGTCTCAATTCAATGCAGGCTATAGGACAGATTCGCTGGCAGGAAGAAAATTCTACCAACCCAAGTGGATTAATTACTGGCCACTTCACTCGCCTCAGAATTCCAAACCCACTTGCGATTGCCAACTCTTTGNCGGAATCGGCATCTAAAAATCAAAATAGTCGGTCGCAAAAGAGTGCAAATAAAGAAAAACTGAGCCCTAACTCTGTACCAAGTCTCAATATCACCATTGATGACTTTTCTTGGTCTAAAGCGCAATTGGGTGCGATCAAGATTAAGTCACACACCAGTAAAAACCTCTTAAACCTAGAGTCCGTTCAAATAGCCAACCCTCAAGGCAGCTCATCTCTCTCAGGACAGTGGAGTAGCGGCATTGCAAATGGAAAAGACCATAGCACTCTCAATATTGACATGGATGTAAAGGACGCCGGTCAAATTATTGCTCATTGGAGTAATGCTAAATCTGTAGAAGGTGGTCAAGGTAAGCTCACTGGAAAATTAGAATGGGATAACAACTTATTTAATCCAGACTATGAAACGCTCTCAGGGAAGATCGCTCTCAATCTCGACAAAGGGCGCTTGTTAGAGGTGAACTCTGATGCCGCTAAATTGCTCAACGTACTGAGTCTACAAAGTCTCTTTAGATTCGCCACCCTTGATCTCCAAGGTAGTCTAGGCAATATTGTGAGCAAAGGAACGCCTTTTAACTCCATTGAGAGCAGCTTTGACATTAGTAACGGCGTTGCCCAAACCAATCAATTCACGATGGAGTTGGATCAAGCGCGCGTTGCCATTAATGGACAAATCAATATTCCCAAAGAAACTCAGGATCTACGTATAACGGTATTTCCCACCATTGATGCGGCTGCAGGATCNGTAGTCGCGGCTTTTGTTATTAATCCAATCGTTGGTCTCAGTGCGCTTGTGGGCCAATATCTGATCACCAACCAAATCAATCGTGCCATGCAAACCGATTATTTAGTACAAGGTTCATGGACAGATCCAGAGGTGATTCCACTTGACCAAAAAGGTCAACCAATTGACCAAAAAACTTTGGACAGCATTCGCACCAAGGGTTTACTGAAGGAGCAGGCTAAGCCAAATGCCCTGAATACCCAAAACGCTTCACCTTCAGCAAGCCCTACCACTAGCCCTCAAAACTAACTGATCTCTTTATTGCGAATATCTATGAGCGCCTCAGCCATGCTTTCTCAGTTACAAATCGCCTCTATTCAAATGGTCTCCACACCAGTGCTTCAGGAGAATTTGGATACAGCGAATAGATTGATTGGACAGGCAGCAAAAACGGGCGCTCAGCTTGTTGTTCTGCCTGAATACTTTTGCCTCATGGGATTAAAAGATACCGATAAAGTTTTCGCACGAGAAACCTTAGGTAGCGGACCGATACAAGAGCAGCTCNCCGCGATGGCGCAGGGTCATGGTATTTATCTAGTTGCAGGGACCATTCCGCTCGAGGCGCAATCAACTAGCAAAGTATTGAATACCACTTTAGTCTTTGATCCTCAAGGCGAGCGTATTGGCCGCTACGACAAAATTCATTTATTTGGGTTTCAAACAACAACCGAGCGCTATGAAGAATCCGAAACAATCGAGGCAGGCAATACTCCGAGCGTACTTTCTATCAAAATCAATCATGAAGAATGGCGCTTTGGCTTAAGCGTTTGTTACGACTTGCGCTTTCCGGAGCTATACAGATCGCTAGGAGAGGTGGATTGCCACATCATTCCAGCAGCCTTTACTTACACTACTGGCAAGGATCATTGGGAAATTCTGCTACGTGCCCGCGCAATTGAAAATCAATGTTATGTCCTATCTTCAGCGCAGGGCGGAACACATATCAATCAACGCCGCACATGGGGCAATACCATGCTCATAGACCCCTGGGGTGCGGTACTGGCAAACCTTCCTGAAGGCGAAGGCTTTATTTATGGGGTTCTGAGCAAAGATAAATTAAACGAGGTACGCTCTAAGCTCCCAGCACTAAAACACCGTAAGCTATAAAGCGAAAGACTTACCGAAATAATATGAATGCACCAGAAACGCTATTTCCAACAGATTGGACTAAACCCAAAAAACAGCTGGATCTTCTTAAGCTAGCTAAATCAATTTTGCTTGAACCCACTGGCTTATCTGAACAAGATTTGCATCGCACTTTTGGCAGCATGTTTGCTCACCACTTAGATGATGCCGATTTGTATTTCCAACACACTCGTAGTGAAAGCTGGAGTCTAGAAGAAGGCATCGTTAAATCTGGTAGCTTCAATATCGACCAAGGCGTCGGCGTACGGGCGATCTATGGAGATAAAACTGCCTTCGCATATTCAGATGAAATTAATTTAGAAGCATTAAATAAGGCAGCCAAGGCCACCAGGGTCATTGGTCCAGAAGGTGGCAAGCAAGCTGTTGCTAGCAAAATGTTTAGCCCTATATCTAATCAGCTTTACTCCGATTTAAACCCTCTAGATTCACTTCAGCCTAAAGAAAAAATTGCGCTACTTGAAAGTATCGAGCGGCGCGCTAAGGCACGCGACCCCCGCATTATTCAAGTGATGGCCAGCCTTGCTGGAGAATTTGATGTTGTCTTAGTGCTACGTGCTGATGGCTTGCTGGCTGCTGATGTTCGTCCGCTAGTACGCGTCTCAGTCCACGTGATCGCAGAAAAAAATGGGCGTCGAGAGTCTGGATCATCTGGTGGTGGTGCACGACATGACTACGGATACTTCAATACGAAACTCATCAATCAATATGTNGATGAAGCAGTTGATGGCGCCCTCGTGAATCTCGACTCACGCGCCGCACCCGCTGGCCCAATGACAGTTGTTATGGGGCCAGGCTGGCCTGGAGTATTACTTCATGAAGCAGTAGGTCATGGTTTAGAAGGCGACTTCAATCGCAAAGGCTCTTCAGCGTTTGCAGGTCGCATTGGTCAACGGGTAGCAGCTAAAGGCGTGACAGTTGTTGATGACGGCACGCTATCTGGCCGCCGAGGCTCGCTCAACATTGATGACGAAGGTACGCCAACCCAATGCACAACCCTTATAGAAGATGGCATATTGAAGGGCTATATTCAAGATAGTTTAAATGCCCGTCTGATGAAAATGCCGCTCACTGGCAATGGCCGGCGTGAAAGTTTTGCCTCGCTACCGATGCCGCGCATGACCAATACCTACATGTTGGCCGGTAAAGATGATCCCCAAGAAATCGTTGCCAGCATCAAACGTGGCCTCTATGCAGTCAATTTTGGCGGTGGACAGGTTGATATCACCAGTGGCAAATTTGTATTTTCTGCATCTGAAGCCTATTGGGTGGAAAACGGCAAAATCCAATATCCCGTTAAAGGCGCTACGATTATTGGCAGCGGTCCTGAGTCCCTAAAACAGGTCTCAATGATCGGAAATGACCTCAAATTGGATGGCGGCGTGGGGGTCTGCGGCAAAGAAGGGCAAAGTGTCCCCGTGGGAGTTGGGCAGCCCACTTTACGGATTGATAGCCTGACTGTGGGTGGAACTGCCTGATACGGCTTAAAATAGTCGTATGAGCCAACAAAATACTAATCCCGCCAATTGGTACGCTGCCGTTGATAAAACGTCAGATACCGATGATCAACGCATTCATAACATCACTGTTCTGCCTCCGCCAGAGCATTTGATTCGGTTCTTCCCTATCTCGGGAACGCCAACTGAATCCTTGATTAGCAAAACTCGCGGCAAAATTCGCGATATTATTCACGGCAAAGATGATCGCTTATTGGTGATTATTGGACCTTGTTCTATTCATGATCCTAGAGCAGCACTGGAATATTGCCAACGCCTCTTAGTTGAACGTGAGCGCCTCTCTGGTGAACTCGAAATTGTGATGCGCGTGTATTTTGAAAAGCCCCGCACAACTGTTGGTTGGAAAGGTCTGATCAACGACCCTTACCTTGATGAAAGCTATCGCATCGAAGAAGGATTGCGAATTGCGCGTCAAGTACTAATGGAAATTAATCGACTTGGCATGCCAGCAGGAAGCGAATTCCTTGACGTTATTTCTCCACAATATATTGCTGACCTGATTTCTTGGGGCGCCATCGGCGCTCGTACAACTGAGAGCCAAGTTCATCGCGAACTCGCTTCTGGTTTATCTGCACCTATTGGCTTTAAGAACGGTACTGATGGCAATATCAAAATTGCTACCGATGCTATTCAAGCAGCAAGTCGTCCACATCACTTCTTATCTGTTCATAAGAATGGTCAAGTATCGATCGTGGAAACAAAAGGCAATAAAGATTGCCACGTCATTTTGCGCGGCGGCAAAGAGCCAAATTATGAAGCCAGCTTTGTCGATGCAGCATGCGCCGAGCTAGCAGCAGCAAAGCTTCCAGCCAGTCTGATGGTCGATCTATCCCATGCAAACTCGAGCAAGAAGCATGAGCGTCAAATTGTGGTTGCTGACAATATTGCCGAGCAAATTGAATCTGGCTCACGCAAAGTGTTTGGCGTGATGATTGAAAGCCATCTCAACGATGGTGCTCAAAAATTCACACCAGGCAAAGATNATCCAAATAAACTGGAATATGGTAAGAGTATTACGGATGCTTGTATTAACTGGGAAGACTCCGTGAATGTATTGCAACGCTTAGCTAACGCCGTGAAAGCTCGTCGTAAAAACAAGAAGTGATCTAAAAATAAGTTCAGAAATAAAAATGGCGCCCTAAGGCACCAACGCTGCATCAAACAAATGAGGCCAAATTACTTGGCCTCATTTTTTTTGCCAGCCTTTTGATGGTTCCAAAGAATGTCAGTGCCGCCAGCTGCTCGATTTAAAACTCGTGACAATACAAATAACAAATCTGATAGGCGATTAACGTATTGACGTGGGGCATCATACAGAGGCTCAGCCCAGCCAAGTCGCACAATAGAGCGTTCTGCTCTTCTGCAAACCGTTCGACATACGTGGGCTTGTGCTGCAGCTCGCGTTCCACCGGGCAGAATGAATTCAGTCAGCGGGGGCAAAGTCTGGTTGTATTTCTCAAGCCAAACATCGAGATGTGCAACATGCTCCGGTTTAAGCAAGGTGTAATTCGGAATGCAAAGTTCACCACCCAAATCAAAAAGATCATGCTGCACCTGCAAAAATAGTGCTTGGAGCTCTTGGGCAACACTCTCAGGCAGGTTTTCAGTCATCAGAACACCAATTTCAGAGTTCAACTCGTCCACGTCGCCCATGGCGCAGATCCGCAGATGGTCCTTCTCTACGCGGCTGCCATCGCCCAATCCGGTCATTCCAGCGTCACCGGTTCTGGTGGCAATTTTTGAAAGTCGATTTCCCATGAAGTCATTATAGGTAAATGGCTAAAATGAATCATATGAACATGGTTACCACACCCCCAGACCAAGCAGCTATTAGCACCCTGCAATCAAAGCTCGTAGCTGCCCTTAAGCCCATACTCCCTGAGCATGCCTTGCTTTGGGAGCCTGAAGACACTATTCCTTATGAGTGTGATGGATTAGCAGCCTATCGCCGAATGCCTTTAGCGGTTGCCCTACCTGAAACCGAAGAGCAGGTAGCGCAGATTCTGAAGATTTGTTACGCCATGCAGGTGCCGGTAGTTCCCCGCGGATCTGGCACTGGCTTATCCGGCGGCGCAATGCCCATAGCGCAAGGATTAGTACTCTCACTTGCCAAGCTCAAAAAGATTGTCAGCATTGATCCATTTACGAGGACTGCAGTAGTCCAGCCCGGCGTTCGCAATTTAGCCATTTCTGAAGCGGTTGCCCATCTCGGCCTGTACTACGCTCCCGATCCCTCTTCGCAAATCGCATGCTCCATTGGCGGCAATATCAACGAAAACTCAGGTGGTGTTCATTGCCTCAAGTATGGCCTCACCTTACACAATGTTTTAAAAGTACGCGGCCTTCTCATGAATGGTGATGCCGTTGAATTTGGTAGCTTAGCGCCAGACTCCCCAGGTTTAGATTTATTGGCCATCATGATTGGTAGCGAAGGCATGCTCGCCGTCGTTACTGAGGTCACCGTGAAGTTGGTTGCAAAGCCAAAATTAGCACGCGTGATCATGGCAAGTTTCGATGATATTGAAAAAGGTGGCAATGCCGTTGCCGCCATCATTGCTGCCGGCATTATTCCGGCCGGTTTAGAAATGATGGATAAAGCAACTACTCGTGCTGTTGAGGAGTTTGTGCATGCTGGTTATGACCTCAATGCTGAAGCAATTTTGTTATGCGAGTCCGATGGCACGCCCGAAGAGGTTGCTGAAGAAATTGAACGCATGACCAAAGTTCTCGAAGAAGCTGGCGCTAGCGGTATCCAAATTTCTCAAGATGAGGCTGAGCGTCTGAAATTTTGGAGTGGCCGAAAAAATGCCTTCCCAGCTGCAGGTCGTATTGCCGCAGATTACTACTGCATGGATGGCACCATTCCCCGCAGACATATTGCAACCTTATTAAAACGCATTCAGGGGATGGAAAAGAAATATGGCCTTGGCTGCTTAAACGTATTTCATGCGGGTGATGGCAATATGCATCCCCTTATTATGTTTAATGGTGCTGATCAAGATGAGTGGCATCGCGCCGAAGATTTTGGCACTGAAATTCTAGAAGCATGCGTTGAGTTAGGCGGCACGATTACTGGAGAGCACGGCGTTGGCATTGAAAAAATAAATTCGATGTGTGTNCAATTTGGAGAGGGTGAGCGTGAATCGTTCTGGGGTGTAAAAGAGGCCTTTGATCCAGAGCGCTTACTCAACCCCGATAAAGCGATTCCTACATTACATCGCTGCGCGGAATATGGCCGTATGCGAATTAGCGGTGGCGCCCTGCCTTTTCCAGAATTGGAACGCTTCTAATGATTCATCGACCAAATCCAAATATTGATGTATTCCGTGAGCAAATTCTGGGAGCCGCTAAAGCTTGCACACCTCTATCTATAGAAGGTGGTGGAACAAAATCTTGGTATGGCAATGCCAATAACTTTGCAAAGCTAAACACTCGTGCCTATTCTGGAATTCTGGAGTACCAACCTGAAGAGTTAGTCATTACCGCTTGCGCCGGCACACCCTTAAAAGAAATTGAANCGGCTCTAGCCGAGCAGAATCAGATCTTACCTTTTGAACCCCCTCACTTTGGCGCTGGCGCTACTTTTGGTGGCGCTGTTGCCGCTGGTCTTGCCGGACCAGGGCGGATTAGCGGCGGCAACCTCAGAGACTTTGTTTTAGGCGCACGCGTCATGGATGGCAAAGGCCAAGATTTATCCTTTGGCGGCCAGGTCATGAAGAATGTTGCCGGATATGACGTCTCTCGTTTAATGCCGGGCTCCTTGGGCACTCTTGCTCTCCTGCTTGAAGCCTCAGTCAAGGTCCTCCCAAAATCAGCCGCAACAGTTACCTTGCGTTGTCACACATCTCAAGCTCATGCGCATCAAATCCTGAATGAATGGGCTGGACAACCACTACCTTTATCGGCAAGCTGCTGGATTGGCGCTGCAGATTCTGAAGAACATGGTGAATTAACTATTCGACTATCTGGGGCAATCGCTGCAGTTCATGCAGCGATTCACTTGATGAGCACAGCCATTAATGCAAAAGAACTTGATCCAATAGTGGCGCAAGAATTTTGGAGCAACTTGCGCGAACAAGAACTCAAGCCGTTTACCAATTTGGGTACTGATGAAACGCTTTACCGCCTAGCGCTTCCTGCAGCTTGCGGCCCAATTGGCTTGCCAAATATGTCCAATGAAATTGTATTGGAATGGCATGGTCAACAACGTTGGTGGAAAGGTTCTAGCGATGACTCTACTTTTGCTGCGTTGAAAGTATTAGCTAGTGCCAATGGCGGACATGCAATACGTTTTCGCCAAGGAAGCAATGTTGACCCCGCAAAAGAGCGCTTCACAAAATTAAGTGAGCAATCCCATTCGCAAGCCTTGGAAGCAGTGCAAGCACGCCTTCGGGCAGCATTTGATCCAGCAGGCGTTTTCGCCACTAACCGCCTCCCCTAAGCTTCTATATGCAAACTAAACTTGCCCCTCAATTTGTCAACACACCCGAAGGCATGGAAGCTGCTCGCATATTAGAAAAATGTGTCCATTGCGGCTTCTGCACAGCAACCTGTCCAACCTACCAACTCCTCGGCGACGAATTAGATGGCCCGCGCGGACGCATTTACCTCATTAAACAAATTGCTGAAGGCCAAAAACCCACAGAAAAAACACGTAAGCACTTAGATCGCTGCCTGACTTGCCGTAATTGCGAAAGCACATGTCCTAGCGGTGTGCAATATGGCAATCTTGTAGACATTGGTCGCAAATGGACGGAAGACAATACCCCAGNCCGCCCACTGGCTGAGCGTATTACTCGTTGGGCACTTAAAGAAGGTCTAACTAAGCCAACATTATTTAATTCTGNAATGGCACTAGGACGTATTGTGCGACCTATCATGCCATCTAGTATCAAACGCAAGATCCCAGAAGTCAAAAGTAAGGCTTTAGCAAAAACAACCAACCCCTACGCGCGACCTCAAGCAAGCCACGTACGCAGAATGCTCTTACTAGAGGGCTGCGTACAACCTGGCATGCTTCCGAACATCAACTCTGCAACTGCGCGCGTGTTTGATGCTTTGAAAATTCAGTTAATTAGCGCACCTAATGCAACTTGTTGTGGTGCTTTACGCTATCACCTGAATGATCAAAATGGTGGCCTTCAGAATGCCAAGCAAAATATTGATGCTTGGTGGCCCCTCATTGAGCAAGGTGTAGAAGCAATTGTGATGACGGCATCTGGTTGTGGCGTGATGGTCAAAGACTATGGTCATCTCTTCACCCATGATCCAAGCTATTCGATCAAGGCAAAGAAAATTTCCGAATTAACCAAAGATATTTCAGAAATACTTCCTATACTCCAAAGTGAATTGATAAGTCTCATCGGCGCAGATCCCAAGCCAGGGGTGGTGTATCACCCACCATGCACTTTGCAACATGGTCAGCAAATTCGTGGCAAGGTTGAGGGCTTATTGGGTAGCATTGGTGTTGGCGTTACTCTCTGTGCCGACAGCCATCTCTGTTGCGGCTCTGCAGGCACTTACTCGGTTACCCAACCTGCATTATCTGAGCAACTCCGTAAAAATAAATTAACCCATCTGCAAACTGCTTGTGATGAGTCTGGAGCTGAAATAATTGTTTCTGCAAATATTGGTTGTATTACACACTTGCAACAGGATGACACGCCGGTTTTGCATTGGATTGAGATTGTTGACAAACTCATTACCCAGAAAAATTCAGCTACACAATGAGTCAGATTACCGATAACTTAATGCGAGTGAAACAGCGCCTTGAGTTAGCTGCCCAAGCGAACAAGCGTGAGCCCGAAGAGATTGAGTTGCTTGCTGTCAGTAAAACCTTCCCTGCGCAAGACATTGAAGAAGCGATGCACGCAGGACAAACTGCTTTTGGTGAAAACTATGTTCAAGAGGCAGTTGAAAAGATTACTCTACTTGCTAAGCTACGTCCATGGCTTGTTTGGCATTTCATTGGGCCACTTCAGAGTAACAAGACTAAAGAAGTCGCAGAGCACTTTGACTGGGTTCATAGTGTTGACCGCCTTAAAATTGCAGAACGGCTTTCTACTCAACGTGGCGAGTTCCCTGATGTTGCGGATCTACAAGTGTGCATACAAGTCAATGTCAGCGAAGAAGATAGCAAGAGTGGTATTCATCTGAATGAGGCTGAGGATTTATGCAGCGCGATTGCCAAACTCCCCCACCTCACCCTCAGGGGGTTGATGGCCATTCCAGCGCCAAGCCCAGACCCTTCTTCACAGCGCCAAGCTTTTGCTACCGTGCGGGAATGTTTTAATCAGATCAAAGCAAAGCATCTGAACGATATCGGTTATGAATTTTTTGACACTCTATCGATGGGCATGTCAGATGACATGGAGTCGGCGATTGCCGAGGGTAGCACCATGGTTCGAGTAGGAACGGCCATATTTGGGAAGCGCGATAAGATAAGCGTATGAGTACAAAACAGTTAAATCAAAATACCCGCATCACCTTTATTGGTGGTGGCAATATGGGTCGAGCTTTAATTAGCGGTCTTTTAGCTAACGACTTTGAAGCCAATCAACTTACCGTGGTGGAGGCCAATGCCGAGACCGCCATTAGTTTACATCGCGATTTTGGTATTCAAGTAATTGGCGCATTAGATCAAATTGCTTTTGACTTCACCAAGAACAATGCTGTGGTCATGGCTATCAAGCCCCAAGACTTTAATATGGTTGCTAAAGGATTGAGTGCCAAACTAAAACATGCGGCAGCGCCAGGCCCACTGATTCTGAGTATTGCTGCTGGAATTCGTCTTAAGGATATGAGTCGCTGGCTTGATCATGCGCGTTGCGTGCGTGCGATGCCGAACACCCCCGCCCTGATTGGCAAAGGGATTACGGGTCTCTTTGCAGATGCTGCTNTGAATCAAGATGATCNCGTACTCGCAGAAACTATTTGCCATGCCGTTGGCCAAGCAGTTTGGGTGGCTGAAGAAAAGTTGATGGATGCTGTCACTGCAGTTTCAGGTAGTGGCCCAGCTTACGTCTTTGCCTTTTTAGAGGCCATGCAATCCGCCGGTGAAAAGTTAGGCTTAGATGCTACTACTGCACGTCAGCTTGCTTATGCAACGCTTGAAGGTGCAACACAGCTGGCACATAACTCGGATGAGCATGCTGGCGTATTACGCGAACGCGTGACATCCAAAGGTGGAACGACTGCTGCTGCACTTGAAGTTATGAAACAACATGGTTGGCATGACATTCTGGAAAAAGCCATTGATGCCGCAAGTCAGCGCGGCAAAGCGATGGGCGATGAACTAGGTAAAAGCTAATTCAGCGCTAGACCTAGGACGATTCCAAAAAAGAGGAATCCACCCAACCAGTTGTTGTGACGAAACGCCTTAAAGCACTCAGCCCTGCCACGAGTCGAAACCAATTTGAGGTGATAGATGGCGCATGCCAAAGCACCTAACCAGCCCAACCAGAAATAAGCGCTCAGGTGAGCAAGCTGCGCTACCCAGATTTGACTCAGAAGTAACACGCCGTAGCAAACTCCGATTGCTAAAACATCAAAGCTGCCAAAGGTGATTGCGGATGTTTTTAAACCTAAACGAATATCGTCATCTCGATCAACCATGGCATAGGCAGTGTCATAGGCAATCGCCCAGAAAATATTACCTACAAACAGAATCCATGCCTCTGGTGGAATGAAGTCCAGCACAGCCGCATAAGCCATCGGAATACCAAAACCAAATGCAATCCCAAGAATGGCTTGAGGGATGGCGAAGAATCGTTTGGTAAATGGATAAACAATGGCGACTACCAAAGCAAAGACCGAGAGTGCTTTAGTAAAAGCATTCAGTGACTGAATCAGTAAAAAAGCCATCAGCGCCAAGATGCTTGCAACTCCGAGCGCTTCTTTGCCAGAGATCCTGCCACTTGTCACTGGACGCCCTTGCGTTCTTTGCACGTGACGATCGAAATCTCGGTCCGCATAATCATTGACGGCGCAGCCAGCACTTCGCATCAGGAAAGTGCCAACAGTGAAAATGGTGAGAATTTTCCACTCGGGAAAGCCGCCGCTTGCCAGCCACAATGCCCACCAAGTAGGCCACAGAAGCAGTAATGTACCAATCGGCTTATCGAGACGAATCAGATAGCCGTACGCAACAAGACGGGCAATGACGGGATGCCGCATTAAATAAAGCTCACTCCTGGCAAATCACATTTGCGAATAATCTGAGCAAGCTTTTGCATCACTTCAGCGCGAGGGTAGCTCTTGCGCCACACCAAACACACCTTGCGGGTTGGCACAGGTTGATCTAAAGGAATGTAACGAATCAACCCCTCATGAGTTTTTGGATCGAGCACTGAGGTTCTAGGTAGGACTGAGATACCAATGCCACCCGCTACCATTTGACGAATCGTTTCTAAAGAAGAGCCTTCGAAACTGCGCTGCTCGCCAATCGTGGATCCGGAACCAAAACGATTTAACTCAGGACACACACCCAAAACGTGGTCGCGGAAGCAATGTCCAGCACCGAGTAATAAGGTGTTTTGCTCTCTTAATTCTTGATGGGCAATCGACTTACGCTGCTCCCACATATGTCCTTTAGGAACTGCAACCAAAAAGGGTTCTTCATACAAGTCCACTACATCTAGACCAGCACTTGGGAAAGGGTCGGCCAAGACAGCGCAATCCAATACACCTTGACGCAACATTTCTAGTAAACGAACGGTGAAGTTCTCTTCTAAAAATAAGGGTGCATTTGGAATGTCTTCACGTGCAACCCTCACCAAACTGGGCAATAGATATGGGGCAATTGTGTAAATCGCACCCAAACGAATGGGGCCAGATAAAGGATCCTGTCCATGCTTAGCTAAATGCTTTAAGGAATTAGCCTCTTCTAAAACCCGTTGCGCTTGCTCAACAATCAGTACGCCCAAGCTAGTCATCGCCACTTCAGAACTGGTTCTCTCGAAGATCTGTGTGCCAAGCTCTTCTTCTAATTTTTTAATCGCTACAGATAAGGTCGGCTGAGAAACGTGACAGGCCTCAGCTGCGCGCCCAAAGTGGCGCTCGCGAGCAACAGCAACAATGTAACGAAGTTCCGTAAGTGTCATGGTTTAATTATCACGCCTTTAGAAATTCTGTGCGAGACCCGAGCCAGCGTTCAAGATGGCGCTCTACCAAATCAGCATGATCAGCCAATAAGCGTTCAGCAACCTGCTGGGCTAGCTCAATCAACCAAGCATCACGCTGCAAATCTACAAAGCGCAACATGGCATCGCCAGACTGCTTGGCACCCAATAACTCACCTGGACCTCGTAGCGATAAGTCACGCTCCGCAATCACAAAGCCGTCAGAAGTTTCTCGTAAAGTTTGTAAACGCTCTTTTGCCGCCATAGAAAGTGGTTCGGCATACATCAAAATGCATACTGAGTCAGCAGAGCCACGACCTACCCGTCCTCGTAATTGATGAATCTGTGCATAACCAAAACGCTCTGCATGCTCGATCACCATCAATGCGGCATTCGGCACATCCACCCCGACTTCAATGACAGTAGTGGCTACTAAAAGCTGAATCTCATTCGCTTTAAAAGCAGCCATCACTGCTGCTTTCTCATCAGACTTTAGGCGGCCATGTACTAGACCCACCTTGAAGTCGGGCAAAGCAGTTGTCAGCTGTTCAAAACTCTCTACCGCCGTTTGCAATTGGAGCACTTCTGATTCTTCAATCAATGGGCATACCCAATAAGCCTGCAAACCTTTACTCAACCAATCTTGCAAACCACCAATCATTTCGTCACGCCGGGTAGCCTTCACCACTTTAGTCACGATGGGCTTACGCCCTGGAGGCAACTCATCAATTACTGACACATCTAAGTCAGCGTAGTAAGTCATTGCTAGCGTTCGTGGAATAGGAGTGGCTGACATCATGAGTTGATGGCAGTAAAACAATTCAGATCCAACACGTTGCTGAATTTCTAAACGCTGTCTCACACCAAAACGATGTTGCTCATCAATCACCGCCAGCCCCAGTTTCGAAAAACTCACTGATTCTTGAATCAGCGCATGCGTACCAATAATGAGTTGTGCTATACCGTTTTCAATGATTTCTTGTGCCAGTCTTTTTTCTTTTGCTTTAAGGCTGCCAGACAACCAAGCTACCTTGATACCCAAAGGCTCAAACCACTCTTTCATTTTGAGGTAGTGCTGCTCTGCCAATATTTCGGTAGGGGCCATCACTGCGGCTTGATAGCCATGATCCATAACCCGGGCGGCTGCGAGAGCAGCTACCACCGTTTTGCCACTACCGACATCACCCTGCAATAAGCGGTTCATCGGAAAAGTATTAGAGAGATCGTCGCCAATCTCAGCCCATACGCGCTCTTGTGCGCCTGTTAATTTGAAAGGTAATACCTTTAGCAAACCATCTTCTATCTTCGAACCTGTCTTAGATTGAGTTTTTGCAAAACTCGGTGCACGTCTTTGTCTACGAATCGAATGCGCACGCTTCAAAGAAATTTGTTGAGCCAACAATTCTTCAAACTGCACGCGACGCCATGCGGGATGAGTCCGTTCCAATAAGGCTCGTGTATCGGCATCGGCAGGCGGTTGATGAAGATAAGTGATTGCGGCTTGTAAATTCGGCCAATCATGACTTGGTAATAATTGGGCTAATAACTTTGCGGGCAAAAACTCCGCCAAACTTTCTTTTAAGCTTGGCTCACGCAATGCCTGAGCTACAGCCTTACGAATAATAGTTTGAGAAATACCAGCACTAGCCGGATAGACCGGCGTTAAGCTACTGGGTAATGGGGCATCCGGTGTAACAGCACGAACTGTCGGGTGCACCATCTCAGCACCCTGAAAGCCCTCGCGCACATCACCCCGGACCCGCACATGAACGCCAACAGCCATTTGCTTTTGCTGACTTGGGTAGAAATTCAAAAACCGGAGNTGTAACACCTCAGTGTCATCTTCAATCGTGACTAATAGCTGCCTTCTGGGTCTAAATAGGACTTGATTGCGGATGACGTTACCCTGAGTTTGCACGGAGGTAAATCGACCTTGACTGAGCGCATCCTCGATACTAAATAACTCAGTTTCATTTTCATAGCGGGATGGTAGGTGCAAAGCAAGGGCCATAGGGCTGTTCAAACCCATCTTTTCTAGTGCTGTTGGCGGTCGCTTAGTCGTCATAGTTAAAATCCAATACCTGATGGTAATGCTATGCAACTCTCCGACTTTAATTACGACCTCCCTCCTAATCTAATCGCCCAGCATCCCTTGGCGAATAGAACTGACAGCCGCCTCCTAGAGGTGCGCCCTTCGGGGATGGGGGCTGCCCAATTGATTGATCGGCAATTTAAAGAGATTCTTGACCTTATCAATCCCGGGGATTTGCTGGTCTTTAATGACACCAAAGTGATTCCCGCTCGACTCCATGGCAAAAAAGCCACCGGTGGTAATGTAGAGCTACTGATTGAGCGCATTAGTGGCGACAAGCAGGCCTGGGTACAGATCAGAGCCTCCAAGGCTCCCAAGGCCAGCTCCATCGTTCATGTGTCCAACCAAGCGGGGGAAACCTTCCCTGTCGAAATAATTGGCTACGATGGTCGGTTTTATGAAGTGCGCTTTNCAGAAAATGTCTTTGTCCTGCTAGAGCGTTTTGGTGAGCTACCCTTACCGCCCTATATCGAACACCAACCAGATGGAGAGGATGCCCAGCGTTATCAAACAGTTCTTGCAAAAAATCCTGGCGCAGTAGCGGCACCAACTGCAGGACTACATTTTGATGAAGCGATTCTGAAGCAGCTGAGCGACTTAGGTAGTAAACGCGCAACAGTTACCCTGCACGTTGGCGCCGGCACCTTCACGCCAGTCCGCGAGGAAGACTTAAGTAAACACAAAATGCATCATGAGTGGTTTTCCATTCCCGAAGAAACCCTGCTAGTGATTGAGGAAACTCATAGTAAAGGTGGCAGAGTCATTGCGGTTGGTACAACCAGCCTACGAGCCTTGGAGAGTCNAGCGCTAACGCAGAAAACCCGTGGCGAAACTAACCTGTTTATTACCCCTGGATTTCAATTTCAAACTGTAGATTGTCTGCTCACTAACTTTCATCTACCAAAATCCACCTTATTGATGTTGGTAAGTGCTTTTGCGGGAATGGATAATATCCGTGCCGCCTATCAACATGCCATTCAAGAGAAATATCGCTTCTTCAGTTATGGTGATGCGATGTTCTTAAGTCGACTCGAAAATACACACTCATGACCAAGNCTATTCACTTCAATATTTTGGCGCGCGATTCCGCAAGCCCAGCACGACTAGGTCAACTGGATCTTCCGCACGGCAGTGTGCAGACGCCCATCTTCATGCCAGTCGGCACTTATGGCACAGTAAAGGCGATGACGCCACGCGATCTTGAAGAGGTAAAGGCACAAATCGTTTTAGGCAATACCTTTCATCTTTGGCTCAGGCCAGGTTTAGATGTCATCAAGAAACATGGTGGCCTGCATCGCTTTATGGCCTGGGATAAACCAATCCTGACAGACTCAGGTGGTTTTCAGGTCTTTAGCTTGGGGGCTTTGCGAAAAATTTCCGAAGAAGGCGTCACCTTTGCATCGCCCATTAACGGCGATAAGCTATTTATGTCCCCAGAGGTTTCCATGGAAATCCAAGCGGTACTCAATAGCGATATCGCGATGCAGTTTGATGAATGCACCCCTTATGAGGTGAAGGGTCAGCCCACCACTGAAAAAGCAGCACGCCAATCTCTGGAACTCTCTTTGCGCTGGGGTGAGCGTTCGCTTAAACGTTTTCGTGAACTGGAAACGGGTAATGGTCTCTTTGGTATCGTNCAAGGCGGCATGTTTGAGAACTTACGTGAATTCTCCTTAGAGGCAGTGAGCCAACAGGGCTTTGATGGCATTGCTATCGGAGGCCTATCCGTTGGCGAACCTAAGCCTGAGTTTGAGCGCATTCTGAGCTTTACAGCCCCTAAACTGCCAGTACACCTGCCCCACTACCTCATGGGCGTAGGCACTCCAGAAGACCTTATCCTTGGCGTGAGTATGGGCATCGACATGTTCGATTGCGTCATGCCCACCCGCAATGCCCGCAACGGCTGGCTCTTTACCCGCTTTGGCGACCTCAAGCTACGTAATGCGGGGTATAAAGACGATGACCGCCCCGTAGACCCTACTTGCTCTTGCTATACCTGCCAAAACTTCACGAGATCCTATTTAAATCACCTCCAAAAAGCGAATGAAATCCTAGGATCTCAGCTCAACACGATCCATAACCTCTCCTATTACCTGCAGTTAATGGCGGAAGTTAGAGAAGCCTTGAGCAAAGATCGCTTTAGCGCCTATCGCGAGGAATTTCATCGAGATCGCCAACGCGGTGTCGAGCCAGGGCAGGATTAATAGCCCTAGAGGAGGCCAGACCCCCTCAAATCGCCTCCAAAACCCCACACACAGTTTAGAATTGCGGGTTTACGGCTTTACTCTTAAAGCCTAAAACTAAAGCAGTTTCCAATTGGTCATTAACGGAGGTTTTGTATGTGGATTAGTAACGCGTTTGCCCAGGCTCCAGCTGCGGGCGCAGATGCAGGCGGCTTGATGAGCTTCCTCCCCCTTATTTTAATGTTTGCTGTTTTGTATTTCATCATGATTCGCCCTCAAATGAAGCGCGCTAAAGAAACCAAAGCCATGCTTTCAGCATTGTCGGTTGGTGATGAAGTGGTTACTGTTGGCGGCATTGTTGGCAAAGTCACCGCACTGAAAGAAGATTTTGTTACCGTAGAAATTGCTGCCGGCACAGAAGTGCAAATGCAAAAAGGCGCCATCACCACTGTGTTGCCTAAAGGCACTCTGAAGTCCGCTTAATACGTTTGCTTAAAAGTATCTCAATATGAACCGCTACCCTCTCTGGAAATATATAGTCATCGCCGCTGCATTGCTGATCGGTGGACTCTATTCATTACCGAATTTCTTCGGAGAGGCACCTGCGGTTCAAGTCTCGTCCGCCAAGCCAACTGTTAAGGTTGATTTGGCGACACAGGCTCGTGTAGAAAAGATTCTGAGCGATGACAGCATTAGNAATACAGGAATGTTCTTTGAAGCTACAGGTCACGTAGGCTCCATCAAGATTCGTTTTAACAGTGCTGATATTCAGTTGCGTGCGCGTGATCTCCTTCAGCAAAAACTGAACGCAGATCAAACCGACCCTAATTTCACAGTTGCTTTAAACCTCCTCTCGAATACGCCAGGATGGCTTAATGCAATCAATGCACTACCGATGCCCCTTGGCCTTGACTTACGAGGTGGCGTCTACTTCCTATTGCAAGTGGATATGAAGGGTGCCGTACAAAAGAAAGTGACCTCTTTAGCTGGCGATATCCGCAGTCAATTACGTGATAAATCGATTCGCCATCAAGGTATTGATCGCAGCCCTGACTCTCTCTCAATTAATTTTGGCAGCACTGATGAAGCCGAACAGGCTCGCACTCTTTTAAATAGCAGCCAGCCTGAACTACTTTGGCAAGTGCGATCCTCCGGTGGCTCTACCAAGTTACTTGGTGAATTTAAGCCGGCCGCCTTAAAAGCAATCCAAGATAACGCCGTTAAACAAAATATCATCACNCTCAATAAGCGTGTGAATGAATTGGCTGTTAAAGAACCCGTCATTCAACAGCAAGGTGCCGAGCGCATCGTTGTTCAATTGCCAGGTGTTCAAGACACTGCGCGCGCTAAAGATATTATTGGTCGTACTGCCACCCTAGAATCTAGACTTGCTGATCCATTGGTATCAACCATTGCTATAGGTGAAGCTCCTCCTCCGGGCATGGATACATTCCGCTTTGGTGAAAACCGTTTAGGCGTATTTAAGAAATCTGTCATTTTCAGCGGCGATCGCATTACCGACGCAAGCGCAGGCTTTGATCAGAACCAACGTCCAGCCGTCAATATTTCTCTTGATGCTGCTGGTGGCCGTGTCATGCAAGAAGTCACCCGTGAAAACATTGGTAAGCCGATGGGCATGATCTTATTTGAAAAAGGCAAAGGTGAAGTGTTGACCATTGCAACTATTCAAGGTGAGTTTGGCTCCAAGTTCCAGATCACTGGCCAACCTACAACNGAAAGCGCAAATGACTTGGCACTCTTGTTGCGCGCAGGCTCTTTAGCAGCGCCAATGGAAATCATTGAAGAACGTACGATTGGTCCAAGTCTAGGCGCAGAAAATATTGAGAAGGGCTTTAAGTCACTCTTAATTGGCTTTGCCTGTATCGCCATCTTCATGATGGCTTACTACCTCTTGTTTGGTACATTCTCTGTGGTTGCATTAGCAGTTAACTTACTCTTATTGATTTCAGTCTTATCGATGTTGCAAGCCACCCTCACCCTTCCAGGTATCGCTGCGATGGCCTTGGCGCTGGGTATGGCGATCGACTCCAACGTGTTAATCAACGAACGGATTCGTGAAGAGTTGCGTAATGGTGCTGCGCCACATACTGCGATCTCCGTTGGCTTCGATAAAGCTTGGGCAACTATTTTGGATTCAAACGTAACGACCTTGATTGCTGGCCTAGCATTACTAGCATTTGGATCGGGCCCCATTAAAGGCTTTGCTGTAGTGCATTGCCTCGGTATTTTGACTTCCATGTTCTCCGCCGTCTTCTTCTCACGCGGTCTCGTCAACCTTTGGTACGGCAGACAGAAAAAGATTCAAAAACTCGCTATTGGCCAAGTTTGGCGCCCACAGGAGAAATAAGTCATGGAATTTTTCCGGATTAAAAAAGATATTCCATTCATGCGCCATGCATTGGTGCTTAATGCAATTTCATTTATTACCTTTTTGGCAGCGGTTTTCTTCCTCTGGCACAACGGCTTACATCTTTCTATCGAATTTACTGGTGGCACTGTGATGGAGGTGACCTATCCACAGACCGCACCTCTGGACTCTATCAGGGCCAATGTAGAAAAGCTGGGCTACGCAGATACGCAGATCCAGAACTTTGGAAGCTCGCGCGACATTATGATTCGCCTGCCTTTGCAAAAAAATGCTGAAGGTAAACTCATTTCTTCTGCCGATCAAAGTGCTGCAGTCATGCAAGCACTCGAACCTGCCACCACTGGTGCCAAACTACAGCGTGTTGAGTTTGTAGGGCCTCAGGTAGGGCAAGAATTAGCTCTCGATGGCTTGAAGGCCTTAGTGTTCGTGATCATTGGTATCGTGCTTTACCTCTCATTCCGTTTTGAATGGAAATTTGCGCTTGCCGGCATCATTGCGAACTTGCATGACGTCGTGATTATTTTGGGCTTCTTCGCATNCTTCCAGTGGGAGTTTTCGCTATCGGTATTGGCAGCAGTATTAGCTGTACTCGGATACTCTGTAAACGAGTCTGTGGTGATCTTTGACCGTATTCGTGAAAACTTCCGAAAATATCGCAAGATGAACACCCGCGAAATTATCGACAACGCCATTACTAGCACCATCAGCCGCACCGTCATTACCCACGGAAGTACTGAAATGATGGTCTTAGCGATGCTGANCTTTGGTGGCGCAACACTCTTCTACTTTGCTTTGGCACTCACCATCGGCATTTTGTTTGGTATTTACTCTTCTGTATTCGTTGCAGCAGCCTTAGCTATGTGGCTAGGTGTGAAACGCGAAGATTTAGTCAAGGGCGATAAAAAGTCTGAAGACAATACCCGCAATGATGACCCAAACTTTGGGGCGCAAGTCTAAGTTCGACTTCAGTTTAAACTGAATTTTTGACGATCAAGGGCGGCTAATAACTTTTTAGTCGCACCCTGATGCTCTTCTGAGTAAGTCTTTGCAGCAAACGCCATCTTTGCCAACTCATCAGTATTAAGCAACAAAGACTTCAAAGTCTCCATCAGAGCAATTGGCTCGCTTAAGAGCAAATGCCCATGAATGCGTTTTGCCGCACCCATTGCCAGCGCATCTAAGGCTGCCTGTTGAAAGTTGTAAGTATGTTCACCCAATAGGACTGGGCAACCAGCAGCGCAGGCCTCAATCAGATTCTGCCCACCAAAGGGTAAAAGGCTACCGCCCATCACAACCAGATCGGCAGCGCCGTAATACATTGGCATCTCACCCATCGAGTCGCCTAAAATCACTTCCAAGTGATTAGTCTCTTTTGGAGTTCCAGCCCACTCACTACGACGACGGAAATTCAGTCCAGCATGATGAATTTGATCCGCAACCTCAGAAAAACGCTCCGGATGCCGTGGAACTAAACATAGCAAAGGCGCAACAGTAAATGCATTGCTTAGCAAAAGATCTTTCCAGGCCTTGAGAATGATGGCTTCTTCGCCATCGCGTGTACTGGCTGCACAAACCATGAGGCGCTGGGTTGCATGGAGCTCTTGTTTCCAAGCTCGCCCTTGCGCAACTAAGCTCTGATCAAGAGGCACATCAAACTTGAGGTTGCCAACAATCTCAACACTCTTCACACCAAGACTTCGATAGCGCTCGGCATCGAATGTGGTTTGGGCCAAGATGCTAGTGAATGCCTGAAACAAAGCGCGCCCTGCTGTACCAAAACGATTCACACGACGCGCGCTTCTTTCGGAAAGACGCGCATTGACCAAAAAAAGTGGCAGGCTAATCTCGGCACAACGAAACACTACCGTTGGCCAGGCCTCAGTCTCCATAAATAAACCCAACTTAGGCTTAAAAATTTTTAAAAATCGATCTACTGACCAACACAAATCGTAAGGTAAATACGCCTGGCGTATTTGTCCACTTGCAATTGCCTTAGCAAATAATTGCGCGCCAGTGCGACGGCCATTCAGAGTCATGTGCGTTAATAAGATGGATTCGCCACGAGCCAGATAAGCTTCGATTAATGACTGAGCTGCACGCGTCTCACCCACTGACACCGCATGTATCCAAACCGCTTGTTGCGTAATGGGTTGCTTGTAGCCAAATCCCAAGCGCTCAGGCAGATAACTTAAATATTGAATCGAGTGGCGTGCACGCCAAGCAAGGCGCACAAAAGCCAAAGGCAACAAGAGATGCCAAAGTACTTGGTATGCAGCAAACCAAACTCGGGGACGCACCCCGTATTCTGAACTCGGAGTCAAACTCACTTTTTGAGACGTTCGGTCAATTCGACCGCCTTACCTAAATAAGAAGATGGCGTCATCTCCAGCAAACGCACTTTTGCGTCTTCGGGGATCTTCAAGCCACGAATAAATGCTTGTAAGTCAGCTTGGTTAATACCCTTGCCGCGAGTGAGTTCCTTTAACTGCTCATAAGGATTTTCGATGCCATAACGGCGCATGACGGTTTGTACTGGCTCAGCCAATACTTCCCAGCAATGATCTAAATCCGCAGCAATCGCCGCATGGTTTACTTCAAGTTTGCTCAAGCCACGCAATGCACTGTCATAAGCCAATACGCTGTGGCCAAATGCTGGGCCGAGATTACGTAATACGGTTGAGTCAGTTAGGTCGCGCTGCCAACGAGAAATAGGTAGCTTCTCAGCCAAGTGACGCAATAGCGCGTTCGCAACACCCAAGTTACCTTCAGAGTTTTCAAAGTCAATTGGATTGACTTTATGCGGCATAGTAGAAGAACCAATCTCGCCAGCCTTGGTTCGTTGTTTAAAGTAGCCAATGGAAATATAGGCCCAGAAGTCACGATCCATATCCAATAAGATCGTATTAGCGCGAGCAATCGCATCAAACAACTCCGCCATACCATCATGCGGCTCAATTTGAATAGTATAAGGATTAAATATCAAGCCCAAGCGCTTCTCAACTACATTCTTAGAAAAGGCTTCCCAATCAAAATCAGGATAGGCGGAGATGTGAGCATTGTAGTTACCAACAGCACCATTCATTTTTCCTAAGAGTGGTGCAGCAGCAATCGCTGCAATAGCACGCTCTAATCGTTTAGCAATATTAGCCAACTCTTTACCCAGGGTGCTTGGGGAGGCAGGCTGCCCGTGAGTTCGCGAGAGCAAAGGTACTTTAGCGTGCTCGATTGCCAGGTCGGTCAAGACGGTCAGAATCTTTTTCAATTGCGGCAACAGCACTTCGTCACGTGCTCCACGCAACATCAAGCCATGTGAAGTGTTATTGATGTCTTCAGAGGTGCACGCAAAGTGAATAAACTCGCTCGCCTTCAGTAGATCTGGGCGGCCCGAGACTTTCTCTTTTAAAAAATATTCAACCGCTTTAACGTCATGATTAGTAATCGCTTCAATGTCTTTAATACGCCGGGCATCAGCATCCGAAAAGTTTTCAGGAAGCGATAAAAGAAAGGCTTCATCCGCAGTACTAATTTTTGGTACTTCTGGTAAGCCTGCTGAGGCCAGAGCTAATAGCCAATGAATCTCAACAAAGACCCGCTGGCGCATAAATGCGGCTTCAGATAACCAAGGTCTCAGTGCATCGAGTTTGCCGGCATAGCGCCCATCTAAAGGGGAGAGCGCATGAAGAGTGGAAAGGGGCTGACTCACGAATATTACCTTTACATTGAAGATATCTATAAAAGCTGATTTTAATGCGTTCCGGGCTCAAACCTACCCCATCAGAATAGCTATACTTATACCCATGAAACTAATCGGATCCCTTACCAGCCCCTATGTACGTAAAGTACGCATCGTTTTCTCTGAAAAAAAGGTAGATGTCGCCCTTGAAGTTGAAAACGTCTGGGCTGCAGACACCAAAATTAACACCTCAAACCCACTTGGGAAGGTGCCTTGCCTACTTTTAGATGATGGCGAAGCTATTTATGACTCCCGGGTGATCGCCGAATATGCTGATACTTTGAGCCCTGTGGGCAAACTAATTCCGGCTGGTAGCCGCGAACGGGCCACGGTGAAGACTTGGGAAGCCCTGGCAGACGGGATCGTTGATGCATCTATTCTGGCGCGACTAGAAGCGAGCTGGCGCCCTCCAGAGCTACAAAGCCAGGCTTGGATTGATCGCCAAATGGGCAAAATCGATGTCTCTTTATGTCAAATGTCAGAGCTGCTTGGTGAGAATCCTTGGTGTCATAGCAATCAAATGACTTTGGCAGATATTGCAGTGGGATGCGCTTTGGGGTATTTGGCATTCCGCTTCCCCAACTTACAGTGGGCTAGCCAATACGCAAATCTCAATAACCTTTACCAAAAGCTAGAGCAACGCGCTTCGTTTATTGAGACCGCACCGCCGGCCGCATAACTGAAGCGGTGTTGAGGCGGTTAGCTTAACTAGAAATTATTCCGCCACCTAAACAAATATCTCCGTCATACAAGACGGCAGATTGTCCTGGCGTCACTGCCCACTGAGCTTCTGGGAAAGTCAACTCAAAACTCAGGGGACCTTCAGAGCCAGCATAGATTTCACAAGCGGAATCTGTTTGACGATAGCGCGTCTTGGCTGAATATTTACCGGGCACTGGTGCGATATCGTCGACCCAACTGGCATCCATTGCAGAGAGATGATTTGCTAAAAGCCAATGGTGCTCATGGCCTTGTGCCACATATAAGGTGTTGCTTGCCACATCCTTGCGAGCCACATACCATGGGTCTCCATTGCCGTCATGGCTGCCGCCCAAACCAATGCCTTTGCGCTGCCCCAGGGTAAAGAAAGCCAGTCCCATATGTTCACCAACGGTCTTGCCATCAGGGGTTTTAATGGGTCCTGGGGTTCTCGGTAAGTAGCGATTCAGAAACTCTCTGAAAGGGCGCTCGCCGATGAAACAAATGCCGGTGGAATCTTTTTTACGCGCATTGTGTAAACCAATTTCTTCAGCAATTTTACGAACTTCTGTCTTTGGTATTTCACCCAAAGGAAAAAGAACCTTTGCTAATTGATCCTGAGTTAAGCGATGCAAAAAATAACTTTGGTCTTTGCTGGCATCGACTGCTTTTAGAAGTTGCACTCTGCCAACTTCATGACGAACCCGCGCATAGTGACCCGTTGCAATCGCATCGGCACCTAAACTCATGGCATGATCTAAAAAGGCTTTGAATTTAATTTCAGCATTACAGAGGACGTCTGGATTTGGAGTTCTACCTGCAGCATATTCCCGCAAGAAATCTGCGAATACGCGCTCTCGGTACTCCGCGGCAAAATTGACAGCTTCCACGTCAATTCCAATCATGTCTGCCACTGAAACGACATCTAACCAATCTTGACGAGCAGAGCAATATTCGTCGTTATCGTCGTCTTCCCAGTTTTTCATAAACAGGCCAATAACTTCATAGCCCTGTTGCTTCAACATCCAAGCTGCAACTGACGAATCTACCCCCCCAGACATCCCAACAACGACTTTGGTAGGTTTTGAAGCAGAAAGCGGCATAGATTTGAGGTAGATCATTAAATAATGCGAGAATTCAATATAAGCTGACAAGTCATATTGTAGAAGTCTTAGGCCGATTCCACCGAGAAAAGGCCGAAACTACTTAAATGGCAGTAAGGGGAAGTAAATAGGCGCGACTTTGCCTATTTCACTAAAATAGATTTTTTATAAATTTTGCTTTTGGAGACATGCCATGCGCATAGGAGTGCCGCTGGAAACAAGGCCCGGGGAAACTCGAGTAGCCGCTACACCTGAAACAGTTAAAAAACTGATTGGGCAAGGTCATCAAGTCGTCATACAGAAGGATGCCGGCGAACAGGCTAGCCAACCGGATTCTGCCTATGAAGCTGTTGGCGCCACTATTGGCAACGCTGCAGATGCATTTGGCGCAGAAGTCGTGCTGAAAGTGCGCGCTCCTGAAGTTAGTGAACTTAAACAGATTAAATCCGGCAGCGTGCTCCTTGGCATGCTCGACCCATTTGATAACGACAATATCGCCGCAATGGCAGCTCAAGGGGTCACTGCCTTCTCTTTAGAAGCTGCACCTAGAACGACCCGCGCTCAAAGCATGGACGTTCTCTCCTCCCAGGCCAATATTGCTGGTTACAAGGCTGTGATGGTTGCGGCTAATGAGTACCAACGTTTTATGCCAATGCTCATGACTGCTGCTGGCACTGTTAAAGCTGCCCGCGTGCTTATTCTGGGTGTTGGCGTTGCTGGATTGCAAGCGATTGCAACAGCTAAACGTCTGGGTGCCGTCATTGAAGCTTCCGATGTTCGTCCAGCCGTAAAAGAACAAATCGAATCGCTAGGCGGCAAATTTGTAGATGTCCCCTTTGAATCTGACGAAGAACGCGAAATCGCTCAAGGTGTTGGTGGCTATGCCCGCCCCATGCCTGAGGCTTGGATGAAACGTCAGGCAGCTTTAGTCTCTGAACGCGCCCAACAGGCTGACATCGTGATTACTACTGCTTTGATTCCAGGACGTAAGCCACCAGTACTCTTGCATAGCGATACCGTTGCTAATATGAAACCAGGTTCTATCGTGATCGACTTAGCTGCTGGTCGTGGCGATAAAGGTTCTGGCAACTGCCCGCTGACTCAAGCTGACAAAATTGTTGAGGTAAATGGTGTGAAGATTATTGGTTACACCAATCTTGCCAGCATGGTCGCTGCCGATGCCTCTGCGCTCTATGCCCGTAACTTGCTCGACTTTATGAAGCTGATTGTTGATGCAGATGCGAAGTTAGTCATCCCGGCTGATGACGACATCGTTACTGCTTGCCTAATGTGTCGTGATGGCCAAGCCGTCCGTAAAAACTAACAAAATCTAATACAAAGGAATCATCATGGATCTCGCTGCTTTTCAAAGCATCCTTACAGTCCAAAACATTACCGTGTTTGTATTGGCCATTTTTGTTGGCTATCACGTGGTTTGGAACGTTACTCCCGCACTCCATACGCCATTGATGGCGGTTACGAATGCGATTTCTGGAATCATTATTGTTGGCGCCCTCTTGCAGACTGAAGTCATTGGTGGCGATGAAATCACCCTCACCAGCATCATTGGTGCGGTTGCTGTGTTTCTAGCTTCCATCAATATTTTTGGTGGCTTCATGGTTACCCGTCGCATGCTTGAGATGTTCAAGAAAAAAGCCCCAAAGGCTGATGCGGCCGCAACTAAATAACACTAGCAAAAGACCAATATAGAGACCAAACTCATGTTAAACATAACCGCTATTTCTTATCTTATTTCATCGGTGTTGTTCATCCTCGCTTTGCGTGGACTGTCTTCACCAACCACCTCACGCCAAGGCAATACCTTCGGCATGATTGGTATGTTGCTAGCAGTAATCACCACCTTCCTAATTCCTGATTTCAAGCCGGTCATCTCACTAATTGCTACTGCAATTGTTGGTGGCGCGATTATTGGAACCGTTGCAGCTAAACGCGTACAAATGACCAAGATGCCTGAGCTGGTAGCACTGATGCACTCCTTTGTTGGTTTGTCAGCGGTATTAATCGCTATTGCTGCAGTATTTAATCCGGCTCATGATCACACTGGCGCTCAGAAGATTGAACTCTTCATCGGCGCATTCATCGGGGCAATTACCTTTACTGCTTCTGTCATTGCTTTCGGCAAGCTGTCAGGTAAGGTTAGCGGTAAGCCAGTGACTTTTTCAGGCCAACATTTACTCAATCTGATTTTGGCTATTGCCATGGTTGCTGGGGGCATCGCCTACTTCATGACGGGTAGTCACGCAGCTTTCTTGGCGATGTGTGCAGTAGCTTTGGTTTTGGGTATCACTTTGATCATCCCTATCGGCGGCGCAGATATGCCCGTGGTTGTTTCCATGCTCAACAGCTACTCCGGTTGGGCGGCGGCTGGTATTGGTTTCACACTAAGCAACCCCGTATTGATTATTGCTGGTGCTTGCGTAGGCTCCTCAGGTGCGATTCTGTCTTACATCATGTGCAAGGCAATGAACCGTTCCATCATTGCGGTATTACTAGGTGGCTTCGGCGCTGAGGCTTCTGCAGGTGGCGGTGGTGATGGCGGTCCGAAGAACTACAAAACTGGATCACCAGAAGATGCTGCTTTCTTGATGGAAAATGCTGACACTGTGATCATCGTTCCTGGTTATGGTCTTGCTGTTGCGCGTGCTCAGCATGCCCTTAAAGAATTAACTGAAAAGTTAACTCATCATGGCGTTACTGTGAAGTACGCCATTCATCCGGTAGCAGGTCGCATGCCTGGCCATATGAACGTACTCTTAGCTGAAGCTGAAGTGCCATACGATCAAGTATTCGAAATGGAAGATATCAACGGTGAATTCGGCCAAGCTGACGTGGTATTAGTTCTCGGCGCAAATGACGTTGTTAATCCTGCAGCTCGCACTCCCGGTAGCCCAATCTTCGGTATGCCAATCTTGGAAGCCTTCAAAGCTAAAACCATCATAGTTAACAAACGTTCGATGGCCGCTGGTTATGCTGGCTTAGATAACGAGCTCTTCTACATGGATAAAACTATGATGGTCTTCGGTGATGCGAAGAAGGTCGTGGAAGATATGGTGAAATCCGTATCCTAAGTAGTGCGAGCCTTACCCAGTAAGGCTTAAAAGCGGAAAAGAATGTGAAAGGCCTAAATCTGTCCTAACTGAGGGATAGAAAATGGCAACATTTAGAAATAGGCACGGGAAATGGCAAGCCCGTGTCCAACGCAAAGGGCAACAGCCCGTCAGCAAGTCGTTCCAATCAAAACAAAATGCTGAGAAGTGGGCTCGGCAGCTCGAATCCGAAATAGATAAGGGAAGCTACACCAACCTCGTGCTGGCAGAGCGTACGACTTTTGGCGAGGTGGTAGAGCGCTATATTCAAGAGGTCATAGGCAAAGGCCGTGGCTATAAGGAGCACACCTACCGACTCAAGGCATTAATAAAACGCCCCATAGCCAAATTAAATATGGCTGCCCTCACCCCAATCAAGATAGCTGAGTACAGGGATGAGCGGGCAAAGACTCTTGCTCCTGCCACAGTAATTCATGAACTGGCTTATTTTTCTGCAATCATTAATCACGCAAGACGGGAATGGGGCATCAGCATAGTTAACCCAATCCCCATGGTAAAAAAGCCCCAAATGCCGCAGGGACGAAACCGAATCCTCAACGAAGATGAATTATCTAGACTGTATGCAGCGCTCACACCCAGAGTGAAAAACGCCAATCATTGGATGCTTCCCCTAGTGAAATTCGCTTTAGAGACCGCAATGCGGCGAGGAGAAATACTGGGGCTGCGTTGGGAGTATGTTGACCTTCAGAAGCGTATTGCCTTTATTCCGCTGACTAAAAATGGTGAATCACGCACAGTACCCTTAAGCTCTGGCGCCATTGAACTACTAAGGGCATTACCAATTGATTTAAAGGGGCGGGTATTTCCGCTGACAGGCCGTCAAGTATCAGCGGCCATGGAAAGAGGCAGAATAAAAGCCAAGCTCGATGACTGGCATTTTCACGATTTAAGGCATATGGCCATTACAAGACTTGCAGAAAAGCTACCCAACTTGATTGAGCTGTCAGCGGTTTCTGGGCACAAGAGCCTAGCGATGCTCAGGCGCTACTACCACCCCAACCCCGAGCTGCTTGCGGAGAAATTGGGGTAAAAGCAACGCTTAAAAGGACTTAAGCGAGCTTTCTGATTTTGATTTTATAATTGAAGTTGCTCACTAGCGCAGCCAGATCTTTTTAAGACACACAAGGTGACGAGCTAGTAGACGGGTTTTATATCGCCAAGCGATCCACAGCCGACAAACGTAGTACCAATTCATTAACCCGGATTGGAGTTTGTTGGTAAATCCGGCGGCTCCATCCAATTAGGAGCTGCTATGGAAAAAGAACTAACCCCTGAAATTACAAATCAACGACGAATTGACCTCGTCTATCAGGCTGTCATAACGCTTGAAGCTCAAAACTGGGCAAATCGATATTCGCAAGACTCATTAGACTTTGCCATCCAAGTTCTCGCATCAACAGAAGAGGCAATTCATACCAAACATCTAAAACATACTGGGGGTGATCATAATGAATCATGAGAATAATTTACTTTCGCATCTAATTTTTGACGCCAGTAAAACCGAAAACAATATTTACCAAGTGCTAAGTCAAATTGACCCCGGATGCTCCCGTGGCGAATGGATGCAAGTTGGCTTTGGCTGCATTGACCATCTTGGAGAATTGGCTCAAGAGCTTTTTTTTGACTGGTCACAGGGTTGTCTACATGAGAAATATGCTTTTGGTAATTCTCCCCCATCTAATTACAGCCTCAAGGATCTTGAAAGCCAGTGGGCGGATTGGATAAAGCGTCATGCGGCGGGCAAAACTGGTATTACATTTGGTACAGTCAAACATATTGCTAAGAGGCATAACGGCCAACAACCTGAACCCACCAGACCTACTGTCATAAGTAGAACCTCAGGCGGCATAAGTGCAAAAGAGCTAGCCAATAAACAATTTCCACCATTGATTTGGGTAGTAAAAGACATACTCCCGGAGGGATGCTATCTACTCTCGGCTCGGCCAAAGGTTGGGAAATCCTGGTTAGCCCTTCAGTGTTGCCTAGCTGTTGCCTATGGCAGCAGAACTTTAAACAGGAAAGTCCAAGCAGGAAAAGCCATCTACCTAGCTCTTGAAGATAATCAACGAAGGCTGCAGGCTAGATTGAAAATCATGCGCCCCCAAGGCTATTCAACCGATAATTTGATTCTTCATACAGAGTGGCCAAAATTAAATGATGGCGGCTTGGAAGCATTAGAGAAGCTCATTATTTCTGAATCGCCAAGACTTGTCGTCATTGATACTCTGGCTAAAGTTCGCCCATCTATGGGTAGAAACTCAAACCTTTACGAAAGTGATTATTCAGCGGTAGCACCATTAACTGGATTGGCTAATAAATATCGGTGCTGCATCTTGGTGGTTACCCATAATAGAAAAGGGAAGTCTGATTCCGATGCGCTGGAGCAGATAAGCGGGTCTCTTGGTTTATCGGGGGCAGTAGATGGCGCGCTAGTTATAGATGGTATTAGGTCCGATAAGCAATACAAGTTGAGTTTAATTGGTAGAGATATACCCAGCGATGATGAGCTAGCCATTAGCCGACAAGAAAATGGTGAATGGTTGATTCTAGGAGATGCTACACAGGTATTCATCAGCGCCGAACGAAAAGAAATTACCGATGTTCTTAGGCTTCACCCAACAGGACTAAGGCCAAAGGAAATAGCCGAGATTATTGGTAAAAAGCAGCCAACAGTCCGTCGACTCCTAAGTTCAATGGCTATCGATCGGCAAGTCCAAAGCTCTACAGGCACCTATACATTAATAAGTAATCACTCTAGTGATAAAGAGAATATCGATAACTCTAGTAACACCGGTAACTCCAGTCACTTAAGTAGCCTATTAGCATCAATAGACTGGGATAGTTGAGTTACTGGTGTTACCGATTTACATAGGTATATCGATAGGTGAATAAAGCACTAATCGGTATACCCCTTAAATCCAATTTTAAATTATGTCAAAAATATGCCATTACCAGCAATAACAAAATATGGGGCTAAGCAGTGCCAATGCAAAAGTAAGCGCACTGGGTTACCTTGCAAAAATCTAGCGGCTCATGGCTGCACTAGCTGCAGAATGCATGGCTCCCATAAATCGAAAAATGTTCTTAGAGGCCAACTGCACCCAAACTATAGGCATGGCCTAGATACAAAAGAAGCTAGAACCGAGAGAAAAAGGAAGTTTGCCGAGTTAAACCAACTGGCTATCAACCTAGGAATTAAATCTAATTACAGCTAGTAATATTGCCTGTAGTTGTACAAGTCATTATTTTATTGCCTGGCAGCATATATGTTCTTGGACTCATTTGTGGAGGAGACGGTGGAGCACCATAACCACTAGAACCCGATGAATTGTTTGATAACATCCCAAGCCCCATGCCCATCATTGCAATACCAGCAGCTTGGGATTTTTGTTTGTTATAGGCATCAAGTTGCTGTTGGTATTGAGCTTGCTGTTGCTGGGCTTGAGTTCGCGCCTGATCAATTTGTTGACGACATGAAGCATATTCATTTGTTTTTGGTTTAAATCCATATCGCCTACAAGTTATATCATCTGGATCATTGGGGTTAACTGGGGCATTACTAGACCTCCGGTCAACAAGCTCTAGGACGCAGCTTGCAAAGCCTTCCGTTTTTCTTTTGAAGCCGAAGCTTGAGCAAGTCGCCTCTTCGGCATTTGTGTTAATCGTGGTTACTTGATTAGTCGAAGAATTTAAAGGAATCTCTCCTTTAACACAGGCATCAAGCTCGGCCTTAGTTGGGTTATAAAGTTTTGCAAGGCAGTCAATCCTCGAAGGTCCAGCGTGAGCAAAGTGAAGTGTTGCAATTGATGAAAAAGCCAACCCCAGAATTACCCTGATAGTTGCAGCAAGCATTTCTACACCCCATTTGATTCTATTTTTAGAAACTACTTTACTTATAACAGGCCATTATGCAATATATGATTATTCTATTAAATTAAACAGAAATAACCAATGAAAACAAGCTCCATACCGAGGCTGATGGTATTGTTGTCAATTCTGCTGTGTGGTTGCGTAGGCACATATCAAGATACTGGAGAGAAATTTATGTTGGCTGCTGGGCCACTAACAAGCGCTGCAGAGCTTAATAGTAAGGCGAGTGCAATGTGTTATTCAAGAGGCTACTCACATTGGCGCCTATTGAATTCTCAAGGGCAAGACATGAGTAACAAGCGATTTTTCTACGAATGCTTACAACAACCAACCACACCACCAGCGAATCAACAACAAGATCAGCAGCCATTAGCCCCCTCGATAGATGATGCAAAGAAGAAATGTATTGATCTTGGCTTCAAATCAGGAACAGACAGCTTTGGCAACTGTGTATTAAGACTAACTAAGTAACTTTTTTAATCCGGCCGATGAAATAGCGCTCTCCATCGAAACAATGAATACCCCAATCTTCAAACTAATATTTATATGCTGCACTCTTTTGACTGTTTGCACTACTTCGAGAGCTCAATCTCTAGTTACCAAAAAATCTCCCTCAAAAATTGACGGATGGGTCCTCGCTCAAAGTGGAGGGCAATCGTTTTATCAAGGTCAGGTTTACTCTCAATCATTTTTTTATGATCCTGACTCTGTTCAACGAATAAGTGCCACAAATTTCCTTATTGCCGGCTTAATAGCGAACATAAACAGTGCAAACAATGAAATTAAAATGAGTCACGTATTATTATTAGAGATGGACTGTAATGCACGCACCCGTGTTACACAAAATCGAGAAATCTTTATTGATGGGCAACGGTCTTTCACGCCCGGCAACGAAAATCCTAATAAGCCGTCAGATGTTTTTACTGCTGAAGGTCACTGGTTTCAAAAAATACTTGATGATGAATGCCCGTCGATTGGTCTAATGCCTTCGATTGGAGACAAAAACGCCCTCCTCAATAAGATCCGACAGAAAATGGGCGGCGACCCACAATTGCAAAATCAATCGCTAGATACTGCCAAGAAAAAATGTGCTGACTTAGGCTTCAAATCAGGAACTGAGGATTTTGGAAAATGTGTACTAAAACTTTCTAAATAACTTTTTTAAATCCCAAAATTGATGGGGCCTTGATCAATGTCAAATATTTGACACCACCCGATAGATTTTGTGATGTGGTTACAAAATCCTGATCCATCTAAATTGGAGGGTTTACCTGTATTTGGGTGGGTACGGGGGTGGTGGGGTTCAATATTCCAATATGAGGAAGCAAAACCGCCTGTGATATTCTTATTTTCTGGCCTATTTCTGGCCTATTTCTGGCCTAATCGCTATAAGTTTTGAGTAGTTTTATTTTTAACAAAGCAGATTTAGTTTTTCTTATTCTTTTTTAGCACTGCTCCATGTCTTTGTTTTTACTGGCTTAGATAACGAGCTCTTCTACATGGATAAAACTATGATGGTCTTCGGTGATGCGAAGAAGGTCGTGGAAGATATGGTGAAATCCGTATCCTAAAACCCAGCCCTATCAGCTTGGTTTACTAACCGCCCTAAGAAAACAAAAAGGCTAGCAAAATTTGCTAGCCTTTTTATATTTACGAGCTATATTATGCAGCTAAGGTTTTTATATACTTTGAGCGCATAGGGCGCAATACAAAGAAGGCAAGTAATGCAGCGCTTGCATCTAAGGTAATCATGATGGCGAATACCGGCATCCAGCTATCTGTCACACCATGGATGTAGGCTGCGATAGGACCGCCAATGATTGAGCCTACGCCTTGAGCCATATACAAGAAGCCATAGTTGGTTGTTGCATGCTTTTGTCCAAATGTATCTGTCAAGGTTGATGGGAACAAAGAGAAAATCTCACCCCAACCAAAGAACACAATACCTGACAAGATCACAAACATGACTGGGTCAGAACGGGTCATGACCCAAGCAAACATCGCTATTGCCTCAAGACCAAACGCGATCGTCATCGTATACTCGCGACCAATTTTGTCTGATACCCAACCAAATAATGGTCGAGTTAAGCCATTCGTAACGCGATCAATGGTTAATGCCAACGGTAGTGCAGCCATACCGAACACCATGGCACCTGTAATGCCAAAGTCTTTAGCAAATGCGCCCATCTGCGAGATCACCATCAAACCGGATGTGGACATCATGGACATCATCAAGAACATCAACCAGAAAACCGGTGTCTTGAGCATTGTTTTTGGAGCAACTCCAGATGCTGCAGCCTCAACCTGACTAGCAGTCTGAATGCGATCTGCATGAGGCACGCGAATACCTTGTGCAGCCACTAGACCAACCGCACCAATGATGTAACCAAAGAATGTCAAGGTGCCTTGCAAGCCAGACTCTGCCAAACTAGCAGCAATCGGGAAGGTGGTCAGCAAGGCGCCAATACCGTAACCAGCGGCAACCATACCCACTGCAAAGCCACGATTATTTGGAAACCAACGTACCATTAAACCAACTACGCCGATGTAGACAATACCGGTACCCAAGCCACCCAATACGCCATAGGTGATATAGAGGTTAGAAACGGTAGTAAGGTTNGCGGAGAGCACCCAACTCAATCCTGTCAATGCTGTGCCAATAGATAACAAGAGGCGCGGGCCAAATTTTTCTACCAAGAAACCTTGGAATGGTGAGAAGAAAGTTTGTAACACAATCAAAATTGAGAATGTCACCTGCAACTCAGTCAACGTGACCCCAAGTTGGCCCATGATGGGTTTGGTGAATAAAGCCCAAACATATTGCGGACTAGAAATCGACATCATGCAAATGACGCCTAGGGCTAATTGCACCCACTTTGACTTCAAGGGGTTGCTGCTCGCTGGCGCCCCACTCATTGTTGCTGAACTCATGTAAGTCTCCTTATTTTTTGAACTCTAAATACCAAAAATGTTTGATAGTTCATTGTGTTCTTGTATGCAAGGGTAACTACCAACAACATCACTACATTGGTGCAACATGCCCACCCATAATGCACCATTTTGGAATAAAAAAACGCCCGGTCTTTTGAACCAGGCGTCTTGATTTCTACAGCCAGATGGCCGATGAAGTATCCGGCTATTACATCATGCCGCCCATACCACCCATGCCACCCATACCGCCCATATCAGGCATACCACCACCAGACTCATCCTTAGGTGCTTCGCAGATAGCGCAATCAGTTGTCAACAATAAAGCTGCAACAGAAGCTGCATTTACTAACGCAGTTTTTGTAACCTTAGTTGGATCGATCACACCTTGAGCTACGAGGTCGCCGTATTCGCCAGTAGCAGCGTTGTAACCGTTATTGCCCTTGCTAGCCAATACCGCATTAACAACTACGCTTGCTTCATCACCAGCATTAGAAACGATGATGCGAAGTGGCTCTTCCATAGCGCGCAATACGATGCTGATGCCAGCGTCTTGATCAGCGTTGTCGCCTTTCAAACCCTTGATACCTTGCATAGCACGAATTAACGCTACGCCACCACCAGGAACAATGCCCTCCTCAACTGCAGCGCGAGTTGCGTGTAATGCATCATCAACGCGGGCTTTCTTTTCTTTCATTTCTACTTCAGTAGCAGCGCCAACACGAATCACCGCAACACCGCCTGCCAGCTTGGCAACGCGCTCTTGCAATTTCTCTTTGTCGTAGTCGCTAGTCGCTTCTTCGATCTGAACACGAACGTTCTTCACGCGAGCTTCGATCGCTTTAGCATCGCCAGCACCATCAATGATGATGGTGTTTTCTTTGCCGATTTCGATACGCTTCGCTTGGCCTAAGTGCTCAAGAGTTGTTTTCTCGAGTGTGAGGCCAATTTCTTCAGCAATCACTGTACCGCCAGTCAAAATCGCGATGTCTTCCAACATTGCTTTACGACGATCGCCAAAGCCTGGAGCCTTAACAGCACAAGTCTTAATGATGCCGCGGATATTGTTCACAACCAAAGTTGCCAAGGCTTCACCTTCAACGTCTTCAGCAATGATCAATAAAGGACGGCCAGATTTAGCTACTTGCTCGAGTACTGGGAGCAAATCACGGATATTACTAACTTTCTTGTCGAACAAGAGAACGTATGGGCTTTCCAATACGGCAACTTGTTTTTCAGGTTGGTTAATGAAGTAAGGGGAGAGGTAACCGCGATCAAACTGCATACCTTCTACTACTTCAAGCTCGTCTTCTAATGACTTGCCATCTTCTACAGTGATAACACCTTCTTTACCCACTTTTTCCATAGCTTCAGCAATACGCTGACCGATGCTGTAGTCGCTGTTAGCTGAAATAGAGCCAACTTGAGCGATTTCTTTAGTAGTTGTGCAAGGCTTACTAATTTTCTTGAGCTCTTCGAGTGCAGCTGTAACCGCTTTGTCGATACCGCGCTTCAGATCCATTGGGTTGTGACCTGAAACGACATATTTCATGCCTTCACGTACGATGGATTGAGCTAAAACAGTAGCGGTAGTTGTACCGTCGCCAGCGATGTCGGCAGTTTTGGAGGCAACTTCCTTCACCATCTGAGCGCCCATGTTTTGGAGCTTGTCTTTAAGTTCGATTTCTTTGGCTACGGACACACCATCTTTAGTGATGGTTGGGCCGCCAAATGAACGCTCCATGACAACGTTACGACCTTTTGGTCCTAAAGTTGTTTTCACTGCGTTCGCTAGAATATTTACGCCTTCTACCATTTTGGTACGGGCGCTATCTCCAAATACGACGTCTTTTGCTGCCATGATTGAATTCCTTTCTTAGATACCAAATTACTTCTGTACTACAGCCATGATGTCGTCTTCACGCATCACGAGTAGCTCGTCAGCGCCAATTTTGACTGTCTGACCTGCATATTTGCCAAACAACACGCGATCGCCAACTTTGACGTCTGGTGCATTCAACTTGCCGCTGTCATCACGTTTCCCTGGGCCAACTGCCAAAACTTCACCTTGGTCAGGTTTTTCAGCGGCAGCATCAGGAATAATGATTCCAGAGGCAGTTTTTGATTCTTGATCTAAACGTTTAATGATTACGCGATCATGTAAAGGACGCAGATTCATTCCTTCTCCTATGTTAGTAAGTGTTAACTAATTAAAATACCCATATAAATCAGTGCTTTATAATCTCTTCACACGCAAACTAGAAAGAATTACTATTTAGTAAGCCGTTTTAGCACTCGTGCGTAGGGAGTGCTGATTATATAGGTCCGTTTATTTCGATTTCAAGCCCTCAAAAAAGATATTCTGTAAAAAAGTGACAATATTCTGACGAATCAATCTACATTTATCCGCAGCACTCTTATATGTCTGCGCACTAAGCGCTAGTCTGGGTAATGACTTACGAGAGCAGACATCCAAAGAAAACTATTAGGATTTCAAGAGGTTACGTCTCATAAATATCGGTGTGTGAGCTTTTGTGTGACTAGATTTATAAGATCACAAGAAATGCTAGCTCACTCTTTGGTTTTCAAAACCAAAGGATTTTTGGAGCCACAATCTAACACTTCGTTGCTCCAAATGAATCAATCCAACAAATGTCCCNTCTTTACAAAGATTGTGCAACCTTCCTTGCTAAAAGGCTGATGCAAGCTCATGTGGGGACTTCTGATCCATGAGCCCGCTGGATAGCGGCCATGCTCATCCTCAAATACCCCATCAACTACGAAGATTTCTTCCCCACCATAATGCTTGTGTGGATTGAAATAGGTTTGTGGTGCCCAGCGAACTAAAGTAGATCCACTTCCTTGCTGCATCAGCGGCATGACATGAAGGCCTGACATCATTCCCTGATACCAAGGCGCCTTTGTTGTATCAATAATCTCTCGCTCGATTTGATCTGGACCGAGGTGTCTGAGTTTCACGAAAAGAGTGCAGCCAGACTCACTAAATGGCGCATGTGATGATCCTGGTGGATTCATGATGTATGTGCCAGCTGGATAGTCACCAGTTTCATCACTAAATACACCCTCCAAAACCAAGATCTCCTCACCAAATTCATGAGTATGAGTCTGAAATTTAGATCCAGGCTGATAGAGAACGATTGAGGTAGCTTTTGCCAACTCATCGCCAAGTCGATCAAGCATTCGTCTTTCAATCCCTGGCTCCGGACTCGCGACCCAAGATAAGTCATGGTGATTAATTACGACTTTTTGACTGTAATCAGCATTGATATTCATTTGTATATTGATGGATTTAAAAGTGTTACTAAGCATAACAAGCAAATGAAATATACGCTCTAATAAAAAACCACCCTAAGGTAGTTTTAATGTTTCTTGATGGCCCGGGCACAATCAGCTAACCCTGAGGATGTCTGGCTCCAGTTATTGAGCATCGTTTAGCAAGAGAGAATGGTTGTTCGTGAATGCATTTGAACAGCTGATTCAAAAGAGCTAAAGAAAAGTCTCTGCCGTTTCCCATAAGCGCTTGAAAAAAGTAGGTATTAGCTACCATCCCTCAAGGCAGCTAATAAAGGATGCCCTACTGGAAACTCTACATCCTCAATAGCAGCGCTAACTTCTGGCAAAGTTTTAGCAATCTCTTCGTTGCCCTGGAAAATCATCGTCCATTTACTAAAACTGCGTTCACTAATAGGCTTAGACAGTATTAGGCGAACATTTTTATGTCGGTCATCTTTTTGAATTTTATGCCATAAAGTATTAATAGCTTTTTCAGGTCCTTCAATGACTTGGCCAAATTTATTATTCTCATATATGAGTGCCCCAGTAATGCCTGATGCCTGATTATTAGCGTACGAGTGATACAAGAGTCTCATTAAGCCCAAGAAAGACATATTTTGAGCTGGTTCACTCACATAAGTTAATTCGATTAGCTTAGACATATACCAATACTAGATATCTCGTATATCAATTACTCTAGGCATTTACCCCAGCGTTACTTTAAGTAACGCTCAAATTACCAAACCTAACCTTTAGTCTCAAAAGCTAGCTTTTTGTTAGTTTTAGGTTGAGTTTAGGTTCTCTGGTTATGAGAG
>JGI26470J50227_1000033_pt1 | contig 66646 bp, 54 predicted proteins | sample FreactTroBogLake_FD_50227 | JGI IMG/M metagenome (IMG submission 50227)
CCACATCCCCCTCCACCACCTGAAACCCCGCCGGTGAACCTCCGAACTCGTCCCGGAGGAACCCGACGTACCCGGGGTCGATCTCAAAGACCGTCAGGGGGNGACCGGCCTCCACCAGGTGGTGGGTCAGGGCCCCCAGGCCCGGCCCCACTTCCCACACCGGTTCCCCGGGCTTGAGGTCTAGGGCCCCGAGGATTTGCCGTCGGGCCCCGGCGTTGATCAGAAAGTTTTGTCCCCAGCGCTTCAGGGCGTTGTACCCCTGGTCGTTGAGGAAGGCCTGCAGGGCGGCCGGAGAGTCGTAATTGAGCGAAACGGGCAACGGGGCCCTCCCATGCCTCTTGTTATAGAGAAAAATCGCTCCGGCGGCCAGGGCCCCCAGAGCCCCCAGGATCAAAACAGGCCCGGCCCCTAAGGCCGGAACCCAGCCGGCCCAGGTGGTGCACCCAAACGTGGCGTCGTACAGCCCCTGGAAGGCCGGAGCCACCAGGGCCGGATCCAGGCCGGGGACCAGGGAACCCAGGACCACCAACGCTCCCCCGGCCAGGGTCACCGTGGTCAGGAAGACCAGGGGCGGTGTGGCCAACAAACCGATCCAATGGACCTCCCCAAAGAGGCCGAGGACCAGGGGGAGGGTCCCCGCCATGGCCGCCGCCGACGCCCCCAGCTCGGCGGCAAGCCAGGTCCCCACCCAGGGGCGAAGCCCCCGGTCCCAGGGTTGGTTCCACCAAAAAAGCCCGGCCATGGCCAAGAACGAGAGCTGAAACGAAAGGCTGGCCCCCACGTCGGGCCACAACAACACGCTCACCCCATAGGACTGGGCCAGCAACTCCCGGAGGGGCACCGGGCGTTTCGTGAACTGCCACCACCCCCCGAGGCCGGCCATGACCCAGGCCCGGAGGAGCGACGGGATGGGACCCGCCAGAAAGCAGAAGGCGGCCAGCACCCCCTGGACCCCCAGGAACAGACCCAGGGGCGGGATGCGCCGGNGGAGAAGCCGGGTGAGGACCCAGGCCAACAGGCTCAGGTGCATCCCCGAAAGGGCCAACACATGGCTACACCCGGCCTGCCGGAAGGCGTCTTTCTCCACGGGGGTCAGATCGTCGACGGCGCCGATGAGCAGGGCTTCGGCCAACCCGGCGGGCCCGGGCCCCAGGGGTTGAAGGGCCCCCCGGATGGCCTGGCGAACGTCGGCCCGGGCCTGCCACCAGGGGGCCTCCCACCCCACGAGGGTGCCGTGGCCCCACACCAACGTCCCCTGGGTCACCCGTCCCTCCCAGGCCCACCGGGATCCCGTGGCCGGGGAAACCCCCCGGTACCCCCGGACGGTGACCACCCCCCCGACCCCCGAGGGCTCGGCCCCGTCGAACCGTTCCAGGGCATCGATCCGAAGGCGAAAGGGAGCGGTCCCCCTCCGGCTCACCGGGGCTTCGGCCACCACGGTCCCCTGGCCCGACACGAACCCCGGGACCGGAACCACCCCGTCCGGGTCCGGGAGGCTGGTCCGAAGCCACCAGACACAGACCAGGGCGGTAGCGACCGTGAGGACCACGGCGATCCTCCGGTGTCCCGGGGGGAGCCCCGCCCCTGCGGCCAAGGCGACCAAGCCCAGGGCCCCGGCCACCCACGGGGCGGCCCCGGGGACGTGGACGGCAGGGACGAGGGTCCACGCCAGCACCTGGGCCGGGTGGGCCCAGAAATATCGAACCAGAGGTTGCATACCCCCCTGACGGCGTTGGCCCAGGGGGNGCTTGCCTAGGACGCCCCCTTAGAAGAGGCCGGGAGCCGGTTTCTTGGTATTCTTGTCCTTGCGCTCGTCGAAAATATCGTAGACGAAGGTAAGGATCGAGTTCCGGGTACGTTCCGACGGTGGTACCGCCTGGATGTGCAGGATGGAGCGGTTTTTCTTCTCGTCGAAGGTGATGCCGCGGATGGTCCCGGACATGGCGAGGGTCTCATCCCCCAGGAGAAACTGAACCTTCATGGCCAGGCCGACCTTGGCCTTGCCGCCCACCAACAGGGCGAAGCCGTCTTCGGACAGGTCCACCAACCGAGCCCGGTACCCGGGACCCGCCTCCCTCTGTTCGCTGGCCTGTTGGATGTTCTGCAGGTGGTAGATCTGACAGGGCAGGTCGGTTTCCACCCGCACCGAACCCCGCTTTTGACTGCGGATCAAGGTGTCCGAATGGGCCAGGTACAGGATGGGGAACTTTCGGTTCAAAAAGTCATCGAGGACCTTGGACCCGAAGTAGTACCCCGCATCTTCGGCTCGCCAAAAGTAGACATTGACCCGCTGGCCCTTCCAGGTGAACCCCGGGGGCATGGCCTTCCCCACGGGGTAGGCCACGGCCATGTACTTCCGCAGACTCTCGACCACCTGGGAGTGGAAGGTGCTGCCCCCCGGGAGGGTCATGCGGATTCGTTGGCCTGCGATCAACTCCCGGCTGGTCTTGATGCCGTTCCGGTACCGGGGAAGGTTGAACTCCACCCGCTTCCGAAAGTCAAAGATATCCCCGAGAAACTCGTTGGTCCCCGGTTCTTCCATCTTCTGCCGGGCCCGGTACCGAAGGATCAACGACCGAATGGTCCGGTCCAGGACCCGGATCGAACTGAAAATGGAGACGGGGTTGTCCATCTCGGCTTCCACCGCAGCCTTCCGGAGGGNATTGATCTCGGAGATCTTGAACCCCGACTCCTTGCCCTTCATGTAGAACCGAATCCACGGGAAGCCAAGACCGCCATTCGTGGCCAACCAGGCGATAAAACCGAGTAAAAACAGGACCGCCAGGAGAATGGGCGCGAGCCAGAGCCATACCATGGATTACCCTCAACAACTTTTCGATCAGCAAAGCCGGAAAAGGAGTTGCCGGTCAAGGGGCAGAGAGTCCAATTCCTCCAGGCCGGGGCTCGCCCCTACGCCCGCCGGGTTAAGCTGAACAACCTCTGGAAGAAGTTCGACTTCGAACCGCCCTCTTCGGTGAAACGCCCCATGGACAGGAACTTGGTCATCCGTTCCCGGACCAACTGCTCCCCGGTCTTCTGTTCCAACCGCTTCAGGGACTCGAGAATCTGGGTCTTGATGTGGGCCGCCGTGAGGGCGTGGTCGGCGTGGGCCCCCCCATCGGGCTCGGGGACAATCCCGTCGATGATCCCAAAGGTCATGAGGTCCGACGGGAGCAACTTGAGCTGGGCCGCGGCCTCGGGGGCCTTGTTCGGGTCCCGCAACAGGATCGAGGCGCACCCTTCGGGGGAGATCACCGAATAGAAGGNGTTTTCGAGCATGAAGACTTCGTTGGCCACCCCGATGCCGATGGCTCCCCCCGAACCGCCTTCGCCGATAATGAAGGCGAGGACGGGCACCCGGAGCAGGGCGAAGTCCCGGAGGTTCCGGGCGATGGCCTCACCGATCCCCCGCTCTTCCGAGGCGAGGCCGGGATAGGCACCGGCGGTGTCGATGAACGTGACGACCGGACGGCCAAACTTCTCGGCTTGCTTGGCCAACCGCAGGGCCTTCCGGTAGCCCTCAGGGTGGGCCCACCCGTAGTTCCGGCGGATATTTTCCTTCATGTTCCGGCCCTTCTGGTGCCCGAGGAAGGTCACCGGCCGGCCGTCGAGGAGCCCCNCCCCCCCGACCAACGCCGCATCGTCTCCGTAGGCCCGGTCCCCGTGCAACTCGAGGAAGGTTTCGGTGATGTGATGGATGATTTCCAGGGTGGTGGGCCGGTCCGCATTCCGGGCCAGGAGGATCTTCTTCCAGAGGTCCGCCGGGGTCATCTTTCCGTCGACGAGCTTCTCTTGGAGCCGTTTCAGATCGGGTTGAATGTCAACGTTGTTCTTTTCCGCCAGGGACTGGAGTTCCTGGATCTTCTTTTGAATTTCTGTCTGATCCATGGGTTTCCCTTTACCGGTTGAGGTGGGTATCGATGAGGAAGGCCAGGGTCTTCTTCAATTCGGGCCGGGGCACGATGGCATCGACGAAGCCCTTGTCCAACAGAAACTCAGACTTCTGGAACCCTTCGGGTAGTTTTTGTCGAATGGTCGATTCGATGACCCGGGGACCCGCAAAACCAATGCTGGCTCCGGGCTCGGCGAGGATCACATCGCCCAGCATGGCGAAACTGGCGGTGACACCGCCGTAGGTTGGGTCGGTAAGAATCACAAACAGAGGCACGTGGGCCAGTTCCAACTGGGCAATGGCGGCGCTCGCCTTGGCCATCTGCATCAACGAAAAAATGCCTTCCTGCATCCGCATCCCGCCCGAGGTGGTCACGAGGACCACGGGCAAATCCTTCTCGAGGCCCGTCAGGAGGGCCCGGGTCAGCTTTTCCCCGGCCACCGAACCCATGGACCCGCCCATGAACTTGAAGTTCATGATCGACAAGACGACCTTGCGGCCGTCGATGGTGGCCGTGCCGTTGGTCACCGCTTCGCCCTGACCGGTGGCCGTCTTGGCCTCGCCCAGCTTGGCCTCGTACCCAGGGAACCCAATGGGATTCACGCTCTGGATCTCCTGGCTGAATTCCTGGAACGACCCCGGGTCGGCCAGGGTCCGGATCCGCTCCGTGGGGCTGATCCGGTAGTGGTGCCCGCATTGGGGGCAGACGTAGAAGTTGTTTTCTAGCTCGCCCGCCTCAAGGTGGGCGTGGCACGAGGGGCACGAGTGCTTCTGGGCCACAAAGGTGCGCTCGTCTTTGAAGGCGATGTCCCGAGGGAGGGGNTGCTGGCGACCCAGCAACCGATCGACGACACCCGAAAAGAAAGCCATCAGCCAATCTCCTTCATGATGCTTTCCAGGACGTTGGTCCCGAAGCCACCCTTGCGAAAGATCTGAGTGTTGATGATTTTTTTCTGAAGGTCGAGGTTCACGGGAACCCCTTCCAGGTGGAACTCGTCGAGGACGGCGAGCATCTTGTTGATCCCTTCGGCCCGGGTCGGGGCCCCGATGATCACCTTGGCCACCATGGAGTCATAGGTCGGGGGCACGGTGTACCCCGTGTACAGGAAGCTATCCACCCGGACTTTGAAGCCGCTGGGGGGAAGGTACTCGGTGACCGTCCCGGGGGCCGAGGCATTGACCCGGATCTCCATGGCGTAGCTATCGATCCGGATGTCCTCTTGCTTCACCGACAGGGGGTCGCCGTTGGCCACCCGGATCATCTCCTTGATCAAGTCGACGCCGGTGATCATTTCGGTCACCGGGTGCTCGACCTGGATCCGGCTGTTGACTTCCATGAAGTAATACTGGCCGTCCTTGAAGAGGAACTCGATGGTTCCGGCCCCGGAGTACCCAATGCCCTTGAACAAGCGCACGGCGTCCTCGCCCATCTTCTTCCGGATCTCGGGGGTCACCAGGGGACTGGGGGCCTCTTCGACGAGCTTTTGGTGGTTCTTTTGGACCGAACAATCCCGCTCGCCGAGATAAATCACGTTGCCGTGTTTGTCGCCCATCATCTGCAATTCCACGTGGGCGGCGTTTTCCAGGTACTTTTCGATGAACACCGTGCCGTCACCGAAGGACTTCTCGGCCTCGTTGGCGGCAATGGTGATGTTTTCGGCCAGGTCTTCGATTTTGCGGACGATCCGCATCCCCTTACCGCCGCCCCCGGCCGAAGCCTTGATGATCACGGGGAGGCCGATGTTCTTCACCTTCTCCACGGTTTCTTGGATGTTGGTGACGGCCCCTTCGATCCCCGGGGTGCAGGGGACGCCGTACTTGGTCGCATTTTCCTTCGACGTGATCTTGTCCCCGAGCATGTCGATGGCATCGGGGTCGGGACCAATCCAGATCAACCCGGCTTCCTGCACCTTCCGGGCGAACTCGGCGTTCTCCGAGAGGAACCCCACCCCAGGGTGGATGGCGTCGGCCCGGCTGTTCAGGGCCGCCGAGATCAAATTGCTGATGTTCAGGTAGCTTTCTTTGGAAGGAGGAGGCCCGATGCAAATGGCCTGGTCGGCCATCTTGACGTGGAGGGCTTTGCGGTCGGCTTCGGAATAGACCGCAATGGTGCGAATGCCTAGTTCCTTGCAGGCCCGGATGATCCGGACAGCGATCTCCCCGCGGTTGGCAATGAGGAGGGATCGAATCATTTGCGGCGCACCTCGAACAGAGGCGTGCCGTATTCGACAAAATGCTGGTTATCGACCAAGATCCTCAGGATCTCGCAGTCGAATTCCGCAACCAACTCGTTCATGACCTTCATCGCTTCGATGATGCACAGGGTGTCGCCCTTTTTCACGTGCTTGCCCTCTTCAATGAACGGCGGAGCGTCCGGGGCGGGGGGACGGTAAATGGTACCGACAATGGGGCTATTGATGGTTTCGCCCGTGGGGGCCGGAGCACTGGGAGCCGGTGCCGCCGGGGCGGGGGCGCCGGCCGCGGGGCTCGGGGCAGCGGCGGCCACAGCCGGGGTGGCGTAGACGACATCGGCGTGCCGCTTGAGGGGGAACTCCACCGAACCTTCGCGGTAGCGGAACTCGGCCAAAGCGGTTTGGTTGAACTTCTCGATGACCGCCAGGATGTCTTTCGTGTCCATTTCAACTCCTCGGAAACAATTCTCGGGGACCCTAACACAGACGAAAAAGGGCTGTCAATGCGCCTTACTCGATCAGTCTTCAGAATACCCCCCCTGGGAATCCTGTCAAGTCTCGATGAGGTCGACGGATACGGGAAGGGGTCCCGGGACCGGGGAAAAGGACATTGCATCGTTTCCGATCTGCCCCTATAGTGGGCCCTATGAAATCGATCGAGCAATTGCTTCCTCACCGGAAGCCTTTTTTATTCGTCGACCGTCTCGAAAACGTCACCCCCGAAGGGCTGACCGGCTACCGAACGTTCACCGACGCCGAATTCTTCTTCCCCGGGCACTTCCCTGGCTACCCCGTGGTTCCGGGGGTGATCCTGGTGGAAACCATGGCCCAAACCGGGGGGGCGGGGGNCCGGGAACTGGGCACCCTGGGGGACGACGCCCTGTTCTTCTTGGCCACGGTGGAGAAGGCGAAGTTCCGACGACAGATTCGTCCCAACGAGCAGGTTAGGTTTGAAATTGTCAACTTACGAATCAGCCCTCGGATGTTGCGACAGAGTGGTAAGGCCTTTGTGGGCGATGAATTAGCCTGTGAAGCCGAGTGGATGTGCATTGTGGGGCCCGCCCCCGCGACCTGAACGACCCATGAACACCGAGACCATACCTCAGAGGGTCCGGGCCATCGCCCAGACCTACCCCGAAACCCCGGCCCAGATGAGCCGCCCCCCGGTGAAACCCGGGGNCGGCGACCGGGGATTTCGGACCGTTACGTATCGACAGCTTTGGACAGAAGTGAGTCAGTTGGGGAGCGGCCTGAAGGTCCTAGGGGTGACCCGGGGGACCCATGTGGGGATGATCGCCGACAACCGCCGGGAGTGGATGATCGCCGACCTCGCCGTCCTCGGCCTAGGGGCCGCCAACACCCCCCGGGGGTCGGATTCCACCAAGGAAGAAGTGTCCTATATCTTACGCCACGGGGATTGCACCGTGGCCGTCGCCGAGGACGCGGCCCAGACCGAGAAAATCCTTGGGGGGTTGCCTCCGAAGTCGGCCCTGAAACTCCTCGTGGTCCTGGACAATTCGTTGCCGTCCCACCGGAAGGCTCCGTCGTCTCTTCAACTGGTGAACTATTCGGAAGTCGTGGCCCGGGGGGTCGAGGCCCTCGGCCGGGATCCCCAGGCCTTCGACCGGGAGGTCGACCAAGGCCGGGCCCAGGACCTGGCCACCATCATTTATACGTCAGGGACCACCGGTGAACCCAAGGGGGTGATGCTGGCCCACGAGTCGTTCACCTTTCAGATCGACCGGGTCTACCGGGTGCTGGGCATCAAGGCCGGGGACAGCTTCCTTTCGGTGTTGCCCATCTGGCATGCCTACGAACGGGCCATCGAATACGTGGTCCTCGGCTGTGGGGCCACCATCGCGTATTCCCGACCGGTCGGGAAGGTGATGCTCGAAGACCTCGCGACCATCCGACCCCATTGGTTTCCCTCGGTCCCTCGGATCTGGGAGAGCGTGCGTTCCTCGATCTACCGGAATGTCCGGGCCAAGAGCCCGTTGGTCCAGGGTCTCTTTGGCTTCTTTGTCCGGGTCGGGGGCACCTACGCCGACCTTCGGGACCAATTCCTGGGCCGATGGCCTCGGTTTCACCACCATTGGCAGTTCGCCACCCAGGTCTCGACCGCCCTCCCCCTGGCCTTGCTCTGGCCGTTGAAGGCCCTGGGGGGCCTGGTGCTGTTCCGACGGCTCCGAAGGCTGTTGGGGGACCGGTTCATCGCCGGAATTTCCGGCGGCGGCGCCCTCCCCCCCCACGTGGACCAGTTCTTCCGGTCCCTGGGAATTCTGGTCCTGGAAGGCTACGGCCTGACCGAAGCGGGGCCGGTGTTAGGGGTGCGACTCCAACGGCATCCGGTCCCCCGGACCGTGGGCCCCCTGTTCGACGATGTGCAGTTCAAGATCATCGACGAGGCCACGGGGAAGCGGGTGGGTCCTGGTCGCCCAGGGGAGCTCTGGGTCAAGAGTCCCCAGGTCATGCTGGGGTACTACAAACGCCCCGACCTCACCGCCAAGGTGGTGGTGGATGGGTGGCTCAACACCGGTGACCTCGTGGTTCGAACGTTGAAAAAGGAGTTTCGGATCGTGGGCCGGTCCAAGGACACCATTGTCCTCCGGGGGGGCGAGAACATCGAACCCGAACCCATCGAGCAGAGGTTGTTGCAGTCGGACTTCATCGAGCAAGTCATGGTCGTGGGCCAGGACCAGAAGTACCTGGGGGCCCTGATCGTTCCCAACTTCGAGCTCCTGGAACAGTTTGCCCGGGAACGGCAGATTTCGTACCTGGACCGGGAGGAACTGTTGGACAACTCCCAGATCCTCGAGTACGTCCGAGAGGTCGTCCATCACTTAGTGAACCCCCGGACGGGCTTCAAGGCGTTCGAACGGATTTTTCAATTTCGCTTGCTCCCCTGGGCCTTCGAGGTCGGGGTGGAGCTGAGCCAAAAGCTCAGCGTGAAGCGGAACGTTGTGGCCCAGAAGTATGCGAAGGAGATCGCGGGGCTCTTTGGCCCCGGGGCCCAGGACGAGCCTTAGGACGTCAGGGTCACGGCCCGACGAACCTTGCCTTTGAGGGGCGTGGTGGCCAGGGCCCGGACCACGGCGTCGACCTGGTCCCGGTCGACGGCCACCCACGTACCCCACTCGGTGACCTTAATGGCGCCAATCTGATCCTTGGTGAACCCGGCGGCGGTGAGGGCCCCGACGACGTCCCCCGGACGGATCTTGTCCTTCTTTCCATCGAGGAGTTTCACCATGCCCCGGGGGGGAGGGGGGAGCCCCCCGGGGGCTGGCACCAGGTCGTCCCGGGCCCCGGGGACCAGGGGAAGGGCCCCGGGGAACTCCTGAATCCTCCGGAGCAGAACCTTGTCCCGGGGTCCCGCCAAGGTGAGGGCTAACCCNCCCTCCCCGGCCCGGCCGGTGCGCCCGATCCGGTGGACGTGGACCTCGGGGTCGGGGGTCACGTCGAAGTTGATCACCGCATCGAGGGCGGGGATGTCGAGGCCCCGGCTGGCCACATCGGTGGCCACCAGCACCGACAGGCACCGGCCGGCGAACAGGGTCAGGACTTCGTCTCGTTCCCGTTGTTCCAGGTCCCCGGACAGGTCCCGGGCGGCGATCCCTTGGGCTCGCAGGTACGCGGCCACGTCCCGCCCCTGGACCTTGGTGTTCACAAACACCAGGCAGGCTTCGGGACGAAAATGCCCGAGGGCCGCCGCCAGGGTCGGGAGTCGCCCGTCGTCGGTGACCTCGTACCACCGCTGGTCGATGGTGGACCGGGGTCCGGTGGCCGTGACCGTCACCCGGAGGGGATCGACCAAGAAAGGTCGGGCCACGGCCTCGATTTCCGGGGGGTAGGTGGCCGAAAACAACAGGGTCTGCCGGGCGGCCGGGCACTGCCGGGCCACCGCCACCATGTCGTCGACAAACCCCATGGCCAGCATCCGGTCGGCCTCGTCGAACACCAGGGTCCGAAGCCCCCCCAGGGTCAGGGTGCCCCGGGAAAGGTGGTCCAGGAGGCGCCCCGGGGTGCCGACCACGACGTGGGCCCCGTGGGCCAAGGTCGCCGCTTGCCCCCTCAGGGGCACGCCCCCGGCCAAGGCCACCACTTTGAGTTGATCCCGGCTGCGGCCCAACCGGCGGATCTCCGACGCCACTTGGTCGGCCAACTCCCGGGTGGGGCACAGGACCAGGGCCTGGACCCCAAAGAACCGCAGGTTCACCCGGGCCAGGGCGGCCAGGGCGTAGACGGCGGTCTTTCCGCTCCCGGTGGCGGCCTGGGCCACCAGGTCCCGGCCGGCGAGGGCCGGGGGCAGGGCCGCCTCTTGGATGGGGGTCAGGGTGGTGAACCCCAGCTGGGCCAGGGTTTCCAGGAAGCCGGAATCCAGGGGCAGGGACGAAAACCCCTCGCTCACAGCAAAATGCCGTGGAGGTAGTTCTCGAGCATCCCCTCGGACCCCTCCATCCTCAAGATGTCCATGATGGCCTCGAGGGNGGTGCACAGGGCCTGCTTCTCGGCCAGGGAATACTTCTTGCACCCCTTGAGGGTGGTCCGGAACTCCCCCAGGATGGAGTCGGTGGTGGTGTAGACCTGGGGGGCCTCCAGAATGCGCCCCAGGAGGTCGTGGACCGGCCCCTCGGGGTGATCGGCCTGGAGGAGCCTCAGCTGGTCGAGAGTGGGGGTGCCGATGGTCAGTTTCCGGTTCATTCCGTTCCTTGGGCGTCACACGACGCAGAGTGGCGATTCAGGGGCCCCCACCACAGCGGCCCGGGACCCTAAGCTAACGTATCCGGTCCAGGACCACAAGGGTCACTCACCCCAGCAGGGCCACAAACTCGTCCTCGGAAACCACCTTCCCCCCCAGGGCGAGGGCCTTGTCGAGCTTGCTCCCGGCCCCCGTCCCGGCCAGCAGGTGGGTGGTCTTGCCGCTCACCGCCGACACCACCTTCCCCGACCGTTGGACAATCTCGTCCTCGGCCAAGGACCGGGGATTGAACCGGGTGAAACTCCCGGTGACGCACCAGACGGTCCCGGCCAGGGCATCGCTGGCCGCCGGGGCCGGAGGGGGCGCTTCGAAGGCGAGTCCCGCCGCCCGGAGCCGGGCCACCAGATCCAAGACCCCGGGGTTCAACAGTTCGGTGGCCAGGGTCTCCACGGTCTTCTCACCGATCCCATGGATGTCCAAGAGGGTCTGGGGACGGTGGGTCACGACGTCCACCAGGGCATCCCAGGTCAGGATCCCCGCCCCCAACAGCAGTTCCACGAGCTTCTTTCCCAGGTCGGGGACCCCCAGGGACCCGAGGACGGTGGCGTAGGGCCGGGTCCGGGCCAGGGCCGCGCCCTCCTTCAGGGCGGCAATCTTCTTTTCCCCGAAGCCCGGGACCCCCAGGAGCCGGTCGAAGTCGCAGGTGAACAGGTCGGCGGCGTCCCGGACCAGGCCTTGGGCCACTAGGACCTCCAGGGTTTCGGGGCCCAGGCTCTCGATGTCCATCTGGCCCCGGCCCACAAAGAAGGCCAACTTGCCCTTCACTTGGGCCGGGCACCCGGGGTTGGGGCAAAAGTGGTGGGCCCCCCGGAGCTCGAGGGACGACCCACAGTCGGGGCAGGCCCCGGGGAAGGGCCAGACGGCCTGGGCGTGGTGCTCCAAGACTTCTTCGACGGCGGGGATCACGTCGCCCCGGCGGCTGATGGCCACTTCGTCCCCGATCCCCAGGCCCAGAGTTTCGATGTAGTCCCGGTTGTGCAAGGTGATGAAGGTCACCGTGGTGCCCCCCACCGCCGCGGGCCTGACCTGGGCCACGGGGGTCACCCGGCCGGTCCGACCGACCTGGACCGTGATGGCCTCGACCACGGTCCGGGCCTGGGGCGACTCAAACTTGAACGCCAGGGCCCACCGGGGGNGGTGCCCCGTGGCCCCGAGCTCTTCCCGGAGGCCCAGATCGTCGACTTTGAACACAAGACCATCGATCTCCCATTCCAGGGTGGGTCGTAGGGCCGTCTGGGTGGTCACGAAGGTCTCGAGGTCGGGGCGCTGGTCGGGGGTGAAGACGCCCAGGTGGGGGTTGAGGGGAAAGCCCTCGGCGGCCAACAGCTCCAGGGCCTGACGATGGGCCCCGGGGACCAGGGCCGCCGGGGCGGTCACAAAGGCCTCGTACACGAAGAGCCTCAAGGGCACCCTGGCCACCTCGGCGCTCTTGATCCGCCGGAGGGTCCCGGCCGCCAGGTTCCGGGGGTTGGCATAGGGTTCGGGAAGCTCGGCGTTCAGCCGGGCGAAGTCACTCTTGGGCAGGAACACCTCGCCCCGGACGGCCATGGTCAACGGTCGGGTCAGCTTCAGGGGGACGGTCGGGATGGTCTTCACGTTGGCCGTCACTTCGTTCCCCACCGTTCCATCCCCCCGGGTCACCGCCCTGACCAGGACCCCCTCCTCATAATAGAGGACGAGGGACAGGCCATCCATCTTCTGCTCGGCGGTGATGACCAGGGGCCGGTTCGTCAGCTTGGCGGTCTTGGCCACCCAGGCGAAGACCTCCTCGGGGCTGTAGGCCTTGTCCAAGCTCAACACGGGGACGGTGTGCCGGAACTCCGGGAAATCGGCGCTGAGGTCGCTCCCCNCCCTCTGGGTCGGGCTCCAGGCCAGCCGCAGGTCGGGGTGGGCCCCCTCCCAGGCTTTCAGTTCATCGAAGAGCCGGTCATACTCCAGGTCGGGAACCAGGGGACGACCAGCGGCGTAGGCGGCCTGAAGGTCGAGGAGCCGCCGGGCGAGGGTTTCGGCCGAAGCCGGGGTCAAGTCGGGCATGGCCACAGTCTACAACACCAGCCTGGTAGTTTTCATACTACCATCCGGTCCCGTCTGGTCCCCGGAGCGGGTCCTCGGTACCTTAGCTCCCAAGGAGACCAACCATGCGTGTTTTTGTGACGGGGGCCACGGGGTTCATCGGTTTAGCGGTCGTGAAAGAGTTGCTCGCCCGGGGGCATCGGGTGACCGGGCTGGCCCGGACCGACGCCAAGGCCCAGGCCCTCGTGGCCGCCGGGGCCCAGGTACACCGAGGTTCGTTGGAAGACCCCGAAACCCTGAGGGCCGGGGCGGCGGCCTCCGAGGGGGTCATCCACCTGGCCTTCATCCATTCCTTCCCGGGGTTCTTGGGGGCCCCCCAAAAGGATCAACGGGCCATCAACGCCCTGGGGGCCGGCCTCGCGGGCACGGGATACCCTCTGGTGGTGGCTGCCGGGGTCATCCTGCTGAAGCCCAACGAAGTGCTCACCGAAGTCGACGTTCCCGACTACCGAAAGGTGCCCCGGAAGTCCGAAGAAACGGCCTTGGGCTGGGCGTCCCGGGGGGTGAGGGCCTCGGTGGTCCGGCTGGCCCCCACGGTCCACGGGGACGGTGACCAGGGATTCCTCAAGATGTTGGTGGACATCGCCCGGAAGAAGGGCGCCTCGGCCTACGTCGGCGACGGGCCCGCCCGGTGGGCCGCCGTCCACCGCCTCGACGCCGCCCGGCTGTTCGTCCTGGCCCTGGAACGGGGTACCCCCGGGGCCCTGTACCACGGCGTCGCCGAAGAGGGGATTCCGTTCCGGGACATCGCTGGGCTCCTCGGTGAACGGTTGGGGGTCCCTGTGGTGAAAAAACAAGGGCTGGGAGCCCTGCTCCACCTCGGTTTCCTGGGGTACCTGGCCGGGGTCGATGGACCGGCCAGGAGTCAACTCACCCAGGACCGCCTAGGCTGGAAGCCCACCCATCCCAGCCTTCGGGAAGACTTGATGGGCGGGGCGTACGTTCGTTAGAAGTATTTTCCCAGGGCGGCCGGGGAAAAGTCGGTCAGTTCCGCTTCCCGACCCTCCCGGATCTTCTTCACCCAGAGGGGGTCGTTGAGGAGGGCTCGGCCTACCCCGATCAAGTCGAATTCCCCCTGGTCAAACCGGCGGACCAGTTCGTGGATGTCGGACTTGGTGGTCCCTTGACCGCTGAAGGTCCCGGCCACGTCCCCGGACAAGCCCACCGAGCCCACGGCGATGATGGGAAGGCCGGTGATCTTCTTGGCCCACCCGGCCAACCCCAGGTCCGAGCCTTCGAACTCGGGCTTCCAGAAACGTCGGGTCGACATGTGCAGCACGTCGGCCCCGGCTTCGGCCAGGGGAACCAGCCATTCCTCCAGTTCCTGGGGATTCCGGGCAATCTGGAAGTCGTAATCGTCGCCCTTCCACTGGGACAGCCTTAGGATTACCGTCGTCTCGGGGCCCACGGCCTGGCGGATGGCCTTCACCACTTCGACGCCGAAGCGATTCCTCTGGGCGATGGTGGTCCCGCCGTATTCATCGGTCCGGGTGTTCTTCACCCGGGAAAAGAATTGGTCAATGAGGTACCCGTGGGCCCCGTGGATTTCCACGGCGTCGAACCCGAGGTTCTTCGCGTCGAGGGCGGCTTGGGCGAAGGCGGCGATGGTCTGGTGGATGTCGTCCAGGGACATGGTGCTGGGGCCTTCGGTCACCACGGTGGGGTCTTGGTAGGCCTTGGGGTCGTACGGTTGCGNCCCCACATGCCAGATCTGGGGAGCGATCTTGCCCCCGGCGTGGTGGACGGCGTCGACTACCTTTTTCCAGCCCCCCAACGGGGCCGAGCCGTAGATCCGGGGGACGTCTTTCTGGTGCTGGCTTCCGGGGCGGGCGATGGACGTCCCTTCGGTCAGGATGAGGCCCACCTCGCCCTCGACCCGACGAACGTAGTAGTCCACGTTGTCTTGGTTCGGAACGTAATTCGGGGAGTGTTGCCGGGNCATGGGGGCCATGACGAAGCGGTTTTTCAAGGTTAGGTTCTTGATTTGGAAGGGCTGGAACAGCCCCTCGGTGGCCTGACGGACACTGGTCGTGCTCATAAAGTTCCTCTCTGGGGAAGAAGGTACAGAAGATTTCCTGGACGAGGTAGCTTCTTTCGTCCAAATAACCGGTCAAAAACGCTTGATCAGGCCCCTGAGACCCCGTTTGTCGTTACATTGATACAACAAGGAAACGAACGATGGACGTGTTGGCTGACTTGATGAACCTACTGCGGGTGGAACAGAACNCCTATGGGTCGTTGACCCTCCAAGGGCCCTTCGCCCTCCCGTTCCCCGAAGATCTGGGGCACTTCCTCATCGTCACCCGGGGCCATTGCTTTCTCGACGCCGGGACCGAACCCACCCTGGCCCTGGAGCCCGGGGACTTCGTGTTCTTGCCCCGGAACCAACCCGTCACCTTGAAGAGTTCCCCCGGTCCCATGCCCCCCCGGCCCGTGGGCCCCGACCAGGCCGCCGAGTACCGGCGGAGCGGTACCCTCACCGTCGCCGCCGGGGAAGGGCCGACGGTTTCGGTGCTCTGCGGGTGCTTCACGTTCTCTTCGCCCCAGAGTTGGATGCTGGTGAAGCACCTGCCGCCGACCCTTCGAATACCCGCCCTCGCCTGCCAGGAAAACCCGTCGACCCACGCCCTGTTCCAGCTCATGGTCGCCGAGATGACGGCGAACCGGATCGGGGCGTCGGTGGTCTTGAACCGGTTGGCCGAGGCCCTGTTTGTGTTCGCCATCCGAAGCTATTTTGAGGAGGGGCCCACCGGAGCCGAGCCCTGCTGGTTGAGGGCCCTCGGGGACCCGTCCATCGGCATGGCCCTCCAGAGGATCCACGAGAACCCGGGGTTCGGGTGGACCGTCGAGGCCCTGGCCGAGGCCGTGGGGATGTCGCGGTCGGCCTTCGCGGCCCGGTTCAAACTCTTGGTCGGCGAAACCCCGCTGGAGCACCTGACCCAGTGGCGGATGGCCAAGGCCGCCGACCTCATCCAGTCGCCCCGGCCCCCCACCCTGGGCTCGGTGGCCGCCACGGTGGGGNACGAATCCGAGAGTTCCTTCCGGAAAGCCTTTCAAAAAGTCATGGGCCGGTCTCCCCGGCTCTACCGGGCCGCCGTCCGTTGACGGTTTGTTGATCGAAGGGCCCTAGGTTGGGGCCATGAGCAACCCAAACCGGGGCCCGTTCGGCTCCACCCCCTCCCGTCCGATCACGTCCCAGGGCCTGTACCGGTCGTTTGCCGAGCATCAATTCCGGGGCAACGCTATACTGGAAACCCATGGCAACCGTGCTGGCCGTTGACGACGACCCCCATATCCTCGAACTGGTGATCCACTTTCTGACCAAGGCGGGTCACCAGGTGACCCCGGCGACCACGGGCCACGGGGCCCTGGCCGAGGCCGCCCGCCAGCGGTTCGACGTCGTGGTCCTCGACGTGATGATCCCCGGGATCGACGGCCGGGAGGTCTGCCGGCGGCTGCGCCGGGAGGGCCATGGGGCGGTCCTGATGCTCACCGCCCTGGGCGAGTTGCACCACAAGCTCCAGGGGTTCGACGCCGGGGCCGACGACTACCTGGCCAAGCCCTTCGAACCCGCCGAGTTGGTGGCCCGGGTCAAGGCCCTGGGGCTCCGGAACCGGAGCGTTCCCGCCCCCGAGGGGCCTTCCCAGGCCCCGGCCCTGAGGGTGGGGGCCCTGGTCCTGGAACCCGACAGCCTGGTCGTGGTGGCCGGGGACCAGCGGCACTCCATCCCCCCCAAGGAGTTTGAGATCCTGGCGTGCTTGGCCAGGTCCCCGGGACGGGTGTTCAGCCGGGAGGAACTGATGGTGGCCGCCTGGGGGCCGGACTACACCGGGGCCGACCGAACGGTGGATGTGTACCTCAACCGGTTTCGCGGTCGGTTCCCCGAGCAGACCCACGGGTACAGCGTCGTTCCGGTCCGGGGCCTGGGCTACCGGTTGGAGGGGGCCCCGTGAAGGCGCCTNCCCCCTGGACCCTGAGGTTCCTGTTTCTGTTGGCACTCTTCATGGCGGTCGGAGGCCTGTTGTGGGCCGGGGTCTGGGTGGTCGAGGGCTTCCTGTTCCCCGGGGTCCCCGGAATCGTCCGGGGGGGCCTGGGGTTCGCAGGGGCCTTGCTTTTGCTGGTGGGGCTCAACTTCTTGTTCCACCGTCTGTTCGGGGACCCCCGGAACAACCTCTTTGAACTGTACAACGAAGGGATGCGTCGGATCGCCCGGGGGGAATTGGGGGTCAAGATCCNCCTCCCCGGCCCCCGGGCCCGGGGCCCCTGGGGGGATTTGCACGAGTTAGGCGTGAACTTCAACACCATGGCCGAGACCCTGGCCCGGGTCGAAGAGTTGCGCCGGCAGTTTGTGGCCGACGTGAGCCACGAGTTTCAGTCCCCCCTGACCTCCATCCTGGGGTTCGCCCAGGCCCTCAAGGCCGACCTGCCCCCGGAGTTGCGCTCCCGGTACCTGGGGATCATCGAGGAGGAGGCCCGGCGCCTGAGCCGGGTCTCGGCCCTGTTGCTGCGGTTGAATTCCCTGGAGGATCGGGACGGTCCCCCGGACCCCGTCCCCTTCCCCCTGGCCGACCAGATTCGCCAGGTGCTGGTGGCTCTGGAGCCCCAGGGGACGGCCAAGAACCTGACCGTCGAAGCCGACCTGGCCGAGGTAACCCTGGTGGGCAACCCGGAACTCTGGACCCAGGTCTGGACCAACCTCGTCCACAACGCCATCAAGTTCNCCCCCCCCGGGGGCTGCATCCGGGTTAGGCTGGTCCCGGGGCCCCCGGGGGTGGTGGAGGTGGTCGATACAGGGATCGGTCTCACCCCCGACCAAGGGGCCCGGGTGTTCGAGCGGTTCTACAAGGTCGACGCGGCCCGGTCCGAGGCCGGCGGGGGCAGTGGCCTGGGGTTGGCCCTGGTCCAGAGGATCGTCACCCTCCACGGGGCCCGGGTCGAGGCCCTGAGCCCGGGGCTGGGGGCGGGGACCACCCTTCGGGTCACCCTTCCCGGCTGATCCTTCGCCTCTGCGGTTGCATTCTGGGGTGGGGTGGCCGAGACTTTTCCCCAGGAGGGAATTGCCATGGATCGCCCCAAGAGCCGCGCGAGGCTAGCCACTCAAATTTCTACGCTCTTTGCCCTTTCGACGGCCCTGCTGCTCGCCATCCTGACCGCAAGCATCCTTTGGGTCGTCGAGCAAGCCATCGTCCAAGGGTTGACGACGGCGACCTACGATATCTCCAAGGCCACGGCGGCGGAACTGGGGGCCTGGATCGACACCTTCGCCAACGAAGCCCGGATCTACGCCTCCCAACGGGCCGTCCTCCAGGGGGACGAGCAGTCGATCCGTCCGTACATCCTGTCCCTGAACGAGGTGAAGAACCCCGCCATCCAGAACGTGGTCTTTTCGAACCGAAAGGGTGAGGCCTTCAACTCCCAAGGGAAGCTGTCCAACGTGGCCGACCGGGACTACTTTGACGCCATCATCCGCCAGGGCAAGGGCCTGTTCGTGGGCAATGCCATTTTTTCCAAGTCGGCCGGCATCCCCATCGTGATCGTGGCCGTTCCGGCCCGGAACGCCCAGGGGGAGGTCTACGGGCTGATTGGGCTGTCCCTGTCGATTAAAGATGTGAACGAGACCATCCTGCACCTTCACTTTGGGGTCCAAGGGGCGGCGTTCGCCGTAGACGGCAAGGGGTTGATGATCGCCAACCGGGATGCAGCCACCGTCATGAAGGCCAACATCCTCGAGAAGGCCCCCGAGGGCATGGACGATTTTGAGCCCATCGCCGCCCTGATCCGGGCCGGAACCCAGGGCCATGGGGTGGTGCTCNCCCCCCAAGGCCCCCTCCTCCTGGTGACGGCGCCCATCCCCCACNCCCCCAACTGGGCCCTGGTCCTGACGGTGCCCATGGCCGAGATCGAAGCGGTCTTCCAAACCTTGGTTCCGGTGATGGTGGGCCTGTCCCTCCTCATTTTGGTGGTGCTCATCGTCCTCTCGGTGGCCATCGCCCGGAGTGTGGTCCACAGCATCGTCGTCGCAGGGAACTCGATCCGGGACATTGCCGAGGGCGACGCCGACCTCACCATCCAAATTCCCCAGNCCCGCCGGGACGAGATCGGCCTGCTGACCGACCACTTCAACCACTTCGTGGTCAAACTGCACGGCATCGTGGTCAACATCCTTCAGTCCCAATCCGAACTGACCCTCATCGGTGGCCAGCTGACCACCAGCGTCCAAGAAACGGCGAGTGCCATCCATCAGATCATGGCCAACATCGAGTCGGTAGGCAAACAGGTGACGTACCAGTCGGGCGTGGTGTCCGAGACGTCCTCGGCGGTCACGGAAATTGCCCGGAACATCGAGTCGTTGGAGCAAATGATCGGCTCCCAGGCCGAAGGGGNGACCCAGGCTTCGGCGGCGGTGGAGCAGATGGTGGGGAACATCACGACGGTGACCAAGACCATCCAGACCATGGGGCAGGAGTTCCAGGAGTTGCTCGAAAAGACCAACGCCGGGGTCGAGAAGCAGGCCCAGGTGAACGATGGGGTCCACCGGATCGCCGACCAGTCCGAGATCCTGCTCCAAGCCAACGGGGTGATCGCCGAAATCGCCAGCCAGACCAACCTCTTGGCCATGAACGCGGCGATCGAGGCGGCCCACGCCGGGGACGCCGGGAAGGGCTTCTCGGTGGTGGCCGAGGAGATCCGACGGTTATCCGAGACCGCGGCCTCCCAGTCCCAAACCATCGGGGCGGAATTGCAGACCATCCGGGGGACCATCGAGGGGGTGGTCGTCGCCTCGAACGAATCGGAACATACGTTCTCGTTGATGGCCGAGAGCATCGCCGGGGTCGACCGCCTGGTGGTGGAAATTTCCCGGGCCATGACCGAACAGCAGGAAGGTTCGAAGCAAATCTTCGAGGCCTTGCGGTCCATGAACGACATCACCGCCCAGGTCAGGACCGGGGCCCAGGAAATGACCGAGGGGAACCAAGCCATCCTGGGGTCGATTCAGACCCTCCAGGACACCACGGCGGCCATCACCGGGAGCATGGAAGAGATCTCCGTCGGGGCCCGGGACATCAACCAGACCGCCAGCACCCTGGCCACCCTGTCCCACGAGACCGAAGGGACGATCCGCCGGGTGGAGGGGGTGATCGGGCAGTTCAAGGTCTGAACGACCCGATATCGATGCTGCAGAACGGGGCTTGCCGGGTGGGGGTCAGGGTGCCCCCCCCCCGGACCAGGAACCCGAAGGCCGGCGTGAAGCGGACGCCCAGGCCCCCGGCAAAGGTCCAGAGGAGGGCCCCCTGGGTGGGCACGGCGAGGACGGTGGAGTTTTGAACGCCGCCCACGGCCCCCTGGGCCACCACAAAGACCGGAACCGGCAACCCCGACATCACCCGGTCCACCTGCACCTTGAGTTCGAGGCCCAGGGCCCCCACCTGGTTTGCGGTGCCGTCGAGGGTGTTCACCAGCCCGGGGAACATCCGTCGGTCCGACAGGGTGGGCATGTACAACAGGGGCACCGTCGACGAGGCACCGTTCATCGTCGGGAAGTCGGTGCCGAACCGGCCCAACAAAAACAGCGAGAACGGGGTGTTCCCCGAGAAGCCGACCTGCCCCGAGACCCCGAGGGTGGTGAAGGCTTGGGAGGCTCCCAGGGGCAGCGACGCCCGGTAGTGGGTGGTCAGGGACCAGCCGTCGGTGGGGAACAGGGGTTGGTCGGTCTCGTCCACGGCCTCGGACAAGACCAGGGTGGGCAGGGACCGATCCGGACCGGCGAACCCCGAGTCACCGTAGTTGGCATCGTTGAAGTTCACCTCTTCCACCCCCGCTTCGACCATCGCCCCGGGGAAGGGGCTGAGGCCCAGGGCGCCCCCGATGGTCGTTCGGTAGAACGCCACGTCGGAAAGCCGGTAGTCTTCGATGGCCTCACTGGTCTGGATCAAATCAAAGGTTCCCCGGAGGAACAGCCCCAGGCCCAGAGGCTGTAGGTACGACGACTCGATCTCGGGGCTGTCCAGAAAGCCCCCTCCGATGTCCCACCGGGACCCCGGGCCCGTGAGGTCCCGGAGGACGAGCTGGTTTTCGATGTTGAACTGGCTGTAGATCGAACCCGAATACGTGCTGGCGTACGACAACCCCAGTTGGAACGAATCGATCCCCGTGGTCCGGGGGACCAGTTGAATGTCGAGGACCGAGGTCTTGTCGTCGATGGGTTCGTTGCGGACCTTCACGAAGTCAAAGGAGCCGGTTTGGAGCAGGGAATCCAGGGGCTCTTGGAACTCCTGGGCCGAGGGAGCCCTCCCCAAGAACCGGGTGAACAGGAGCCGGGCCTCCCGCTGGTCGAGGTGGGTCCCCCCGTCGACCTTGAGCCGCGTGACCACGGGGTTGGGCTGGGCGGTGTAGTAGAGCCCCGGGTCCCGGGGGTGGGTCCCGACGGCTCCGGTTTGACCCAGGACCCGCTGGAGCTGGGGGGCCATTTTGGTAGCGGCAGCCCGGCCCCGCTGGATCAACTCCTTCCAATGGTCAAAATCCGTTGCCGAAAGGCCGGTCATATCCGGGGNGATGACCACCGTGGCCTCCCCAATTTGCCTGAGGACGTTGGAATTGACCATGATGTCCATGGATCGTTGGACCGAGGCCAGGGGGTTCTTGATGATTTGGGCGGCGTCGGCGACGCCGTTGGCCTCGAAGTTCACCGCAATGATGATGTCGGCCCCCAGGGACCGAGCCACATCCACCGGAAGCTGGTCGACGATCCCCCCGTCGGCGTAGTAGTGCCCATCGACGGCGTAGGGAGCGAAAATCGCCGGCAGGTTCATGCTCGCCCGGAGGGCATCCGAGAGCGAGCCTTCGGAGAACACCTTTTCTTGACCGCTGACGATGTCGGTGGCAATGGCCCGGAATCGCCGGGGCAGGTTGTCAAAATTGACCTGGGCGGGGGTCTTGTAGGTCATTTGGTCGATGAGGATGGTGATGTTTTGGCCCAACAGCAACCCATTCTTGAGCTTCACCCCTTCGAAGTCGAAGGGAACGTCGAGGAGGTACCGCCCGACGTCGGTGCGATTCGGATAGGCCAGGCGGTTGATCGGGGTTGTCTCGCTGAAGGCCCGGGCCCAGTCCACCTGGGAGACGAAGTCCTCCATGTCCTGGGGGGAGTAGCCCGAGGCGTAGGCCCCCCCGACCATGGCCCCGATGCTGGTCCCCACGACGATGTCGATGGGGATGCCCATCTGCTCCAGGACGTCGATGACCCCAATGTGAGACAACCCCATGGCGCCGCCCCCGGACAGCACCAGGGCGACCCGGGGCCGGGGGGCGTCGGCCCCGGCGCTGACCACCGGTCCCAGGCCCCCCAGGGCCACGAGGATCCCTACCCCCAACCCTCGCCACCACGAGGGCACCGCACCGCGACGTCCTGACATGGCCTTACCCCTTCGCTCCGAGAAGGCCCCGGAGCACCCCCACGGCGTTGGTGGTGATCACCGACACCCCGAGGTCGATCATCCTCTCCATGGTCCGGGGGTCGTCCACCGTCCAAACCCAGACTGGCAGGCCCNCCCCGTGGCACAGGCCCATGAGGGCCGGGGTCACCGCCGAGAACGGCAGGTTCAGCCCCGCGACCCCCTGGGCCCGAAGGCGGCCAAGGTACGATCGACGAACGGTCAGCGACGCCCCGGGGAACCACCAGGGGAGGTCGTTGACCCCGTGGGCCATCCCCGGGTAGGAACGGTGGAACCGCCGCCGGTCCCGAAGCCGCAGGCCGGTACACAACACGGGATGGGCCAGGGCCCCCGGGGTCAACACCCGAGGGAGGGCCCCCGGGGGGCCCCACTCCTTGACGTCGAGGTTGATCCCCACCTGGGGGGCCCTGGCCAGCACCTCCAGGGCCTGGTCGACGGTCACCCAGGGGGAGCCCCTTCGGTCCAGAGGATCGTGGGACAACACCGCAACCCCGTCGGTGGTGAACCGGAGGTCGAGTTCCACCAGGTCGGCCCCGGCGGCCAACCCCGCCTCCACGGACGCAAGGCTGTCCGGGGGGGTGCCTTCGCACCCCGCATGGGCGCAGATCTGCGGAAGGGTGGTCACGGGGCGGCGGGGGTCAGGCCTTCGTGGTCGACCGAGAACACCACCCGCCCCTCCTGGTACCGAAGAACCCAGAGACTATCGAAGTCACTGCCGCTCCACTTCTTGGGGCCCTGGGCCCCCAAGGCCTCGATGAGCCGGGGGATGGCCTTGTGCTCCCAAGCGATGAACACCACGGATCCGTCCAAGGACCGGTCCCCAAGGATGGCCTCGGCCAACCGGGCCTCGTCGCCCACCGGATACTCCGTGTCGATGTTGACCTTGGCGGCGATGGCCGTCGGTGTGATGAGTTGGAGGGACCGGATGTTCCCCCCGGTCTTGGCCCCGGGGGNGGGGACAAAAATCTTCCTGGGGGTGCCATAGCGACCCAAGAGAACCGGGGGCAGGGCTAAGGACCGCTGGAGCCCGGCGCTGTCGAGGTTGTGGTTTTCGGGGTCGTCGGCGTCCTTGTCCCCGTGGCGCATCACCACAATCGTCGCCGGGAGGGCTTGAACCACCCCGGGGACCCCCAAGACCCCCAGCAGAATCGCTATCCGGAGCCCCTGGCTCCCCTTCCACGCCCTCATCGGCACTCTCCCCGGATTCCGGAACCTCCGGACCCTCGGTTCACTGTGTCATACCCGGGGTGATTCGATCCAGGGGGTCCGGGGTTTTCGCCCTTGCATTCCCCCGGGGCCGGGGGATTCTGCCCCCATGCCCTACGCTCCCCTCCACTGCCATACCGACTTTAGCCTTCTCGACGGAGCCGCTTCCGTCGAGAAATTTGTCGCCAAGGCCAAGGCTCTGGGTCTCCCGGCCCTGGCCATCACCGACCACGGCAACCTGTTCGGGGCCCTGAAGTTCTGGAAGGAGTGCAAGAAACAGGGGATCAAGCCCATCATCGGGTGCGAAGTGTACGTGGCCCCGGGGAGCCGGTTCGAGAAGGTCCGGAACGAGGAAGACAACCGGTACTACCACCTGGTGTTGCTGGCCCGGACCGACGAGGGCTACCGGAACCTCACCGTGCTATCGAGCCTCGGGTACACCGAGGGGTTCTACTACAAGCCCCGGGTCGACTGGGAACTCATCCAAAAGCACCACGAGGGGCTGATTTGCCTGTCGGCCTGTTTGGGCGGTGAGATCCCCCAACTCATCTTGAACGGCAAGGTCGACCAGGCCCGCCAGAGGGNGATCGAGTACCGGGATCTCTTTGGCCCCGACGGGTACTGGTTGGAATTGCAGAACCACGGCATCGAAGAGCAGGCCGTGGTGAACCCCATCCTGATGCAACTCTCGAAAGAGACAGGCGTTCCCCTGGTGGTGACCAACGACAGCCACTACGTCGAGAGGGACGATGCCAACGCCCAGGACACCTTGATCTGCATCGGCACCGGGAAGAAGAAGACCGATGTGAAGCGGATGACCTTCGGGGGCGACGAGTTCTACGTCAAGAGCACCGAAGAAATGCAGGCTCTGTTCCCCGAGGCCCCCGAAGCCCTGGCCAACACCCTGAAGATCGCCGACCTGTGCACCATGGAGATGAAGCTGCCGGGCCCCCTGTTGCCCGAGTTTGAAGTTCCCGCCGACTTCATGGCCCGGAGCGAGGCCCTGGTGGGTGACGACCTGCGCCGGTTGGAGCCTCGGTTTCCCCGGGGCGACGCCAAGCAGGAGGCGGCCTGGGCCCGGCTCCACGAGCCCGTCACCCTCTACTTCGTCTGGCATGCCAACGACGGCCTGCGGAAACGCTACCCCAACCCCGGTCCGGCCATCCTCGACCGCCTGGACTACGAGTTGCAGATCATCATCACCATGGACTTCGTCGGGTACTTCCTCATCGTCGCCGACTTCATCAACTGGGCTAAGGACCACGATATCCCCGTGGGGCCGGGCCGGGGGTCCGGGGCCGGGTCCATCGTGGCCTACAGCCAGCGGATCACCGATATTGACCCCCTGAAGTACAAACTCTTGTTCGAACGCTTCCTGAACCCCGAACGGGTGTCCATGCCCGACTTTGACATCGACTTCTGCATGGACCGCCGGCCCGAGGTGGTCGAATACGTCACCCAGAAGTACGGCGAAGACAAGGTTGGCCAGATCATCACCTTCGGGACCCTGAAGCCCAAGGCCGTCCTCAAGGACGTGGCCCGGGTCCTCGACATCGGGTTCACCGAGTCGAACGCCCTGACGGCCCTGGTCCCCGACGACCTGAAGGTGAGCCTGAAGAAGCTCCTCCAGGACCCTCTGTGCGACGAGTACGTCGAGAAGGGCTGGCAGGAGAACCACGACAAGCTCATGGCCTACCGCCAGCAGGGGACCCTCTACGGAGACCTGTTCGACACAGCGGTCCGCCTCGAGGGCCTGAGCCGCCACTCGTCCACCCACGCTGCGGGGGTGGTGATCGGCAAAACGAAGCTGACCGACTACGTGCCCCTGTACAAGGACCCCAAAACCGGCCAAATCACCACCCAGTTCACCATGGATCTGTTGGAAGAATGCGGCCTGGTGAAGATGGACTTCCTGGGTCTGGCCACCCTGACCCTGATCCGGAACACCCTCAAGCTCATCGCCAAGCGGGGCATCCACATCAAGGAAGAGGATATCCCCGACACCGACGAGAAAACCTTCCAGATGCTCAGCGAAGGCAAGTCGGCGTCGGTGTTCCAGTTCGAATCGTCGGGGATGCAGAAGATCCTCAAGCAGGCCCGGCCGACGAACATCGAAGACCTGATCGCCTTGAACGCCCTGTACCGGCCCGGCCCCATGGAGCAGATCCCCAACTTCATCCAGGGCAAGCAGAACCCCCGGTCGATCCAGTGGCTCCACGAAAGCCTGAAGGACTGCTTGAAAGAGACCTACGGGGTCATCGTCTACCAGGAACAGGTCATGGAAGTGGCCCAGATCGTCGGGGGGTACAGCCTCGGGGGCGCCGACATCCTGCGCCGGGCCATGGGGAAGAAGAAAAAAGAGGAGATGGACAAGCAGGAAGCCAAGTTCCTCGAGGGGGCCCAGAAGAAGGGCTACTCGAAGGAAGAGGCCAAGCGCATCTTCGATTACCTGGTGCCCTTTGCCGGCTACGGGTTCAACAAGAGCCATGCCGCCGCCTATTCGGTGTTGGCGTACCAAACCGCCTGGCTCAAGGCCAACTACCCCGCGGAATACATGGCCGCCAACCTGACCAACGAAATGGACAGCCAGGAGAAGATGGGAGAGTACATGGCCGAGGCCCGGTCCATGGGCCTCGAGATCCTGCCCCCCCACGTGAACACCAGCGAGCGCCTGTTCACGGTCATCGACGGGAAAATCATCTACGGTCTGCAGGGAGTGAAGAACATCGGCGAAGGGGCCGTCGAAGAAATCCTGAGGGCCCGGAACGCCGGGGGGCCCTTCGTCGACTTCCTCGATTTCTTGAACCGGGTGGACCTCAGGACCGTGAACAAGCGGGTGTTCGAAACGGGCATCCAGTGCGGCATCTTCGACGGGCTGGGGAAAAACCGGGCCACGTTGTTCCATAACCTCGACAAGGCCATCGAGTGGGCCCAGAAGCAGAAAGATGAGAAGGCTTCCGGCCAGGGGGGCCTGTTCGACGGCACCGACGACGCGGTGGCCCCCCTGGACATCCTCCCCTTCGAAGAGTGGCCCCAGAAGGAACTGCTGAACTTCGAAAAACTGAACCTGGGGCTGTTCGTGTCGGGTCATCCCCTCGATCCGATCCGGGAGCAGTGGAAGCAGACGGTCACCGTGGACTTGGCCAAGCCCCGGAAAACCGAGGGCGACGACAAGCAAGACCAGATCATGGGCCTGGTCACCGGCATCAAGACCATCATCACGAAAAAGGGCGACAAGATGGCCTGGGCGACCCTGGAAGATTTTCAGGGAACCATCGAACTGGTGTTCTTCCCCCGGACCCTGAAGCAAGTCGAGCTGGTTCTCAACGCCGAAGGCCAGCCCGTGTTGGTGGAGGAGGCCGTCCTCGGCTTCAAGGGGAAGGTCGAGATCAGCGACGACAAGGCGAAATTCATCGTCAACGAAGTGGTCCCGCCCCAGGGCCTGGCCCACGTCCGGGCCTTAACGGTCCACGTGAAGGTCAAGCAGAAGGCCTGGACGGCGGCCGACGTCGAGAAGGTGTTGCACTTCTTCTTGGACCACCCCGGGGGCNCCCCCCTGGTCATCCACCTCACCGACGGCCATCGGGAGCTCAAAGTGAAGGCCCCCACGGGGGTCCGGGTGGCCTCGAGTCAGGACGTCCTCGACGCTTTTCAGAATCAGCACTGGGCCGACATGGTGTGGCGGGAGTAGAGGGCGGTCACGACGACCGGGCGATCCGGTCGTCCCGCCGGCCTAGGAAGCCCTTCAAGTGGGCCGTGAGGGACTGAAGGGATTTCTGATCCTCCAAGAGGATCCCCATCTCGAGGTAGCGTTCGACGGCAGCGAACCGGAATTCCTGGTCGACAGTCCCCCCCACAGCGTCCCGGGGATCCCCCGACGCCCCCTCGTGGAGTCGAAGCCACGCTAGGACGATGGTCCGCCAGCGTTCCCGGTGGGCCGCGAGCCGGGTCTCGGTGTACAGGGCCCGGAAGAACGCCACTTCGTGGCGCATGGTGGCCAACGCCACCCGGCCGGCTTCGGCCAGGTCCAGGGTTCGGCCGGCCACCCCCTCGGGGTCCTTCTGGCCAAGAGTCTGGACGTAGGCATCCAGGAAGCGATCGCTGAGGTCCTCGATCCCTTCGAAGTGGCGATAGAAGCTGGTGCGGTAGATTCCAGCGTGCTGGCAGATCCTGGCGACGGTCACCGCCCCCCCACATTCGAGGGCTACCATCATGGCCTTCACGATTCGGGACCGGACCGAGTTGAGGGACGCCTTAACCATGGGTTCATCCCCGGGTCGCAGGCGACACTGTGTCCCGGACATCGCAAGGCGACCTGAATTTTACTGACATCATTTAAATTAACATCTAGCTCACTCGTTAAGATTACCAAAGTCATTGCCTTAAGCGAACCCCTACCCCCCTAAAGAATTTCTTAAATCTCTAAATAAGACACAGATCCGACTCAAGTGTCGCCGAAGCCCGCTCGTAAATGGGGGCGATCCTCACCGAAATACAAGGGACGACTGGTACGATCCCCGGAGAATGGCGGGGCGTACGTTTTCCGTTTTCAGTGGGGTTTTATGGAATCCGATCAGAGCATCCTCGAGGCCCTCAGCCTCGGGATCAATCGCTACGAAGAGGGCGACGTCCTGCAAATGGCCCAGTGGATCNCCCTCCTGGACCAGTGGGCCAGCCAAGGCGGGCCTGAACGGCGGTCCCCTGTGGACGCCCTCCAAACCCTGATCCGGACCGAGATCCAGGAAGGACCGACGGACACCTTCCTCGAGGCCCTCGGGGAGGGCCTGGATGCCCTGACCCGTTCCCCGGCCCCCGACAGCAACCTGTGGAGCCAGCACGGCCCGGCGTTCCTGACCGAGACCAAGAACCGCCTAGCCCGGGCCCAGGAGTTGGTCCTGACCCTGGAAGAGCGGCAAGATCCCGAGCTGCTCGGGGAGTTGTTCCGGGTGTTCCACACCATCAAAGGGGAAGCAGGGTTCTTGCACCGAACCGACCTGGCCACCCTGGCCCACGGCACCGAGGAACTCCTGGACGACGTCCGATCCCACCGTCGGCCCTGGGACCGGACGGTGGCCGACCTGCTGCTCCAGGGGATCGACCGGTTGACCGAGGCCCTAAGCCCCCGGGAGGCCCGACGGGATCCGGGAGCCTCCTCCGCGTCCGTTCCGGCCACGACCGAGGAAGTTCTCCGGGTGCCGGCGGCCAAGATCGACACCCTGGTGTCCCAGGTGGGGGAACTGTTGGTCGCCCTGGACAGCGAAGCCGGGTCCCACTCCCCCACGGTCAAGAAGCTGAGCCGGGGCCTTCAGCAGACCGCCCTACGGCTGAGGACCGAACCCCTCCACGACCTGATGGGCCGCCTCCGCCGGGGAGCCCGGGACCTGGCTCAGACCCTGGGCAAGCCCCTGGAGATCACGGTGACCGGCCAGGACCTGGAGCTCGATCGAAACCTCATCGCCGCCCTCGAAGAACCGATGATGCACCTGATCCGCAACGCCCTGGACCACGGCCTCGAGGCCCCCGGCGACCGGGAAGCCCGGGGCAAGGCCCCGGCCGGCCACCTGAGGCTGGAGGCCCGTCGCAAGGGGAACCGCATTCAGATCGTGGTCGCAGACGACGGCCTGGGCCTGAACACCGACCGGATTTGGACCAAGGCCCTGGACCAAGGCCTCGTATCGGGAGACAAGCCCACCGACGTCCGGACCATCCACCAACTCATCTTCCGCCCTGGGTTCTCCACCGCCCACACCCTCACCCAGGTCTCGGGCCGGGGCGTGGGCATGGACATCGTGGCGTCGGCCGTTCGGTCGGCCCGGGGCCAGGTCGATGTGACGACGAGCCCGGGGCAGGGAACCGAAATCCGCCTGTCGTTCCCCCTGAGCACCGCCGTCGTCGACGGTCTGGTGGTCAGGCTCGACCAACGACGGTTTGTGATCCCCGTCCAGTCGGTCCGAGAATCCTTGAAAATTGCCCCGGGGGCCCTCCGGACCGTGGCCCCCGGCTCCCGGGTGCTGTCCCTCCGGGGTGAGCCGCTGAGCGTCTTGTCCCTTCGAGCCCTCCTCGACGGAGACGAAGGGGAAGCCTCGTCCTGGGGGGTCGTGGTGGAAACCGTGGACGGGGGCCGGCAAGTCCTGTTGGTGGACGACGTCGAGACCAAGAAAGAAGCGGTGATCCGGTCCCTGGGCCCCGGCTTTCAACACCTCAAAGGGGTCTCGGCGGCCACAGTCCTGGCGGGGGGCCGATTGGCCCTGGTCTTGGACGTGGACCAGTTGGTGGCCCTGGGTCGGGAGGCCGTATGTTGATCGCCCTGGTCGTTGGTCTTTGGATCCTCTCGCTGGGACTGACTGTCTGGATCACCCGGGCCCTCGGCCCCTCCCGGGCCCAGGTCCCCGCGGCCTTGGCGCCGGTGGTGCCCCCCGAGGCCAGCCCGGCTTCCCAGGAACGGGCGGCGGTCCCCAGGGCCCCCGGACCCGATCCGGCCTGGGCCGAGACGTCCCAGCAGTTGGCCTTCCTCCGGGACTGCCAGACCGGGTTGGCCCAGTCCATTGTCGATGGGCTAAGGTCCACCACCGAACCTCTGACGGCCAACCTGCTGGACATCCGGTCGGAGATCGGCGGCTTGGTGACCCAGGNGAAGACCCACGATCGCAAGATGGCCACCGGAGAAGACCTCGCCTGGGTGGAACGTCTGGGGGAACAGGTGAGGGACGATATGGCCCAGTTAGGGCGCCTCACCCGGGACACCAACCAAAGCCTCGATCGACACTTCGTGGCGTTGGAAGCCAAGCTGGCGACGATTCTGGGGATCAGCCAGCAGATCGAGGACCTGTACCAGACGGTGAACGTGTTGTCGATCAATGCGTCCATCGAGGCGGCCCGGGCCGGGACGGCTGGTCGGGGGNTCAAGGTCATCGCCACCGAGGTGAAGAGCCTAGCCCAGGAGTCGTCCACCTTCCTCACGGAAATCGAGAACACCATCCGGACCACCCGGGAGCTATTTGCGGGGATCGGCCAGGATTTGGAGGCCAAGAAGGTGGGGGTGGCAGCCCTGTTGCAAAAGCAACAGGACAGCTTCGAAGCGTTCCGGTCCCACTTCACAGCCCAACGGGGGGAATTCGAGGCCTTGTACCGGGCCATCGTCGAGTTTACCGACCACCTCGACACCCGGATTGGTCAGATCTCTCCGGTGGTTCAGCTCCACGAGATCACCGTCCAGGAACTCGAGAACCTGACCCTGGTGGCCCGGGATGCCCTGGATCCCCTGGTAGCCCTCACGGCCTCGAAGGGCCCCGAGGGGACCTCGGCCCCGGCCGCCCTCTGGACCGCCCGGGTCCGGGAGCGGTTGACCACCGCCCGGGAGCTGGCGGTGTTGCACCGGGTTCTGGGGTCCCGGGGTGAGACGCCCTCGGAAGCTCCGGCCCCCGGGGCCATTGAACTGTTTTGAAAGGAGACACCATGAAGAGCATTCTGCTGGTCGACGATTCCNCCTCCATCCGAAACATCGTGAAAGGATCCCTGGTCCGGAACTACCGGGTCCTCGAAGCCGAGCACGGGCAAGACGCCCTGGATCAGCTGGCGGCCGGAGCCCAGGTCGATTTGTTCCTCCTCGACGTGAACATGCCCGTCATGGATGGCCTCACATTACTAGGAAAAATCAAGGCCGAGCCCCGGTTCAAGACCACGCCGGTCCTGATGCTCACCACCGAAACCAAGGGAGAGCGCCGGGCCGAGGCAAAGGCCCTGGGAGCCTCGGGATGGATCCTGAAACCCTGCGACCCGGACCAACTGTTGGCGGCGCTCAAGACGTTCTTATAGACCCAAGGAGGGACCATGGAAGCCAATCGGAAGAACCGGGCGTTGGGGCAACGCTACCTCACCTTTGAGGTGGAAGGGGAGTTCTACGGCATCCCCATCTTGAAAGTGAAAGAGATCCTGGGCCTGAGGGAGATCNCCCCCCTCCCCCAGACCCCTCCGGCGGTCCGGGGGGTCATCAACCTGAGGGGACTCATCGTCCCTGTGGTGGACCTGCGGGTGAAGTTCGGCCTGGACCCCAAGGACTACGACAAGCGGACGAGCATCGTGGTCCTCGACCTCGTCTGGGACGGCGAAGCCCTGTTGATGGGCGTGGTCGTCGATCGGGTTCACGAGGTGCAGGCCATCCCCGAGGAAAGGATCACCCACCTGGAGGGCCTCGAAACCCGGGTGAAGGCCCGGTACGTCCAGGGGGTGGCCGATACCCCGGCGGGGATCCGCATCCTCATCGATGTGGACAAAATTTTGACGGAAGAAGACCTCACCACCATTCAAAAGGGAATCGCATGAAAAACCGAACACTGTCTCTGACCACCAAGTTCTTCCTCACGGCCCTCATCTCGGGCGTCGCTATTACGGTAGGCGTCACCTGGGTGTCCGCCTGGCTCAACCTCGACGCGGCGATCAACCAGGCGCGCAAGTCTCTCGGAGTCATTTCGAACGACGGCGCCCAAGAGCTGTCTCTGTTCCTCAACGAAAAGGCACTTCAAGCCAAGGATGAATCGTTCTCGGTGGGGCTGAGCGACACCCTGGCGAAGCCCACCCCCCAAGCGAGGGCTGGGGTGGCCCAGGAGTTCGAAGAGAGGCTCAAGGGTTATGGGGAGTTTGCGAACATTGCCCTGGTGGATGGACGAACGGGGACGGTCATCGTTGACGCCAGACAAGGGTCCACCGTGGGCACTAGTTTCGTCGGTACAGAAATTTGGAACCACCGGAACGACGACAAGGCCTACATTGACCCCACGGTGGTCCGGGATCCAGCCACGAAGGTCCCCGGGTTTCAAGTTTCCATGGCCCTCAAGGGCCCCCGGGGCGAGACCGTGGGTGTCGTGGTCTACACCATCGATTGGGGTAAGCTCTCGCAGAAGCTCTTCAACAGCGTGAAGATTGGGGATACCGGGTACATCACCATCTACAACAGCAAGGGCCTGACCCTGTACAACCCCAACGCAGAATTCAAGGACATGGTCCTCGACGAATCCAAGATCACGGCCACAGGAAAAAGGGCCGGAGAGGCAAAGAGTACGTTCTTTGAATACGTCAACACGGCTGGCGAAACCAAATACCTGGATGCGAGCGAAGTGCCCGAGACCGGTTGGGTGGTGTGTGCGACCGTTACCGAAAAAGAACTCATTACCAAGTCGATAGACGCCGTCTACCTGAGCGTTCTCGTGGCCGCCCTGATCCTCGTTGTGTCGGGAACCATCAGCTTCCTGGTCGCCCGGAGCGTTAGCAAGCCTGTGTCGGGGTTCGTCGCCGAACTCTCCGAGGCCTCTCGCCAGATCGGGGCGTCGTCGGCCCAACTCTCCCAGGCCAGTCAAGAAATCGCCAATGGGGCCACCGAGCAAGCCAGCCAAATCGAGGAGACCTCGGCGTCGATGGAAGAATTGGCGTCGATGGTGAAACAGAACGTCGAGAACGCCAAACAAGCCAGCCTCCTGTCCACCCGGAGCACGGAATCTTCGAAGACCGGAGCCGTGGAGATGACCAAGATGGGGGCGGCCATGGAGGGGATCAACCAGTCGGCCGAGGAGATCCGGGCCGTCATCGACGTCATCGAAGACATCGCCTTCCAGACCAATATGCTGGCCCTCAACGCCGCGGTGGAGGCGGCCCGGGCCGGGGAGGCGGGGCTGGGCTTCGCCGTGGTGGCCGACGAGGNGAAGAACCTGGCGAACCGAAGCGCTGCCTCGGCGAAGGAGACGGCGGCCATGATCAAGGAAACCAACCGTAAAATTGCCGAAGGCCTCGACGCTTCCCGGCGGCTGGCGGCGGTGTTCCAGGACATCCTGACCGATTCCCAAAAGGTGGGCGAGGTGACCCGAGAGGTCGAAGTGGCCAGTCGCCAGCAGGACGAGGGCATTGGCCAGGTGAACCAGGCCATCGTCCAGTTTGACTCGGTGGTCCAGAACAACGCCAGCAGTTCCGAGGAGACCGCCAGCGCTGCGGAAGAGTTGCAAAGTCAGGTCCAGACCTTGGAGACCGTGGTCCAGCAGCTGTACCTCCTGGTCACAGGCAAGCAATTCGTCCAGACCTCGGTGGGAACCTCCCGGGGGGCCGTGGCGCCCCGGTCGGTCCCCGAGGCGGGTCCGCGCCGGCAACGGATCTCGTTTGAGACCGACGAGGACGTCACCCGACCATGACGACCCTGGACACCATCCGGGACCGGGNGAGGACCCGCCTGGGCATCCATCTGGGCCCCCACAAGGATTACCTCGTGGCGTCCCGGCTGGAGAGGCTACTAACCCACGGGAAGTACCCGAGCCCCGAGGCCTTTGTGGTGGCCCTGGACTCGGGAGACGCCCTGGCCTGGGAGGCCCTGACCCAGCACATCACCACCAACCACACCTACTTTTTCCGGGAGGCCGAGCACTTTTCGCTGTTGGTGGAACTGCTCCGCCGGGAGGGGGTGGCCCGGCCCCGGGTGTGGAGCGCTGCGGGGTCCACGGGGGAAGAAGGGTACAGCCTGGCCATGACCCTGGCGGAGGCGGGGTACGCCGACCACTTGGTGCTGGTCTCGGATGTGAACCGGGCCGTGGTCCGTCGGGCCCACGAAGGCATCTACGAGGGCTCCCGGGNGTCCAAGGTCCCGGGGCCCCTGCTCCTGCGGTACTTCGAAGCCCTGGCCGGGGATCGGTATCGGGTTCGGGATTCGTTAAAGGCCCACGTGCGATTCCGTTGCATCAACCTGATGGACCCCTTGGAATGGGCGGAACCCCTCGACGTGATCTTCTGTCGCAACTTGCTGATCTACTTTGATGCCGCCACGGCCCAGGACGTTCTGAGACGGTTGGTGGGAGTTCTGCGGCCCGGGGGGTGGCTATTCCTGGGTCAAACCGAAGGGTTCCACCTTCCTCCGGGGCCGGTCAAGGCCCTTGGGTCGTCGATCTACCAAAAGTTGGCATAACCCCATGGAGAGGCGACTGTGACCAAGATCAAAGTGTTCATCGTGGACGACTCGGCGATTGTCCGGGAGATTCTGAAGACCCGTCTCGCCGGGCACCCTCAGCTCGAGGTCGTGGGAACCGCCCCGGACCCCTACGTGGCCCGGACCAAGCTCCAGAGTCTCGACGTCGATGTGGTGACCCTCGACTTGGAAATGCCCCGGATGGACGGGCTCACGTTCCTCCGCCACTTGATGCGGGATCGCCCGGTCCCCGTCATCGTGTTGAGTTCCTTGGCGGCGGACCACGGGGNGGCCTTGGCCTGCCTCGACGCCGGGGCCGTGGATCTGGTGGCCAAACCCGGGGGGCCCTTGAGCCTGGGGGCCGTGGTCGAGGAACTGACCGAAAAGATCCTGGGCTGCGCTCGGATCGACCGAAGGCGCCTCGCCCCGGCCCTCCCCCGGACGGCGGAGGCACCCCGGCTCCTGGCCCGGGCCGTGACGACCCGTCACCTGATCGCCGTGGGCGCCTCCACCGGAGGCACCCAGGCCCTGGAAGTTCTGTTCAGTTCCTTCCCCCCCGATTTTCCCCCGGTGGTCGCCGTGATCCACATGCCCGAGGGGTTCACCCGTAGCTTCGCAGCCCGCCTCGACTCCCTCGTCCCCATGACGGTCCAAGAGGCCCGGGACCACGACAGGATTCTTCCTGGGACCATCTACCTCGCCCCGGGGAATCGGCACCTGTTGGTGAAGACCGTGGGGACCGACCGGGTCCTTCACCTATCGGCGGGCCCCCGGGTGTTCAACCAGCGCCCGGCCGTCGATGTTCTGTTCCATTCGGTGGCCGACGCCCTGGGTCGAAACGTCACCGGAGTGTTGCTCACGGGGATGGGAAAGGACGGCGCCCTGGGCCTCAAGGCCATCCGGGACAACGGGGGCACCACGGTGGCCCAGGACGAGGCAACGTCCATCGTCTTCGGGATGCCCAAGGAAGCCATCGCCCTGGGGGCAGCCCAGGCTGTCCTTCCCCTGGGAGACATCGGCCCTTGGGTGGCGGGGGCGTTGCCGTGACTGCGCTCGGGTGGGCTCTCGGGGGCACCATCGTTCTGGGCGTCGGGATGGTCTGGGTCCTGATCGTTCTCCGGGTGCACCGCCAACGGTGGAAGCTGGTGGCCCAGGGCTGTCCCGACTTCCTTTGGCATTTTCACCGGAAGACCCGGAAGTTCGTGGCTTCGGACCGGATCTGGGACTGGAGCGATCGGGTCCCCGGCGGCAGCCAGGAACTGTTTCGCCGGTGGCGGGACCTCGTCCGGGCCGAGGACCAGGACCAATGGAGCCGTCCGATCCGGGACTTCGTAGAAGGCCGGACCCCCGTCCTCGATTTAGAGGGACGAATCACCTTTCCAGGGAGGGAAGAGCGTTGGTTCCGGATCCGGGCCCACAGGGGCCAGGGACGCCGAGGCCACGAAATCGGGGGGTCGGTCAGCGACGTCACGGCCATCAAGGCCCTGGGGGAACGGCTGTGGGAGCGGTCGAACATCGATGGGCTCACCGGTTTGGTCAACCGCCACCGGGTGGCCGAGGTCCTGGGGACCCTGAGACTCCCGTACTGCCTGTTGCTGGTCGACGTCGACCGATTCTCGTGGATCAACTCCAGCTTTCGTGACGGGGGCGGCGACCATGTCCTCGTGTGGTTGGCCCGGAGGTTAGAGTCTCTTTTCCGTTCCGAAGACATCGTGGCCCGGTGGGGGGGCGACGAGTTTGTGATCGTGGTCCACGGAACCCTGGGACTGGCCGAACTCCTCGCCCGGAGGATCCATGAAACCCTCGACGACAGCGTGTCGCCGCCCCCGGTTCCGACCAAGCTTTCGGTGAGCATTGGGATTGCCCAGGGGCCGGGGCCCGACGACACCACCTTGGTGCAAGATCAGGCGAAGCAGGCCCTCCGGCACGCCCAGGGCCTGGGAGGAGGCCACACCACGGTGTTCACCGAAGCGCTGGGAGTCCAGGCCAGCCGTCGAGCCCTTCTGGAAGCGAAGTTGACCCAAGCCATCGCTGATCACGGCCTGACCCTGGTCTTTCAGCCCCAATATCGTCTGTCAGACGGTGCGCTCATGGGCTTCGAAGCCCTGGCCCGGTGGACCGACCCGGACCTGGGAGCGGTCTCGCCGGCGGAATTCATCCCCATCGCCGAGGCCCGGGGCCTGATCCGCCCCCTGGGGGCCTGGGCCCTCGCAGAAGCCTCGCGGTTCGTGGCCCGGCAAGGACCCGACCACCGCCCCGGGCTGACGGTGGCCGTCAACGTCTCGGTGCTCCAACTCCGGGACCCGGGCTACGTGGATCAAGCGGTCCGCATCGTCCGGGAAGCCGGGGCCCACCCCTCGTCCATCGAATTGGAAATCACGGAAACGGTCCTGGTCCAGGGGGTCGAGGACATCATTGCCAAGCTGTCCCAACTCCGGGCCTGGGGGTTTCGGATTGCCCTGGACGACTTTGGCCAAGGCTACTCGTCCCTCAGCTACCTGAAGGTTCTGCCCTTGGACACCCTCAAGATTGACAAAGCCTTTGTGGACGATGGCACCCCCGAATCCCTCTTGGGGGCCATGATCCACCTAGGGCGCGACCTGAACCTTCGGGTGGTGGCCGAAGGGGTCGAGACGGCCGAACAGGTGGCCACCCTGGTGGGCCACGGATGCCACCACGTCCAAGGCTTCCTTTACTCCCGGCCCCTGGACGCCGCCCAAGCCCTGGCCCTCCACCGCAACCCGACCCACCATTCTTGATGGAACGCGCCGGTTCCAATAGAATGCTGAACCTATGAGTAACAAGATCCTTCTCTCCCTCCCCCAGGGAAAAAAAGTCGGCATCGCTTTTTCCGGCGGCCTGGACACCTCGGCCGCCCTGGCCTGGATGCGGCACCACGGGGCCATTCCCTACGCCTACACCGCGAACCTGGCCCAACCCGACGAGAAGGACTACCACGACATCACCCGCCGGGCCACGGAATACGGGGCTGAAAAGGCCACCCTCGTCGACTGCCGGGAGTTGCTGGTGAGCGAAGGGTTGGTGGCCATCCAGTGTGGGGCGTTCCACATCNCCACCGGGGGCAAGACGTACTTCAACACCACGCCCCTGGGCCGGGCGGTCACCGGCACCCTGTTGGTCCGGGCCATGGAAGCCGACGGCGTCCACATCTGGGGCGATGGCTCCACCTACAAGGGCAACGACATCGAGCGCTTCTACCGCTACGGGCTCATGGCCAACCCTGACCTGCAGATTTACAAGCCCTGGCTCGACCAAGATTTCGTCCACGAGCTGGGGGGCCGCAAGGAAATGAGCGCCTGGCTGGTGGCCCATGGGTTCGCCTACCGGGCCAGCGCCGAAAAGGCCTACTCCACCGACTCGAACATGCTGGGGGCCACCCACGAGGCCAAAGAACTTGAGTTCCTCAGCAAGGGCCTGCGGATCGTCGAACCCATCATGTGCGTCAAAAGTTGGGACCCGGCGGTGTCCATCGCCCCCGAAGAAGTCACCGTGGAGTTCGAAGAGGGCACCCCGGTCAGGATCAATGGGAAGAGCTTCCCCTCGAAGGTCGACCTCATGGCCGAAGCCAATGCCATCGGGGGTCGCCACGGCCTGGGGATCAGCGACCAGATCGAGAACCGCATCATCGAAGCGAAGAGCCGGGGCATCTACGAAGCCCCGGGGATGGCCCTGCTCCACATCACCTACGAGCGGTTGGTCAGCGGCATCCACAACGAGGGGACCATCGACAACTACCGGACCCTGGGCCGCAAGCTAGGCCGGTTGCTCTACGAGGGCCGGTGGTTTGACCCCCAATCCCTGATGCTCCGGGACACCCTGAACAAGTGGGTAGGCCGGGCGGTCACCGGATCGGTGACCCTGGAACTCCGCCGGGGGGACGACTACACCATCGTCGACACCCATGGCCCCCACCTGACCTACCAGCCCGAACGGCTGTCCATGGAACGGGTCGACGGCGAAGCCTTCTCGCCCCTGGACCGGATTGGCCAGTTGCACCTGAGGAACCTCGACATCATCGACAGCCGGGACAAGCTGGGCCTGTACTCGGCCACCGGGGTGTTGCCCCAGGGGGGCATGAAGGCGTTGCTCCAGGCCCCCGAGGACGAAACGACCCCGTAGGGGCCCCTTCTCTTCGGGGCCGAAAAGCGTTACCCTCGTACCCATGAACTGGCTTCCCTCGGTTATGAACGTGGTCTCGGCCATCCTCACGGTGTACACCGTTTTGCTCATCATCCGGATTGTCCTGACCTGGGTGTCCATGGACCACGGCCNCCCCGTCCTCCGGGTGCTCCATGGCCTCACCGATCCCTACCTCCGCTGGTTCCAGCGGTTCCGGTTCTTGATCTGGGGTCGGCTGGACTTTTCGCCCCTGGCGGCCCTGTTGGTGGTCAATTTCTTTTCGAGCTTGGCCCGGCTCATCGGCATCTACGGCGAAGTGTCCGTGGGCATTGTGCTATCCATCCTCGTCCACCTGTTGTGGGACCTCGTGTCGTTCTTCCTCGCCCTGTTCGGGGTCCTGGCCGTGGTGCGGTTCGTCGCCCTCCGACTGCGGTGGGGAGTCCCCGCCCTCTGGGCCTACCTCGATGCCCTCCTGCAGCCCGTGGCGGCGTCCCTGGGTCGGGTGGTCCGGCCCCGGACCTTCGTCCCCTACCCCACCACCCTCGTGTTCCTGGCGGTGGTGACCCTGGGCCTCTGGGCCGCGGGGTTCTTCCTCATCCCCCTGGCCACCCAACTCCTCCAGTCCTTGCCCTTCTGAGGTCGGGATGTTCCTGGGCGAACTGACGGTTTCGGTGGCCCGACTGAAGGGGGCCGGACCGGCCACGGTCCGGGACCTGGGCAAGTTGGGGATCATGACCGTCGCCCAGCTGCTTGAGCACCTGCCCCGGGACTACATCAATCGTCGGGATGAGGTGACCTTTCACCAGGCCCTCGCCCAGGGCCGACCGGCCAACACCGTGGCCCAGGTGGTGGGCCACTCCCACTTCGGGCCGCCCCACCGGACCACCCTGAAGCTCCACGTGGTCGACCGGGAGGGAACCCCAGCCGAGCTCCCCTGCTTCAACCGGCCGTTCCTCGAGAAGAGTTGGCCGGTGAACGCCTGGGTCTGGGTGTTTGGCACCCCCGAGGTGGCCTTCGGGGCCCTGCAACTGGCCACCTTCGACCTGGACCTGCCCCCCCCGGGGTTCGCCCCCGGGACACCCCTGGGGGACGGGGGCCGGCTGATCCCCGTCTATCCCTTGGCCGGCACCCTCAACCACCCAGGGCTGGCCAAGCTCGTGGACCAGGCCTGGCACGACTACGTCCCCGAACCCCTGGAAGACGAACTGCCCCCGGACTACGGGGCCCACCACCAGCTTTTGCCCCTGGACCGGGCCCTGAGGGCCCTCCACCGGCCCGACAGCCCGGGGACCTTGGCCGAAGCCCGGCGAACGTGGGTGCACCGGGAATTGTTTCACCTTCAGACCGCCGTCCTCCGGCGACCCACGGCCCTCCAAGGCAGCCCCCGGGCCCCCCTGGCCCTCCCCCAAGGCCTGCGCCGCCACTTCCTCGAGCGGTTGCCCTTTGCCCTGACCCCCGACCAGACCACGGTGGTGGCGGAAATCGACGCCGACCTCGGGTCCGAGAAGCCCATGGCCCGGTTGCTCCAGGGGGACGTCGGGAGTGGAAAGACCCTGGTGGCCTTCCTGTCCGCCCTCCCGGTCATCGAGGCGGGGTACCAGTGCGCCCTCATGGCCCCCACCGAGTTGCTGGCCCTGCAACACGCCGAGAATGCGGCCAAGGTGTTGGACCCCCTGGGGGTCAAGATCGCCTTCCTGTCGGGGAACCTCAAGGCCGCCGGTCGTGGCTTGCTGCTAGCCGAACTGGCCGCCGGCAGGATCGACTTGGTCGTCGGCACCCACGCCCTCTTCGGGGAAGGCGTGGAGTTCCGGGCCCTGCGGTACGTGATCATCGACGAACAGCATCGGTTTGGGGTCGTTCAGCGCCAGGCCCTGACCAAGAAGGGCCAGGACCCCGACCTATTGCTGATGAGTGCCACCCCCATCCCCCGGACCCTGGCCCTCACGGCCTTCGGCGACCTCAAGACGTCGACGATCCGGACCATGCCCCTGGGCCGCAAGCCCATCATCACCCACACGAACAAGATGGCCAACCAACAGAAGGTGTACGACTTTGTCCGGAAGGAGCTCGAAGCCGGGCGCCAGGCCTACTTCGTCTACCCCTTGATCGAGGCCAGCGAGGCCCTGGACCTCAAGGATGCCCGGTCCATGGCCGACCACCTGGCCGAGATCTTCCCGGGGTTCGGGGTGGGCTTGATCCACAGTCGCCTCGACGACGAGGCCAAGCGGGCCGTGATGGACGAGTTCGGCCGGGGTCGGATCGCCGTGTTGGTGGCCACCAGCGTGGTCGAAGTCGGGGTCGACGTGGCCAACGCCACCTGCATGGTCATCGAGCACGCCGAGAGGTTCGGACTGTCGGCCCTCCACCAGCTCCGGGGTCGGGTGGGTCGTTCGGACCTGCAGAGCTACTGCTTTCTGGTCTATGGGGAGGGGCTGACCGACGACGCCAAGACCCGGATCCGGGTGATGATGGAGACCACCGATGGGTTTACCATCGCCGAGGAAGACCTCAAACTCCGGGGCCCCGGGGACATGGCCGGGATGAAGCAGTCGGGGTACTTGAAACTCAAGGCCGCGGACCTGGGCCGGGACCTGGCCATCCTGGTCGGGTGCCGGGACTACCTCACCCAGCTCCTGGCCCGGGACCCCGGGCTCCTGGAACCCGGCCAAACCAACCTCCGGAGGCTGTGGACCCGGTGCCCTCCGTTCAACGATGACTTGGTGGCCCTGTGAAAACCCCGGGCCCGTGCGGTACTCTTTGAGCAGGAGACTCCGATCGAACTTCCCCTGATCCCTGCCCCCCGGTCCTTTCTCCCCTCGGGCCCCTCGGTGCTTCCCGGGTCCCTGACCCTCCGGGAAGCCCTGGTCCCTCGGCTGAACCCGGCCCCCCGGCACCACCCCGAAGAAGCCTACCAGTTGGACTTCGGCCCCGGGGGCGCCCTGCTGACCGCCACCACCCCCGCCGGGTTGATCCACGGTCGCACCACCTGGAAGGCTCTGTGCAGCCAGGGGAGAGTCCCCGCCGGTCGCATCGACGACGAGCCCCGGTTTGGTTGGCGGGGTCTGATGCTCGACGCGTCCCGCCACTTCTACCCGGTGGCCGCCGTGAAGGCCCTCCTGGACTGGATGGCCACCCTCAAACTGAACCGGTTCCACTGGCACCTGGTCGACGACCAGGGGTGGCGCCTCGAAATCCCCGGGTACCCCCGGTTCACCGAGGTCGGGGCCTGGCGCCAGGAGGAAGGGGTTCGGTACGGTGGCTTCTACACCGAGGCTGACGTCCGGGACGTGGTCGGGTACGCCGCCGACCGGGGCATTGTGGTGGTCCCCGAGATCGAACTCCCGGGCCACAGCCTGGCCGGCATCGCTGCCTACCCGGAACTCTCGTGCTCGGGGGCCGCCGAGGCCGTGGAGACCCGGTGGGGCATCTTCGACGGGGTCTACTGCGCCAGCTCCGAGGTGGCCTTGGGCCTCCTCGAGGCCGTCCTCGACGAAGTGTGTCGCCTGTTCCCCGGCCCCTGGGTCCACATCGGGGGCGATGAGGTGGTCCGGACCCGGTGGGAAACCTGCCCCCGGTGCCAGGCCAAGATCCGGGCCGAAGGCTTGGGCGACGTGGCCGGCCTCGAGGCTGCGTTCTTCCACCATGTCATCCAGTTTCTGGACCGCCGGGGCCGGACCGCCCTGGGGTGGAACGAGCTGTTCGAACACACCATCCCCAAGACCACCCCGGTGCAATGGTGGCACCGCCCCGACTTGGCGGTGAAGACCCTCCAGACCGGCAACCCCCTGCTGGTGAGCGACGTGGAGTATTGCTACTTTGACTACCCCTACACCGAGGACGACCCGTGGTACGTGAAGTCGTTCATGAAGGTCACCCCGGTGGCCAAGGTGTACGAAAACCCCGTGGTGCCCCCGGGGTGCGACCAGTGGATCGACCAGATTTGGGGGGGAGAGGCCTGTCTGTGGACCGAACGGGCCCTGCCCCGGGACGCCGTCCATCGCCTCCGGGGCCGCCTCGAGGCCTTCGCCGAAGTGTACTGGTCCTTCGACCGGCGCCCGGGGTGGGCGTCGTTTGAGGGCCGGCTGAAAGGCCAGCCGGGGCCGGTGGACCTAGGTTCGGGGTAGCCGGGGCCCCCGGGGGCGGTGGGGCCTCAGGCTCGACAGGAAGCTCAGGAGGATGAACCCCATCCCCACGGAGCCACTGACGATTTCGGGCACGTCGACCCCCAGGGCCCCGAGTTCCATCACCACGGCCAGGGCGCCGATGGCCCAGAAGGCTCCGTGCTCCAAGTACCTGAGCCGCCCCAGGGTCTGGTCGGCCACCATCTTCAGGGTCAGCGACCGCACGAAGAACGCCCCAATCCCCAGGCCCAGGGTGATGACCAACAGGTTGTTCGTGATGGCAAAGGCTCCGATCACCCCGTCGAAGCTGAAACTGGCGTCGAGGACTTCCAGGTACAGAAACAGCCCTAGGCCCCCCGAGGCTCCCCGGGGGGAGTTCTCCCAGAAGCTCCCCAGGCCGTTGACCAGCAAGAACGCTACCACGCCCCCGACGGAGGCCACGAGGTAGGCCGGAGCCTCGGGGGCCGGGAGCGCCCCTTGGACCCCGAGGGCCACGGCCAGGGCCAGCAGCACCCCCNCCCCCTCAAACCGCCCCAGGGACCCAAAGAGCCGTTCCACCCCGGGAACCCAGTGGATATCCTTCGTCGAGTCGAAGAAGAACTTCACGAACACCAGGATCAGGAAGCTACCCCCGAACCCGGCGATGACCCCGTGCTGGGCCTCGAGAAGGTGCTGGAACCGGTAAGGATCGTGCCACACCATGGCCACCACGTCGGGGAAGGGCAAGGTGCTCACCACCCACACCACCAACAAGGGGAAGACGAGTCGCATCCCGAAGACGGCGATGACCATGCCTACGGTCAGGAACATGGTCCGCCAGAAGGGGGCCATCCCCCCTAAAATCCGGGCGTTCACCACGGCGTTGTCGAAACTCAGGGACAACTCCAGGATTCCCAGGATGGCGGTGGTGACCAACGCCGTCACCCCGGCCCCCGGGGAACCACTGGCGTTCCAGCCCAGACCAAAGGCGACGAGGAGGGCGAACCCGGCGAAGAGAAAGGCGCCTGTGAACGATCGCATGGGCCATTAAGCCTCGATCCCGGCTTCGGACGGTACCTCGGCCTCGGGGTCGGCCTCGGTTTGGAAGGCGTTGACCGCCTCGTCCAAGGCCTCCCCCACCCGGCGCAACCGCTCGGCCTGGGCGGCCACCTCGTTGACGGTGTGGGTGATCTCTCCTAGGCCCTGGGTGATCTCCCCAATGTTCGAGACCACTTCGTGGCTAATCCGACCCACTTGGCCCAGGGCCTCCCCCAGGTTCAGGGCCACGTTTCCGATGCGGTCGGCCTCCCGGGTGGTCTCGGCCGCTCCGTTGGTCAGGGTCTCCATGACTTCCCGGATCCTATGGGTCCCCTGGTTCATGTGGTCGGCCTCGGCGTCGATGGTCTTGCTCCGGTCCGACACCCGGCCAATCTGGGTGCCAATGGCCTCGAAGGCGCCCAGGGTCTCCACCCGGGTGGCCCCGGCCTCCCGGATCTTGCCCACCACCTCTTGGATGGTGGCGGCGATCTGGGCTGAGCTCTCGGCGCTGGCCGAGGCCAGCTTGGAAATCTCGTCGGCCACCACGGCGAACCCCTTCCCGGCCTCGCCGGCGTGGGCCGCTTCGATGGCGGCGTTCAGCGAAAGGATGTTGGTCTGGCCGGCGATCTCGGCGATGGTCCCCGCCAGGTCCTGGATGTCCGAGACGCTCTCATTGATTTCGGCCACCTTGGCGAAGGACCGGTCGAAGACCTCCCGGCCCCGGTCCGACTCGGCCAGCAGGGCATCGACGGCCTGGCGGTTCTCGTCGGACAGTTCCGACACCCGGGTGATGCCCTGGGCCAACTCGGTGACCGCCGACGTCGCATCGGCAACCTCCCGGCTCTGGACCTCGAGCCGGGTCTGGAAGGCTTCGAGGAGGCCCACCACCGTCTTTAGCTCCGCTTCAGAGGCCTGGAGACGCTCATCAACCTTTTGCAACTGGCCCAGGATCGACGCCGAGTTGGCCTCGATTTCCACCGATGAGGACGTGGCCGTCGACACCGACTGGGCCAGCTGGTCCTTAACCTGCAGGTTCTCGGCCGAAGCGGCCTGGATCCGCCGGAAGGCCTGGGTGAGCGAGTCCAGGAGGGCGTCGATGTCCCGGGTCAGGCTCCCCAGCTCGTCCTTGCGGTTCGAGGTGAACCGCACCCTCAGGTCGCCCTGGGCCNCCTGGGCCACGGTGCGCCCCAGGCCCGCCATGGCCCGGGNGATGTTCTGGGCGATCGAGAAGCTCAGCAAAACCGCTAGGATGACGGCCACGAGGATGACCACCAAGCCGACCAGGCTGCTGCGCACCTTAATGTTGCTGTACTCGTGCTTGATCACCGCATCCTTCTGTTGCACCACGTCCCGGGTCACACTGAGGGATTCATCGAGCTTCGAGATCGAGGTCACCAGGTTGGTGAGGACGTAGGCGGCCGCATCGGGGTCCCCGAGGTGGCTGGCGTTCGCGGCCCGGAACAAGTCACTCCACGTGTTGTTGTCAAAGGACATCTTCTGGGCCGTCAGAGTCTTGACCTCGTCCAAGGAGTTTTCCAACGCTCCCAGGGCATCGTCGGACAACTCGCCCAATTTGTTCACCGCGTTCACGGAGTCGGCCAGCTCTTGGCTGGCCTGGGTCAGATAGACCACCCCTTTCATGGCCTGGTAAGCCCCATGGTAGTTCTTCAGGGCCCCTTGGTAGGCCTTCGTCTGGGTTCCAAAGGGGTTCAGGATGAGCAAGTTGGCTTCCACTTCGAGGTTGGCCGTGGCCCGGGACACGTCTTGCAAGATGTCCACTTCCGATTCCATTTTGTCCAAGGGGGAGAGGATCACGAAGTAAAGGGCCACCGAAAGGAGGAACAGCGCAGCCACACCGGCCGAAAGGAGGACGAGCTTGGTTCGAAGTTTCATGGGTCTAGGATACCCCTAACCCCGGAATCCCACAACAGAAGCTTTTTCGGACGACCCCTAAAAACCTTCGGTCGTGCCGACCGCTGCGGTCGGCATAAAAAAAGCCCGGACGGGGGTACCGTCCGGGCTTTCCTCTCGTTCCGAGCGAACGCAGGGCGTTGCTTAGAAGTTGAACACGTAGTTGGCCTGGATCACGTTGTTGGTGGTCGCCGAGCTCTTGGCGTTCGTGGAATCGGTGAAGAACACCGCCTCGGTACCGACGCTGGCAGCGAAGACGTAGGCCAGGGTAATGGTGTTGGCAGGATTCACAACGAACTGAACCGAGGGCTTAACTTCGAACAACGCAACGTTGTTGAGGTTGGGGACCGCAGCGGTGTCAACGGGGGCGTAAACGTTCAGGTAGTTGTCGAGGATGCCCGAGTCGCCGAAAGCGCCGCCCGAGTTGTAGTTGCTGACGCTGTTCTTCACAATTTCCGCGCCGGAAGCGTAGGAGAGCATCAGCTTGGGGATGACGCCGTTGCCAAGGTTCCACGAGGCCCAGGGGCTGAAGCGCAGGCTGGGCGTCACCGAACTGCCCGTCGCGGCGGTACTACCATTGGTGTACAGGCTGTTCCCGTAGAAGTACTGGAGGGCCACGATACCGGCGGTCAGGGGGCTGACACCCTGGTCGGCGAAGTTGTAGTTGATGGTCTCGGCCACGATGCCCAGGCCATCGTTGCCGCCGTCGTTCAGGTACTTGCCGTAGCTCGAACCGGCAGAGTCATTCAAACCATTGGCACCCGCAGAGCTAATAGCCTGGCTGGCGCCAGCTGCATAGCCGCCCAACCACCCTTCGACCCAGGCGGTCAGGTGGGGAACAGCGGTAACCTTCACCGCAGCGTAAGCCGAGCCGAAGTTGTACGCCTGGGCTCCGAAGGTGGTATTGGTGTCGATAAAGAGGACCTGACCGAGGACCAGACCCACGCCGGGGAGGGTGTAGGACCCACCAGCCGCCACGGGAACGTCGCCCAAGTTGGTATAGTCGCTACCGGTGGCAGCGTTGGCGAGACCCGTGGTGTCGGTGGTACCGAGACCCACCACAGCGCCGTCCAAGGTGAGGCCGGGGAGGGGGCGAGCGACCAAGATCGCACCGGGGGTTTCCTTGGTGAAGCTGGTGCGCAGGGTGGCGCTCGAATCGGCACGGGTGCTCGACTCAAAGATCACACCGGCCTGGGTGTAGAACAGGCCGTTCAAGAACGTGTCGTAGGCGTACACACTCTTCAGGTACACCACGTTGCTAAACCCGCTGGACTGGGCCCCGCTGGATCCGCTCAAGCCGAGCCCCGAACTGCGCAGGTCGAAGTGCAAGCCTTCGTCGCCCAAGCTGTAGTCACCGATCAACTTGAAGCGTCCCACGGAGGTCGAGGTGTCGTCGTCCCACAGACCCACGACGGCCTTGTCCACACCGTTGGTGATGGCGGTGACACCGGTCGAAATGTAGCCGTTCAGCTTCAAGACGGGAGCTGAAGGAGTAGCGGGAGTCGAGGCAGGGGCGGGAGCCGCTGTCTGGGCGAAGGCGGCGGCGGTCAAACCGGCCAACACCAAAGAAGCAAGAACCTTCTTCATGAAAATCTCCTTGTTTTTTACCTGGCCTTTCTGGCCACAGCGACCTTATACAGAGATGGTTACAGCCGTCTCAAGCGCTTTCGGTCGTTCTCACGAATCTTTCACATTGCTGATCAAACCATCAGAAAACACACGGTATTCTCACAGGGATCTCATCGAGAGCCCCTCATCACCTCCCCTATCCACAGAGCTGGCTTCGATCATCCACCGACGATTCCAATATTGTCAAGTGATTTGATGTGATATCTCTGGAAGGGGCGATCTAGGCCTCGGTCAGGGCCAGGGGCAACTCGATGCGGAAGCCCGCGCCGCCCTCTTGGGGGGAAAAGGCCACAAGGGTGCCCCCGTGGAGTTCGATGGCGGCCCGGGCGATGGGCAGCCCGAGCCCGAACCCCGGGGTACCGTCGGTTTGCCGGAAAAACCGCTGAAAGATCCTCTCTTCACTCCCCGGGGTCACGGGGGGGCCTTGGTTGATGAGTTCGAGCCCTCCCGAGCCCCCCACCCGGAACAGGCGAAAGGTGAGTTGCCCCCCCTCGGGGCTGTGCTTCACGGCGTTGTCGAGGAGGTTCAGGAGGGCCTGGCCCACCCGGTCGGGGTCGATCTTCATGGGCAGGCGGCCGGCGTCGATCCACCGGGCCGAGAGCTTCCGGGTCTCCAGGAGGAGGGAAAAATCCTCGACCCACCCCCGGCAGAAGTCCCCGAAGTCGAGGAGGCGGGTCTGGAGGACCAACTGCTGGGAGTCGAGGCGCCCCAAGAGCAGCAGACTTTCGATCAGCTGGGTCATCCGGCCGACTTCGTCGAGGCTACTTTCAAGGATGGATTGGTACTCCTCGGCGGACCGGCCCCGTTGCAGGGTGGTCTCGAGGGTGCCGGTCAGGATGGCCAGGGGGGTCTTGAGTTGGTGGGACAGGTCTTGGAACAGCCGGGTTTGGAACTGAAACCCCCGGTCGAGCCGGTCGAGCATGGCGTTGAACGTCTCGGACAGCCGACGCAGTTCGTCCTGGGCCCCGGGGACCGGCACCCGGATCGAGAGGTTTCGCTCGGTGATCCGGTGGATGTCGGCCACCAGGGCGTCCACGGGCCGGAACGCCCTCCGGAGGGCCAGACTCACCACCAGGGCGTTCACCAGCAGCAGCGCAACGACGCTGGCCAGCAACAGGCTCTGGACCCGGTTCAGGGTGGTGTGGAGGGGTTGGAGGGGCCCAAAGACCTGGACGAAGGCCTCGACCCGGCCCTGGACATGGACGGGAACGGTCACCACCCGGAACGACTTCTTGGGGTCCCGGGGGTCGGCGACCGTGGTGACCGAGATCTCGTCCCCGCCCCCCCGGAGAGACCTCAGTTGCCGGGGCGGGGACCGGGTGAAGGCCGCGGGGTTGTGGGTCCCCAGCAACAGGCTTCCGCTGCTGTCGACCAGGGCCGCCATGGTCGACACCGACGCCGGGACGTCCTTGGGCACGGTGAAGAAGTCTTGCAACCCGGCCATGATGGTGGGAGATTTGAGGAGGGCCTGGATGGCGGCGGGGCCCAGGTAGAGCTCGGNCTCCCGGACCGCCGCCCCGATCCAGGTTTCAACCCCGGCCGAGGTCGTCCGGGCCTGGGACCCCAGGGCCTCGTCCAGGGCCCCGGTGAGTTGCTGGTCCAAGAGCCAGAACAGAAAGGCGGTCCCGAACAACAGGACGAGGCCGTTGGCCCCCACCGACCAGAGGGCGACCCTGAGGCGAAGGCCAATCCTCACGCATCGTCCCCTAGCTGGTACCCCCGGCCCCGGTGGGTTCGAATCAGTTTCACCGGGGCGTCGCTATCGATCTTGCGCCGCAAGTAGTTGATGTAGACCTCGATGACGTTCGTCGAGGTGTGGAAATCGAGGTTCCACACGTGTTCGGCGATCATGGTCCGGGTGACCACCCTCCCCTGGCACCGCAGGAGGTACTCCAACAGGGCGAACTCTTTGTTGGACAGGTCAATGGGACGGCCGGCCCTCTCGACCTTCCGGGTGAGCAGATCCAGGGTCAGATCGCCGCATTCCAGGCGGTTGGTCTGGGTCCCCTCCTTTTTCCTGAGGAGGGCCCGGATCCGGGCCAAGAACTCTTCGAAGGCGAAGGGCTTCGACAGGTAGTCGTCGGCCCCGGCGTCGAGACCGGCGATCTTGTCGGGGACGGATCCCAGGGCCGAGAGCATGAGGATGGGAACGGTGCGCTTGTGGACCCGGAGGGCCCGACAGACCTCGAGCCCACTCCGCCCCGGGAGGGCCACGTCGAGGACGATGGCGTCGACGTCGTCCCGGCGGCCAACCTCGAGGGCGTCGTCTCCGTTGGAAGCCACGACCACCTCGTACCCGGCCTCGATGAGTCCCTTCTTCAGGAACTGGGCGATCTTCTCCTCGTCCTCCACCACCAACAGCACTCTCTCCTCCTCCTGTGTCTTAGAATAGACAGCCTATCCCAGGGGACCAACAAAGTCTCGACCTTTCTTCCTGAATTGTTATTCAGGAACTTGACGATCGCTAGGATATTCCCTAACTTCTGAATCGAGGTTCAGTATGCCTAGGCGAATTCCCAATCTATCCGAAACCATCCTCGACGAAGGGGCTAAGCTCTTTGCCCAGTTTGGCTACCATGCCGTCGAAATGAAACAGGTGGCGGCCGAGGCGGGGNCCTCGGTGGGGAACCTCTACAACTACTTTGCTTCGAAGCCGGCCCTGTTCATTGCCATCGTGAAACGGTGGCGGAATGAGATTTTCGAGCGGACCCAAGCGGTCCTCCAGAGCGAACAGTTGGGCCGGCGGGAGAAGATCCTGGGCATCCTACGGTCGTTCTACGACAACTTTGCGTCCCGGGCGGGCCTGTGGAAGGAGTTCCTCGAAGGCCAAGAAGACAGGAGCCATTTCATCGAGGCGAAACTCAAAGATACCCATGGGGGACATCCCTGGGGCTTCGGCCCCGAGGAAATCCAATCGTTCAAGGACTTCGAGGTGCTGATCACCGGGGCGTCGCCCACGGAACAGTTCCGCTGGTCCTACATGCTCATCATGGCCACCATCCAGTTGGCCAGTCGTTACCCCGACAACCCCGACGAGAACTGGAAATTTCTGGAAACATTGGTGGACAAGATATGATGCAGGCTCCCCGTAATTCAGCCGTTGATCGTTCGTTGATCGAACACCGGTACGCTCGGGTCATGAACAAGATAGCAGGAACGTTCGTGATCGCCCTCGCCCTAGGGGCCTCCCCGGTGTCGGCGTTGACCGTCGACGACGCCGTGAAGCAGGCCCGGGAGAACAACCTCGGCCTCCAGGCCGCCGACCTGACCCTGGAACAGAAGGCCGACGAAAAGACCTACAGCTACAACAAGCTGTACCCCCCCCTGTCGGTGGGGACCACCCTGGCCCGGTTGAACAACCTCAACCTCGAGACCGACACGTTCTTGTGGGACGGGATCGAAAAGAGCTTGGCCGGGGCCAACAACCTCCACGCGGTCAGCGCCTCAAGCTTCACCTCGAACTTCACCTCGGACTACAACTGGCTGTGGTCCCTGAACCTCAAGGCCCAGTGGGTCCTGAGCCCGGCGGTGTTTCGGTCCATCACCCAAACCCTCCTGGACTACCAGGGGGCCAAGGTGACCCGGGATGCGGCGGCTTCGAAACTCGACCGCGACGTCCGCAAGGCCTTCTACCAGCTCATCGCCCTCCACGAGGCCACGGACGTGTTCCAGGCCCAACTCAAGGTGGCCGAAGACCGGTGGAAGCAGGCCAAGGCCAACTTCGACGCGGGGCTAGGGAGCGAGATCAACGCCCTCCAGGCCCAGGTGAGCTACGCGAACAAGAAGCCCGTCCTCGACGAGCAAAAGGTCAACGAAGACTCGGCCCGGGCCGGGTTCAAGATTCTGCTCAACCTGCCCGACGACGTCCCCCTGAACCTCGAAGGCACCCTCGACCTGCCCCCCGAAGTGCGCCAGGTGTTGGCCAACATCGACGTCGACGCCCTGGTGAAACGCTACCTCGACGGCCGGTGGGACGTGGAACAAACCATGGCGGCGGTGGACAGCCTGAAAAACGTGGCCAAGATCCAATCGGACAGCCTGTGGCCGGCCCTGATCTTCGGGTTCACCATGGACCCCTCGGTCCAGGCGCCCTTCTTGGCGTCGACCTGGACCCCCGGCTCCACCCTGTATCCGTACAACTTCTCCCAGACCAACGGCGCCTTCAGCATGACGCTGAACTGGCAGTTGGACAGCTTTTTCCCCGGGTCGACCACGGCCCTGGGGATCACCGGGGCCGACCGCCAGGCCCAGGCCGCCGAACTCAACGCCCAGCAGGCCCGGCGGGCCGGTGAAGAAGACATCCGCACCCTCGTCGGCCGCCTGAAGAAATCCGCCGTGGCCCTAGACAGCCTGGCGGTGTCCCTGGAACTGGCCCAGAAGAGCGCCAAGCTCACGGCCAACGGCTTCCAGGCCGGGACCCAGAGCTACACCGACGCCCAAGACGCCGACCTGCAGTTGCAGACGGCCCACCTGCAGTACTTGAACGAAGAGCTGGCGCTCCAATCGGCCCTGGCCGACCTGGACTACGCGCTGGCCGCGGACCGAAAGGAGTGGCTCCATGGGTGATGCTCTCGACGACGGAATCGACCACCGGCATTGGCTGTTGCCCTTGCTGGTGTGTATGATCGGGGTGTTCATGTCTATCCTCGATACGGCCATTGTGAACGTGGCCATCTCGACGATCATGAACGTCTTCAACACGGATACCGACACCGTGGAATGGGTGTCGACGGCGTACATGCTGGCCATGGGGGTTGTGACCCCCATGAGTGGCTGGCTGGGGGAAAAGCTGGGCCTGCGCCAGTTGTACCTGTGGAGCCTCGTCGGCTTCACGGTGGGCTCCATCCTCTGCGCCGCCGCCTGGAACATCGAAAGCCTCATCATCGCCCGGGTGCTCCAGGCGTTCGGCGGGGCCATGCTGATGCCGGTGGTGATGTCGATGATCTACAAACTGGTCCCCCGAAAGCAAATGGGCCAGGCCATGGGGATCTTCGGCATGGCCTTGTTGGTGGCCCCGGCGGTGGGCCCCACCCTGGGGGGCTGGCTGGTCGAGTACGTCGACTGGCGGTGGATCTTCACGATCAACGTCCCCGTCGGGGTCATCGGTGTGGTCCTGGGGTGGTTCTTCATCCCGGCGTTCAAACACGATGGCCACGTGGGCAAGTTTGACTTCCCGGGGGCCATCACCGCGGCCGTTGGGTTCGCCGGCCTGCTGTACGTGCTGTCCAAGGGGAACGATTGGGGCTGGACGTCCGAGGCCACGGTCCTCACCCTGGTGGCCAGCCTGGGGGTTCTGCTGGTCTTTGTGATCATCGAATTGCAGTCCCCCTCGCCGCTCCTGGACCTCGGTGTGTTCAAGTTCAAGAGCTTCACCTTCGCGGTGTTGGCCCTGATCATCACCATCATCGGGATGTTCGCCGGGTTGTTCTACATCCCGTTCTTCCTCCAATCGATCCGGGGCCTCGGGGCCATGGAGACAGGGCTGCTCATGTTACCCGGGGCCCTGGCCTCGGCGGTGTTGATGCCGATCTCGGGGCGGCTCTACGACCGGTTCGGGCCCAAGGTGGTGATGATTGTCGGGCTGCTCTTGATGGCCTACATGACCTGGCAGTTTGGCACCATTAGCCTCGAGACGAGCTTCGCCACCATCGTGATCTGGAACATCTTCCGGGGCATCGCCATGGGTCTGGCCATGATGCCGGCCCAGACGGCGGCCCTGGCCGACGTTCCCCCCCACCTGATTGGCCGGGCCAGTTCGATGATCAGCATCATCCGAAACCTGGCCAGCTCGTTCGGGATCGCCATGATGACGGTCATGATCACCACCCGGAGCACCTTCCACCACGCCCGGATGACCGACTCGCTGGGCCCGGACAACCTGGCGTACACCACCTTCCTCCACAACAATCCAGGGACGGGGTCCACCATCTTCGGGTCCTACCTGGCCAAACAGTCCTTCGTCGACGCCATCCAAGACGTGTTTCTGCTCACCGCGATCTTCACCGTCCTGGCGGTCCTTCCCACGGCCTTCTTGAAGAAGGCCAAGAAAACAACAAATCAACCGGCGGCCGCCCATGCCGCCGCCATGGAGTAACAGATGAATAAGAAAACCGTCCTCACCCTCGTCATCGGGGGGATTGCCGTGGTCCTCGTGGCCATTGTCGGCTGGTACTGGTTCGTGGGCGAATACTTCGTCGACACCGAAGACGCCCGGGTGGCCGCCGACCTGGTGGTCATTAGCCCTGAGATCAGCGGCAAGATCGTCGAATGGAATGTGAAGGAAGGCGACTTGGTCCGGGCCGGGGATGTGTTGGGCCGCCAGGACCTGGGCACCGTGTTGAGCACCGGCGTGATCAACGCCTCGGCCCTGGGGACCGTGGGGAGCATCGCGGCCGAGAAGGCGTCGATCAAGTCGCCCATCGCCGGCCAGGTGATCCGGTCCAGTGCCGTGTTGGGGGAAATGGCCGTCCCTGGGAACAACCTGGCGGTGGTCGCCGATACCGCCCAGCTCTACATCCAGGCCAACATCGAAGAAGACCGGATCGGCCGGGTCCGGGNGGGCCAGGCCGTCGAGATGAGCATCGACGCCTTCCCTGGGATGACCTTCCACGGCCGGGTCGAGACCATCGGCCGGGCGACCACGTCGACGTTCTCCCTCATCCCTACCCAAAACAACGGTGGTAACTACACCAAGGTTACCCAGATCGTTCCGATCAAAATCCACCTCCTCGATACCCAGGGGAAAACCCTCCTGGTGGGGATGAACACCAGCATCCGCATCCTGTTGGATTCGGTAAAGGAAGCCCATTGATGAAAGCCTTCGCCCTGGCGGCCGTCGCCGCCCTCGTCCTCCTCGCCTCGTGCGGAGGTGGTGCCAACGAAGCCCTCGAGCTCAAAGCCGCCGCCCCCNCCCTGCAAACCCTCAAGCGCACCGTGGAACTGTCCGGGGTTCTCTCCCCGGAACAGACGGCCATGGTCTACGCCAAGCTCTCGGGTCAGTCGTCCCGGATCGCCGTCGACGTGGGCGACCACGTCCGGGCCGGGGACGTCCTGCTGGAGATCGACGCCCACGAACTGGCCGCCCAGCTCTCCCTGGCCCAGGCCTCGATTGCGACCGTGAAGCAACAGGCCGCCCAGGCCCTGGTGTCCATCGACACCGCCAAGACCAACTACGACCAGGCCAAGCGGTACCTGGACCGGCTCAACAGCCTCGAAGACCGGTCGGCGCTGTCGAAGACCCAGTTGGACGACGCCCAGTCGAAGGTCGACGTGACCCAAAAGGCCTGGGACGCCGCCAAGTTGCAGTACAAGACCCTGAACGAATCGGGTCTGGGCCAGGCCCAAGCCCAGGCCGACGTGGTGAAATCCCAAATCGAGAACAGCATCATCCGCAGCCCCATCAATGGGGTGATCACCAACCGGAACATCAACCCCGGGGAATTGACCAGCACCCAGACTCCCCTCTTTGGGATCGCCGCCATCGACAAGCTGAAGCTCCAGGGCACGGTGAGCCAAGACGTGGTGAGCCTGCTCGAGAACGGCCTCAAGGTGTCGGTGAACGTCGACGGCCTCCCGGGGGCACCCCTGGAAGGCAAGATCACCCAGATCGGCCCGGTGGCGGCCACCAGCGGCCAGTACTTCCCCGTGGTGGTGAGCATCGATAAGCCTGGGAAGGCCCTGGCCGGGATGACCGCCCGGGTGGCCATCCAGGTGACGGCCCCCGAGGCCCTGGTGTTGCCCCAGTCGGCCGTGAAGGTCGAGGGNGGTCAGGCTTGGGTGTACTTGATCGAAGACGGAAAGGCCCGGAAGACCCAGGTGGTCACAGGCCTGTCCGACGGCCTGTCGGTGCAGATCGTCCACGGACTGAAAGCCGACCAAGTGGTCGCCACCTCGAATGTGTCCCTCCTGACCGATGGGAACGCCGTCCGGGTGACCCCCTGAAGCGAGGAGCCCCGGGGGCGGGGCCCTACGGCCCTCACCCGGGGCTTCCAGGCTGGAATGTTTCAGCCAAAACGATTAGACTGAACTTTCGTGTCATGAAGTGAGGTCCTGTGAGAGTTAATTATTCTGGGGATAAGCGTCGCCGCGAGTTAGCGGCCAAGCAGAAGAAAGAAGAGAAAGCCCGCAAGATGGCGGAGCGCAAGGCTCTCAAGGCCCAATACCCCGACGGCATCCCCCCGGAGCTGCTCGGCGAGGACCCGGAAGACGAAGAGGGCGAGACCCCGGCCACCTAAGCCGGGGTGAAGGCGGCCGCCAGGTCACCAAACCGTTTCCACACCAGGGAATCCAGGGGTGTCGGCTGATCGTTCACCAGGACGATTCGGCCCCCGGACGCCACGCAGAGTTCTGGTAAGCTGGCCGCCGGCTGAACGGTCAGGCTCGTGCCCAGCACCAAGAGCACATCGGCTTTTCTAACCAAGGCTTCGGCTTCGGCCCAGGCGGCCTGGGGCAACCCTTCCCCGAAGAAGGTGATGTCGGGTTTGAACNCCCCGCCACAGGGGCACCGGGGCACGGCTTCGGGAGGCCGGCCACCGACCCCGGCCAACCGGTCCCGGATGGCCTCGAACGAGGCCTCGGCCCCACAACTCAGGCAGTGGTGGTGGGCCGGTGAACCGTGGACCTCGACCACCCGACGACTCCCGGCCCGCTGGTGCAAGTAGTCGACATTTTGGGTGATCACGGCCTGGAGCCAGCCCTGGGCCTCCCAGTCGGCCAGGACCCGGTGGACCAGCCCCGGGGCCCGGTCGCCCAACCCGTAGATCATGTCCCGGGTGTGTCGGTAGTAAAACTCCGGGTCGACCCGGAACACGTCGAGATCGAAGATCTTCTGGGCGTCGAAGTCCCGGTACAGCCCGTTCTTNCCCCGGAAGTCCCTCAGACCCGCCAGGGTCGAGACCCCGGCCCCGGTGAACGCCACCCCAAACTTCGCCCCGCGGATCAACGCCTCGAGTTCCGTGGCCATGGCACCCTCCCGACCGGGTCTCATCGACCCCGTTCCTCCAAGAGCGACAGCTTACAGCTGGAACCGGAAGCCCAGGGTACCGCCGTAGGCCCCGTCCAACAGGCTGTACATGCCCTGCAGGTCGATCCGGAACAAGACGATGTTGATGGAGGTACCGCCGAAGACCTTGAGGCCGAAGCCCGTCTGGGTGTTGCTGAGGCCAAAACCCGTCCCCGAAATCCCCGAGACATACTGGCTCCAGTCAGAGACATTCCCGGTGGAGCTGGTGATGTTCGAGGTCACCGTGGCCTTGGCCGTGGACGACCCCACCAGGGCCGACAGCCCCAGGTACGGGGTCAGGATGAGGAACGACTTGCTCACCTGCACCTTCCCTTCGAAGGTCACCGACGACAGGTCGAGGACCGCTTTAGGGGCCCCGACGTAGAGGGTATTCGAACCATTCGTATAGGTCAGACTGGACCCATAGGTGGTCGAAATCTGGGACGCAAAATAGTCGACGCCCCCGCCCACGCTGACGTTCGGCAACAGGGGCTCCCCTTGGAACACCGCATAGCGAACGTCGAACCCGTAGTTCTGGTAGGTCACGTTGTAGTTGTTGATCGTCACTCCCCCGGGGACGGTGCCGACCTTCAGGCCAATGTCGAAGGGCAACAGGAAGCCGCCGATCCGGCCGTTCAAGGCCACCAAGGGAACCGGGACGTCGGTCATCCCCAGGGAGCCCCCGAGGGCGTTGACCAGGGGGCTGATGTTCTTTCCGGGCAAGGTAGTAGCCCCGGTGACCAGGCCAATGCCGAAGTGGGGGGGCACCCCGACGATGCTACCGATGTAGGCGTCGGACCAATCCAGCCCCGCGGAGGCGGCGAACGGCAACGAGGCCGTGGCATTGTTAACGAAGGTGGTCAGGCCATTCTGCAGGGCAGAAACATTGTCCGCGTAGGCCATGGGCCCGAGGGCCAGGGTAACGAGGCCGCAACAAAGGGCAAGGGTTCTTCTCATTGTGTCTCCTCTCAAAAGATCCTAGGACGCAGTATACCTCAACGCAGGGCTTCCGGCACGGCTACCACACGACGCCGACCAGGAAGCCGGCGGCAAAGGCCTTGGTGGTGGGGTAAAAACTCACCGGCACATCGATCTTGAAGATGGATAGGTCGAGGCCTAGGGACCCGGCCAGCCGGGGGACCACTAGGTCGCCGGTCCCGGCCGAGTTCGTGGCGGTCAGGTTCGCCGACCCCGGGGTCAGGGTGGCCCCGGTGAGGCCGTTGACCACCAGGTTGCTGCTGCCCCCCACCTTGAGGGTGGCCGAACTGAAGGCCAGGTCGGCCCCGACCCCCAGGCCCACGTTCACCAACCAGAGCACCTGGATCGACGTCATGAGGTCGACGGGAATCACCACCGCCGTGTCGTTGACCGACAGGGTGGCCAGGGTGTTCGACGACGACGCGCTCAGGGTGACGGGGGTCCCATTGGCTGTGGCTGTGAACGAGGACGAGGTTTGGTCGGCCACGGCCACCTGGACGTTGGTCGAGCTGGTGGTGTACGTCAGCCCGGTGCCGGCGGACAGCCCCCGCCACTTGAACAGGCCCCCGACGTAGTCAACGGGGGTCAGGACGGTGTAGTTGACCCCAAAGCCCAGCATAAGCTGCTGAAAATTGATGCCGTTGACGTTCACCGAGGGAAAGCCCCCGGCCTTGACGCTGGCGTAGAGCCGGGGGACCCACTGCGACAGGTTGAGGCCGAACTGGCCCACGAATCCCCCGGTGGAGGCCCCGGTGTAGGTGTCGCCGGTGGTGGCGACGCTGTTCAGGGCCGACGACAGGGCCGACGGATTGTACGTCGGCACGGCCACCGCCAGGTTGGTCCCCACCGACAGGGCGAACAGATCGTAGTTCTGGTACCCCAGGAGGGAGGCATTGTCGAAGCTGGCCATGGAAGCGTTGGCAAAGGCGTCGGTCAACTGGGTTAAGTCATGGAGCTTCGAGAACGTACTGCTGTTCAGTTCGTTCTGGACGGCGGCAAACGCCGACTGCAGGGAAGCATTGAGCGAGTTGAGCTCTGACGCAGACGCGGGGGAGCCATTGTACGTCCAAGAGGTCACCGTGGGGGCGGTGAGGACAATTTGCGCCGAACCGGCGAAGGTCAGGCCCCCGAACAAGGCCCCGAAACCCAGGGCAAGAAGCGATCGCTTCATCGATGGTCTCCTCGGTGGATGGTCTTTCCGTCGGCCAGTTTAGTCCATGGCCAACGAAAAACAAGGAGGGATTAGAAAATGTTGTCCACCGGGGTCTTGATGCCGTTCTCGATGACGTAGCACTGCAGGCGGTCCTTGAGGACCTCGGGTTTGTAAATCGAGGTCCCCAACAGCATCCGAAGGGCCTCTTGGATCCCTTCGATGATGGACGGATGGGGATGGATCATGTTGGCCAAGTCCCGGATCCCCTGCTGGGTGTGGATGAGGTAGGCCNCCCCTTCGATGGCGCTCGAGGCGTGGGCCCCCACGGCCCGCATCCCCACGATCCGCATGGCGTGGTCGTTGGTCACCAGGATCTTGAAGAATCCCTTGGTCTTGTGCATGGCAATGGCCCGGGACAGGAGGGAGTAATCGAGCTTCACCACCTTGACGGGGATGCCCTTCTTGATTGCTTCCTGTTCGTTCATCCCCACGGCGGCCACTTCGGGGTCGAGGAACATGATGGTACTGATGTTTTCGTAGCTCAGCCGGCGGCCGGGCTCCCCGAACATCCGTTCGACGGCGTGGCGGGCTTCGCTTTCCCCGACGTTCACCAACGAGATCGACGAGGCCACATCCCCGGCCGCGTAGATGTTCGGGATGTTGGTCTGGGTGTCGTCGCGCCAAATGCCGCCCCGGTCGGTGAGCCTCACCCCCACGGCTTCGAGGCCCAGCTTCTCGACGTTGGGCTGGCGGCCGACCGAGACCAAGGCTTGGTCGACGACGTTCACTTCGTGGCGGCCGTCCTTGTACTCGAGTTCGTACTCGACCCGGCCGTCGACGATCTCCATCCTAACCAGGCTCGATCCCCGGTGGACCACGGCGCCGTTCTGTTCCAGGCTGTCGCTGACGATGCCCGCCACATCCTCGTCCTCGAAGGGCAAGATGCGGTCGGCCTTATCGATCAAGAAGACCTTGGAGTTCCCGAAGTTGCTGAAGATGGTGGCGAACTCGCAACCGATGACCCCGGCCCCGAGGATGACCAGGCTCTTCTGAAAGTCCCGCATGTACCGGATCCCATCGCTGGTCAGCACGATCTTTTCGTCAATGGGAATGTCCGGCAGGTACCGGGGGCGGCTACCGGTACAGATGAGGATAAAGTCGGCCGTGTAGTCGGAGATCTCCCCGTGGTCCCCTTGGACCCGGACGCTGTTCCGGCTGGTCAACTCGGCCCGGCCCTTTTCCACGTGGAACAGGTGCTGGGTCGATTCTTCCAGCAAAATCCTCAAGTGACTATTGATGATGTTTCGTCGGGCCCGGACGGCCTCCCGAACTTCCTTGTCCGAGTCTTCGAACTTGACTTGGTAGCCGGGCATGAAGGCCCGAACTTGCTTGACCTTCTTGGAGTACTCCCACAGGGTCTTGGAGGTCATGACTCCGTTGAAGACTTCGGTGCCTCCGAGGCCGGTTTTTTCGACGAGGAGGACGCTTTTATTAAAATCCAGGGCTCGCATGGCGGCGGCGAACCCGCTGGGTCCACCCCCGATGACGATCAGGTTGAAATGGGCGCTGGGCATAGTCTCATGGTAAGGCATCCCCGGGGAAAACACAATGTTCCTGAGCGCTCTTCTCAGATTGCTAAGAATCCCGGGCCCCGGGCGGGGTCAGAACGGCAGGAGTTCCTGACCGTCCCACCGTTGGGGCACGGGCAAGCCGGCAGCGTCGACCAGGGTTTCCCAAAACGGTCTCACCTGATGCTGCAGGTAGTGCTCGGCGTCCGGGGGCAACCCAGGGAGGTCCACCGGCCGGGGACCGTTTCGGGTCATGATGTATTCGATCCGGCCCCGTTGGTCGGTCCAGCCCAGCAGCCGGGCGGCCTTCACCTGGGGGGGCTGGTTCGCCGTGTACTCGTCGGCGGGACGGCGGAGCACCTTGCGGTACACCAATTCGTCGTTGAGGTCACCCCGTCGGAGGGCCGCCGACAGCTCGGCCCGCCAGGCTTCGAGTTGGTCCGAGGTCTCCCCCCGGAACAGACGCTCCAGGAGTTCCACCTGCACCCGGCGGGCCAGGGGCGTCCAGTCGCTCCGGACCGCCTCCATCCCCTTGATGTCGACCTCGTAGGTCCCGTCGGCCCGGGCCACCCACCCGGCGTACCCCTTGGCCCGGCCCCGGCCCTCGTCGCTCCCCCGCATCCGGGGAATGAGGAACCTTCGGTACCGTTTGTCGGCCCTCAGCTCCACGAACGACTCGACCCCGTAGTCCCGGCCGATGGCCTGGGTCAAATCGGCGTTGAACGCCTGGGCCAGGGAGGCTCCGTCGGCCGACGTCTGGACGAACACCGAGTCGGTGTCGCCGTACAGCACCGGCATCCCCCGGGCCGTGAACCAATCCCGGGCCCACTCGAGGTACTTGCGCCCAAAGGTGGTGATGGCCCCGGCCAGGTCGCTGCGGCCGTACCGGCAGTCCCCGGACCCCAACACCCCGTAGAACGAGTTCATGAGGATTTTGTACACGTAGCTGGCGGTGTCGTCCCCCTGCTTCTGGGCCTCCATCCGGGCAGCAAAGTACGAGTCGATCAACCCGGGTAGGATGCCCCGGTTCCGGTCCCGGAGGAAGGTGGCCCCGTTGGGGGCCCGGATCACGTCGGCCTCGGGGTGCCCCGGGGCCCGGGCCTGGGCCAAGGGGTCGATCCCGAAGGTCCGCATCAGCGACGGGTACAGACTGCGAAAGTCGAACACTTGGACGTCGTCGTGGAGCCCGGCCCGGGGTTCCAGGACCATGCCTCCGGCGGCCCCGGACACGGGGGCGTGGCCCTTGGGAGGGGGAAGGATGCCCCGGGCGGCCAGGCCCAGGTGGTAGATCCTTTCGAAGGGGGGGATGCTGGTCCAGGCCAGGTCGAGGCCCACCCCCGTGAGGGCCGCCCGGCGGTGGGTGAGCTCCCCCAACCCCGTCTTTTGAAGGATGGCCAACACCAGGTCGGCGTCGTGCCGGCAGTAGTCCTGGAAGGCCTGGGGGTCCTGGGTGTAGAGCCTGTCCAGTTCCACCAGCTTGTCCTCGCCGACGAGGCTTACGGTCTTCCCCGTCCCCAGGACGGCGGCGGCCACGGTGTCGAGGCGCTGGTCCTCGAACCGGGTCCCGGACATCCGGGCCACCCTCAGGGCGTCCACGGCTTGGCGCCCGGGGACGAAGGCCGACGTCCGGCCCCCGGCCTTGGCCCGGACCTGGACGGGTTCGTCGGTGCGACCCCAGGCAAAGGGCAGCCCGGCCCGTTGGTACCGGCCGGCCAAGTGCCACAGGTCAAAGTCCAGGACGTTCCACCCCGTGATCACGTCGGGGTCCAGGGCCCTGAGCCGGGTCGAGGCGGCCTCGAGCAACCCCGCTTCGTCGGCAAAGTGGGGACGAAAGAGCACCTCGCCGTGGTCGGCGGTCACCAAGGCGATGGCCCTCACCTCACCGTCCCGGGCCGTCTCGATGTCCACCGACAACCACCTCAGGGCCACCGAGGCCCCGGAGGGCGCCATCTGGGGCTCGGCAAACACAACTCCCACCCGGGTTCCGGGGACCCCAGCCCCGGTGAGCCGAACGGCCCCCCGGATCCCCCGGGCGGTCAGGTAGTCCTCGGCGGGCCGGGGGAGTTCCTGGCTGGGCTTGAGCCCAGCGGTCTGGAGGGCCCTCAGGCCCCGGTCCCAGGCGTCGGCCGCCACGTCGAAGGCGGTCCGAGGCGACCCATCGAAGGCTTCCACCTCCCGGCGCCGGGGGGCCAAGCCCTCGTGGACCAACACCGTGTGGGCCGCTTCGGCGTCCCCGGCCCCCACGATGAGGGCCGACGTGAGCCGCCGGTCCACCACGGCAAAACTACGACCGTCGGTCAGGCGACCGGCGGCCCGGAACTGGCCCTGGTGAACCCAGGCGTGGACGAGGAACCCTTCGACGACATTTTCCATGGGCCAATTCTAGCAGAACACCCCGGCAGGGTCCTAGGGATGGGGGACCCAGACGCGGACCAGGGTGCCCCGGCCCAGGGTGCTTTCGTACCTCAGGCCCGAGGCTTCCCCGTACCGCAACCGAAGCCGGCGGTCGATGTTGAACACCCCGTAGCCGTGGTCTTCGGGGCCCTTGTTCCGGCGCTCGACCTCCAGAAGGCGGGCCACGACGTCCGGGGCCATCCCGACCCCGTCGTCCTCGACTTCCAGACCCAGCCCTTCGACCCCCAGGTAGGTTTCGGTGAACGCCCGGAGGGCGATGGTCCCCCTCTCCTCGGGCTTCTCCAAAATGCCGTGGAGGATGGCGTTCTCGACCAAGGGCTGCAGGATCATCTTGAGGACGGGGACGTCGGTCCACCGGGGTTCCAAGGAAACCTTCAGGGCCACGGCCTCGCTGAACCGAAGGTTCTGGATCCGAACGTAGGTGACGGCGTGGTCGAACTCTTTGACCAGGGGGATGGTCTCGGCCCCCGCCGAGAGGGTCAGGCGATAAAACTTCGAAAGGGCCACCGTGGTTTCGGCGATCCGCCCCTGGCCGGCCCCCAGGGCCAGCCCGTTGATCAGGTCGAGNNGTACAAGAAGTGCGGATTGATCTGGGCCTGGAGGGCCCGGAGTTCCAGGGTCTTGACCTCGGCGCCCAGCCGGTAGTGGTCTTCGACCAGGCCCCGGATCCTGACCACCATGAGGTTGAAGTTCCGGGTCAGCTCACCGATCTCGTCGGTGCCGTTCTCGGGGAGCTCAAAGTCGACCCCCCCTTCCCCCCCCCGCCTCACCCCGGCCAACAGATGTTCCAACCGCCGGGTGCTGCTCGACGCCGCCCCCAGGGACAGGGGCACCATGAGGATCACCATCACGATGAGGACCCCCACCAGGAGGGTTCGGGTCTGGTCCCCGAAGGCCCCGATGTCGGGGTTGGGGATGGCCGTCACCAGGGTCCACCCCGTCCCATCGATGGGGGCCCGTCCGATCCGGTAGTCGATGGGCCCCACGGCCACCGTCGGCCAGGGTCCCGGCCGGGGCCCGGCCAACCGAAGCAAGGTGGCATCGCCCAACCGCTCGGCCTGCCGGGACCGGGCCACCAAGGCGTTGTGGCGGTCCACGAGGAAGGCCGCCGTGGCCGGGGAAAATTCCGCCTTGTCGAGGATGTCCTCGAATCCCCGGGGATTCACATCGGCCCGGACGTAGCCCACCGTGACCCTCAGGTCTTGATCGTCGGCAATCCTCCGGACCACGTGGAGGTCATGGTCCACGGCGTGGTCGAAGGCCTGGGAGGGCGAAAACCATTGGGGCTGGTTCTCGGTGGGGTCCAAGGCCAGGTACCACCGGGACCCGGCCTCGGCGGCCAGGGCCACAAATTGGGGGCTTTCTTCCTGGGCCAGGGCGGCCCCCAAGCCCCCGGTCATGTAGAGCACAAACCCCCGGAGGTCGGGGTTGTTCTGGCCGGCGTTGTCTTCGATGGCGTGGAGGGTCGACGCATCCCGGATCCACAGCCCGGGATCGGCGATGTAGGGCCCGGGGTCGGTGGACGACAGGTCCCGGACGGTCGGATTCAACGAAATCAGGTCGAGGGCGCGCTTGATCAAGTCGACCCGGCTTTCCAGGTAGCTGGCGGTCTGTCCCAGGACCAGGTCGGCGGTGTGGAACCCCACGGTCTCCATCTGGCTGGACACCTGCTGGACGATGATGGCCGTGTAGATCACGAAGGGAACCACCACCATGGCCAGCAACAGCAAAAACAGTTTCCGCCGGATCCCCACCACGGGCAACCCAGACCACATCATCCCAGGGCCTTCTTTCGGTAGGCCCCGGGACTAGTCCCCGTGAGGCGCTTGAAAACGGTGCTGAAGTAGTTGGGGTCCCGGAACCCCACCTTCAGGGCCAAGTCGGCCAAGGTGGGGGGGTCCTTTTCCCAGAGGTAGGCCTTGGCCCGGTCGATCCGGCACCGGGTCACGAAGTCCTTCACCGTGATCTTTTCGGCCTGTTTGAACACGGTGCAGAAGTAGGATTCGGAGTAGCCCACGTGCCCGGCCACGGCGTCGACGGTGAGGTCGGGGTCGGCGAACCGACTCTCGATGTAGGTCTTCGCCCGGCTGACCTTGTCTTCGATCTGCAGGTCCGCGGGGGCCAAGACAAACAAGCGTTCAAAGCAGTCCCGGGCCGCCCTGGCCAAGGTCGCCAGGTCCGGGGCTTGGGCAAACTCGGAGGCCAGCTTGTCGAGCCGGGCCCGTTGTTCGGCGGCACCCCAGGCGGGGACAAACCCGAGGAGGAACTTCATGACCCCGAGCCACACCCCCCGAACCCGGTCGAGGTCGGGGTCCCGGGCGGTGAGGGTCTTCTGCTCGAGTCCCACCAGTTGTCGGATGATCGCCTGGTGGTCCCCGGCTTCCAACGACCGGCGCCAGGATTCGAAGGCCGAGGGCTCGACGGCGAGGGTTCGCCCCGAGGCGGGGCGGACCGAATAGATCCGCAACTGGGGCCGGTAGAAGGCCTCCCCCAGGGCCTGGAGGGCCTCGGACCACCCGGAGGCCAGGCCTCCGGGGCCGGGGACGGACGGCGAGACCCCCAGGCGCACCGGGGGCACCCCCGGGAGCCCCTCGATCAGGCCGAGGAAGCCCTCGACCGCCGCATCGAAGGCCCCGGGGTCGGCCCCCAGGGTCCGGTCGCAGGCGATCACCAGGGTGCCCCCGGGGCCGGGGGCGGCCACCAACGCCGGGTACGGAAACCCGTCGCCGTTTACCAAGGCCAGGACCGCCGACTTCCACAACACCTCGGTCTTGGCAGGGTCGGGGATGGCCTGGACCACCAGGACCCGGAGGGGTCCCTGGGCAAACCGGTCTTCGATCCCCGTGGCTAACGCCGGGCCCAGGCCGAACAGGGCCAGGGCCAAGGCCTGGCGGCGCAGCGGGGAGAGGTCCTTCCAGGCGCGGTCGTGGTCCTCCGATAGTTCCTGGGATTGCCGATGCTGGGTGATGGTCCGGGCGGCCTCGGCCACCGCCGCCTCCACCNCCCCCAGATCGATGGGCTTTTCCAGATAGTCCAGGGCCTGGACCCGGATGGCCGTCTTCAGGTAGTCCTTGTCCGAATACCCCGACAGGAACAGCAACACCACGTGAGGCCACCGCCGCCTCACCTCCAGGGCCAACTCGACGCCATCCATCTTGGGCATCCGAACGTCGGTCAAGACCAAATCAACGGTGCCGGCTTCCAGGACCTCCAGGGCCTCGAGCCCGTTCCGGGCCGTGTCGACCCGGTCGAAACCGTGGCGCCCCCAGGGGACCAGGTCTCGAAGCAGTTCCCGGGGAGTTTTTTCATCTTCAACGACCAAGGCTCGCATTCCATGAGTATATCACCTAGAAGGCCACGGTGGAGATCACCGCTGCCGAGATGGTCGTTCCATCGGTGCCAGCGGCGGGGCCCCAACTGCTCAACCGCCAGGCATTGGTCCCCGACCCCACGTAGGTCGCGTCGGGGGTAATGGTTTCCACCGTCCCATCGGTATAGGTCAGAGCAATCGACTTGATGTACACGTGCCCCCCGGTGATGTTGGCCCAGTTCGTATACGAGGACCAGAGGCTGAGCTCCACATCGCCCCCGACCGAGGTCACCGTGGTCGAGGTCCCCGCCGAGTTATTGGCCGCGGTGGCGTAGGCCGTGGCGATGTCCGTCGAGGTCAGTTTGGCGTTCAACCAGGTGCCGGCGGTCACCGAATCGTCGGTACCGTTGGCCCAGGCCTTGGCCCAGGCGGCGGTGTTAAAGACCCAGCTCGAACCATCGAGCCCACCGCTGACCGCCGCCGCATTGATGGCGAACTTCACCACCGCCTGGGAAATCGCAGTGGTACCGGCCGGTTTGATCTGGATGGTCATTCCGGGATGTTTGGTGGCGGTATCGGCGGTCTTGGAGTACGTAAAAGGAAGGTCGTACGCCGAGGTGGAGGTCGTCGAACCCGTTCCCGCCGCCGCGCTGGAACCACCGCTGCTGGTGGGAGACGAACACCCTACGAGGGCCAGGGAGAGGACAAAGACTCCGAGATAGGGACGAAGATTCTTCACATTTTTCTCCTTTGAGGGGAACGATTTACCCCCTCCTTAGAACACCCCCACCCTAAGCCCAGTCCCCCAACCTGCAAACTCGAAAAAACCCCGAAAAGTCGTGATTTCTTTCGGTCCCCAGGGATAAAAAAACCGCCCCGGAGGCCCGGGGCGG
>JGI26470J50227_1000034_pt1 | contig 64955 bp, 66 predicted proteins | sample FreactTroBogLake_FD_50227 | JGI IMG/M metagenome (IMG submission 50227)
GCGGGACGCCTCATCGCCTGCTTACTTGGGATTGCTCCGGGTGGAGGTTACCGCGTTTCACCGTAACTAAATACGCTCGTCTCTGTGGCCCTATTCCTCACGTCGCCGTGGATGGCCGTTAGCCATCACCCTTCCCTATGGAGTCCGGACTTTCCTCCCCCTCTATAAAGAGGCGGCGATTGCCCAATTGACTCTGCGCCTGCAGTCTAACGCAGTCAGAGCAAATTGGCTTGTAAAAACAGTAGAGGTGAGATTAAACCAGCGACCAAGCGATGGTTTCGCCTGCGCGAAGCGGAACAATTGTGGCATCACCTAAAGGTAGCTCATTTGGAATACTTTGAGCCTGCTTGACTAAGGTAATTTTTTTGGTGTTGCGCGGCAATGCATAAAAATCAGGGCCAAAGAAACTCGCAAAGCCTTCTAACTTATCTAACTTGCCAACACTCTCAAATGCTTCAGCATACAAACCTAAGGCATTAAATGCACTGTAGCAACCAGCGCACCCACAGGCTGTTTCTTTAGCGCCTTTGGCATGAGGTGCGCTATCAGTACCCAAGAAAAAACGAGAGCTGCCACTAGTAGCAGCTTCTAGTAGTGCCATGCGATGCTCTTCACGTTTGAGAACTGGCAAGCAATAGTTGTGCGGACGAATGCCACCAGCAAAAATTGCATTGCGATTCATTAATAAGTGCTGGGGCGTAATAGTTGCGCCGATGGTGTTTTTTCCAGCAGTGGCGGCATCTCGCACATAGTGTGCAGCCTGTAAAGTAGTAATGTGCTCAAACACAATCTTGAGTTCAGGAAAGTTTTTACGCAAAGGTTCGAGAACCTGATCAATAAATACCGCCTCACGATCAAAGATATCGATTTCAGAACTGGTCACTTCGCCATGCACTAGCAGCGGTATACCCACAGCCTGCATTGCCTCTAGGGCAGCATGGCAATGTTTCAGATCACTCACGCCAGCATCGCTGTTGGTTGTAGCGCCTGCAGGATAGAGCTTGAATGCTGCGATCCCCTCGGCTTTAGCTTTACGCACTTCATCTGCAGACGTATTGTCGGTGAGATACAAAGTCATTAAAGGTGTGAAGCTATTCATCCCCAATACTTTCAATTGCCCCTCAATGCGAGCGCGATAAGCATTTGCTAAATCTACTGTTGTAACGGGTGGCTTCAAGTTCGGCATGATGATGGCCCGTGCAAACTGACGCGCCGTATCCGCCAACACATCTTTCATGACTTCGCCATCACGAATATGCAAATGCCAGTCATCTGGCTGAATCAGTTCAATTTGAGTTGGGTTCGTTGCCATAGTTATTCAGTATCAATCAGGATGATGCGGAAATCATTCACATTAGTCAGTGTAGGGCCAGTTTCCACTAAAGCATCCAATTGCGCAAAGAATCCATAACAATCATGTGCTGCCAAGTATGACGCCGGCAATAAGCCTTGGTCTTTGCTTGCCTGTCGAAGTTCAGAGGTAAACCAAGCACCTGCATTCCTCTCGCTACCATCAATACCATCAGTATCTGCGGCCAAAGCAGAGATATTTGATAGGCCATCGGTCACAGAAAATAGCGAAAGTAAAAATTCACTGCAGCGTCCACCGCGCCCTTTAATGCCAACAGGCAAGGTAACAGTGCACTCCCCGCCAGAAATCAATGCTACTGACTTGCCTAGATGCTGTCGTGCAATGACAGCTTGCTCAATGGCAACCTCTTGAGCCTCGCCAGTAATCGTGTCGCCTAAGACGATTGGCTCGTAGCCTTGCGTGCGAACATAATCAGCCGCAGCTTCCAAACTTTTATAAGCAGTGGCAATCACATGGTTCTTGACTTGGGCATCTTGTAAATCAACTTCCTTCAAGGTCTCAGGAATTTCGCCAGAATGCCCTTTGTTCAAGTGATTCAAAACCGATGCTGGAATCGTTTCTTCATTCAAATGATGTTTAGCCAAAATATTAAGTGCATCTTGATAAGTTGAATAGTCTGGCGCACATGGGCCACTAGCAATATCTGCCGGCAAGTCACCTGTGACATCAGAGATTAACAAGGCCTCTACCCGAGCACCTCTGGCAATAGCAAATCTAGCCAAATTTCCACCAAGAATGGCAGATAAGTGTTTGCGAACAACATTCATCTCTTCAATAGGAGCACCACTACGCAATAAAGCCTCCGTCGTTTTACGCATGTCCTCTATGCTGATGCCATTCTGGGGTAAGGTCAAAAGACTAGATCCTCCACCAGAGACTAAAACGATTAAAACGTCGCCCATACCCAAGCGATTGACCGAATCAAAGATTGCTTTTGCACCATCCATGCCCGCCTGGTCTGGCACAGGGTGGCCAGCTTCAATGATCTGAAGATGTTTTGTTGGCGAGCTATGCCCATAGCGAGTGAGAACCGTGCCTTCAAGTTTTGCATCTGGCCAGTTGAGCAGGGCATAGCGTTCTAAAGCACTAGCCATAGAGGCACTTGCCTTACCAGCCCCCACTACCAAACACATGCCCTTGGGCTCTTGTCCTTTAGGAAAAATCCGAGCTAAATATTCTGGGACGATGATTTGAGGATCGGCTACCGCTACTGCTATAGCAAAGGCTTTTTTCAAAATCATCTCTTGCTTATTCATATTGCTATTCTAATCAAGCGCTGCGCGCTCTTGCATATGCCACATTTCAGCATAGCGGCCATTTGCAGCAAGTAGCTCATGATGAGTGCCACGCTCCACTATTTGCCCATGCTCCATGACTAAAATTTGGTCTGCATGGATGATGGTGGAGAGTCGATGGGCAATAATGAGAGTGGTTCGATTCTTAGCCAAGCTGAGCAGCTCTTCTTGGAATGCGCGTTCCGTCTTGGAATCCAAAGCAGAGGTGGCCTCATCAAAAATCAACATCGCTGGTTTTTTTAGCAAAGTACGGGAAATTGCAACGCGCTGCTTTTCACCACCCGATAATTTAAGGCCGCGCTCACCAACCTGAGTTTCATAGCCATCAGGCAAATGTTTAATAAAGCTATCAATTTGAGCCGCCCTCGCAGCCTCGTGCACTTCCTCAATCGAAGCCTTTGGATTGCCATAAGCAATGTTGTAACCAATGGTGTCGTTAAAGAGCACAGTATCCTGGGGAACAATGCCAATCGCCTTTCTGAGGCTGGCTTGCTGCACATCCAAGATATTCTGACCGTCAATCAAGATCTTTCCAGACTGAATATCGTAGAAGCGAAATAACAATCTTGCCAAAGTGCTTTTGCCAGCACCGCTTTGTCCAACAACAGCAGTGATGGTGCCAGCTGGAATGTTAAAACTCACATCGTGCAAGATCTCACGCTTTGCCTCGTAATGAAAAGAAACATTCTCAAAGCGAACATCTGGGCCATGTGAATAGTTATGAATATGCAAAGGCTTTGCATGGGGTGTATCGGCAATCTCTTTTTCGGTATTAAGTAAAGCGAACATCCTGTCCATATCAGTTAAGGACTGTTTAATCTCCCGATACATCACCCCCAAAAAGTTCAGAGGGATATAGAGTTGAATCATCAAGGTGTTGACCAGAACAAAGTCGCCTAAAGTCATACTGCCATCGATAACACCAAGAGTGGCCAGCCATAAGATCAGCACTAGGCCAATCGCAATAATGGTCTGCTGCCCCAGATTTAAAACTGCTAAAGACTTTTGCGACTTCACGGCGGCTACTTGATAGCGCGCCAAATTTTCATCGTAGCGGCCAGCTTCGAAAGATTCATTACCAAAATACTTGACTGTTTCAAAGTTGAGCAAGGAATCAATGGCTTTTTGATTCGCCTTGGAATCCATATCATTCATGGTGCGGCGGAAGTGGGTGCGCCACTCGGTTACGATGACAGTAAAGGCAATATATAAAACCAAGGCCACTAAGGTAATCGCAGCAAACCAAATATCGTATGAATAAGCAAAGTAACCCAGTACCAAGCAGAACTCAATCAGGGTCGGCAAAATGCTATAGAGCGAATAGGCAATCAGTGACTGAATACCGCGTGTGCCTCGCTCAATATCCCGACTCACTCCCCCTGTCTGACGGGCCAAATGAAAACTCAAAGCCAATGAGTGCAAATGCTGAAAAACTTGTAGTGCCACTTTACGCACAGCATTTTGGGTCACGCGGGCAAACAGTGATTCACGTAACTCAGTAAAAAGTGAGGCAGAGATGCGCAGTGCTCCATAGGCGAGCAACAAACCCACCGGTACCACTAATAATATTTCTGGGGAATTTGTTTTGATATTGAGCGCATCAATCAAGCGCTTCATCAAAATCGGGATACCAAGATTGGTCACCTTAGCAAGTACCAGGCAGCTAAGAGCGATGGCTACTCTAAATTTATATTCCCACAAGTAAGGCAATAAGTCACGAATGACCCGCCAATCGCCACGTTGAAATGCTTTTACTTCAGCGCCAGTATGATGGCGCCCAGATGAATGTCTCATACTGCTATCTTAGTGACTTCTTCACTAACGCGCTGAAAACAATTGAAGTATTGCCTCACCATTACTGGGCGAGAAACACTTTTCGATAGCCTCGCAATAAGGTAGCCACTGATAGGCAACATGCTCTCTCGGGGCAAGAACAACTTCAATGTTCTCCGGCACTTCCAAGGAGAACCAATGCTCAGTATTTCTGACGACTCCTGGCGGGTAGCGATGTTGCCAGGCAGGATAGATTTCGTATTCGATCTGGTAATGCATGTCTTGCAATGCATCTGGGGGCAAGAGGTAGACATCAATACCGGTCTCTTCCAATACCTCTCGAGCCGCAGCTAAAGGCAAATCTTCATCAGGGAAATCTAGGCTACCCGTAACGGACTGCCAGAAATGAGCGCGATCCGCACGCTCAATCAATAAAACATCCCCATTCGATTTGTAGATGACTACTAAAACAGAAATGGGGATTTTCAAGATACTGGTGTTACTGACCTAAGTGAATTAAACGGCAGGAGCTGCTTGGCGCAAACGAATATGCAACTCACGCAACTGACGCTCATCCACTGGACTAGGCGCTTGCGTTAATAAGCACTGTGCACGCTGTGTTTTAGGGAAGGCAATCACATCACGAATCGATTCAGCACCAGTCATCATCGTGACAATCCGGTCTAGACCAAACGCAATGCCGCCATGTGGAGGGGCGCCATATTGCAAGGCATCCAACAAGAAACCAAATTTAGCTTGCGCTTCTTCTGCGCCAATCTTCAAAGCACGGAATACTTGGCTCTGCACTGCCTCTTGGTGAATACGCACTGAACCACCACCAATTTCGCTGCCGTTGAGAACCATGTCATAGGCCTTAGCCAAGCACTTGCCTGGATCAGACTCGAGATACTTCATGTGTTCATCTTTGGGGCTGGTGAACGGATGATGACAAGCAACCCAGCGAGCATCGCCTTCGTCATAGTCAAACATCGGGAAATCAACCACCCACAATGGCTTCCAGCCCTCAGTAAAGAGACCATGCTCTTTACCCCAAGCGGAATGGCCAATGCGTAAGCGCAAATTGCCCATGGCATCGTTCGCAACTTTTTCTTTATCAGCACCGAAGAAAATAATATCGCCATCTTTAGCACCAGTGCGCTTCAAGATGCCCTCGATCGCAGCATCATGCAAGTTCTTCACGATTGGGGATTGCAAACCATTACGCCCTTCAGCAACAGAGTTCACCTTAATCCATGCCAAACCTTTGGCGCCATAAATCGCCACAAATTGCGTGTAATCATCAATTTCGCTACGACTAATTCCTGCGCCGCCAGGTACACATAAACCAACTACCCGTCCGCCATCTTGATTAGCTGCACCTGAGAACACCTTAAAATCAACGTCTTTCATCAGATCAGTCAATTCAGTGAACTCAAAGTTCACACGCAGATCAGGCTTATCAGAACCAAAGCGTGCCATACCTTCAGAGTAAGGCATGGTTGGGAATGGATTTGGCAACTCAACATTCATGGTGACCTTGAAAATATGACGAATCATGTTTTCAAATAAATCACGAATCTCAACTTCGCTCAAGAAGGCTGTTTCACAGTCGATCTGAGTAAATTCAGGTTGACGATCTGCGCGCAAGTCTTCGTCGCGGAAGCACTTTGTAATTTGGTAGTAACGATCAAATCCAGCAACCATTAACAATTGCTTAAACAGCTGTGGGGATTGTGGCAAAGCAAAGAAGTGGCCATCATGCACGCGCGAAGGAACTAAATAGTCTCGCGCACCTTCAGGCGTGCTCTTGGTAAGCATCGGCGTTTCAATATCAATAAAGCCAGCAGTGTCCAAATAGCGACGGCACTCCATGGCCACGTTATAACGCAAACGTAAGTTCTTTTGCATCTGTGGACGACGCAAATCCAAAACGCGATGAGTTAAACGTGTGGTCTCAGATAAATTCTCATCATCCAATTGGAATGGAGGTGTAATTGAGGCATTCAAGATTGTGAGGCTATGGCAAAGCACTTCAACCTTACCGCTCACTAAATCGACGTTCTCAGTACCAGTTGGACGCGCACGCACCAGACCTTTGATCTGGATACAGAATTCATTACGCACTTCCTCAGCCAGAGCAAACATCTCAGGACGATCTGGATCGCAGACTACCTGCACAAAGCCTTGGTGATCGCGCAAGTCGATAAAGATCACACCACCATGGTCACGACGACGGTTAACCCACCCAGAGAGAGTGACTTCTTGTCCGATCAGTGAATCGGTTACCTGTCCGCAGGTATGGCTTCGCATCGACATAACAATTTCCTATAAATCAAAAATGATTTGGTGACTGAATAGCATTCAGACCAGTTGGGCTATTGGGAGGAACAGATCCCATAGAAACAATATGTTTGAGCGCTTCTTCCACGCTCATATCTAATTCAATCGTTTGCGCACGCGGCACGATCATAAAAAAACCAGAAGTCGGATTTGGAGTCGTTGGCAAAAAGACGTTGACATAATCTTCGCCCAATTTCGCCGTAACCTCTTTCGCTGGCACTCCCGTCTGAAATGCTATGACCCAAGAGTCCGCATGTGGGTAACGAATCAGAAGCGCTTTACTAAAGGCCTGACCACTTCCTGAAAATAAAGTAGATGACACTTGTTGCACGCTGGAATAAATCGAACGCACCACTGGAATGCGATTCATCAAACTATCCCAAACCTTCATCCACCACTGACCTGCAAAGCTAATAGCAATCAAGCCAGTCAACATAATGACCGCAACTACTATCGTAATCCCAACAGCTGGCAAGTCGCGGAAATGCTGGAGATCTGAAGCAAACTCTCGTGGGAAGACCGCAATAATGGCGTGCATCACCGAACCAAAAACCCCGTCGAGCAAATCCAAGCCCCAAGTAATCACCCAAATAGTGACGGCCATGGGGGCCCATACGAGAATGCCTGCGATAAAGTATTTTTTCATGTGCTTAATGCTTGCGCTTTGCCTAACCCGCTATTTTAGCGGGTTAGAAGCCATTCGGCGAGAGACTAATAAATACCTAAGCCGATTATCAAAATTCCAGCCAAAAACCCGCCAGCAAAGAGCAATGCGCCCATGATTAAGCGGTGAGTCCGTCTTTCCTGCTGCAAAAGGGCTTTTAAAACCTCTAATTCCCCGTTTTGCTCTTTTTTCTGCCCCTGCGCCAAGCTTTCGGCAATCAAGCGAGGCAAGGTTGGCAAGATCTTGGCCCAAGCAGGCGCCTCAGACTTTAGGCCATCTAACAAGCCACGCCAACCTAATTGCTGACTGATCCACTTCTCCAAAATCGGCTTGGCTGTTTTCCACAGATCCAAATCGGGGTCCAATTGACGGGCAAGCCCCTCAACGTTCAAGAGTGTTTTTTGTAGCAAAGTAAGTTGTGGCTGAATTTCTACCTTAAAACGGCGCGAGGTTTGAAACAAACGCATCAACACGATACCAAGCGAAATCTCTTTTAAAGGACGATCGAAGTAAGGCTCACATACAGAACGCACCGCGCCCTCTAACTCTTCAACACGCGTATTCGCAGGAACCCAACCAGACTCAATATGCAACTCAGCCACTCGGCGGTAATCACGATTAAAGAACGCTAGGAAATTGAGTGCCAAGTAGTTTTTGTCAGACTCGCTCAAGGCGCCAACGATTCCAAAATCTAAAGAGATAAATCTGCCGAACGTTTCCGGCTCCAAGCTGATCATGATATTTCCTGGGTGCATATCGGCATGGAAAAAACCATATTCAAACACTTGTGTAAAAAATATTTCTACGCCATCTGCAGCCAACTTTTTGAAGTCAACGCCCGCCGCACGTAATTCTTCAGAACGCCCAATCGAGATTCCCTCCATACGCTCCATCACAATGACATTGGTATGGCATAGATCCCAATACATTTCGGGGATCATGAGCTTTTTAGAATCCTTGAAATAGCGGCGCAATTGGCTTGCATTGGCTGCTTCACGCATGAGGTCTAACTCATCATGTAAATAGGTATCGAATTCCGCTACGTTCTCACGAGGCTTTAAACGACGGCCATCTTCAGATGTTCTCTCAATAATTTTTGCCAAGTCATACATCAAAGCAATGTCGCCTTCAATCACCGGCAAGATACCGGGGCGCAAAACTTTAATGGCAACCGCTCGATGATGCCACTCTGGATGTTTCTCTGTTGCACGCAAAATCCCAAAGTGCACCTGGGCTACGGAGGCGCTAGCTACAGGGCTGGCATCGAAGCTCACAAATATTTCTTCGATTGGCTGACCAAGCGCTTCTTCAATCAAGCGGCGCGATTCTTCATTCGAAAATGGTGGGACCTGATCCTGCAATTTTGCAAGCTCATCAGAAATATCTTCCGGCAATAAATCACGGCGAGTCGACAGTACCTGTCCAAACTTTACAAAAATGGGGCCAAGCGCTTCTAGGGTCAGGCGGATACGAACGCCTCTAGGTAAATCAGAACTAGGTGAAGTCCAGCACAGAACAGAAAGCAAGCTACGGCGAATTCCAGGCTTTAAGTTATCGCGCAACAAAGGCAAGAGCCCATAGCGCCATGCCGTAAAGAAAATGAAACAGAGACGGGCAAGTCGACGCACGATTTATTGAACCTTCTGGACTAGTATTTGAATCCGCTTTTCCATGCGATCAACCGCATCACGCAGTTCATTTAATTCATTCTTATGAGCCATAAAATCCCGCTGATTGAGCAAGATTTTTCTTTCTTCGCTGACATACTCCACAACATTGCTTAATAGATCGTTTGCAGCAGACTTACTCGCAGACACAAATTTTTTACCCTGTCGCACTGCGAAATTTGCAGTGGCGTCTCCCACTAGCCGCGCTAAATCTTCTTCGTATTCCCATCGGACTTGACCAACAAGACGTCCTAACAATTGTGCTAAATCAGCATCGCCCGTAATCTTGACTGCCTTGAAAGCCTGCTCTCGTAATGAGCCTGTGCTACCCGTAAGTTCGCTAAGCGCCTTAGCTGATAGTTCTAAAACTAAGCTGCTTGTATCGGAAGCCTCGGATACAGCCAACAAGCCGGCAGGTGTGATTTCAAAACACAGGTCGCCTAAAGGCAACTTTAAAAGAATTGTTTTGCCAGCATGGCGTGTTAACTCACCAGTAGCCCATGGTTCACTCGATAAGACATGGTTAATACCCCGGCAGGCGGCGCCAGCTGCAATGGTGTGGGTTGAAGAAACTGCATTCATGAGTGTAAAAAACCCGCACTAGTGCGGGTTTCCAATGGAAAGTACCTTAAGCTTAAACCAACTGTTGAATACCCGCCAGTACCCAGCCTCCAGGACCCTCGACCGGCTTACTCAAATTCCAGATTTCAGAGAAGTTATTAGCGGGAGCACCTTGTTGTTCGCGAATCATGCCACCGAACTGGACGCTGCAGTAATAAGCGTTATCCAAAATTTCGATACCCAAAAGTTGCGCGTTAATAGTTACAACGTCGGTTTGATTGGCGCTATCCGTGCGACCAGCTAAGTCTTGCTGAATCGTGGCAAACATTTCAGAGGTAGTAAATTCTCTTAAAGCCACCAAATCGCCTTGATCCCAGGCCCTTTGTAGGCTCCCAAAATATTGTTTTGCATTTTCTAAGAATGCATATTCATCGAATCCTGGTGGTAGCGTCGATCTAAATGGCTCTGGCTCTGCGCTTGTGCCGCCAAAAGCATTGGAGGCAGGATTAAAGCCAGGCTCACTTCTGGGGGCTTGCTCAAGCGGAGCGCGCTGCATGGGGGTACCAGAAGCCTGTCCAGCACCAGACAACGCGGGAAGCAATCTTCTAATCACAAACATAATGACAAAACCAGCCAATACAGCAATCAACAAACCAGTGATGAAGGATGATGCGCCCTCACCCATACCAAAGTGAGATAAGAGATAGCCGATTCCAAGACCAGCTGCTAGACCGCCCAAAATTCCGCCCATCCCTCCAAAGCGACTTGGTGCCGGCGCTTGTGGCGCTGGAGCTGGAGCCGTAGGTTGAGCTTGCTGAACTGGTTTTTGTAAAGGTGCAGCCTGTTTTTGCATTGGTGCGCTAGGCGCCCTGCCAATACTTCTTCCCCCGCCTAGACGAGCAGCATCAACTTGACCAACCAAAGCAAATAACAAACTCAGACTTAACAGTACTGCTTTGAAAAAATGCTTATTCATTGTATTTATCCCCTTATATAACTTCTTAACTTCTGTATTACTTCAGCGCTTCAAAATACAAAACAATTAGTATTTAATACCAATATGTAAGGCAACGATACCCCCAGACATTCTATGGGTTTCTACCTCATCAAATCCCACTCCCAACATGATTTCTTTTAAGGTATCAGCATCTGGGTGCATCCGAATAGATTCGGCCAAATAGCGGTAGCTTTCTGAGTCTTGGGCAATCTTTTCTCCCAGCCAGGGCAATACCTTGAATGAATAGGCGTCATAAACAGGCTGTAAAAAAGTATCGGGCTTGGAAAACTCCAATACCAAAACGCGACCGCCCGGTTTGATCACCCGGCACATCTCACCTAAAGCCACATCTTTATGCGTCATATTGCGCAAACCGAAGGCTACTGTAACCACATCAAAATGATTGGCTGGAAAAGGAATTTTCTCTGCGTCAAATTGGACGCAAGGTAAGACCAAGCCACGATCTAGTAAACGGTCACGACCAACGCCCAACATAGATGCATTGATGTCACTTAACCAAACTTGAGCATCAGGATTTTTACCCCATGCTGCGGCCTTAGCAAAAGCTGCTGCCAAGTCGCCAGTACCACCGGCAATGTCTAATACTTTTTGACCTGGGCGAACTTGTGCGCGGGCAATCGTGATTTTTTTCCACAGGCGATGCAAGCCAAATGACATCAAGTCATTCATCACATCATACTTACTGGCTACCGAATGGAATACTTCGGCAACCTTGCTGGCCTTTTCAGCCTCATCAACACTTTGATAACCGAAATGGGTTTTACTCATTAATGACTTCCACAGGAATGGTCATGCGAATGGCCTTTTGTTGTCATCGGCGCATCCCGATCAAGACCAGCAGCGGCTAATTTATCTAAATGCTCTTTCCATAATTGCTCTTGGTTTTCGCACAAATATTGCAAGAAGTCCCAAGAGTACAAACCAGAATCGTGGCCATCAGAAAAGCTTGGCTTCAACGCATAGTGACCCACTGGTTCAATATTGGCAATCAACACGTCGCGCTTGCCTGTTTGTAGGGTTTCTTGTCCAGGACCATGACCTTGCACTTCGGCTGAAGGCGATAACACTCTGAGCAACTCAAACGGTAGGCGATAGGTATTGCCATTCTCGTAAGAGAGTTCCAATACCTTGGATTGTTGATGAACTACAACATTGCTTGGAATCATTAAACCAACACCCTCTCAATACCGCCTTGGTTTGCCTTGGCAACATAATCTTGCATCCAGTTTTCACCCAATATTTTTTGCGCCATTTCAACAACGATGTAATCAGCAGTTGTATCACTATCTGCATTAAAGCGAGCCAAACCTTGCAAGCATGATGGGCAACTAGTCAGCACCTTAACATCCGCAGCTTCGTCACCCTGACGCAATTCATTGGCAGCCTTCTCCATCTCAATCTGCTTACGAAAGCGCACTTGGGTAGAGATATCTGGACGTGTCACGGCAAGCGTGCCAGATTCACCACAACAACGATCGTTCTTTTTAATCGCTTTACCATCTTCCATTTGAATCAACTCATTGACGGTTTTCATCGGATCTTGCAACTTCATCGGAGAGTGGCATGGATCGTGATACATGTATTTGACGCCGGTGACATTGGAAAGCTTGACACCCTTCTCCAGCAAATATTCATGAATATCAATGATGCGGCAACCTGGGAATATTTGTTCAAACTGATACCCAGCCAATTGGTCATAGCAAGTTCCGCAAGACACAACAACTGTTTTGATATCAAGATAGTTCAAGGTATTAGCAACGCGATGGAACAGCACACGATTGTCTGTAATCATCTTCTCGGCTTTATCAAAGTCGCCATTGCCACGTTGTGGATAACCACAACACAGATAACCCGGTGGCAGGACTGTCTGAACACCGACATTCCACAACATCGCTTGGGTAGCTAAACCTACCTGAGAGAACAAGCGTTCGGAGCCACAACCCGGGAAGTAAAACACTGCCTCAGTATCAGCAGAAGTTGTTTTAGGATCTCGAATAATCGGAACGTAATCAGCATCTTCAATATCTAGCAATGCGCGGGCAGTTTTCTTTGGCAAGTTACCAGGCATCTTCTTATTGACAAAGAAAATGACCTGCTCTTTAACGCTAGGCTTACCTACTGTTGCCGGTGGATGCGCAGTCTGTTTTTTGGCAAACCTACGCAACAAGTCATTGCCAAGCCGCTGAGCTTTGTAGCCCCAGCCAATCATCGCCTTGCGCGCCAAGTTAATCGTGTCTGGACTGGTTGCATTTAAAAAGAACATCGATGCAGCGGTGCCAGGGTTAAAGCGTTGCTGACCCATCTTGCGCAATAAGTTACGCATATTCATGGTCACATCACCAAAGTCAATTTTGACGGGGCAAGGTGTCAAGCACTTATGGCAAACAGTGCAGTGCGCAGCAACGTCATCAAACATTTCCCAATGACGAATCGATATACCGCGACGAGTTTGCTCTTCATATAAGAAGGCCTCGATCAGTAATGATGTCGCCAAGATCTTGTCACGTGGGCTATACAGTAAGTTCGCACGTGGTACATGCGTTGCGCATACTGGCTTGCACTTGCCGCAACGCAAGCAATCTTTAATGCTATCTGCAATAGCACCAATATCACTCTGCTGCATGATGATCGACTCGTGTCCCATCAAGCCAAAACTTGGCGTGTAGGCCATGCTGAGATCGGCGTTCGGCATCAACTTGCCTTTATTGAAGCGACCTTCTGGATCAACGCGATTTTTGTAACTGCGGAAATCCCTCAACTCTGCTTCGGTGAGGTATTCCAACTTAGTAATACCAATGCCATGCTCACCTGAGATCACGCCGTCCAAAGAGCGTGCCAAAGCCATGATCCGATTGACTGCGTGGTGCGCATCTTGCAACATCTCATAGTCGTCGGAGTTGACTGGAATATTTGTATGGACATTGCCATCACCTGCATGCATATGCAAGGCAACGAAGACCCGCTTACGCAAGATCTTCTTATGAATAGCCTCAAGCTCATTAAGAATAGGCTCAAAAGCCAATCCACCAAAAATAATTCTGAGTTCAGAGCGCACTTCCTCTTTCCAAGAGGCACGCAAGCTGTAGTTCTGTAATTGTGGGAAATACGTATCCATCTGAGTTAACCACTCAGACCAATGTGCCCGCACCCTTCCAATTAAGTCGAGCGCTTGCTGAACACGATCGCCCAAAATTTCAGCAGTAGGAATCTCATACTCTTCATCACTCTTGCCCAAAGGTAAAGCACTCTTTTTCAGGAAAAGCTCTAAGCCATCCAGAACTTGTAATTTGCTCTTGAGGGAGAGTTCAATATTGATGCGCTCAATACCATCGGTGTACTCGCCCATCCGAGCCAATGGAATCACAACGTCTTCATTGATCTTGAAAGCGTTGGTATGACGGGCAATTGCCGCTGTACGAGCGCGATCTAGCCAAAACTTCTTACGTGCTTCGGCACTCACAGCTACAAAGCCCTCGCCTACACGTAAGTTAGCCATCCGAACGACTTCGCTAGTTGCTGCAGCAACCGCCTCTTCATCATCGCCTGCAATATCACCAAGCAAAACCATCTTTGGCAAACTATTGCGCTTTGACTTGGTTGAATAGCCGACCGCTCTTAAATAACGATCGTCCAAATGCTCAAGGCCAGCCAAGATTGGACCGCCTTGTTTGCTCAAGCCGTCAAGATAAGCTTTGATCTCCACAATACTAGGAATCGCTTCACGTGCTTGCCCAAAAAACTCCAGGCAGACTGTACGCATGTACTTAGGCATGCGATGCAATATCCAAGTAGCACTGGTAATTAAACCATCACAACCTTCTTTTTGAACGCCCGGCAAGCCCGATAAAAATTTATCAGTAACGTCTTTGCCCAAACCTTCTTTTCGGAAACGCTTGCCTTCCACCTCGAGCAATTCTGTTTTTAGAATGCGTTCGCCCGGTTCACTTGTACCATCTGACCAGGTTAACTGAAAGCGAACTTTTTCTACTTCATGAATCTTGCCGAGATTGTGATCAAGGCGCTCAACATCCAGCCAATTGCCTTGTGGATCAACCATTCTCCAGCTAGCTAAGTTATCGAGTGCAGTACCCCAGAGAACTGCCTTCTTACCACCTGCATTCATGGCAATGTTACCGCCAATACAACTGGCATCAGCCGAAGTAGGATCAACCGCAAACACAAGACCAGCATGCTCTGCAGCATCAGATACTCTGCGAGTCACCACACCTGCACCAGTAAAGATCGTTGAAACTTCATGATCAACGCCAGGTAAATACTGAGATTTCACGCCACCGATATCTTGTAACTTTTCAGTATTAATCACGGCAGACATCGCGTACAAAGGAATTGCGCCGCCGGTGTAGCCTGTGCCACCTCCGCGTGGAATGATCGTTAAGCCAAGCTCAACACAATCTTTCACCAAACCAGGAATTTCTGATTCGTAATCGGGTTTCAGTACAACCAATGGAAACTCAACGCGCCAGTCTGTCGCATCAGTCACGTGCGCTGCACGAGAAACACCATCGAAACAAATATTGTCTGCAGCAGTATGGCGACCCAATACTTTTTTAGCGCGTTTGCGAACCTGCTCAACTTCTTTAAAGCCGCTCTCGAAGTTCTCTACAGCACGACTTGCAGCACTTAATAGGATTTCAACTTGGCCAGCCGAATCACCGCTAGAACGTTTTTTGACTTCGCCCAAGCGATGCCATAAAGCATCAATCAATAATTGACGGCGATTAGCGTTATCAAGCAAGTCATCTTGCAAAAAAGGGTTGCGTTGAACGACCCAGATATCGCCCAAGATTTCAAACAACATGCGGGCTGAGCGGCCAGTACGGCGAACGCCACGCAAATCATTCAGTACACGCCATGACTCCTCGCCCAAGAGACGAATCACGATTTCTCGATCAGAAAAGGAGGTGTAGTTGTAAGGTATTTCACGCAAACGGGGCGAAGCGGCCTCGGCGTCCAACAACTGATTTAAAGCTAGGGGTGCGTTCATAGCGTCATATTTGGTAAAAATGTATTTTAATTGAGCAATCTTGATATTGGCAGGAAATAGGGAAAGATGTTGGCGGAAGGGATAAACCCTTGCAAATCTAAGGGCTTAGAGGCCATCCGTGGTACGCTCATCGGATGGCAACGAACTATTTAAAGAAAATTTTATCTGCCCGAGTCTACGATGTGGCTAGGGAAACTGAGCTCGAGCTAGCCCCCGAACTCAGCAAGCGTTTAGGCAACCAAGTATTGCTCAAAAGAGAGGATAACCAACCGGTTTTCTCCTTCAAACTCCGGGGTGCCTATAACAAAATGGCGCATTTACCCCCCGAAGCCTTAAAACGCGGGGTCATTGCCGCTTCTGCCGGTAATCATGCTCAAGGGGTTGCTCTGTCAGCCGCCAAAATGAAGTGCAAAGCAGTAATCGTGATGCCGACGACGACTCCTAGCCTCAAAATCGATGCCGTTAAAGCTCGTGGTGGCCCTTGGGTAGAAATCATTCTGCATGGCGATTCTTATAGCGATGCCTTCAAGTACTCAGAACTCTTAGAGAAAAAACGGGAGCTTACTTTTGTTCACCCCTTCGATGATCCAGATGTCATTGCCGGTCAAGGCACGATTGCCCAAGAAATCTTTCAGCAATACCAAGAACCTATCGACGCTATTTTTGTTGCTATCGGTGGTGGTGGACTCATTTCCGGTATTGGCGAATACGTCAAAGCTGTTAGCCCAAATACTAAAGTGATTGGGGTGCAATCCGTTGACTCTGACGCCATGAGGCGCTCGCTTAAAGCCAATAAACGCATTGAGATGAAAGATGTTGGCCTCTTCTCTGATGGCACTGCTGTCAAATTGGTTGGCAAAGAAACCTTCCGTATTTGCAAACGCGTAGTGGATGAGATCGTCACGGTTGATACCGATGAGATCTGCGCAGCAATCAACGATGTCTTCACAGATACCCGCAGTATTCTCGAGCCTGCAGGCGCTTTAGCCATTGCAGGCATGAAAAAATACGTCGAAAAGAATAAAACCAAAAAGAAAACCTTGGTAGCTATTGCTTGTGGTGCCAATATGAACTTCAGTCGCCTACGCTTCGTAGCTGAGCGCGCTGATGTCGGTGAATGCCGTGAAGCGGTATTTGCGGTCACGATCCCAGAAGAACGTGGCTCCTTTAAACGCTTCTGCGAACTTCTCGGCAACCGTAATGTCACTGAATTTAATTACCGCATTGCCGATGGCAGCCAAGCACACATTTTTGTTGGCATTGGCACACAAAAGGCTAGTGATAGCGCTGNGATCGCAAAGCATTTCACTAAAGCAAAATTTGCAACAATCGATCTGACCCATGATGAGCTGGCGAAGTCGCACCTGCGTCATATGGTGGGCGGTCACTCTGCACTAGCTAAAGATGAATTGCTNTATCGCTTTGAATTTCCAGAGCGCCCAGGTGCTTTGATGAAATTCTTAACCAGCATGGCTCCCAACTGGAATATCAGTCTCTTTCATTACCGCAACCACGGCGCTGACTATGGCCGCATCCTCATTGGTATCCAAGTGCCAAAAAATGAGCAGAAGAAATTCCAAAACTTTTTANCTACACTTGGCTATCCTCACTGGGATGAGACCAAGAACCCAGCGTATCGACTCTTCCTTAAATAAGATGTAATTCATCAGATGTCATACACACTTACTGGAAAACTCGTTGTTGCGATTTCTTCGCGCGCCCTGTTTGACTTCGAAGAAGAAAATCGCATCTTCGAATCGAGTGATGACAGCGCGTATATGAAGTTACAACTTGAACGTCTCGGTAAAGCAGCGCAAACAGGTGTAGCCTTTCCTTTAGTCAAAAAATTATTAGCCTTTAACGAGGGTAATGAACAGCGGGTTGAGGTAGTGATTCTGTCTCGCAATGATCCGGTCAGCGGCCTACGCGTGTTCCGCTCAGCAGANCACCATGGGCTGCATTTAGAGCGCGGTGTATTTACTAGAGGTCGCCCTCCCTATCACTACCTTCGCTCATTGCATGCCAATCTCTTTCTGTCAGCAAACGAAGATGACGTTCGCGCCACTATCGAAGCAGGCTTTCCTGCCGCGCGCGTCTACCCAGAGTCCAGCAAAACCGCTGAGTCTCATCCGAATGAAATTCGTATTGCATTTGACGGTGACGCAGTTCTGTTTTCAGATGAAGCTGAGCAAGTCTTTCAGAGTAAAGGTCTTGAAGCCTTTGTTGATCACGAAAGCAAAAATGCAGACANTCCATTACCACCAGGACCCTTCAAGCCCTTACTTGAAGCGCTTCATCGTCTACAACGCTCTACCAGCGAAAAAGGCATGCGCATTCGTACCGCATTGGTTACTGCACGCTCGGCTCCAGCACATGAACGCGCTATTCGTACTTTGATGGCATGGGGCATTGATGTAGATGAAGCNATGTTCTTGGGCGGCTTATCCAAGAGCGAGTTCCTCAGAGAATTCGAGCCCGACTTTTTCTTTGATGATCAAACTGGTCATTGCCAATCAGCTGCATCGGTTGCGCCAACCGGTCACGTAGTATCTGGCGTATCCAATCGGCCTAAGAGCTAAGCNCCCACAACTTAATCCCATTTATCATGGCAATACTTCCGCTCGGTCAAGCTACGCAATATCCAGATCAATACGATCCGAGTGTGTTGTTTCCAATTCCACGCTCTGAGAATCGCCTCAAGCTCAACATCCAATCGAATCAAGCCTTGCCATTTGTTGGCGTTGATATTTGGAATGCTTATGAGCTGAGTTGGCTTAACCCAAAAGGCAAGCCACAAATTGCTTTGGCAGAGTTTCAGATTCCTGCTGACTCACCCAATATGATTGAGTCCAAATCGTTCAAGCTGTATCTCAATAGCCTCAATAGCACACGCTTTAAAAATGAGGNAGATGTTCGCGAAAGACTCATTGCTGATTTATCGNCAGTTGCTGGCAGCAAAATTTCCACTCGCATCAATCCGCCTGAGCTTATTTCCAAAAAGGGTATGCAAGAAATGAGCGGAGTCTTAATGGATAGGCTTGATATTGAGATTGATCCGAACTTGCCAGCCGATCCTTCGCTGCTCGAAGTGAATGATTCATTCGGGCCAATTGAACAATGCCTGGTGACCCATTTACTGAAATCGAACTGCCCTGTCACAGGCCAACCTGATTGGGCAAGCGTACAAATTCGTTACCAAGGACGCCCGATCCTGGAAGAAGGTTTACTGCGCTACTTAATTGGCTTTAGACAACTCGGGGAGTTTCATGAGCATTGTGTTGAAACGATTTTCTCCGATATCAAGCGCCAATGTAAACCCGATAAATTATCCGTCTATGCTCGTTACACAAGACGTGGCGGCTTAGACATTAACCCCTTCCGTACCGATCACAATTCACCATGGCCTGAAAATATACGGCACGCACGACAGTAAAAGCTTCAGCAAACAATTCCAAAGAAAAAACCCCAATAAGTTATTGGGCTTATTGGGGTTTTTATAAATATTTATTTACAAAAGTAATTGTTAGTCCCTAAAACGGAATATCGTCATCCATTGCACCGAGTGAAGCGGCATTAGCAGATGCTGCAGGTGCAGACTGTTCAGTAGATTTTGCGCGGCTATAGCTTTCACCACCACCTTCGCTTCCACCGACTGGTTTGCCACCAAGCATTTGCATGGTTTCTGCAACGATCTCAGTGGAATACTTTTCTTGACCGCTAGCATCTGTCCATTTGCGAGTACGCAAACGACCTTCAACATAAACTTGTGATCCCTTTTTGAGATATTGTCCTGCGATCTCAGCAAGCTTACCAAAGAATGCAACGCGGTGCCATTCAGTGGTTTCTTTCATTTCATTAGTTTGCTTATCTTTATAGCGGTCAGATGTCGCAACTGAAATATTTGTAACGGCGTCGCCGCTTGGCATGTAACGTGTTTCTGGATCGCGTCCTACGTTACCTACGATGATGACCTTATTTACCGAAGCCATGTTGTCTCCCGAAGAAAAATGTAATGTGAATTAAATCTAAATTGCAGCCGTTGAATCTACAACCTTTACAGGCAGTTCACGCATCGACCAAGCGATTATAAGCCAGCAAAGTAGCAGTACTGCACCTGCGGCAAAGACCGACAAATCACCATGGCTATCCATCAACCATCCCCCAATTACAGCACCTGAAAACAGCCCAATCGACTGAGTGGTGTTGTAAACGCCCATAGCAGTCCCTTTTGATTCTTTTGCAAAGCGAGAAACTAAAGAGGGCTGTAGGGCCTCTAGTAAATTAAAACCGACAAAATAAATCAATAAAGCAGAAGCAATTCCAAGTATCGATGAAGTACCAGTAAAGAAGCATTCAGCAATAAACAGCAAAACAATGGCAATTAAAAGAATGGGTCTCAGCCACTGTTTCTTCTCGCCAATAATAATCAAAGGGGCCATCAAAAAGAAAGAAAGGAGCACTACCGGTAGATAAACCTGCCAATGGTCTGACAAAGGCAAACCTGCTTGCACCAATAAACGGGGGACCACTAAGAACATTGCCACTTGCGTTGCATGCAAAACAAACACGCCAGCATTAAGACGCATCAACTCAGGACGAAAAAATACTTCTCTCAAAGAAGCTTGAGGGGCTTTCATTTCTGGCTTATGGGTAGGGAGCACAAAGTAGGTCACTAACATCGCGATCACACCAAGCACTGCCAGCACCACAAAAATACCGCTCAAACCAATGATTCGATAGATCGGTGCAGCAATCACAAGTGATAAAGCAAATGAGAGCGCAATACTGCCACCGACCAGCGCCATGGCGCGAGTACGCACCTGCTCACGCGTGAGATCAGCAACCCAAGCAGATATCGCCGCTGAAATAGCCCCAGCGCCCATCACGCCACGCCCAATCGCAATCCAGAGCAAATCATCCTCAGCCGCGCAAATCAAGGCTCCAGCAACAAATAGAGAAAGTCCCCAGAAAACTACTGGTTTTCGGCCAATTCGGTCGGATAGTCGCCCTAAAGGGATGTAGAAACAAGCCTGAACGATATTAAAGATTCCTAAAGCCAGGCCAACCCATAAAGCATGCTCCCCGCCTGGTAGGCCACGTGCATGAATGCTAAAAACCGGCAAAAGCAAGAACAGGCCCAGCATGCGGAGGCCAAAAATGCCTGCTAAGGCTAGAGTTGAGCGAAGTTCGGAAGGATTCATAGGAAAAGGCTATATTAACAAGTTACGCTAAAAAATCATGAATAACGAAATTAAGATCCGCGGTGCGCGCACGCACAACCTCAAAAATATCAATCTAGACATTCCTAGGGAGAAGTTAGTCGTCTTGACTGGTCTATCTGGTTCCGGCAAAAGCTCGCTGGCTTTTGACACCCTGTATGCCGAAGGTCAACGTCGCTATGTGGAGTCGCTCTCTGCCTATGCCCGTCAATTCTTGCAACTCATGGAAAAGCCTGACGTCGATACGATCGAAGGCCTATCGCCCGCCATCTCCATTGAACAAAAAGCGACTAGCCATAATCCACGGTCTACCGTTGGCACGGTCACAGAAATTCATGACTACTTACGTTTGTTATTTGCGCGTGCTGGTACGCCACACTGCCCCGATCACGATCTCCCATTAGAAGCTCAAAGCGTTTCTCAAATGGTCGATACCGTTTTAGCATTGCCGGAAGATACCAAGTTGATGATCTTGGCTCCCGTTGTGAGCGAGCGTAAGGGCGAGTTTGTGGATCTCTTTCAAGATCTACAAGCCCAAGGTTTTGTGCGCTTTAGAGTGCGCTCCGGTGGTGGCACCACCAATACTGCTAAAGCAGAAATCTTTGAAGTAGATCAACTGCCAGAGCTAAAAAAGAACGATAAGCACTCCATTGAGGTGGTAGTGGATCGCATCAAAGTACGCCCTGATATTCAGCAACGCTTAGCCGAATCATTTGAAACCGCCCTGCGCCTTGCCGATGGCAAAGCCATGATTGTCGACATGGATACCGGCAAAGACATAATCTTCTCCAGCAAATTTGCTTGCCCAGTCTGCTCATACTCGTTGCAAGAACTAGAGCCACGCCTCTTTTCGTTTAACAATCCAATGGGTGCTTGCCCTTCGTGTGATGGCTTAGGCCACCAATCTTTCTTTGATCCAAAACGGATCGTTGCCCATCCAGATCTCTCCTTAGCATCTGGCGCTATTAAGGGCTGGGATCGCCGCAATCAGTTTTATTTCAAACTCTTGCAGACCCTGGCTAAGCATGGTGGTTTTGACGTAGAGAAGCCTTTTGAGACCCTCAGCAAGAAACAACAAGATCTCGTCCTCCTGGGTTCTGGCGATGTTGAAATTCCATTTGAGTACATTAACGAGCGCGGCAAACTCAGTGTGCGTCAGCACCCATTCGAAGGCATCGTTGCGAATTTTGAGAGGCGTTACAAAGAGACTGACTCAGCCACTGTCCGCGAAGAATTAGCACGCTACCAAAATATGCAAACTTGTAAAGATTGTGGTGGCAGCCGTCTTCGCAAAGAAGCGCGCTTTGTAAAGGTGGGTGAGAAAAAACAATCACGTGCGATTTATGAAATCAGCGCCCTGCCACTCAAAGAAGCAAAAGAATATTTTGAAGCCCTTGAACTTAAGGGTGCCAAACGAGAAATTGCCGACAAGATTGTTAAAGAGATTGGTGCACGCTTACGTTTTTTAAACGACGTTGGCCTCGACTATCTCTCGCTTGAGCGAAGTGCCGATACTTTGTCTGGCGGCGAAGCCCAACGTATTCGTCTAGCCTCACAAATTGGCTCTGGTCTAACGGGCGTCATGTATGTATTAGATGAGCCATCAATCGGCTTGCATCAACGCGACAATGATCGCTTAATTGGCACACTCAAGCATTTGCGTGATTTAGGTAATAGCGTGTTGGTTGTTGAGCACGATGAAGACATGATTCGTGCTTCCGACTATGTTATCGATATTGGTCCTGGCGCTGGCGTTCATGGGGGTGAGATTGTTGCAGAAGGCACGCCTGCACAAGTTGAAGCAAATCCCAAATCGCTCACAGGCGCCTACCTAGCAGGACGTGTACGCATTGAAATTCCTGAAAAACGTATTCCGGTTGGCGATCGCTTCTTGGAGGTGATTGGTGCACGCGGCAATAACTTGCAATCCGTCCATGCCAAAATTCCAGTAGGTCTATTAACTTGTGTCACCGGCGTTTCGGGCTCAGGTAAGTCGACCTTAATTAATGACACCTTGCATCATGCGGTAGCCCAATATTTTTATGGCTCTGTTGCAGAACCTGCTGCTCACGATGCCATCAAAGGTTTAGAGCATTTCGACAAAATTATTAGCGTTGATCAGTCTCCAATTGGCAGAACACCACGCTCTAACCCAGCAACCTACACAGGCCTTTTCACCCCGATTCGTGAATTGTTTGCTGGTGTTCCTTCATCCCGCGAACGTGGGTATGAGGCTGGCCGATTCTCTTTTAACGTCAAAGGTGGCCGTTGCGATTCATGTGAAGGCGATGGCGTTCTCAAGGTAGAGATGCATTTTCTACCAGACGTTTATGTGCCTTGTGATGTTTGCCACGGCAAACGCTACAATCGTGAAACCTTAGATATTCGCTACAAAGGTAAAAATATTCATGAAGTGCTTTCGATGACGATCGAGCAAGCACATGAATTCTTTGAAGCGGTACCTGTGGTGAAACGCAAACTCAAAACCCTGTTAGATGTTGGGCTTGGCTATGTCAAACTCGGGCAAAGCGCTACTACGCTATCAGGCGGTGAGGCACAGCGTGTAAAGCTATCCCTTGAACTCTCCAAGCGTGACACCGGTAGAACCTTATATATCTTGGATGAGCCGACGACTGGCTTACACTTTCATGACATTCAACTCTTGCTCACTGTCATTCAAACCTTGAAGAAGCAGGGCAATACGATTGTCATCATTGAACACAACTTGGATGTCATTAAAACGGCCGACTGGATTATTGATTTAGGGCCTAAGGGCGGTGCTGGTGGTGGGCAAATTATTGCTACTGGAACTCCAGAAGATGTGGCTAAGAATGAGGCGAGTTTTACCGGTCATTACTTGGCGCCATTACTAGCTCGTAAACCAGCAACAAAAACCAAGAAAAAATAACGGTCAGTATGACAAGCGCATCAGAGCAATTTAGATTCGGCCAAGTCGGTCGCTTCTGGATTGCCTGATAGCACCAAGATGTCATTTGCCTCTAAACGCAAATCAGGACTAAGGTCTAGCTTGACATAATCTGCGCCACTAATTTTACGACGCACGGCTTGTACACTCACACCGTCATTTTCCAAATTGAGTTCACCTAGCGTCTTGTTAATGCTGATTGATTCAGGCAAAAGAGTCACAGAATGTAAACGCCAAGACTCATTGGCATCAAAGTCATCCGCTTCCGACCCACGGAAATATCCGCGCAATAAGCTATACCTTGCCTCGCGTGCGTTGGTGACAATTCTGACCACTTTACGCATGGGTACGCCCATCATCAGTAGGACATGTGATGCCATCATTAAGCTTCCTTCAATCAACTCTGGCACAACCTCAGTTGCACCTGCTGCCTGCAGCTTACTTAAATCTGCATCATCCTTAGTGCGCACCAGAATCGTCATGCCTGGTTGTAAGCGTTCCACTTGATATAAGACCTTCATGCTTGCCGGGGTATCTGCATAAGTAATGACGACGGCCTTGGCTTTAGATAAGCCTGCTGCGATTAGATAATTCTCACGACTGGCATCTCCATACGAGACGTTGTCACCAGCAGCGGCCGCCTCTTTCACCCTGTCGGGATCCATATCCAAAGCGATATAAGGAATTTTTTCTTGGTCCAGCATACGTGCAAGACTTTGTCCCGAACGACCAAAACCACAAATCACCACGTGGTTTTCAGTGCGGACGCTTTTGGCAGCAACGCGCGTCAATGCTAGAGATTGCAATAACCACTCGTTACTAGAGAAGCGCATTGCAATACGATCGCTGTATTGAATCAAGAATGGTGCGCCAAACATTGATATGAGCATTGCTGCAAGTACTGCCTGACTTAAAGCATGGTCAATCAAATCTAAACCGTCAATCTGATTGAGCAGAACGAATCCAAATTCACCAGCCTGCGCTAGGCATAAGCCAGTCCGAATAGAGATGCCAGGGCTTGATCCAAAAGCACGGGACAGCAAAGCAATCAAACCAAACTTAAAGATCAGCGGTCCAATTAACAAAAGTAGTACTAGCATCCACTGTTGATAAATCACCTCAAGATCAAGTTGCATCCCGATCGTAATAAAAAAGAGTCCTAGCAAGACATCCCTAAAAGGCTTCACATCTTCTTCAACTTGATGCCGATATGGCGTTTCTGAAATCAACATCCCGGCCAAAAATGCACCGAGCGCCAAAGACAAGCCGAAGTGCTCAGTAAGCGCTGCCATGCCCAACACAATTAACAAGAGATTGAGCATGAAGAGTTCTTGAGAGCGCAATTTAGCAACTAAGCTAAACCAGCGACTCATCAAGGTTTGACCGATGACAAAAATGAGTCCCAAAGCCATAGCAATTTTGATTGAGGCTGCCGTTAAGGCCAAGATCAGGTCACCAGGATTTTTACCCAGGGATGGCAACAGAATTAATAGGAACACCACCGCCAAGTCTTGGAATAACAGAATTCCGACTACGTTGCGACCATGCTCAGTTTCAAATTCAGAGCGATCGGAAATCAGCTTAGTCACAATTGCCGTCGAAGACATCGCTAACGCACCGCCCAGAGCAATAGCCGCCTGCCAAGAAATGGGGTAAATCCAGTTCATAAAAAGGCTGGCGGGAACTGCCAAAAGCATCGTTAAAACGACCTGACTACTGCCTAGACCAAAAACGATAGACCGCATTGCCCGAAGCTTATGCAGATTGAACTCCAGGCCTATCGAGAACATTAAAAAAACCACCCCAAATTCAGCTAAATACTTCACGGTGGCCGAATCATTTGCTAGAGCTAGGGCCTTAGGACCAATCAAGACACCAATGGCTAAATAGCCCAAAATAGGTGGCAGGCCAAAATAGCGGAAAATAACTACTCCGGCGACAGCGGAGGCCAACAAGATGAGAGTTAATTGAAGGACTGACGGCATATACTTACTCGATGATAGCTAAGACTCGTGAACGAACCCTAAAGCTTGCACGCGATACCCTCACTATTGAGGCTACCGCACTGCAAACAATGCGTGATCGCCTTGTGGGGCCTAATGCAGACGCCCTGGTATGGGCGGTAGAGCTTTTGCATGACTGCAAAGGACGGATTGTCGTGTCTGGCATCGGCAAATCTGGTCATATTGCCCGTAAAATTGCTGCAACATTTGCTTCCACTGGATCCCCTGCCTTCTTTGTGCACCCTGCTGAAGCAAGTCACGGTGATTTGGGGATGGTCACTCGTGAAGATGTATTTGTTGCCCTATCAAATTCTGGGGAAACTGATGAATTGCTGACGATCGTCCCGATTGTTAAACGTACTGGTGCAAAACTGATCGCCCTAACTGGCGCGCCCGAATCCTCCCTGGCAAAGCTAGCGGATGCGCATTTGGATACCAGTGTAGAAAAAGAAGCCTGTCCTCTTAACCTAGCGCCAACCAGCAGCACCACAGCAGCCCTAGCGATGGGTGATGCACTTGCCGTTGCGCTCTTGGATGCCAGAGGCTTTCAAGCTGAAGATTTTATTCGCTCACATCCGGGCGGCAGACTCGGTCGCAAGCAATTAAGCTACGTGAGCGAAGTCATGCGTAGTATTGATGAAACACCAAAAATTTCTGTCCAAGCCCCTCTAAAAGAAGCCTTGTTAGAGATGACTGCCAAGCGCATGGGTATGGTGGTCACGCTTGATGCCAACAACAAGGTGGCAGGCATCTTTACTGATGGTGATTTACGCCGCTTGCTAGAGAAGAGTACTAATCTAGATGGCGTCACTTTAAAAGAAGCAACAACCTCCGCACCGAGAACCATTCCACCAGAACTGCTCGCTGAAGAAGCCATTGAGATGATGGAGAAATATCGCATTAATCACTTGGTGGTAGCCGATAACAACGGCACTCTACTAGGCGCCCTCAATCTGCATGACCTATTTGCAGCTAAAGTTATTTAAGGTAGTTTATTTACTTCATGCCAAGCGCTTTTAATACTCACAATACAAATCCTCTCAGCCAGTATCCACAAGCGTGGGAACGCGCTGGCAAAGTCAAGCTCTTAGTTCTGGACGTGGATGGGGTGTTGACCAATGGGCAAGTATTCATTGGGGCTGACGGCAAAGAATCTTTAAAAGCTTTCGATATTCAAGATGGTCTAGGCATCAAGTTGCTAGAGCAATGCAGCATTCCCACCGCAATCATTACTGGCCGCAACTCCAAAATGGTGTTAGCTCGTTGCGAAGAATTAGGCATTAAGCATGTCCACATGGGAGTTGATGACAAAGCAATTGCACTCGAGAAAATTTTGAAGTCCCTCTCTTTAACTCACTCAGACTGTGCTGTCATGGGTGATGATTGGCCTGATCTTAAAATGATGCGTAAAGCTGGCTTTACAGTTTGCCCTGCTCAAGGACACGAAGCAGTTAAGGAGAGTGTGCATTTTGTCACCAGTCGCGTTGGTGGTAGTAGCGCAGTACGTGAATTATGCGATCTCATTCTCAAAGCGCAAAACCGCTATGAAGAACTGCTAAACCAAGCTCGCAATTAAGCAATCAGTAATGCAACTCAATCCCAAGCAAATCAAAGTTAGTTTAGGGCGCACCATATTGCGCCTAATGCCATTGATTTTGATGGGCACAATTACCCTGATTACTTTTTGGCTTGTTAAAAAAAATACGCCTCCAGAAAGCTCACTGCTTGAACGTGTTCGACTTCATGAGCCCGACTACACCATTCAGAATGGTGCGCTATCAGCCCTAAATGAACTTGGCGATACAAAATATCGAGTGCTGGGTAAAAAAGTAACCCACTACGATGATGACGCATCAATCGACATTCTCACGCCACGCATGCGTTTATTCCAAGCAGATAAAGCACCGGTCACGGTAAAGTCAGATACGGGTCATCTCGACGGTGATCTCACCATTTTGGATCTTGTCGACAATGCTGAAATTTTTCGTCCAGCAAAAGCAGCTACTGCTACCGAACCAGCAACATTGCGTATGCTCGCACGATCGTCTTACTTTAAAGTACTCATTAATGATGACATTATTGAAACCGATAGACCTATCAGTCTGGAGCAAGGAATGTCAGTCATGAACTCTACTGATGGCGGCACCTTCAATAATGTAGACCAAAGTATGGTGTTATCAGGACAGGTAAAAGGTCGCATTGAACGTCTCCCGCGAGAGGCGCAGTAAGGTGATTACTGCGTACTCTCTTCGGAATATTATTTTAGGTTTAGCATGCCTGAGTATTTTTATCATGCCGCTGGCTCATGCCGAAAAAGCAGACCAAGATAAACCCCTCATCCTAGAGGCGGAAAAAGTTTCTGTAAACGATGTGCAACAAACCTATGAGCTAAATGGCCAAATTCTTCTGATTAAAGGGACGATTGTTGTTACGGGTGAACAAGGAAATATCAAAGTAGATCCTGAAGGCTACGAATATGTTGATATAAAAGGCACGCCCAAAGAAGTCGCCAGCTTTAGACAGAAACGTGAGGGGCCTACTGACGAATTTATGCAAGGCCGCGCTACTGATATCAACTACAACGCTAAAACGGAGTTTCTGACGCTAACAGGTGATGCCAGCTTAAAACGACTACTCAACATGCAGATGCTAGATCAATTGCGTGGCTGGAAAATTGAGTACGATGATATTAAGCAGTACTATCGTATATCACCCCCAATAGATGCAAAAGCAGATGACTTGCCTTTGGCTAGAGCCATTCTTTCACCAAGACGAAAAGCCACATTAGAGAAATGACAGCAGATTTAAGTAAAAATAATTGTTCTGCAACCCTTAGTGCACATCACCTACAAAAGCGCTACGGCTCCAGAACCGTTGTGCGCGATGTGTCGATTGAAGTGAAATGCGGCGAGGTGGTTGGACTGCTTGGCCCGAATGGCGCAGGCAAAACTACTTCTTTCTACATGATTGTTGGTCTTGTCCCATTAGATGGCGGCAATATTGTTCTGGATGGCACCGATATTACCCATCTGCCGATTCATGAACGCGCCAGAATGGGTCTGTCCTATCTGCCGCAAGAAGCATCCGTTTTTAGAAAACTCAATGTTGCTGAAAATATTCAGGCAGTACTAGAGCTACAAGTTCAGGATGGTAAATCTTTAAGTAAGACTGAGATTGGCGAACGCTTAGACGAACTTTTAGGTGAGTTGCAAATTACCCACCTCAGAAACAATCCCGCACTATCGCTTTCCGGTGGCGAACGCCGACGCGTGGAAATTGCGCGCGCGCTCGCATCTCAACCTAAATTTATCCTGCTAGATGAGCCATTTGCTGGTGTTGACCCTATTGCTGTTGGGGAGATCCAAAGAATCGTCCGTTTTTTACGCGATCGTCAAATCGGCGTTTTGATCACCGACCATAACGTTCGTGAAACCCTAGGTATTTGCGATCACGCTTACATCATTAGCGAAGGTAGCGTTCTGGCTGAAGGTAAACCAGACCAAATTATTGAAAATGATGCCGTCCGTAGGGTCTACCTAGGCGAAAACTTCAGGATGTAAGAATTCCCTTTTTAGGGGTTATTTTTGAAATAAAGCGGTTTACCCTCTTGGATTTCAGCAAAATCGCTGATACGCTGGAGGTTCATGAAGTTCATTCCAAAGATACAAGTACCAGACAAGTATAAAAATTACGGGGCATGCTGCGCACCCCAGGCATGTCTATGCGCACGTACACAAAAAGGAGCTGAAGATGAATTTAAAGATTAATAGCCGACATGTAGAAGTGACGCCTGCCATGCGCAGCCACTTGGAAGCCGGTCTAGCCAAAATTCGTAAGCATTTTGACCACGTGCTTGATGCCTCAGCCATTTTGATTGTCGATAACGCTAAAGAGAAAGATCTTCGCCAGGGAGCGGAGATTACGATTCACCTTAAAGGCAAGGAGCTATTCGCTGAGGCGCATAACGCAGACCTCTATCATGCGATGGATCAAGTTGTTGACAAGTTGGAACGTCAAGTCGTGAAACACAAAGAAAAAATTCAAGATCACTATCACGATAAGCATTTTGAGTAAGTGCTGACTTCAGGACACCTATAATCATTTGATATGACTGCCCTGATAGATCTTTTCGCCCTCGACTGCATTGCATTAAATAATCCGGCCAAAAACCGCTCTGATGCATTTGCTGTTGCAGGCGATCTCTTTGCAAAACATACTGGTATTGATGCTGCAGCCGTTGTTGGCTTTTTAAATGTTCGAGAAGATTTAGGATCAACCGCACTTGGCGCAGGAGTTGCAATACCGCATGGTCGAGTCAAAGGTCTGAAACATCCAGTAGCTGCTTTTATCAACCTACAAAATCCGATTGATTTTGCGGCACCAGATGGCGAACCAGTATCGCTCTTGATTTTTTTATTGGTACCAGAAAAAGCAACTCAGCAACATCTCGAAATTCTGTCGTCTATCGCACAGCTTTTATCAGATTCAGATGCACGTAAACATCTAGCGACAGAAAGTGATCCAGAAAAGGTGTGTCAGCTTTTGCAGCAATGGGGCTCCCAGTAATGACTCAAACCTTGCTCCTAGAAGGTGTGAACGCCCAGCAGATTTTTGATGATAACGTTTCCGACTTAAAGCTCTCTTGGATCGGCGGCTTAGAAGGTGCAGACCGTACATTCCCCGCAGAAGCTGTGAAAGCTGCTGCTGCGAGCTCAGATTTAGTGGGGCACTTAAACCTGATTCACCCTAGTCGCATCCAGATTTTTGGTGAACAAGAAGTCGATTACCACGCAGCATTGGAGCCGAAGCAGCGGCAAGAGCAAATCTCCAGCCTCATCTCTAAAACACCTCCCTGCGTAATTGTTGCCGATGGAAAGACAGCTGATGCTGACCTGCAACTTTTTTGCCAGCGCTCATCAACTCCCTTATTCACTACTGCCGTTTCTGCGGCCGAGGTGATTGATCACCTACGCACCTATCTGACAAAAATTGGGGCTCCTCAGATCACCATGCATGGCGTCTTTATGGATATCTTGGGCCTTGGCGTTTTATTAACCGGTGAATCTGGGCTAGGTAAAAGCGAATTAGGTCTTGAATTAATCTCCCGTGGCCATGGTCTAGTGGCTGATGATGCAGTTGACTTTGCTCGCCTGGGACCAGACTATATTGAAGGTCGTTGCCCAGTCATTTTGCGCAACCTCCTAGAAGTGCGCGGCCTAGGTCTGTTAGATATTCGGACGATCTTTGGCGAGACTGCAGTACGTCGCAAACTAAAACTGCGTTTGATCGTGCAGTTGGTGCGCCGGAACGATGGTGAATTTGAACGCCTTCCACTGGAAGCGCAACATATTGATGTATTGGGCATTCCAATTCGGACGGTAAAAATTCAAGTGGCTGCGGGGCGCAACTTGGCAGTTCTCGTTGAAGCAGCTGTCCGTAATACGATCTTGCAATTACGGGGTATCGATACTCTTAAAGAGTTTATTGAGCGTCAGCGCATTCAAATGAATACAGAGGCTGAATCAAGCAAGACTCAAGGGCGTCTTCTGTAATATGCAAATTAATCTGATTACCGGAATCTCGGGCTCAGGTAAATCAGTTGCACTGAGAGCCTTTGAAGATGCTGGCTATGATTGTGTGGATAACTTACCAGTCACTTTGCTTGAAAGTCTCATTAGCACTCTAGAGAGTGAGCAGTGTGAGCAAGTCGCAGTAGCAATCGATGCACGTCGCGGCGAGTCAATTGCTCAACTCCCACTCATTTTGGAGAACTTACGCCGTCAACATCAGGTCAGGGTTGTTTTCCTCAATGCCAATACAGAGACCTTAGTCCAGCGCTTTTCAGAGACTCGAAGACGCCACCCTCTTTCAGCCAACACCAAACAATCTCAATCGACAACGTTGATTGAGGCCATCGATAAAGAGCGAAATTTACTAGAGCCTTTGCGAGCACAAGCGCACAGTATTGATACTAGCAACCTGACAGCTCACGCACTGCGCTCTTGGATTCAGGATTTACTTAAAGACAAGCCATTAGGCTTAACGGTTGTCTTTGAATCATTCGGCTTTAAAAAGGGTGTTCCAAGTGATGCCGATTTAGTTTTTGATGCACGCTGCCTCCCAAATCCTCACTATGACAAGGTTTTACGTCCATTCACTGGCAACGATAAACCCATCATCGAATTTCTGGAAAATATTCCAGAAGTCATTCGCATGGAAAGCGACATCATTCAATTTATTGAAAAGTGGTTGCCCCATTACATTGCCGATGGCCGGAGCTACCTAACGATTGCTATTGGCTGTACTGGCGGACAACATCGATCGGTATATCTTGTAAATCGTATTAGCGAATACTTTCATTCACAAAAAAAACTTGCCGAATTACAGATTAATTTTTTAGATCGTCACCGCGAGCTAGACTCAATCCCTGTAAAAGCAGTTTGATTGGTTGAGGCAAGCCATATTGACCTAACTTAGCCATGGGCACCCACTTTAAATCCCCACTTGCGAATGCATATGCTTTGCTTGTTTGAACATTCCAAATTTGTATCCATAAACGTCTGTGGGTAAAGATATGTTTAATATTTTCTCCGCACTCAACTTGTTTACAAAGCGTTAGCAAGGAGCTCGCTTTCTCATAAGGCAAAGTTAGCGCTATTAAATCTTCTAGCTTCGGAGTGACACCTATTTTCCTGGCTTTTGNTTTAGCTACCCAAGCAGACTCTGGCAAACACCATAGACCGCCCCAAATTGCACTGTTCGGNCGCTTTTGTAATAAGACCTGATTACCATGGCGCAGTAGTAGCATGTCGCAATCAAATTCAGGTGATTTTGCTCTAATGGTCTTTTGCGGAAATAACAGAACCTGATCACTTAAGTTAGCCTGACATTCTTTTGCGAAAGGACACTTTCTCTCACCGGTCAAACATACCGGCTTGCGAGGAGTACACCAAGTCGCTCCAAAATCCATTAACGCTTGGGTATAGATTGGCATATCTTGGGGCTTGGTGGGGAGAAGTGAACTCGCTAAATCCCATAACTGCTCATTCACTTTTTTATCTTGCAATGCGCCATCGATACAAAATAAACGTGCGAGGATGCGTTTCACATTAGCATCCAAGATCGGTGCACGCTCATGAAAGGCAAATGCAGCAATTGCGCCTGCGGTAGAGCGCCCAATACCTTTGAGCTGCTCCAGTAAGACGGGATCACTTGGAAACTTGCCAGAAAATTGCTCCATGACTTGCTTTGCGCAAGCGTGTAAATTTCGGGCTCTTGAGTAGTAGCCTAGTCCGGCCCATTCAGCTAGAACTTCATCAATATCAGCTGCAGCCAATCTCTTTACCATTGGAAATCGTTTCATAAAACGTGGGTAACGTTCCAAGACCGTAGCAACCTGTGTTTGTTGCAACATGATTTCTGAAACCCACACCGCATAAGGATCGCGATTATTCTGCCAAGGCAAACCTTGACGACCATCTACCCCATGCCAAGTAATAAGTTTTTTCGAAAAGGCTTTGATCAAAGTCATATCAACGCTTCTGACATTGCGCACAAAAATACGTGGAGCGCTGACCTTGGACAATTTGCTTAATGGACGTCTTACACACTTTGCATGGTTGATCTTTTCGATCATAGACTTTCGTTTGCACCATGAAGTGGCCTGGGTCACCTTCACTATTGACGAAGTCTTTCAAGGTGCTGCCACCGGCATCAATGGCTCGCTTCAAAATCAATCTCACTGCAGTGGCTAGACGAGCGCACTGAGGCCGAGTTAACTTACCCGCCGCTTTTGCAGGGTGTATGCCAGCCTCGAACAAGCTTTCTGAGCAGTAGATGTTGCCAACACCCACCACGGCTTGACCCGCTAATAAAAATTGCTTCACAGCAANGCTACGACCTCGCGAATGTTGATACAAAACCTCGGCACCAAGCTCTCCTGAAAANTCTGGGGAGAAAGGCTCTACTCCTAATTTGAGTAGCAANGGATAGTTCTCGATGGGACCTTTTGATTTGGGATGCCATAGNACTGCGCCAAATTTGCGGGGGTCATGTAAGCGCAAGCTGAGCTTTCCAAATTCAAATGTCACACGATCATGTATTTTGAGTGGATCACTACTGGGGAGCACTCGCAATGTACCAGTCATACCNAGGTGCAGTAGTAAATAGCCAGCCTCCATCTCAAGTAGCAGATATTTACCACGACGTTTGATGGAGTTTACTTTCTGGCCTGGAAGTATTTGGGTTAAATTACCGGGGACCGGCCAACGAAGACGGCCATCAATGACCTGAACAGCGCTCACTTTGCGCCCTTGAAGGTGTGGTTGAATCCCAAGTCTGGTGACCTCTACTTCTGGAAGTTCTGGCATAGATNGATTGTAGATTCGCGGATTAGAATGTGCTTATGACCAAATTTACGCTTAAGCCATATTTTCAGGGTTTATTCATCGCAACAATACTAGGTGCTGGAACATGCTTGCCAACCCTTTCTGTTGCNCAGACTAGTCGTCCAGATACCNGCGAAGGGGTATTTGAAGTCCTTGCCTCGGAGATCGCCTTGCAGCGTGGTGAAGCAGGCTTGGCATACAACACCTATATGGAGATGGCTCGGCAGTACCGAGATCCCCGTTTGGCACAGCGGGCTATGGAAATTGCGATCACCGCCGGATCGCCTGATTTAGCGCTACAAGCGACTCAACTCTGGGATAACCTCGCCCCACCATCTGAGACTAAGCCAAAAGAAGTGCTGATTACTTTGCTGGCATTAAGTCAGCGCTGGCCAGATCTAGTTCANCCAACAATCGATCTTCTCAATCAACAAACCCTAGTGCAAAGGGAAAATACCTTATTGCAATTGCAATCCTTGCTAGGCAAGGCCAATGATGAAACGCAAGCTTTGCAAGCTTTTTATGAAATCGTTTCAGCAGTAAAGCCTGAACCAAAAGATCCCAATCTTTTGTATACCTACGCCATGTCAGCTGAAAAATCTGGGCATATGGATGCAATGGAAAAAGTATTGCGTCAAATTTTGCGCAAGAACCCTAACGATGTGAACTCTCTCAATGCATTGGGTTATTCGCTTGCAGATCGCAATCTCAAATTACCTGAAGCATTTACGCTGATCAATAAAGCGCACCAGCTCTCGCCACGTGATGGTTTCATCTTAGATAGCCTTGGGTGGGTTAACTTTCGCTTAGGTAAAAATGCACTTGCCATAGAGCAGCTGCAACAGGCATTCACACAGAAACCTGAAGCAGATATTGCGGCACATTTAGGCGAAGTACTCTGGACGATGAAGCGCACCGCTGAGGCTGAAGATGTATGGCGTCAGGGGCAAAAACTCGATGCGAATAACGCCACGCTGAAAGAGACTCTAAAGCGTTTAAAACCAGACTGGTCACTTGCAGTACAGACCCCTAAAGGCTTATGGGATGGTCGTTTTGCGGTCAAAATCACTGGCCTCACTGACAGCCAAAATCAAGGTGGATCTGGCGGATTTACCTTAACGCAGGACGCACTCAAAGACATTTTAGAAATTCGTAACCCTGTTGGTGGCTCGATTGCCAAAATCACCATTACACCTGGTGAGGCAACACTTGAACGCAATGGTGAAACGATTACTGCGATTGATGCCGACACATTGCTTCAGAATGCTTTAGGCTTGCCACTACCCGCACGTGGTCTTTCAAACTGGCTACGCGGCGAAGTACGTCCTGGCGGCAATGCCAGTGTCGAAAGGAACACAAAAGGTCAGGTCAGCAAGATTATTCAAGACGGCTGGACTCTAAACTACAACTGGGGCAAATCCAATCATCTCGAAAAACTCGTCATGACTCGTAGCTCCAATATTGGGTCGATTGATATTCGCTTAGTATTTGACAACCCGAATGACTGAGGTAAAGCAAGCCATATTGGAGCTGAGTTGCCCAGCAAAGCTCAATCTTTTCCTACATATTGTTGGACGTCGACCCGATGGTTATCACCTCCTTCAATCAGCTTTCCAACTGATCGATTGGTGTGACACGGTCACCCTTAAAACCATCCCCGAAAATGAAGTGCGTCGGTGTAACCCAATTCCTGGCGTGCCGCCAGAGCAAGATTTAGTGGTTCGTGCTGCAAAGCTTCTCAAAGAATTTAGCAAGGTTTCTAGTGGCGTTGAAATTCATCTGCAAAAAGAGATTCCCATGGGGGCTGGCCTTGGTGGCGGCTCCTCAGATGCCGCCTCGACACTGATCGGTCTGAACCAGCTTTGGAATCTCCATTTAGATATGGCGAGCCTTAGTCAGTTAGGCTTACGACTCGGGGCTGATGTCCCCTTTTTCATCTTTGGCCATAACGCCTTTGTAGAAGGAATTGGCGAGCAAATACAAGGTATTGCCTTGGAAAATCGAGATTTCTTGGTTATTTTTCCCAACAAGGGCATAGCCACTGCTAGTATTTTTCTAGACCCTCAATTGACCCGAGATCACGCTCCGATTACAATAGATGGCTTTCTTGCATCGCCATTGTCAAATCATTCGAACGATTGTCAGGCAGTAGCGATACAGATATGTCCTGAAGTGAAGCAAGCATTAGATTGGATTAGCGTGGCATTACCGAATTCGGAGCCTCGTATGTCTGGCTCTGGAAGTAGCGTATTTACAGCCTTAGCGGCCAAAACAGATAACGCAAAACTAGAAAATCTTTTGCAAAATCTTCCAAAAGGATGGGTTGGTCGAATTGTTCGGGGGCTAAATAAAAATCCCGCTTACAATTTGATCTCTTCAGATTGACCTGTAGGGGAATCGCCAAGCTGGTTAAGGCACTGGATTTTGATTCCAGCATGCGAAGGTTCGAATCCTTCTTCCCCTGCCAACAACTGAAGATGCGACTAAAAGACACCCATTCGACCCACGCCAAAAATTCTCAAATAGCCCATGTCCGCCCCTATGAACGCTGATTTACTGACTCTATTCACCGGTAATGCAAATCCCGTTTTAGCTCAAGCTGTCGCTAAAGAACTCAATCTTCCCCTCGGAAAGGCCTTTGTCGGTCGCTTCTCAGATGGTGAAATTCAGGTTGAAATTCAGGAAAACGTCCGCGGTAAAAACGTCGTTGTGATTCAGTCGACCTGCGCGCCAACGAATGACAATTTGATGGAATTGATGATTATGATTGATGCTCTAAAACGAGCATCAGCAAGCCACATAACCGCAGTGATCCCTTACTTCGGATACGCCAGACAAGACCGTCGCCCACGCTCAGCACGCGTAGCTATCTCTGCCAGAATCATTGCCAACATGCTCCAATCGGTTGCTGGAATTGAGCGGGTTTTAACCATGGACCTACATGCAGACCAAATTCAGGGATTCTTTGATATTCCGGTAGACAACATCTATGCCTCACCAGTTTTACTCGCTGACCTAGAGGCACAGAAGGCCAAGAAGGATCTCATCATTGTTTCTCCAGATATCGGTGGTGTTGTACGCGCCCGCGCCATGGCCAAGCAATTGGGTACCGATTTGGCAATTATTGATAAGCGTCGCCCTAAGGCGAACGTTTCTGAAGTGATGCACCTCATTGGTGAAGTAGAAGGTCGCCATTGTGTGATCATGGATGACATCATTGATACCGGCGGCACGCTTTGTAAGGCCGCTGAGGCACTTAAAGCACGTGGCGCTAAGGGTGTTACGGCCTACTGTACCCACGCAGTGCTATCAGGCGGTGCCGTGGCTCGAATTGCTGCTTCAGAATTAGATGAACTTGTCGTTACCGATACCATTCCTTTGACCCCAGAAGCCATAAAAGTGGGCAAAATTCGTCAACTGAGCGTTGCCCCTATCCTGGCTGAGACCCTTTCCCGTATTAGCAAGGGTGATTCCGTGATGTCGATGTTTGCTGAATAAGCTAAAAATAGTGGTTTGAGAGCCATTTTTAACAGTTTTTAGCCCTAAGTAGGCAAAAACACTCAGTCCCACGATATAATCGAAGGCTTTTCTGTTTGGTCGCGAACGGAAATTAACCTTATTTTGGGAATTCAATATGAAAGTAGTAGCCTTTGAAAGAAGCGTACAGGGAACGGGTGCGAGCCGCCGTCTGCGCAACTCCGGTAAAACTCCGGGAATTATCTACGGTAGCAAAAATCCAGCTGTAGCAATTGAGTTGGACCACAACGCTCTGTTCCATGCACTCCGCAAGGAAGCATTTCACTCGTCAATCCTAGATCTCGAAATCGACGGCAAAGCACAAAAAGTGTTGTTGCGCGATTATCAGATGCATCCATTCAAGCCTTTGGTTTTGCATATTGACTTCCAGCGCGTATCTGCGACTGAGAAAGTTCATATGCGCGTTCCATTGCACTTCATTAATGCTGAAAATTCAAATGCAGTGAAGTTGCAAGGCGCAGTTGTAAGTCATATCACAACTGAAATTGAAGTTTCATGCTTACCAGCAGACTTACCAGAGTTCATCGAAGTAGACTTAGGCGGCATTGAAGTTGGCGGTCACGGTATTCACGCTAAAGACCTGACATTACCAAAAGGTGTTTCTTTGGTATTGCATGTTGAGCAAGAGAACCCAACATTGGCTAACGCACGTATCCCAGCAGTTAAAGCTGCTGATACTGATGTTGCTCCAGCTGCAGCTGCTGCTCCAGCTGCCGATACTGTAAAAGACAAGGCTTAATGATTTAAGCTGCATTCTATGCAAACGAGAAGGCCCGCTTAATCGCGGGTTTTCTTTTTTGTAGAAAAGCTTTTATCCTTGTCCCCACATCATGACTAAATTAATCGTTGGCCTGGGTAATCCAGGTGAAGAGCACCAAGAAGATCGACACAATGCCGGCTTCTGGTTTGTTGACGCCTTAGCAAAGCAATTAGGCGTCCGCTTTGAAGCTGAAAAGCGCTTTCATGGAAAAATAGTTAAGGCTAAATGGGCAGGGGAAGATCTCTTCTTACTAAAACCTACTACCTACATGAATCTAAGTGGGCAGGCTGTAGGCGCACTTTGTCGCTTTCATAAAATCTTGCCTCAANAGCTTTTGGTAGTTCAAGATGAGCTCGACCTTAAGCCAGGCACGGCTCGCATCAAGCTGGGCGGCGGGACTGGCGGTCACAATGGCCTTAAAGACATTCAGGCACACATTGGTACGCCGGAGTACTGGCGTCTACGCCTTGGTATCGGTCATCCACGTGATGTGGCTGGTGATGGACGAGTAATGGATGTGGCTGACTATGTTTTGAGAAGGCCTTTGCTCGCAGAGCAAAAACTCATCGAGAGCGGCATTGAAAATGGCTTACAAATTCTGCCGCTATTTCTCAAGGGTGATTTCCAAACGGCTATGTTGGAATTGCACTCCAAAGGCTAAGAGGCTTAAGCTATTTTTGCCTTGGCGGATGCAGTTAACAATCTGTACTTGGCCATTAACTGATCTGGTGATTCGGTGTAACTGGGATTAAATGGAATGCAATCCACTGGGCACACTTGACGGCATTGAGGGGCGTCGTAATGCCCCACGCATTCAGTGCACTTGTCGGGATCAATTTCGTAAATTTCCAGCCCCATGTAAATGGCATCATTAGGGCATTCTGGCTCGCACACATCACAGTTGATGCACTCGTCCGTAATCATTAAGGCCATATTAGCTATTGGCCTTACTCTTTAANTTGATTGGCTGCAGCAATCTTTTTATCTAACCACTTCTCAACGGATGGGAAAACAAACTTACTTACATCGCCACCCATTGATGCAATCTCACGCACAAAGGTACCGGAAATAAATTGATACTGATCAGATGGCGTTAGGAATAAAGTTTCCACATCAGGCAGTAGATAGCGATTCATACCCGCCATTTGAAACTCATACTCAAAGTCAGAGACAGCCCGTAAACCACGCACGATAACGCGAGCATTATGCTCACGCGCAAAATCTTTTAACAGGCCGGTAAACCCAACAATTTTGACATTAGAATAGTGACCAAGTACTTCCTTGGCGATTGCGATACGCTCATCTAAAGCAAAGAATGGGCGCTTACTGCGGCTATCCGCAACACCCACAATCAATTCACCAAAAATACTAGACGCACGACGAACTAGATCTTCGTGTCCACGCGTAAAGGGATCAAATGTTCCAGGGTATACAGCAACAGTCATAACGCTCCTAAGGCTTTATCAGCTACAGGCAAGAGTTTAGCCCCTTCTGCTGCGAAATAGACAAGCTTTTACCTGTCCAGCCTCTAAGTATTTTCCACAATGCCAGTCTGGTAATAGGGCTTCTATTTCCCCAAGAGTCCGGCTAGAGGGAAATTCAATGTAAATACCACCTCCAGAGCTGTCATCACAAATACGACCGGCTTGTATGACCGCTTTATCGAACAAAGCCGCTTCCTGAAAAGGCGGATCGATAAAAATCAAATGGCTTGAAAGATTTGGCTGCTGACTTAAGAACTCCAAACTGTCTTGATGCAATATCTCAACTAAGCCTAATACAGGTGAAGATTGAAGCAGTTTGAAGTTGGCTAACAAATTTGCATAGGCTTTTTTATCTCGCTCAATCAATACCACTAGCTCTGCATCTCTTGAGGCCGCCTCAAAACCCAATGCTCCAGTACCAGCAAATAAATCCAAACAACGCAAACCTGTTAGATCTTGGCCTAACCAATTAAATAAGGTTTCACGTATGCGATCTGTGGTTGGACGCAGCCCAGGCAAATCAATAACCGATAACAAACGACTGCGCCAAGTCCCGCCAATAATACGAATCTTCTTGGGGAGCTCTGAACGCTGACCCATAGTGGCGGTCTTATTTGCGGATTTCTTTATTTGGATGCTCCCAATACGACAATCTTCATGCGATCCATCGCAAGGTACCTCTGAAAGGCGGCACTCACTTGCTCTAAAGTGACTGCATCCACTTTAGCCGTCCACGTTTCCAGCGCATCTAAAGGCAAATCGTTCCAGGCAATAGAGGAAACGTTATCGAGTAATTTACGATTGTTATCAATTCGCAATGGAAAACCATTTACCAAATTGGCTTTAGCAGCTTGTAGCTCAGAGGGCGTAGGTCCATTTGCAATGAAATTAGCAATGGTTGAATTCATCACCTCAAGCGCTAAGGCCGCTTGATCACCCCTCGTTTGCAAGCCTGCTTGAAAAATACCAGTGTCCTTGCTGGGCGCAAAATAACTGAAAACGCTGTAGGCCAAGCCGCGTTTCTCTCTTACTTCCGACATTAGTCGAGACACAAATCCCCCACCACCTAAGATGTAATTGCCAACGATCAGCGGAAAGTAATCTGGATTGCTGCGAGTAATGGCAGTCATACCAATGGCGATATGGGCTTGCTGAGAATCAAACGGAATATATATTTGACGGCTAACTATAGGCTCGATTGGTGAACGTTCAAACTGTGGAAGATTTGGAATAGCCGCGCCTGATTGCGGCACATTCTTTAGTAAGACTTCCACGATCTTCCTAGCTTCTGCTGGGCTGACATCGCCAACAATACTCACAATTATGCGATCGCCGCGATAAAACTGTTGATGAATCTTACTAAATCAGAAACGCTTACTGAGCCAACCGATTTGACAGAAGGAGATTCGGCCAGCGGGTAATTACCATAAACAGATTTTCTGAAACGGCGCTCCAGCACTGACTCAGGCTTCGTTTCTGCTTCAAGCAAACCGGTAATAGCGCGCTGTTTCTCACGCTCTAATATTTTGGCATCGTATGTTGGGGCACTGAGCATCGCTGATGCCAATTGCACGGCGCGATCACACAGATCTTTTCGGCTCAGACTCCGAATCCGAATCACGGCGCGCTCACCCCCAACCGATATGCCAAAGTTAGCGCCTAAGTCAGCGATTTCGTCGGCAATTTGGGCTTCGCTTAAAGCGCCCTTTGATGATCTGGCACCATAGCTCATCAACTCTGCTGTCATGGAAGCAAGTCCACTCTTGCCAGTCGGATCGAAGCGGTCGCCCGCATCAATACTGATCTCGATATCCACCATGGGCAAGGCCTTAGTTTGGACTAAATAGGCCTTGGCACCTTTAACTGAATCGAGTTTCTCAATCGGCAAAATAGCTTGGGCAGATTGTAAAAATCCAAATACAAAAATAATTGCACAGCAAGATTGTTTAATGAGTTTCATTATTTGCCCTCCCTCACTACTGACTTACGGGCTTGAGGATCCAACACAGCAATTGTTAGGCTTTCGTCTAGAAGATATTTTTTGGTTACTGCCTGTACCTGCCCCGGGGTAATGGTCTGCATCTTTTCCAACATAGGGTTAATATCGCGCCACGAAAAGCCAGCCATCTCCATACCGCCAATTTCCATTGCCTGACCAAAAATAGAGTCACGCTTGTAAATTTGGCTTGATAGTAATCTGACTTTAATACGCTTGAGCTCAGAATCCAAAACGCCTTTTTGCGTAATCTCATTCAAGACTCTGCGAATACTGGCTTCTGCTTGTGTAACAGTTTTGCCTTTTGCCAAGCTTGCGTTAATCTGGAATAACTCTGGTCCACGAGAAATCATGTCATACGAAACGCCTACATCATTGACTACGCGCTCTTGTTTAACCATCACGCGATTTAAACGCGCATTATCGTAACCATCCAAGACGGCTGATAGCAGCTCTAATGCATAGGGCTCAACATCGTCTAGCGCTCCTACTTGTAAACGCGGCACCTTCCAAGCCATTGCCAACTGAGGGCTATCTGCAGGCGCTTTGACTTCAATATGCTTAACCCCTTTTTGCACTGGCTCAATCTGAGGTTTACGCACTGGTAATTCATGGGCAGATATCACGCCATAATATTTTTCTACTGCTTGCCTAATTTGTTCTGGGTCAACATCGCCACTAATCACTACGGTCGCATTATTTGGAGCATACCAACTACGATACCAATCACGCGCATCTGCAGCCTGCATGTTTTCTAAATCATTCATCCAACCCACCACGGGGTGCCGATAAGGCGAACTCATAAAAGCAGTAGCCATCAACGATTCATTTAAGAGGCTACTGGGATTGTCTTCTGTCCGTAAACGACGCTCTTCCATTACAACCTGAATTTCTTTTAAGAACTCCGCATCATCAAAATTCAGGTTTGACATGCGATCCGCCTCGAGCTTCATAACCTCGTTGAGCTTTGATTTTTCCACTTGCTGAAAATACGCCGTGTAATCACGAGAGGTAAAAGCATTTTCACGTCCACCCAGTGCAGCAACTAGACGAGAAAATTCCCCAGCCTTTACTTTCTTTGTACCCTTAAACATCATGTGCTCTAGTACGTGCGCCACTCCAGTTTGCCCATTGATTTCATCCATTGAGCCAGCACGGTACCAAACCATATGGGCAACGGTAGGCGCACGGTGATCTTCTTGAACGATGAGTTTGAGCCCATTGGCAAACGAATATTCATGGGTATTACTTGATTCGCTGGCCGGGCCTGCCCAAGCATATTGGGAGCAGACGATCAATAAGAAGAAAAATTGCAAAAAAATAGAGCGCATCTGTGAGTTCACCATATTCTTAGATTAAATTGATAAGATGCATGTTTTAAATTGTATCGACTATGTTCGGCCTACGTAAAACTCTCGGATCTCTTTTCAAATCGAGTCAGACTGATGAAGCCTGGTTTGATACTTTAGAAGACTCTCTCATTCAAAGTGATGTTGGGTTGCCTACGACTGAGCAATTAATTGCTAAGTTACGTAAGGCCGCCAAATCAGAAAAGGCGTCAAGCCCAGAAGCGCTCCAAGCCCTACTTATTCAAGAAGTTACTGTATTGCTTGGTGCCCTAGAGCCTTCACCCAATCCCCTCTATACCCGTAATCCTGCAACTACTCCTGAAGTATGGCTGGTGGTTGGCGTCAATGGAGCAGGCAAAACTACTACCATTGGCAAGCTTTGCCGCCTCTTCCAGTCACAAGGCAAGTCGGTATTGCTCGCTGCTGGTGATACCTTTCGCGCTGCCGCTCGCAACCAGCTTCAAGAATGGGGTGGGCGCAATCAAGTGGATGTGATTACCCAAGAGGGTGGTGATGCTGCTGCGGTAGCCCATGATGCAATCCATGCTGCTATCTCTCGCAAGAGCGATATTCTGATTATTGACACCGCTGGACGCCTTGCTACACAAGATCACTTGATGGAAGAATTGAAGAAGGTGAAACGCGTCATCGGCAAGGCCCTTCCTGGGGCTCCTCACCAGACTTTGCTCGTACTTGATGGCAATACTGGTCAAAACGGTTTAAGCCAGGTAAGGGCCTTTCATGGGGCTCTGGGGCTTACCGGAATCATTGTCACTAAATTGGATGGCACCGCTAAAGGCGGCGTTATCTGCGCTCTGGCATATACCCTTCAGGACGGGCCAAAACCGGCTGTTTTAGCCCTTGGCAAAGGCGAGGGAATTGATGACATAGTAGGCTTCACGGCTAGTCAGTATTCATCAGAATTATTCAATTAAATCAGAGGCTTATAGATATAAAAAATCATTAGCACTCGCTTGACAAGAGTGCTAAAATGAAACCCTATAAACATCTGTAACTTATTAAAGAAAATGATTCACAAGAAAGCAAATAAACCGCTAATGCAAGCAAGGCAAACTCTGCCAGCAGTGCACACTGTTGCGGCTATGTCTGCCTTTCCGGTTCTGCCATCGCTTGGGGTTGGTTCGCTTGATTCGTATATCTCATACGTTAATCGCGTGCCGATGCTCAGCGCTGCGGAAGAGTTACATCTTGCGCAAGAATTTCGTCGCACTGAAAATGTTGATGCTGCGAGAACTTTAGTGCTCTCACATCTGCGTCTTGTCGTCTCTGTAGCCCGTCAATATTTAGGTTACGGCATTCCACATGCTGACCTCATTCAAGAAGGTAATGTTGGCTTGATGAAGGCAGTAAAACGCTATGACCCAAGCCAAGGCGCCCGCTTAGTCTCTTATGCAATCCATTGGATTAAAGCTGAGATTCATGAGTACATTCTCAAGAACTGGCGTCTTGTCAAAGTAGCGACTACTAAAGCACAACGTAAATTATTCTTTAATCTACGCAGTAATAAACCTACTCTAAGCGCATTAACGCCCAGCGAAGTTGAAGCTTTAGCAAAAGCACTTGACGTCAAAGGTTCTGATGTTAAAGAAATGGAAATGCGTCTTGCTGGCGGTGACGTTGCCTTAGAGGGTGAGGATAACGATGATGAATCTGCTTATGCGCCGATTCAGTGGCTAGCCGATAACACTCAAGAGCCAACAGCAATGATGGCTGCTGCTGAGACAGATACATTACAGGGCCCTAAGTTAGATCAAGCACTCATGGCTTTAGATGAGCGCAGCCGTAACATTGTTCAATCTCGTTGGTTGGCGATGGATGCAGAAGGCAATGGCACAAAAACATTGCACGATCTTGCTAGTGAATATGGCATCTCAGCAGAACGCGTTCGCCANATTGAGACTTCTGCGCTCAAAAAATTGCGNGGCCTGCTGCAAGCAGCCTAAACGCTTCTCCCTACCCCANCACCCTACTTTAGTAACTCTTTCAAGTCATGCGCCAAGGTCTCTGGACCCTGCGCATGCTTGATGTATAGGCGTAGATGGCCATCTGGATCAAACGCATAGCTACCTGCTGTGTGATCCATTGTGTATGAACCAGGACTGGTTCCTGGAACCTTCTTGTAGTAAGTCTTGAAGTCTTTTGTCACCTGTTCCAAGGCCGCTTGATCAGCTGGTCGCAAGCCCAAGAAATGGGGATCAAAGGCGGGAACATACTGCTTCAAAATTACTGCCGTATCACGTTCAGGATCAACAGTCACAAAGAGTACCTGTACCTTATCAGCCTGTGGACCCATGAGGGCCATGACCTGCTGCATTTCCGTTAGGGTTGTTGGGCAGACATCAGGGCATTGGGTATAACCAAAGAACATCACCACAACCTTACCCTTGAAGTCTGCAAGCGTTCTTTTCTTGCCATCAGGGTCAAGCAAACTAAAGTCTTTTCCAAAAGCAGTGCTGCCCGTAATGTCGACATTCTTAAATTCAGGCTTTTGACTGCAGGCAGCTAAGAATGTGAATAGCACAACAACTAAAAAGGATCTAATGAAATTCATAGTGATCTCAAACGAAATAGTGATCTATTAACAGCGCTGCGAATAAGAGCGATAAATAGGTAATTGAAAAGCGAAAAGTTTTCTTAGCCAATACATCGCTGTAAGAAATAAATAGTGCAATAACGTATGCTAAAAATAGCAGCCCCAAGATAAGTGCTGAGATCAAATAGATCACTCCACTCATGCTGTAGATGTATGGAAGNAAAGTAGCAGCAATCAATATCAAGGTATAGAGCAAGATATTAAGCAAAGTAAAGCGCTCACCGTGGGTCACGGGCAGCATCGGTAGGCCAGCTTGAACATAGTCATCACGCCGGTATAAAGCCAAAGCCCAGAAGTGCGGAGGAGTCCAAACGAAAATAATCAGGACCAACAGCCATGCTTCTGCAGATAGCGTATTGGTCACAGCAGCCCAACCAAGTGCAGGAGGCATTGCGCCTGATAAACCGCCAATCACAATGTTCTGAGGGGTTGCCGGCTTTAGTAGCCAGGTATAGATCACAGCATAACCAACAAAAGTAGCTAAAGTCAGCCACATCGTCAATGGGTTGCAGAAGTTCCACAAAATAATCATCCCCAAGGTACCGAGCACGATTGAGAAAATCACAATGCTGAAAGGAGTTACTTCGCCGGTCGCAGATGGGCGCCAGGCTGTTCTCTTCATCTTGGCATCGACCGCTTGCTCTATCAAACAGTTAACAGCAAACGCTGCGCCAGCCAATATCCAAATACCTACAATCCCACCAATCAATATTGGGTAAGGAACCATTCCAGGCGTTGCCAAGAACATTCCAATTACCGCACAAAATACTGCCAACAGAGTGACGCGGGGCTTAGTCAATACCCAGTACTGACGCCAGCGGGGCATAACTGCGGGTGTGGATGATTGCAGGCTGCTCATATCAATTTAGTGATCTTCATTTGAATGGGTGACTTCCACGAGGCCCAGTAAGTCATTCGGACTAAACAGAATACTAAAGCGGCTGATCCACCTGTATGCATTAAGGCGGCCAATAAGGGCCACTGGAAAATAACGTTCGATATTCCAGTGAGAACTTGAAGGATTAAAAGTGTAAATAGTAATTTCGCTAGCTTGCTGACTTGAGGCAATGCGCTAGTGGCTAAACCGGATGCGTTGAAAGCCAAAAAAGAAAGTGTTATGAATACAAGCATAGCAAAAACACGATGTGCCCAATGAATTGCTTGCAACGAGGCAGGGGAAACATATTCGCCTACAGCATTGCGTCCCAGCTCTCTCCACAAGGTAAAGCCTTCCCGCCAATTTGCTTCGGGCCATAAAGCACCAAGACAGGTTGGAAAATCTGGGCAGGCTAAGACTGCGTAATTGGTACTCACCCAGGCGCCTAGAAAGATCTGCATTGTCAGCATCACAAATGCGATAGTCAGCAATGTTGCGGAGATTGGCTTGCTCCGTAGCTCAAGGATCTTGGATCCTTTTTGTTGCCAATTCTGTTGCGCATAAGCAGTGAGTGATGCAAGTAATACCAAAGCCAACATCAAGTGAATGGTGACAATAATGGGCTGAAGTTTCATAGTCACTGTCCAAGCACCAAATGCGCCTTGAACACAAACTANCGCTANCAAAGCCAGACTTCCGAGCAGCGGTTTGTTGCCCAAGCTTTTCATCTTACTAAGTGCCAAGCCCAGCTGAACCAGAATCAATGCACCAACCGTCATCGCTAGATAACGGTGAATCATTTCAATCCAAGCCTTCATCACTGTGACAGGTCCATCCGGTAAGGCTGACTGTGCCACTTGAATATCACCAATCGCATGCCATGGATTAGAGGTGCCATAGCAACCAGGCCAATCGGGGCAACCNAACCCAGAATCCATTAGACGAGTAAAGGCGCCAAATACAATCAGATCAAACGTCATAAAGACTAAAATCCAATTGAGTTTTGTGAAAAATCTATAGCCAGGCCTTGTCCATAGATAAGTCAAAGGTAAGCCAGCAAAAATAATTGCAATCGTTGCTAACTCCAAGAATAAAACTAACTGACTCATTGCAAACTTTCACCCTTGTGATTGAGGCGCAACAATTTTTCCAAATCTTTTTTAATATTGGCGAACTCTTTAGATGAATTTGTAACCGGGAAATACATCATTTTTGCCGAGCTAGGATCCACTAGTTGAATCGCTTTTCCAGCACCCTCGCGATCTAACCATGCTTGAAACTCGGCTTTAAGCTTTNAATCAGACGGGGGATTGACCACCTTAAGGCCGGCAGTCTTTTCATCATAGGCAAAGGCTACTTCAGGGTCTACTGGCTTGCCATCAACATTCACCCAGAGTAATTGCACGCGCCCACTCTCTCTGCCCATCGCAACACGCAATTGCCTCATCAAAAATAAGGCTTCAATGCAGGATTCATTCTTGATCTGGCAATCACCAGCAGGACGAGCAACTAATAAGGTCCACTTACCCTTCAAAGGGGCGCTAAACCACGCATCATTTGCATCCTGTACAGGCTGAACTAAAACCCCAAAGTTGGTTTTTCCACCTTCAGGCTTAATCACGTAATAGGCAAAATAAGAAGCAATCACCGGGGCAGCACAAGCCAGCAAAAGAAATAGCATTTGTAGCCTGCCGCGACGTGTTCGCGCATCAATCGCTACAGAATCTGCCGATGCTGGTATTAACAACTCTTTATCACTCAATTTGATCCCCATGCTTTCGCTGTTGGATTAATCCACTAATCATCCAAAATAAAAAACCGCTTAAAGCTAATGCAAACCACTGAAAGGCATAAGCATAATGGCGATCGACTCCCGTTGTCAGCGGTGCCCATTCACGCAATAGGCCATCTTCTACACCGACCTCATTCTCACGCAATATAAAAGGGCTTTGTACCCAGTGATGGAATTGTCCTTCACGCTCTAATTCAAAATTTTGCTCGATGCGGGGCGCTCCAATAACCACATCACCTATNTTTTTCCCAAGCTCATAAACTTTTCCTGGGTGCGCAAATACAATGCCCTCAATCGATACTAGACCTTCCCGGGTCTTCACAAATGGTAATGTTTCGCGATCTTCATTATTACGTGGTGCCCAACCTCGATTGATCCACAGAATGCGATCAACCCCTTCAAGCTTTAGGGGCATCATCAACAAGAACCCTGATTGCGCGGCATTAGCGGCCCCGCCAGCAGGTACAGGACGTGGGCGGTTATCTAGCCAAACTGATGCTTGTGGAAGGTAGTTACCACGCGCAATCATCCTACGCTGATTTGCCTCCTCTAAACCCCAATCTTGAGTATTGGCATTCAGAATAGTCATTTGCTGCCTGGCAGCTAAGTGCTCTGCGAGGGCAATCTTTTCATTGGCCCGGCTAAGCTGCCAAAAGCCAGCCGCACAACCAATTGCCACTACCAGCAGGGCTGATAAAGTAGCAACTATGCGCTTAGTAACTAGGCTATAAAAAATATTCAACGAGGATTTAAAAATGAAGTGGATTATTCCGATTGCATTACTAATAATTGTTGCAAGCTTAGGATCGGCGCTCTATTACATGATGAAGGGCAAGGGCAATAGCTCCAAAATGGTTCATTCACTCATGCTCCGCATTGGGCTTTCGATTGCTTTGTTTATTGGCATTTTGCTGGCCCACTACTTTGGCTATATCGAAGCAACCGGCATACGCGTTGGAGTAAATTAAAGAGCCTTAAACCAAACCCACACAAACAAAAACAAATCGGGGCTTTAGGCCCCGATTTACTTACTCATTACATCCAATAAACAGCAATATATAGACCAAGCCATACAACGTCTACAAAGTGCCAATACCACGCAGCACCCTCAAATGCGAAGTGATGTTCTGCAGTGAAGTCACCACGAATCATGCGACGCAAAACAATTGCCAACATTGTGCCGCCCAAGAATACGTGGAAACCATGAAAACCAGTTAACATAAAGAAGGTGGAGCCGTACATACCCGAAGTGAGCTTCAAGTTGAGCTCATGATAAGCATGGTAATACTCGAAACCTTGGAAGCACAAGAAGACAAAACCAAGGCCTACAGTCGTTGCCAAGCCAATAATGGCCTGCTTCATATGATTCTGAACCAATGCATGGTGTGCATAAGTAATAGTCACACCAGAACTCAAGAGCAAGAGTGTATTGATGGTTGGAATTGGCCATGGACCCATGGTTTCAAATTTCGGAACCAAGCCTGCAGGGCCAGCATTTGGCCAAACCGCTGAGAAGTTAGGCCACAACAATTTGCTTTCAACATCTCCCAACCAAGGCATTGCAATATTGCGCGCATAGAACAACGCTGCAAAGAATGCGCCAAAGAACATAATCTCTGAGAAGATAAACCAGGCCATTGACCAACGATAAGAGATGTCAACGTTGAGTCCATTCTTACCAGTGTTTGACTCGGCTATGGTATCGCCAAACCAGTTGTAGAGAACAAACAAAATCCATGCCACGCCTACCAAGGCCAGCGTACCACCCCAAGAGGTGTGATTTACCCAGCCCGACATGCCAAATCCAAAAGCGATTAAGCCAATGGCTGCCATCGCTGGATGTCGAGATAGTGCAGGGACGAAATAGTATGGGGTTGAATTGGATGACATCTTATTCTCTCTATTCAATCAATCAAAAAATAATCAATGGGAAACAACTACTTTCACTATCAATAAGAGGGTCGCCATAAAAATCAAGGCTCCTACTACCCCCGCAATGATAATGTGTACAAAACTAAGCGAGGTCACATCCTCTTGTAAGCCCGACTTCTTCCGGACCCCCAAAAAACCCCACATTACTGCTTTCATAGACTGCAAAAAACTACTGTTCTTCTTCATGACGATACCTTCGATTTAGGAGCTTGCGGTGGCCCAACTCCTAGCTCAAAGAAGGTATATGACAAAGTAATCGTCTTCACATCCTCAGGTAATCCAGCATCAATCACAAATACCACTGGCATCTTTCTAGTCTCATGCGCAGTTAATGTTTGCTGCTGAAAACAAAAACACTCTAACTTAGTAAAAAACTCAGATGCGCTCTTGGGTGCATAGCTTGGAATAGCCTGCGCCTCCACCGAACGATCTAGATTGTTATAAACCTCATACACAATCTCAGTCATCTCGCCCGGGTGTACTTCTAAAAAATTTTTTACCGGCTTAAAAGTAAATGGCCCGCGGCTATTTGAATCAAATTCAATCGTGACAACCCGCGAATAATCTACTTGAGTATTACCAACCTTATTAGGACTAAAAGCCCTCACACCATAATCATTCTTACTAGTCAATACATTAATACCAGTTACTTCACACAGTGCCTTATACAGTGGCACCAAAGCGTAACCAAATCCAAACATCATTACCGAAGCTATTAAAAGCTTCAGTAAGATTTGGCGATTGAGATTTTGAACTGCTGACATCAAGGCTTAACTTAAAACGCTATGTTTAATCACAATGCCAATAAAAAAAATCACAGCTACGCTCAACAGCACAAGCCCCAAGCGACGATTATTCGCAGCGAGGGCTTGTTTAGATCCTGAATTAAATTCCTGCGTCATGCAATTGCTGTGCCGATGGAGGAGTTTCAAAAGTATGGTGGGGCGCTGGTGATGGAATAGTCCACTCCAAACCTTTGGCACCATCCCATGGTTTCATCGTAGCCTTTTCGCCTTTGCCGCGGTATGCAGGCAATGCTACGAAGAACAAGAAATAANCCTGAGCCAAACCAAAACCAAGTGCGCCAATTGAAGCCACCATGTTGAAATCAGCAAACTGGGTTGGATAGTCTGCATAGCGACGTGGCATGCCAGCCAAGCCCAAGAAGTGCATTGGGAAGAAAGTAATGTTGAAGAAAATCATAGAAGCCCAAAAATGGATCTTGCCGCGAGTTTCATTCGCCATGAAGCCAGTCCACTTTGGACACCAGTAGTAAAAGCCAGCAAACATTGCAAACAATGAACCAGCGACTAATACGTAGTGGAAGTGAGCTACAACATAATAAGTATCTTGCAAGCCAATATCAATCGGCGCCATTGCTAAGATCAAGCCGGTAAAACCACCCATGGTGAATACAAAAATAAATCCAACCGCCCACAACATCGGCGTTTCAAAGGTCATCGAACCCTGCCACATTGTTGCAACCCAGTTGAAAATCTTCACGCCTGTAGGAACAGCGATCAACATTGTGGCGTACATGAAGAACAACTGACCAGTTACTGGCATACCAGTTGCAAACATATGGTGAGCCCATACGATGAATGACAAGATCGCAATTGACGATGTTGCATAAACCATTGAGCTGTAGCCAAACAATGTTTTTCTGGAGAAGGCAGGGACGATTTCACTCACGATTCCGAATGCTGGAAGAATCATGATGTAAACCTCTGGGTGGCCAAAGAACCAGAAAATATGCTGGAACATGACTGGATCGCCGCCGCCAACTGCGGAGAAGAAAGAAGTACCAAAATGGCGATCAGTCAAAACCATCGTAATCGCTCCTGCTAACACAGGCATCACGGCAATTAAGAGGTAAGCAGTGATTAACCAAGTCCAGCAGAACATTGGCATCTTCATCAGAGTTAATCCAGGGGCGCGCATGTTCAAAATGGTCACGATGATGTTAATCGAACCCATGATGGAAGATGCACCTAACAAATGGAGAGAGAAAATCGCCATGTCCATTCCGGGACCCATCTGCGACGTTAAAGGGGCATAAATAGTCCAGCCACCCGACGGTGCGCCACCCGGGACAAAGAATGAGCTCAACAACAAGGTAGCAGCTACCGGCAGAATCCAGAAGCTAAAGTTGTTCATACGCGCAAACGCCATGTCAGATGCGCCAATTTGTAGCGGCACCATCCAGTTTGCAAAACCAACAAAGGCTGGCATGATCGCGCCGAACACCATCACTAGACCATGCATGGTGGTCAATTGATTAAAGAACTCTGGGCGGAAAAATTGCAAACCAGGTTGGAATAACTCCAAGCGAATTCCCAAAGCCATCGTACCGCCAGCCAACAAGCTAATAAACGAGAAAATTAAGTACATCGTACCGATGTCTTTATGGTTGGTTGCGAACAACCAACGACGCCATCCATGCGGCGTGTGATCATCATGCGCGTGATCGTGTGCGTGGTCAATGGTGGTAGAGACTGTGCTCATGGATTACTCCGGTTTCGTTTTATCTGTATTAATTAATGGGTTACTTGCCGCCGTGTACGGTAATAATTTCTTGGGTTTGAATCACTTCACCCGTCTTATTGCCCCAGCTATTACGTGTGTAGGTAATGACTGCAGCGATATCGCCATCAGAAAGTACGCCACCCCACTTAGGCATTGCATTTTTACCGTTCAAGAGAATATTGAATTGACCTGCTTTAGGCCCATTCACTACCTTGCTACCATCCAATGCTGGGAATGTACCTGCACCCTTGCCGTTTGGCTGATGGCACGCAGCACAGTTGGCCGCATAGACCTTAGCTCCACGCTCTTTTTGCTCGTCTAATGTGTACACCTTAGCAGGATCATCAGATGCCGCGGCCAAGTCTTTCTTCTTCTCGGCAACCCACTTTGTGTAATCCTCCTCAGAAACCACTTTCACAACAATCGGCATAAAGGCGTGCTCTGCACCGCATAGCTCTGAGCATTGGCCCCGGTATGTGCCAATCGTTTCAGCTCTAAACCAAGCGTCACGAACAAAGCCAGGGATTGCATCTTGCTTAACGCCAAAAGCCGGAATAGTCCAAGAGTGAATCACGTCGTTGGCAGTCGTAATAATACGAATTTTTTTGCCAACAGGCACAACCATTTCATTGTCTACTTCCATCAAATAGGTATTTGATTTTGGTGCGAGATTGTTAATGGCCTCACGAGAAGTTGACAGTGTGGATAAAAAGCTAATGCCTTCACCCTCACCTTTAATGTAGTCATATCCCCATTTCCACTGATAGCCTGTGGTTTTAATTGTGATATCTGAATTGGTTGTGTCTTTCATGGCTACAACTGTTTTAGTTGCTGGCAATGCCATACCGATCACGATGAGCAAAGGAATAACCGTCCAAATGATCTCAACTGTGGTGCTCTCATGAAATGAGGCTGATTTAGCGCCGAGTGATTTACGGTGCTTCAGGATGGAATAAAACATCACCCCAAATACCGCGACAAAAATCACCGCACAAATCACCAACATCATCCAATGTAACCAGTGGATTTCTTGCATGATTTTAGTTGCTGGGGCTGTGAAATTGAGCTGCATGACAGCAGGGCCGCCCGGCATATTCTCAACTGCGTGTGCAAAAGCAGTGCCAAAGGCTGCTACTAAATAGAGCGAAGCCCTAGTGACTTTTCCAAATAAATTCATCTTATTCTCTGTTTATTGTCGCGAACAAAGTAGCAATAACGCCACAAAATGCTCAAAATGCGGTCTCAAGCCAATACATCAACCGCTGATTATAGGGTCAATTAAGCGCAACAACAAACCAAGACCACCTAGGCTCAACTCAATCCTAATAAAGCTTAAAATGGTAGTAAATACTCACACTCAATCAGAATCACTAATTGTCTTGCGTTGGATTTGTTTTGGATCAATATAAGCGACTTGATTTTGTGCCTTGGCTAAGTGCTTTCCAAGGGCCCAAGCATGCCCATAAACCAACTCTAAAGTGAGTTTTTTGGGTAACTCATGCGATTGCTCGCTAGTTTGTAGGGGTCGAATTAAGCCAAGCGCTTGCGCATCAGAAAGCATCAGCGCATCAGACTCATAGTCGAGCGTCAAAAACTCCATATCCATTACTGGATCGGAGAACCTCTCACCCAGAAGGGCGTCGCCCATGTCGTGCATGTCCCAAGAGCTTAGCAAGGGCTTTATGCCAAGTTGGCTTGGGCTCTCAATCGCACGAAGTTCTTTGCCAGTATCTGGGCCGAGATAACTCAAGGTCAGCAAGCCACCCTCCCTGAGCACCCTCCAGCACTCTTGCAGAAAGTGTTTGGGGTGTGGGAGATCCTGTATCAATAAATCACTAAAAATCAAATCGACAGAATTGTCAGGCAGTCCAATGCGACCAGTTTTTCGGAAGACCTCCAGCGATGAGTAGAAGCCTCCCTTAAAAGCATTACGCCACTGACGAGCAATCTTGAATCTCCACAGATCGATTCCTGATAAACCCTCTTCAGCCACACTATGAAAAGCCACACCTGAAAAACGCTTACTCAAAAATTCGGCATGAGCCCCAGGAAAATCGGGGATCAACAATACATCCTTTGGATCAAGCTTCACAATGTCTAATTTTTGCAGCATACGATCTGCAATTTCACTCTGTAGCCATCTTAGGGATTGGGTCATTCGCTCAGTATACTCAGCGCCCCATGCCTCCATTGGTACAAGCTTTCCAAGCTGTTTTTACAAAAATCATTGCTCGGGCTTTACCCACCTCTTGCGTCATCTGCGCGGCATTCAATGCGGGCTCCATATCCAGAAATTGCCAAATCCTTTAAGACACCATCATCATGAACAACAACAGGCATAAGGGCAATGCGTAATAGGGCAATTAAAGGGATGTTTTATATCGAAGAAAAATATCGATGTTTACTGGAAAACCAAAACATCATTGTTTTTGATGATTTCATGACTAGCGGTTCAACATTAAATAAAATTGCAAGTGTTCTGAAGGACAATGGTGCATCCCGTTTGATTAATTGGGTCTTGTTAAGAACATCTAGACCAACACAACCGAGAGCCCAGCATGTTTAATATCGTTTTATTTGAACCAGAAATTCCCCCCAACACTGGAAATATCATTCGCCTGTGTGCGAACACCGGTGCCAAACTCCATTTGATCGAACCTCTTGGCTTTCCAATGGAAGATGCGAAATTACGCAGGGCTGGCTTGGATTATCACGAGTTTGCTAGCATCAAAGTGCATGCTAACTGGGCAGCATTTTTAGAGAAGGAAAAGCCTTCCACAGATCGACTTTTTGCACTGACTACTAAGGGGTCTGAAAAGTTTCATGAAGGCAAATACCTGCCAAATGATTACTTTATTTTTGGCTCAGAAACCAAAGGCATTACCGAGGAAGTGAGAGACTCTGTTCCCGTCGCTAATAGAATGCGCTTAGCAATGCAAGATAGCAGNCGCAGCCTCAATCTATCGAATACCGTTGCGATCATTGTGTATGAAGCGTGGCGCCAAAATGGCCTCGCAGGCGGAAACTAGAGGGCTTTAAGTTTCAATCTTGGGATCGCGTCCCATAAGTTTTTTAACTGCCTCTTTAGCAGATAGCTTGCCAGATAAAACTTCGCCCATCATGGCGGTAATCGGCATCTCTACACCCAACCGAGTTGCGAGCTTGCCAACTGCTGAAGCACACAGGACGCCCTCAGCCACATGCCCTAAGCCCTGCAAAATCTCTGGCAATGATCTACCTTCAGCCAGCAATAATCCAACACGACGATTGCGTGAGAGATCACCGGTCGCAGTTAAGATTAAATCGCCAGCCCCAGTCAATCCCATACAGGTTTCTGGTTTACCGCCAGCAGCCTTTACTAAACGCATCATCTCAGCGAGCCCACGCGTCAGAACTGCTGCACGAGCGTTTAATCCAAGATCAAGTCCGTCGCCAATGCCCGCGGCAATAGCTAATACGTTTTTTACTGCGCCACCTAATTCAACACCAATCAAATCATCGCTTGCATAGATGCGCATATTGCCTTGATGAAAGGCGGTTTGAACAATGNTGCACAGATTNCCTGAGGCACTAGCCACAGTCAGCGCGCAGGGCATGCCTTCACCCACTTCACGCGCAAAACTTGGTCCTGAGAGTGCGCCATAGGTGTGCTTTAAACCATGGCTATGTAAACGATCCTCTCGGTCTACTACCTGGTGTGGCAACAAAGAAGTATTGGGCTCAAGGCCTTTGCATAGCCAAACAATATTGAGTGGGNGCCTTGCTAAATCCAAGACTTTCGCAATGGTTTCCGACAATCCTGACATCGGNGTTGCAATCACCAGTAAATCGTCAGAAGAAAGTCTGCCAATCGCCTCTACAAAAGTAGTCTCGAGTAACAAGCTTTTTGGCAGAGCAACCCCTGGTAAATAAGACTGGTTTTCACCAGTCTTATTCATAGCACTTGCCTGCTCAGAACTTCGAGACCATAAACAAACGTCACCCTCTTGAAGATGCTTAGACGCCTGCACAGCCATGGCAGTCCCCCAAGCACCAGCTCCAAGCAGCGTCACTTTCATGATCTGTGGGCCTATTAAGTGAGCTTAGTTGGGGAGAATAATCTTGCTCTCATCGCTTGCCCCANCCCCTTGAGTCTCGGCAGCTTGTGCTGCCTGCATCAAACGATGTTCATACATGCCATGGAAATTGATTTCATTTAAGTGGATTGGCTGGAAGCCTGCCCGACTAATGATGTCTGCCATATTCGAGCGCAGATATGGGTACAAAATAGTTGGGCAAGCAATTCCCAACATAGGATCNATTTGCTCTGCTGGAATATTATGAAATTCAAAAATACCCGCTTGATTTGCCTCAACCAAGAAAAGAACTTTTCCATCCACTCTAGCGGTAATGGTTGAGATCAAGGCTACTTCAAAAATTTCATCGCTGAGGCGATTCACCGCTACATCAACCTCTACCTGCACTTGTGGGTCTGCCNCTACCAATAGGATTTGAGGAGCATTAGGCTGCTCCAAAGACATATCTTTCAGGTAGATTCGCTGAATACGAAAACCTGGCTCATTAGAATTTTCAATGCCGTCTTGGGCCACGGAAGATTTTTCAGTCATGACAAACTTTCTCTATAAATTACTTGAATATATTAGGCTAGGAGTGGGTCAAGTTGACCGGCACGATCTAGGGCCACTAAATCATCGTAGCCGCCAACATGGATTTCACCAATATAGATTTGTGGCACCGTACGTCGGCCAGTACGAGTCATCATCAGTTCGCGCTGGGCAGGATCTTGATCAATCAAAATCTTCTCTAAATTCGCCACACCTTTTTTCTGCAGTAGTTTTTCTGCCATTACGCAGTAAGGGCAAACTTGGGTGCTGTACATAGTCACTTGGGGCATGATTTCTTTCAAACTTTTCAGGGCTACTTACTTGACCAAGGGGAGCGCAGCAGNCTTCCAAGCCTGAACGCCGCCTTCAAGCATTGCCACTTCAGCAAANCCTAACTTTTGTACATCGGCAATCGCCTTACGAGAATGGCTGCCAGTCTCACAAACTAATACGACTGGGTGTTTACGGTCCAATTTCATTTTTTCCAGTCCCGCCGCCAANTGGCTGGCGCTGATATGTTTTGCAGCTGGCAAATGCCCGGCCTTAAATGCGTCTTCTGGACGCAGATCGAAAACATAGGCCTTGCGGCGGTTCATCCAAATAGTTGCTTCGGTGGGCGACAAGCCTTTTCCGCTAATAAGCGTAGATAATGTCGGTAGGAAGAGTGCTATGCCTGAAACCACCAATAAGGCAATAAGCGCTAAATTATCAATTTGCGTGAGAAAGTTCATCAACGGATTATAGAATGGCTCTATGAAACAACTTGTCCTTATTCGCCATGGCGAATCCGCTTGGAACCTTGAAAACCGCTTTACTGGCTGGGCGGATGTTGACCTCACCCCAAAGGGGGCGNAGCAAGCCCTTTCTGCAGGTGAAAATCTACGTAAAGCGGGCTATGAGTTTGATGTCGCCTATACCTCTGTTTTAAGACGCGCCATTCGCACGCTATGGCATGTGCAAGACACCATGGATCTCATGTGGATCCCTGTTGTACATAGCTGGCGGCTCAATGAACGTCACTATGGCGCCCTCACCGGCCTGAATAAAGCTGAAACAGCTGCTCAATATGGTGATAANCAGGTCCACATTTGGCGTCGCTCTTATGACATTCGCCCTCCATTGCTGGAGGCCGGCGATGAGCGCAACCCCCAAAATGACCCGCGCTATGCAAAGCTCAATGCCTCCGATATTCCTTTAGGTGAGTGCCTGAAAGACAACGTCGAGCGAGTTTTGCCTCTTTGGAATGAATCAATTGCCCCCGCACTTAAAGCAGGTAAACGTGTCTTAGTGGTGGCGCACGGCAATAGCATCCGCTCTTTGATTAAATATTTAGATCAGATGTCTGATGAAGCCATTATGGAAGTCAATGTTCCAAATGGTGTACCACTCGTATATGAATTGGATAACCAACTCAAACCAATTCAACATTTTTATTTAGACTAAGGCTACACAAACACATGCGTCGATTTCTTAAGAACTTTGCCCTGATCTCTGTCGGTCTTATTGCCGGAGTCACGGCAACCATTCAACTGTCAGCAACCGCTCAACAAAGTACTACCCTCCCGCTAGATGAGCTACGAACCCTCTCAAATGTTTTTGCACAAATTAAACGGGAGTANGTAGAGCCTATTGAAGATAAGCAACTTTTAACTGATGCAGTTAAGGGTATGGTTAGTAGCTTAGATCCACACTCCACGTTCTTAGACAAAAAAGATTTTTCCGAGATGCAAGAGCAAACCTCAGGGAAATTTGCTGGCCTTGGAATTGAAATCACATCAGAGGATGGCCTCGTTAAAGTCCTCAATCCCATTGAAGATAGTCCAGCAGCACGTGCAGGACTTCAGGCGGGCGACTTGATTACTCGCCTCGATGACAAGCCTGTGCGTGGGATGTCACTTGATAANGCCGTACGCACAATGCGCGGCACGCCTGGAACAAAAATTACGCTCACTATTTATCGCAAGAGTGAAGAGCGGACTTTCCCNGTCACAATTACCCGCGCTGAAATTAAAGTGCAGTCAGTTAAAACAAAAATCTTAGATAACGANATTGCATGGGTTCGTGTCACCAGCTTTCAAGAGCGCACCGTACCAGATCTTGCTAAGAAGTTAAGCGAAATTGCAGCACAAGATCCAAAACTTAAAGGCGTCATCCTAGACTTGCGAAATAATGGTGGCGGTTTGTTACAAGGCGCTGTTGGAGTTGCGGCCGCCTTCTTACCAGCCGATGCAGTAATTGTTTCCACTAAGGGCCAATCTCCTGATTCTAAGCAAGTATTTAATGCAACGCCTGAGATGTATCGACTGAGTGAACCGGGCGACCCGTTAGCTGGTGTACCAGCACTCTTTAAGAAAATACCGATGGTGGTTTTAGTGAATGCCTATTCTGCATCCGCCTCTGAAATTGTTGCCGGAGCTTTGCAAGATTACAAGCGTGCAACGATCATGGGTAAAACAACTTTTGGTAAAGGCTCAGTGCAAACCGTACGCCCATTGACCAATGACTCGGCACTAAAAATTACTACCGCTTACTACTACACGCCGAGTGGTAAATCGATTCAGGCATATGGCGTTAAGCCAGATATCCCGGTTGATCAGAATAAAGATGGTGACCCTGATGATGTCTTAATCACCCGCGAAATTGATAGCGAGAAGCACTTACGCAATAAACAATCAGCTGAAGATAAGTTGATCAAAGATCGTGAGCAACGTCGCATTGAAGAGATGCAGCGTATTGAAGAAAGAAACGCTAAGAAAACTCCTGAGGAAAAAGAGAAAGAAAAGTCTAAAAAGCCAACTGAGCTAGGTAGTGCCGATGACTTTATGCTTTCACAAGCAGTGGCGTTTATTGATGGTCAACCGGTCAAACGCTCATCCTCTAAGCTCGAGTAATTCAAAACTACCTCGAGATCACTGATGAATGATGAGCAGCTTCTTCGCTATTCACGACATGTGCTTCTTGAGGACATTGATGTTGCAGGCCAAGAAAAACTTCTGACTGCGCATGCCCTGGTTATTGGTGCGGGTGGGCTTGGAAGTGCAGCAGCCCCATATCTCGCCGCAGCAGGGGTAGGCAAAATTACCCTGGTCGACCACGATCAGGTAGAGATTACTAATCTACAGCGCCAGATCATGCATACCCAAGAAAGTGTTGGGCAAAACAAAGCGGCATCGGGAAAATCTTTCCTACAGAGACTCAATCCTGGAATCGTTGTCGACACCATAGAAGCAAAGGCAGATGATAGCTTGCTAGATCAGCTATTGCCAACGGTCAACATAGTTCTAGATTGCACAGATAACTTTGCCACGCGACACATGATCAATCGCCTTTGCGTAATGCATCAGGCTCCACTGGTGTCAGGATCAGCGCTGCGGTTTGACGGTCAAATCAGCGTCTTTGATTCGCGCAATAAAACTTCTCCCTGTTATGCCTGCATCTTCTCTCCTGAAGAACAGTTTGAAGAGGTGAGTTGTGCGAGCATGGGAATTTTTTCACCGCTTGTAGGGATCGTTGGAGCCATGCAATCAGCCCAAGCGCTACAAGTACTCATTGGATTTGGTGAGCCCTTAGTGGGCCGTATGTTGCTTTGGAATGCGCGCAATACTCAAATTGACGAGATTCGGATTAGCCGCAATCCTGAGTGTCTTGTATGTGGACAAACCCACTAAGTACATCCTAGATTAGCAAGACAACTTAAGCAAAGAGTCGCTCTAGCGCCTTTGCTTGTGCCTCTGGCTCGTAAGCTTTCAGCACTCGTGGAATACGTGCCTTTAATTGGCCTACGTCGGCTCCTAATATCTCACGCTTCACAAGCAATAGCTGACTGAAGTGCATGGAAAATTCTGTTAGACCTAATGCGAGCAATAGCTTTGTCATCAAAGGATCGCCAGCCATCTCGCCACAGACTGCAATGGGTATATTGGCACGCTTTGCCTGCTCAATAATGCTAGCCAATAAATGGAGAATGGCTGGATGCAAAGGATCATATAAATGTGCCACCGCATGATCTGCCCGATCAATGGCCAAGGTGTACTGAATTAAATCATTCGTACCAATCGACAAGAAATCAAAACGATCAATAAAGAGGGGTAATACCAAAGCCGCAGCCGGAATTTCTATCATTGCCCCAACTTGAATATTGGGATTAAAAGGTTTTCCGCTAACATGTAATTGTTGCTTAGCTTTTTCAATGAGGCGCAAGGTCTCATCAATCTCTTTAGCATGCGCCAGCATTGGAATCATGATGCGCGCCTGACCATGAGCAGATGCACGCAAAATTGCCCGAAGCTGTGTCAAGAAGATTTCAGGCTCTGTTAAAGACCAGCGTATTGCACGCAAACCTAAAGGTGAAGTGCCAGTTTGCGATAGATCCCCCCCGGCACCCAAAGCCTTATCAGCACCAACGTCAATCGTCCTAATATTGACTGGTAGACCATGCATCAGATCCACTACGCGGCGATATTCTTGATACTGCTGCTCCTCATCAGGCAATGCCTGATTACGGTCCATGAATAAAAATTCAGAACGAAATAAACCAACCCCCACAGCTCCCAATTTAACTGCATGAGTAGCATCTTCGGGAGATTCAATATTGGCAAATAATTGAATGTCTACGTTATCAACCGTGCGAGTCTCGGTGTGCTTTAGCTGCTGAAGCTTACGACTTTCTTTTAAAGCCTGAGTTTGTAGCTTCCGGTACTCGGACAATAGCTGCTCATCTGGAGCAACCACCACTACACCGCGCTCCCCATCAAGCACGAGCCAATCGCCATGGCGAATCATTTCGCTGGCATGGCGAACCCCCACAATTGCAGGAATTTCCATGCTACGGGCAACAATGGCGGTATGGGATGTTTTGCCACCCAGATCCGTTACAAAACCAGTAAACAACTGATCTTTAAAACGCAGCATGTCATGTGGAGCAATATCATGCGCAACAATAATGGCATCTACCCCAAAATCACTCGAAGTAATAATTTCTGAATCTGTCAGAGGATCTTTTTGTTGCGAGTTGAGTGCTTTCAGAACCCGCTCAGCTACTTGGCGAATATCGTTACCACGCTCCTTGAGGTAAACATCTTCAATCTCAGAAAACTGGTCCAGAAGGTCATTTAACTCTGTGGTGAGCGCCCATGCAGCATTCAAGCGTTGAGTGCGGATGAGATGGAGTGGTTTCTCAGCTAAAGCGGGGTCACTCAAAATCATGCCATGTACATCTAAGAATGCTGCCATCTCTTGTGGCGCATCTTTTGGTAAACCACGGCGCAACTGCTCTAACTCAAGTCGAACTTGTTCAAAAGCATCCAGTAACTTTTGAGATTCGAACTCTTCCTTACCTGCCTCAATAAGATAGTGACTTACCTCTAATGCTGCATGCGAAATCAGTACCGCCTTGCCGATGGCAATGCCCTTTGATACTGGAATGCCATGCAAAGCAAAAGTCACGCCTATTCACTCTCACCAAAACGGTTATTGATTAATGCTGTTAAAGCCTGCATTGCTTCATCAGCTTGGTCGCCAACTGTTTCCAGGGTAACCGAACTACCAATGCCTGCAGCCAACATCATGACGCCCATGATGCTCTTAGCATTGATTTGACGCCCATTACGTGACAGCAGTATTTCACAAGGAAATTGTGCTGCCAACTGAGAAAGTTTGGCAGAAGCACGAGCATGTAACCCAAGTTTATTCACAATCTGTATCTCAGCAATCGGCATAATTATCCTTGTTGTTCAGTTTTTTCTGAATACGTTTTTGATCCAAGGCGCAGGATGCCATGTTGGCCACCAGCAAGCGCCTTTTGAGCCAACTCTTCTAAATCCTCGCCACGATGAGTAATGCAACGCATCAGCATCGGAAGATTTAATCCCGCCAACACAATCACAGGTGCATTTAATCCTGAAAGCGGGCCAAGGGCCTCTAGCTTAGAGGCTACGTTGGCTGGGGTTGCGCCCATGACATCAGTCAGAATAAGGACGCCGTTGCCTCTATTTACACCGTAGGCTGCCTTCATAACGCGATCAAAGCTAACCTTAGTATCCTCATGAGGGGGAATATCAATAGCCCTCACACGTTCAGGCAGCACTCCATAAGTATGCTCAGCAAATCCCAGCATTGCGCTAGCAACTGGAGTATGGGCGACGATGACAATGCCAGTCATATTTACGCTAATGCTTTCTCAAGAGCTTTTAACCAAAATTGGGGTACATCAAATCCGCTTTGCTCGGTGATCTCTACAAAACAAGTCGGGCTAGTGACGTTAATTTCTGTTACATAGCCACCAATTAGATCCAATCCAACCAAGAATAAACCACGCTGATTCAAAATGGGGGCTAGTTTTTCTGCAACTGCTTTCTCTGAAGCGCTAAGAGGCATTGCGATACCCTTGCCGCCTGCTGCAAGGTTGCCACGAATCTCACTACCCTGGGGGATGCGCGCCAATGCAAACGGCACCACTTCCCCACCAATCAAGAGCACGCGCTTGTCACCTTGCGCAATCTCTGGCAAAAAACGCTGAGTCATCAAAGTTCTTGTGCCGTTCTCACCCAAGGTCTCAACGATGCTTGCTAAATTTAAACCATCCGGGCCAACACGAAAGACGCCCATGCCACCCATGCCATCCAATGGTTTAATCACAATGTCTTGATGCTGCCGATGAAATTCATCAACAGCACTTAATTCACGCGTGACCAAAGTAGGAGGAATCAGCTCTGGAAATTCCGTGATCGATAATTTTTCTGAGTGATCCCGAATGGCCTCAGGATTATTAAATACTTTTGCACCCTGTCTGACAGCTGCAGATAGCAACCAAGTGGTATTGAGATATTCAATATCAAATGGAGGATCAGTGCGCATCAAAACTGCTGAAAAAGTATTCAGGGCGCGAGCTTCAATATCNCCCAACGAAAACCAAGATGTTCCGCTGGGCTTNATAGCTAAAGACTGGCAATCCGCGGTNGCAAGGTTTTCTCTCCAGAGCAAATTACGGCTTTGGCAAAACCACANACGATGACCTGCCCCTTGCGCCACGCGCATCATCGCTAGTGTAGAGTCTTTGCTTACTTTAAAAGACTCTAGTGGATCNGCGATGAATAAAAAATCCATGTTCTATTTATCTATAAATGCGTGTCAAACTCATGCAGCTTCTGCATCAGGATCAGTGCGCTCAAGCTCTAAGGAGGCTGCCAGCAAGGCTAGGCGAGCCACTACACCATAAAGATAGAAACGATTTGGGGCTGCACTACCAGGCTTAGC
>JGI26470J50227_1000035_pt1 | contig 64590 bp, 58 predicted proteins | sample FreactTroBogLake_FD_50227 | JGI IMG/M metagenome (IMG submission 50227)
TCCGGTTCTCGTTTCGCCCTGGTCTTGCCAAAGCCCGTCCTCGTTTCGTTTTGACGGCGGCAACGGGGCCGAAAGCCCTGCGGCGGGCTTTGGCGGCGCCCAGGGCTCGCTCGAAGCCTCACGTACCTGGGGGTACGCTCCGGCGGAGTCCGTGCCTTCGATCCGGCCGTAGAGGTTGCCGACCCTGTCGTCCCGGACGGCGAACCCCAGGGAAGCGAACTGGGTGGCCAACCACGCCCGGGCCTGTTGCCAGGCGGGGGCGTAGAGCAGACGGGTGGTGCCGCCGTCGTTCTCGGCGCCAAAAGACGCCAAACCAGCCAACAGGGACCCTAGGGTCCACCGGGGCCGGGGGCCCACCTTTGTGCCCCCGCCGTCGGCCCGGGGGTCGTGGGCGGCCTCGGCCCGACCGTCGGGGTGGGCGACCACGGCCCCGGCGTGGCCCATGCGATCGTCCCAGGGGGCGACGACTTCGACGGCGTGGCCGGCGGCCTTCAGGGCGTCGACCAACGCCGGGTCAAACCGGGACTCGAGGCGAAGGGACATCGTGTCTTCGCCCCAGGTGCGGCCCAACAGCCACCGGGGGGCCGCCAGCGCCTGGGCCAGCCCTTGGCCGAACCAGGCGTACCGGGTGAGGAAGGCGGCTTGGGTCTGGGGCTGGCCTTCGCCCCCCATGGTGCCGTAGGCCACGGTGCGGCCGTCGTTCAGCCGGGCCACCGCCGGGTTCAGGGTGTGGAACGGCAGCCTTCGGGGTTCCAGGGCGTTGGGCCCGGGGGTCAGGGTGAACGAGGAGCCTCGGTTCTGCCACAGCAGCCCGGTCCCGGGCAACACCAGCCCCGAACCGAACTCCCAATACAGGCTCTGGATGACGCTCACCGCCCGGCCCTGGGCGTCGACGACCCCGAACCAGACGGTGTCCCCGGGGACGGCCACCGGGGGCCAGGGTGAGGCCCGGTGCCGGTCGAGGGTCCCGGCCAGGGCATCCAGGTGGTCGGGGGCGAGGAAGGCTCGGGGGTCGGCGGTCATCCGGGCCGGGTCGCCGACGTGGGCGTTCCTCCAGACAAAGGCCTTCTTCGTGGCCTCGACCAGGCCATGGACGTGGGAGAACCCTTCGGGATCCCGGACCCCGAGGCGGTCGAACAACCCCAGGATGGCCAAGGATGACACCCCTTGGGTGGGGGGAGGGAGGTTCCAGAGGGTGCCCACCGAGGTGGTCACCGACAGGGGCTCCACGACGGAAGCCTCGAAGGCCTGAAAGTCCTCCAGGGCGAGGGGACTCCCCAGGGCCTGCAAATCGGCGGCCATCGACCGGGCCAGGTCACCCCGGTAGAAGTCATCGAGGCCGGCGGTGGCCAACCGGTCGAAGGTGGCCGCCAGCCGAGGTTGGACCAGCACCGCCCCCTCGTCCGGGGGACCCCCGGGGGCGAAGGCGGCGGCAAACCCCGGGAGGGTCGCTAGTTCGGTCTTCTCCCGGGTGAGGGCCGCCTGGGACCGGCTGACGGTGATCCCTTGGAGGGCTAACCGCCGGGCATCGGCGAACAACCGCCCGAGGGGCAGGGCCGCTCCCCAGCCGGCGGCGATGGCCAGGGCCTTCTTCCACCCGGCCACGGCCCCCGCGACGGTCAGGGCCGCCCCGGGGCCCCGGGTGGGGATGGCGGCGTGGCCCCGGGTTTGGTACCAGAGGGGGGTGGCCGCCCGGGCCGAGGGACCGCACGCCTGGACCCCCACCGGCCCCCGGCCGGGTTCCGCGATGAGCCAAAACCCGTCGCCCCCCAGGCCGGTCATGTGGGGGTAGGCGGCGCACAGGGCGGCGGCCACCGCGATGGCGGCCTCGACGGCGTTCCCGCCTTCGGCCAAGACGGCGGCCCCGGCGGCTTCGGCGTCCCGGTGGGGGGCCGCCACGGCTCCCGTGGCCCGGGTCATCGGACCACCGTCCGGGCCAGGGCCACGAGGGCCCGGTCACTCCCGGCGGGTCCCACCAGGCCCACCCCCCGGGGGAGCCCATCGGCCCCCCGGACGGGGACGGTGAGTTGGGGAAGGCCCGCCAGCCCTGCCAGACACGTCAGCCGCATGGTCCTCGTCCTGACCTCGTCGACCAGGGCCGGGGCCTCGCCCACCCGGGGGGCCGGGCCGGCGGTGGCCGGGAGCACCAGAACCCTGGCGGGTCCGAGGGCATCCCTCAGGACCGACCGGAACCGGGCCTGGACCCTCCGGGCTTCGGTGACCTCGGCCTCGGTGACCTTCGAGGCGGCCCGGAACCGTTCTGCGATGGCTGGCCCGAACGAGGGCGTGGCGGTCTGGATCCACCGGCCATGGGTTTGCCAGGCTTCCCACCCTTGGATGGTGACGTAGGTCCGTCGCAGCCCCTCGAGGCCCCCGAACGCCTCGGTCAGGTCGAGACCCTGGGGGGGCAGACCCAGGGAAGCCAGGGCCTGGCTTAGGGCGTTCCGGGTATCGTCGTCGGTGAGGGCGTCGGCCTCGGCCAGGGTGAACACCTGGGTGAACCCCAGGGGCCCGGCCTGGGGCACCAGCACGTCGGTGACCCGGGCTAAGACGTCGGGGGTCCGGGCAAACCAGCCCACGGTGTCGAACGACGGGGCCAGGGCCACCAGCCCCCCCCGGGGCACGGCGTCGTGGGTGGTTCGCAGGCCAAACAACCCGCAGTAGGCTGCCGGCNCCCTCACCGAGCCCCCGGTGTCGGTTCCCAGGGCGGCATCGACGAGGCCGGCGGCCACGGCGGCCGCTGACCCGCTGGACGAGCCCCCGGGGACCCGCCCCGGGGCCGCCGGGTTCCCCGGGGTCCCGTAGTGGACGTTGTCCCCGTGGATGCTGTACGCCAGTTCGTCGGTGACGGTTTTCCCCTTCAGCGTCGCCCCGGCGGCCCCCAGGGCGACCAGGGCGTCGGCGTCGGTGGTGGGCACCGGGTGGGTGGCCAGCCAGGTCGGGTTTCCCGCCCCTGTGGGCACCCCGGCCCAGTCAAACAGGTCCTTGACCGCCACCGTGAGCCCCGCCAAGGGTCCCTGGTCACGGTCCCTCCGGGTCACGTGGCCATGGGGAACAAAGGCTCCCACCGAGTCGCTGTGCCATCCGTCGTTTGTAGCCAAAATCTCACCTTCTTGATACAAGAATACAACTATGAACCCCGTGAACCTTCCCGACATCGTCGCCGAAGTGGCCGCCGTCCTGGACCAGTACGAAGACGCCCTGGTGAACAACAACGTCGGGGTCCTCGACGCCCTGTTCTGGGACAGTCCTCACACCGTTCGTCTCGGGGCCACCGAAAACCTCTACGGCACCGCCGAAATCCAAGCGTTCCGCCGGGCCCGGCCCTCGGCAGGCCTAGCCCGGACCATCACCAAGACCCAGATCACCACGTTTGGTCGCGACTACGCGGTCGCCCACCGGGAGTTCGTCCGGGAAGGCCGCCCCGGGTCGGGGCGACAGACCCAAACCTGGGTCCGGACCGACCAGGGGTGGCGGGNGGTGTCGGCCCACGTGAGCCAACTGCCCGGGGAACTCACCGGTCTCAACTCCCCCGGTACGTCGAATACCCAAACGGGCTGAGCAACAACGGCACGTGGTAGTGTTCGTCGGGGTTGGCCACCGTGAACGTCAGGGTCACCTCGGGCCAGAAGCCCGCCTGGTACGCCCCGACGGCAAAGGTCAGGCGGTACGTGCCCACCGTGAGCCGATGGTCGGGGGGCAAGAGGGAGGGGACCCGGCCGTCGGCGTCCGAGGTGCCCCGGGCCAGGGCCGTCCACCGGTCGTGGTCGTGCACTTCGAGGACCACGCCCACCCCCTGGGCGGGTTTGCCCCGGGCCGTGTCGAGGATGTGGGNGGTGATGGGGCTTCTACCGGCCATGGCCGACTCCTTGGGCTAACCGAAACAGCGTGATTTTGTGATGCTGCACCGAGGCCTCGGCCTCTTCCTCGGCGACGCTCCGGCCCAGCCGAGCTTCGATGAGGCCGAGCATCTGGTCGGCGGTCTTCCCGGTGGCAAAGACCAGGAACCCGAACCCGAACTTCGCTTCGTAGGCCTCGTTGGCCCGGGCCAGGGCGTCGAGGGTGGCCGTCGACGCTCCCTGGACCCCTGCCTGTTCCCGGTTCGCCCGGAACTTTTCTCCGATCCGGGGGTGGGCGGCGTAGGCCTGGCGTTTGTCGCGGGTGGGGAGGGCCGCCCAGGCCTCGGTGGCCACCTGGGCCAACCGGCGGTAGTCGCCGAAGGGCCGGCGGGCCGCCACGGCCTCGACCCAGGCGTCGGACCCGCAGGCCTTCTTCAAAACGGCCCGGGCTTCGGGGTCCGGCAGGGCATCCACCTCGGTGGGCCGGAGCAAGGACCGACCCTGGGGTTGGCCCCAGGGGCCCTGGGACCACACCGGAGTTCCCCCCAGCCACGTGGTGTGGACCACCCCCTGCCAGGCTCGGCCCCCGTAGGGCGTCACCTTGTGGCGGTACACGAGGGTCTCGGGGGTGATGAAGAAGTCGGCCTCGGGGTCCCAGGCCACCAGGTCGGCCCGGTAGCCCGGGGCCAGGCGTCCTTTGACCTGCCCCAGGCCGGCGAACGTGGCCGGCCGGGTACACACCCACCGCTCCAGATCGGCCAACGAGCAACCCCGGCGCCGGGCCTCGGTCCAGACCAAGGGCAACAGGAACTGGATCGAGGCGATGCCGCCCCAGGCCCGGGGCAGGTCCCCGGTGTCCAGGTGCTTCAGACCGGGAGGGCAGGGAGAGTGGTCGGTGGCCACGAAGTCGATGGTGCCGTCGACCAGGCCCGCCCAGAGGCGCTCCCGGTTCTCGTGGGTCCGGATCGGGGGGGCGCATTTGAACCGGGGATCCCCGTCGGGGATGCCCTCGGCTTCGAGGACCAGGTAGTGGGGACAGGTTTCCACGGTCACGGGGAGGCCCTCGGCCTTGGCGGCCCTGAGGAGGGGCAGGGCGTCGGCGCACGAAAGGTGGACAATGTGCGGGCCCGGTGCCGGCGGCACAGGTCGAGGACGAGTGCAATGGCATCGAGCTCCCACTGACCGGGGCGGCTCGCCAGGTACTGGCCATAGCTCCGGGGGTCGGGGTCGGCGACCGGGGGCCGTCCCGAGGTATCCAACTCGCAGTGCACCAACAGGGGCAGCCCCGTGGGGGCCAGCAAGGGCAGGGCCCGGTCGAGGTCGGCGGCGGTGACGTTGGGAAAGTCCTCGATCCCCGAGTGGACCAAGAAAGCCTTGAGACCCAGGACCCCCGAGGCCAAGAGCCCCGGAAGTTCGTCGAGGTCCGGGGGAACCACGCCCCCCCAGTACCCCACGTCGACGGTCAACGAGCCTTCGGCCGCGGCCAACTTGGCCTCGAAGGCCGGGGCCGTGGTGGTCACCGGGGTCGAGTTCAAGGGCATGTCGATGAGGGTGGTGACCCCCCCGGCGGCGGCGGCCCGGGTGGCGGTGGCAAACCCCTCCCAGTCGGTCCGGCCGGGTTCGTTCACGTGGACGTGGACGTCGGTGAGACCGGCCATCAACACCAGGTTCCCCAGGTCCTCCACCGGGATCCCGGGGGCCAGGGTCTCGTCGTAGCCCGCGATCTGGGCGATGGTGCCCTGGTCGATGACCACGGTCCGGGGAGCCNCCTCCCCGTCGACCAGGACCCGGCGGCTCCGGAGCGCGAAGGGTTCAGAACTCTTTGGCATCGTAGGCCTTCAGGGTGCTAAAGAAGTGGTCGGCGTCTTCCCGGTAGAGTTCCCGGGTGATCCCGTCGATGAGCTTGGGCAGGCTGTACTTCAGGCCCGAAATGAAGGCCCCGGCGAACCCAAGACTGGGGAGGCCGGCGAAGGTGTAGCAGTACAGCGACGACAGCCAGGGGGCCGTTCCTGGTTTCTTCGGGACAAATTCCCCCGCAGGCCCCAGGTAGGGGTGGCGACCCAGGTCGGCGAACTCCCACCCGGCGGGGGGGCTGTACTGGTCGGCCCAGGTGGCGATCTCGGGGTAGAGCTGGGCCAACTCGGGTCTCAGGGACAGGTCGGTGATGAACCCGGTGCCCAGGATGAGGAAGTCGAAGGTGAACGAGCCCTTCGGGGTGGTCACCTTCACCTGGTCGCCCACGGGTTCCACGGCGGTCCAGGGGGAACCGGGGTGCAGGGNGAAGTGGGGGAACGACCGGGCCCGGGCGAAGGTGTCCGCCGGGGGCAACTGGCCCATCTTCACGAACTGGTGGATGAACTTCCACTTCTGGTCGTCGGAGAGGTCGGCGTGGTGTTTCAGGAACCCGGTGAACTCGGCCCACCGGTAGGGGTTCACGTCGACGAGCTTGTCCCGGCGGAAGAACAAGTCGACGGCCCCGGCCCCGGTCTCGAGGGCCACCGAGGCGTTGTCGAAGGCCGACGCCCCGGCCCCGAGGACGGCGACCTTCTTGCCCTTGAGGGCCTCGAAATCGATGTCTTCCCGGGTGTGGGCCCAGAACTTCTTGGGCAGGGTTTTCACCAGGTCGGGCATCTCCCACCGGCCCGAACCGTCGATGCCCGTGGCCAGGATGACCTTTCGGGCCAGGAAGGTCTCGGGGCCCGTGGCCGTCTCGGCGGGGATATTCCAGGCCTGGGCTTCGGGGTTCCACCCCAGGGCCCCGACCTTGACGCCGTTCCGAACCGGCAGCTTCAAGGCGTGCCGGTACCACGCCAGGTAGTCGGCCCACTGTTCCTTGGGGATGAGCCGCAGGTTGGTCCAGGCGTCGGCCCCGAATTGGGCCTCGTACCAGGCCTGGAAGGTGAGGTTGGGCAACCCCAGGTCGGGGCCGGTGACGTGCTTGGGGGTCCGGAGGGTGACCATCCGGGCGAAGTCCTTCCAGGGGCCTTCCTTGCCGGCGGGTTTGGCGTCGACCACCAGGATGTTCTTGACCTTTTCCCGGAGCAGGGCCCCGGCGGCCGAGAGACCCGATTGGCCACCCCCGACGATGAACACGTCGTACACATTGGTGCCTCGATGCTTCCGGGGCTGGACCCAGTCGTGGAGGGGGTACCCGAGCAGGGTGAGGTCCCGGGCTACGGCGGCCTCGAGGGCCGCCAGTCCGATGGGGGTTGTTTGGTTCATAGTCCTTCCTTGGGGAGAGGTTCGTTCCGGGTTCGGATCAGTTGGGCGGCGATGCTCACGGCGATCTCCGCCGGGGTTTGGCTGTGGATGGGAAGGCCCAGGGGGGCGTGGATCCGGCGGAGCCTGTGGGCCGGGACCCCTTCGGCGGCGTAGGTGGCCATCATGGTGTCGATCTTGGACCGGCTTCCCAGGGCCCCGAGGAACCGGTAGTCGTGGTCCATCACGGCCCGGAGGACGACGTCGTCGGTCTTGTACCCAAAGGTCATCACGCAGATGTACTGGTCGTCCCCCGAGGGAAGGTGGGCGGCGACGGCCGTGTAGTCGGGGACCAGGACCTTGTGGTGGGCCCAGGTGTTGGCTTCGAACGTCGGGAGCCCGGGCCGGTTGTCGTAGACGGTGATGGTGAAATCGAGGTCGGAACAGGCCTTGCTGAGGGCCAGGGCGCAGTGCCCGCCCCCGACGATGTGCAACCGATCCTGGTGCCCCAGATCTTCTTCGTAGGACCAGGCGGCTCCGGGGACAAAACGGTGGCGCCGGGGGAGGCTGGCCGTGGGGTCGAAGGCCAGGCCCTGGGGCCCCAGCCGCAGAACCCCCCGGGGAGCTCCCGCCGTGGCCAACGCTGTGACCACCGGGAGGTCGGCCTCCCCCAAGGGCTGGAACCAGAAGGTCTGTTCCCCCGAGCAGATCATGCCGCTCCGGTCTTCGGCGGCGCCCGGGTCGTGGACCTGGCGCTGGAGGAAGGGCTTCCCGCCGGCGAGGGCCTGGCGGGCCAGGGTGGTGAACCGGTGCTCCATGGCCCCACCGCCGATGGACCCGGCGGCGTCGGTGGCCGTCAGGGTGAGGGCGAACCCCGCCCGGCCCGGGCTACTCCCCACGCTCTCCACCACGTACAGCAGAGCGACGGGCTCCCGGGCCTGGAGGCTCCGGAGGGCGAGGCCCCAGACCTCGGGGGAGTGCCTCATGGTTGACCCAGGGCCCTCAGCAGGGCTTCGGGGGTCGCCGGGGCCACCAAGCGCCCCCCCACGGCGTGCCGCAGGGCGAAGTACACGGCCATGCCGTGCATGAGGGGCGGCTCGCCCACGGCCTTGCTCCGGTGGACGCTGTCTTCTCGATTGTCCTCTTCCCAGAACTCAATCCTCAGGTCGGCGGGGACGTCGGACACCGCCGGAATCTTGTACGTCGACGGGGCGTGGGTCCACAGACGGCCCTCGGGGGTCCACCACAGTTCCTCGGTGGTCAGCCAGCCCGTCCCTTGGACAAAGCCCCCCTCGATCTGGCCCCGGTCGATGGCCGGGTTGAGGCTGCGACCCACGTCGTGGAGGATGTCGGCCCGGAGCACCCGGTTCTCGCCGGTCAGGGTGTCGACTTCCACCTCGGCGCAACAGGCCCCGTAGGCAAAGTAGAAGAACGGTCGGCCCTGCATGGTCTTGGCGTCGTAGTGGATCCGGGGGGTGGCGTAGAACCCACTCTCCCACAGCTTGATCCGGGAATGGTAGGCCCGGTCCACCAGGGTGTCCCAGGGGAGCCCCGGGGCCTGGGTGGCGGCGAAGGCGTCCAGGCGCTTCTTGATCTCCCGGCAGGCCAGGAGGGCGGCCATGCCGTTGAGGTCGGTGCCGCTGGAGGCGGCGGTGGCCGAGGTGTTGGGGACCCGGCTGGTGTCGGTGGGGAGGAGGCGGACCCTCTCCACCGGCACCCCCAGTTCGGTGGCCACGATCTGGCGGATCTTGGTGTACAGACCCTGGCCCATCTCGGTGCCCCCGTGGGTCACCAGGACCGACCCGTCGGCGTACACGTGGACCAGGGCCCCGGCCTGGTTGTAGAAGGTGGCGGTGAAACTAATGCCAAACTTCACCGGGACCAGGGCGATCCCCCGCTTCACGAACCGACTCTGGGCGTTGAAGGCTTCGACCTCTTGGCGCCGCCGCCGGTAATCCGAAGTGGCTTCCAGGCGGTCGACGAGGGCCGGGGCGATGTTGTCTTCGACCTTCATGCCGTAGTGGGTGGTGTTCCGGGTCTCGCCGTCCGACGGGCCGTAAAAGTTGACCTTCCTCACGTCGAGGGGGTCCAGGCCCAGGGTCCGGGCGATGTCGTCGAGGAGGGNCTCGACGGCGAAGATCCCCTGGGGACCCCCAAATCCCCGGAAGGCTGTGTTCGACACCGTGTTGGTCCGGCACCGGAGGCTCTTCACGGCCACGGCGTCGAGGTAGTAGGCGTTGTCCACGTGGAAGACGGCCCGGTCGTTCACGGGACCCGACAGGTCGGGGCTGAACCCACACCGGCTGGCCAGGGTGAACTTCACCCCCAGGATGAGCCCTCGGTCGTCGAACCCGGCGTCGTACTCAATGACGAAGTCGTGGCGTTTCCCCGTCAGGGNGATGTCGTCGTCCCGGTCCAGGCGCATCTTCACCGGGCGGCCCGTCTTCCAGGCCCCCAGGGCGGCGGCGCAGGCCACCTGGGCTGACTGGCTCTCCTTGCCCCCAAAGCCGCCCCCCATCCGGCGGCACTCCACGCTGATCTGGTGGGCTTCCCACCCGAGCATGTGGGCCGCCAGGTGCTGCATCTCGGTGGGATGCTGGGTCGACGAGTAGATGTGCAACCCCGCGTTTTCCCGGGGAAGGGCCATGGCCACCTGGCCTTCGAGGTAGAAGTGTTCCTGGCCCCCGACCCGGGTGGTTCCCTGCAGACGATGGGGAGCCGAGGCCAGGGCCTCGTCCGGGCGACCCCGTTCCACGTTCACCGGGGGGAGCACCCAGCTCTCCACGGCCATGGCCTCTTCGGCGGTCAGGAGGGCGGGAAGGGCGTCGACGTCGGCTTTCACCAGCCGGGCGGCCTTCCGGGCCTGGTCGAAGGTCTCGGCCAGGACCAGGGCCAAGGCCTGGCCGTGGAACGAAATCAGGTCCGAGACCAGCACGGGGTCTTCGATGGTCGAAGGCCCGGCGTTGTTGCTGTGGGGAATGTCGGCCGCCGTGAGGATGGCCACCACCCCCGGGGCGGACCGGGCGGCCCCCAGGTCCAGGCCCTTGAGGCGGCCATGGGCCACCGGGGCCGGGACAAAGGCCCCGTGGAGGGTGTTCCTCAGTTCGGGGATGTCGTCGACGTAGGGGGCGGATCCGGTGACATGGAGGGCCGCCGCTTCGTGGGGGAGACTCTTGCCAATCATCCCAGGGCCCCCGGGGTCGCTTCGGCGTGGAGCTTGGTGAGCAGGTTGGCGACCACCATCCGCCGGTATTCGGCGGTGGCCCGGCCGTCGGTGAGGGGTTGGAACTCCTGGCCCATGGCCCTTCGGGCGTCGGCCAGGGCGGCCTCGTCGAACCGGCGGCCCACCAGGGNGGCCTCGGTCTTCCGGGCCCGGGAGGGAATGGCCGCCACCCCTCCGAAGCCGAACCGGGCCGAGGTCACCATTCCCTGGGGGTCGACCGTGAGGGCGAAGGCCCCGCACACGGCGCTGATGTCCTGGTCCCGGCGCTTGGACACCTTCCAGACCCGGACGAGGGTCCGGGGTTCCCGGGGAGGGATCCGGAGGGCTACGAGCACTTCTCCCGGTTCCCGGGCCGTCTTTTGGTACCCCAGGTAGAATTCGTCCAGGGGGAGGGTTCGCTCCTGGGTCCCCCGCCGGAGGGTCACCGAGGCTCCCAAGGCCAACAACACGGGCATGGAGTCACCGATGGGCGACCCGTTGGCCACGTTGCCCCCCAGGGTCCCTGCGTTCCGGACCGGGCGGCTGGCAAAGCGCTCGGCCAACTCCGCCAGTTCGGGGTACCGGTCCCGGAGGGCTACGAAGGCATCGGACAGGCCCACCCCCGCCCCAATGACCAGGGTGTCCCCGGTATCGATGGTCTTCAAATCCTCGACGGCCCCGGTGTACAACAGGTTCCCCAGGTCTTGGAGTCCCTTGGTGACCCTCAGGGCCAGGTCGGTGGCCCCCCCGATCAGGCGGTCCGTGGGGTGGGCCAAGGCCTCGTCGGCCAGGGCATCGAGGGTTCGGGGGGCCGACCAGCTGCGGCCCTGGTGCTCGTAGTGGAGGGGGGGCAGGGTGGCCACCGACGCCAACGCCGAGGTCACCGGGGCCCTGTCGAGCTTCACGGGGGGGTGGTCCCAGGCGGCCCGGGCCGCCTCGACGATGGGTCGGTACCCCGTGCACCGGCACAGGTTCCCCGAGAGGGNGCCGAGGGTTTCCTCCCGGGTGGGGGGAGCGGTGCGCTCCTGGTAGTCGGCCCAGAGGCTCATGACGAACCCCGGGGTACAGAACCCGCATTGGCTGGCGTGGAGGTCGACGAGGGCTCGTTGGACGGGGTGGAGGTCGGCCCCCCCGGCCACATCTTCGACGGTGAATAGGGCCTTGCCGTCCAGGGCCGGGAGGAACAGCAGGCAACTGTTGACAGCCCGCAGGCGCAGCCCCTGGGGGGCCGAGGGATCCAGGGATCCCACCGCGACGGTGCACGCCCCACAGTCGCCCTCGCCGCACCCTTCCTTGGTGCCCGTGGCCCCCCGGTCTTCCCGCAGCCACTTCAACACCGTTTTTTGGGGAGACACCCCCGTCAGAGAAACCAGCTCCCCCCGGAACCAGAACCGGATATCGGAGCGACTCGCCACGCCCACATGGCCTCCTTGGACCCTTTGAACTTAGACACTTTCCAACGCAATGACAAGGTGAACTGACAATAAAACCNCCTTTCCGTTCTAACAGCGTTCTTCGGGGGGTCACGTCTACATTTTTGTATCAGGAATCCCCGGGTTCCATACCAAATGGGAAGAACGCCCGGGGAGGGGCCGGCGCCATCCCCCGGCGGTGACGGGAGTTGACGCGATAATCCTCATTGGCATGAACTATGCTGATGAGACCTATGCCCGTTTCCCTCGTCCTCAACCGCCAGCCCCTCACCGTCGATGTGGACCCGAACCTCACCCTCTTGCGGTTCCTTCGGGACCACCAGGGGCTGACGGGGACCAAGGACGGCTGCTCCCGGGGCCAGTGCGGCACCTGCACGGTGCTGGTGGACGGCCGGGCCCAGAGGGCCTGCGTCCTCCGGATGGGCAAGCTCGAGGGCGCGTCCATCCTCACCATCGAGGGGCTCTCGACCCCGGGGGAACTCACCTACGTCCAGCGAGCTTTGGTGGAGCAGGGGGCTGTCCAGTGTGGGTTCTGCACCCCCGGGATGGTGATGGCCCTGACGGCCTTGTTGGACGAGGTGCCGGACCCCACCGACGACGAGATTCGCCAGGCCTTGAAGCACAACCTATGCCGGTGCACCGGCTACGGGGCCATCCTGCGGGCGGTCCACCAGGCTGCCCGGGACCGTCTGCCCCGGCCCTTGGTCGACGTGGGGGCCCACCCCATCGGGGCTTCTCCTATTAAAAAGGATGCCCCGGCCAAGGTCCGGGGCGAGCCGGTGTTCGCCGACGACCTGCCGGCCCCCGGGGCCCTCCACGGCGTCCTGGTGTTCAGCGCCCACGCCCATGCCCGCCTGGTGTCCGTGGATCCTTCGGCCGCCCAAGGGGCCCCCGGGGTCGCGCTGGTCCTCACGGGTCGGGACGTCCCCGGCCGCAATGCCTTCGGGCTGTTCGTTCCCGAGCAGCCGGTGATCTGCGTCGACGAAGTGAAGTACCTGGGGGACGTGGTGGCGGCGGTCTTCGCCGAGACCCGGGCCCAGGCCGAGGCCGCCAAGGCCCTGGTCAGGGTCGAGTACGAGCCCTTGGCGGTCCTCGACGACCCCGAGGCCAATCGGGCCCCCGGAGCCCCCCTGGTTCACCCCCACGCCGGGTCGAACATCGTCCACCACGTGGCGGTCCGGAAGGGTAACATCGAAGCGGCGTTCGCCCAGGCCGCCGTGGTCGTCGAGGGGACCTACCACACCCAGGCCGTGGAGCACGCCTACCTGGAAACCGAATCGTGCCTGGCGGTCCCGGACCAGGGCTCGATCACGGTGTGGACCGGAAACCAGGGGTCGTTGGCGTACCGCGAGATGGTGGCGGCCAGTTTGGCCCTGCCGGTGGACCGGGTGAGGGTGATCCTCACGGCCTGCGGGGGGGGCTTCGGGGGCAAGGAAGAACCCACCATCCAGATCCATGCGGCCCTGGGGGCCCTGAGGACGGGGCGTCCCGTGAAGATGGTCCTGACCCGGGAGGAGTCGATCCGGATGAGCATCAAGCGCCACCCCATGCGGGTGACCATGAAGCACGCCGCCGACGCCCAGGGGCACCTGCTCGGGGTGGAAAGCTTCGTGGTCGCCGATTCCGGAGCCTACCTGAGCCAGACCAAGCCGGTGGTGTTCCGGTCGACGGTCACGGCCCCCGGTCCCTACGTGGTGCCCCACGTGAAGGCCGATAGCACCGGGGTGGCTACCCACAAGAACCCCTCGGGGGCCTTCCGGGGGTTTGGGAGCACCCAGGCGGCCTTCGCCGCCGAGGTCCAGATGGACAAGCTGGCCCGGGCCCTGAACCTGGCCCCCGACGAGATCCGCCGCCGGAATGCCTTGGTGGAAGGGGCTGAGATGGCCACCGGCCACCTGGTGCCCCCGGGGTGTGGGTACCTGGCCNCCCTGGAACGGGCCGCCCAGGCCTGGAAGGCCCTGAGGGACCGGTACGCCGGGGAACCCCGACCGGACCACCTGGCGGTGGGGTTCGGCCTGGCGTCGGCGTACAAGAACGTCGGCATTGGGGTGGGCCTCCCCGACTCTGCGGGGGCCACCGTGGAAATTGCGGTCGGGGGCCGGGTGACGGTGTTCACCGGGGCGGCGGACATCGGCCAGGGGAGCGACACCCTGGCGGCCCAGATCGCCGCCGAGGAGTTGGGCCTCCCCTACGATTCCATCGACGTGGTGGCCTGCGACACGGCCCGGAGCCCCGACGGAGGCATGACCACCGCCAGTCGTCAGACCTACGTCACCGGGAATGCGGTGCGCCAGGCCGCCCGGTCCCTCCGGGCCCGCCTGGACGCCGGGGAACAGCCTCCCCTGAGGGTGGAGGAGACCTATGTGCCCCCGAGGACCAAGGCCCACGAGACCGCGTCCCAGGTTGACCCGGTGGGGATCCATTACTCCTACTGTTTTGCGTCGGCGGCGGTGGCCGTCGAGGTCAACACCTTCACGGGGGNGGTCCGAGCCCTGGGGGTCCACCTGGCCCAGGATGTGGGCAAGGCCCTCCACCCCGTGAACCTGAAGGGGCAAATCGAGGGGTCCGCCCTCATGGGGCTCGGCCTGGCCCTCACCGAGCAGTACATCAGCGACGACCACCGGGTCGTCACCGACACCCTGGCCAAACTCGGGGTACTGAGGTGCGACCAGACCCCGGAGATCGAGGCCGTCTGGTGCGAAGTCGGGGACCCTGGGGGACCCTACGGTGCCAAGGGCATGGGGGAGGTGGGGTTGAACCCCGTGGCCCCGGCCCTGTCGAACGCCATTTTTGACGCCGTCGGGGTCCGGCTCCAGGACCTACCCATGACGCCCGACAAGGTGAAGGCCGCCCTGGTGGCCTCGGGGAGGATGCGATGAACCACCGTTTGAAAGGCCTGACCAACCCCGGGTACAAGCCGGGGGTCCCCGAGGCGGCCCGGTCCCTGATCGACCGAGCCGCCCTCGACGAGGTGTACCGGTTCCACCAGAGCTTTGCCGAGTACACCCCCACGCCCCTGCGGCGCCTGGGCCATCTGGCGTCGGCCTGGGGACTCGCCGACCTGGTGGTCAAGGACGAGTCGTACCGCTTTGGGCTCAACGCCTTCAAGGTGCTGGGGGCCAGTTACGCCATCGGCAAACTCCTGGCCCGGCGCTTGGGTCAACCCCTCGACGCCTTGCCCGTGTCCGCCCTCAAAGATCCGGGCCTCCGGGGCCGGTTAGGCTCCCTGACCCTGGCGGCGACCACCGACGGCAACCATGGCCGGGGCGTGGCCTGGACGGCCCGCCAGTTGGGGCTCCCGGCGACGATCTTCATGCCCAAGGGGACCACCGCCACCCGCCTGGACAACATCCGACGCCTGGGCCAAAGCGCCGAGATCACCGCTTGGAACTACGACGAGACCGTCCGCTGGGTGGCGGGCCAAGCTGCCCACCGGGGGNGGGAAGTCGTCCAGGACACCGGGTGGGAAGGGTACGTCGATGTGCCCCGGTGGATCATGCAAGGGTACTCCACGGTGGCCCGGGAGACCGTGGCCCAGTGGACCGGGGAGCCCCCCACCCACGTCCTCCTCCAGGCCGGGGTCGGGGCCTTTGCGGCGGTGATGGCCGCCCTCCTCCTCGACGCGTGGGCCGACCAGGCCCCGAAGATCGTCATCCTCGAGGCCCAGCCCGCCGAATGCTTCTACGAATCCATTCGCCTGGGCCGGAAGACGGCGGTGGGCGGCGACCTCACCACCATCATGGCCGGTTTGGCCTGCGGGGAGCCAAATCCCCTGTCGTGGGATATCCTGAAGGAGGCGGGGGCCTGTTTCCTCGCCGTCCCCGACCCTGCGGCGGCCCACGGCATGCGCGTCCTGGGAAACCCCCTCGGGGACGATCCCCGGGTGATTTCGGGGGAATCGGGAGCCATTGGCCCCGGGACCCTGGGCTGGCTCACCCAACGACCTGAGTTCGCTTCCCTGGGCCAACAGCTAGGCCTGGGCCCCGAAAGTCGGGTGTTGTGCTTTAGCACCGAGGGGGACACCGACCCTCAGGTGTACCGAGATGTGGTGTGGAAGGGGGCCTATGGTGGCTAACACGCAGACAAAAACCGACGAATTGGTCGAAGTCGTCCGGGCGCTCATCCGGGAGCGGTCGGTCTCGGGGGAGGAAGGCGGGGCGGTGGCCGCTGCCAAGACCCTCCTGGAGACCTACGGCTTCGACGTAGTGATCGACGAGTACGGCTCGGTGGCCGGGGTCCTCACCGGGGACCGCCCTGGACCGACGGTGCTCTTCGATGCCCACATTGATACGGTCCCGGTCCCCGACCCCTCGGTGTGGTCCCATGACCCCTGGGCCGGCGACGTGGCCGACGGCAAGCTCTACGGCCGGGGGACCAGCGACATGAAAGGGGCCCTGGGGGCGGCCCTCGTCGGGTGTGCCGACTTTGCCCGGGAGACCGGCGGCCACTTTCCGGGGAGGCTGGTGGTCACGGGGGNGGTCTACGAGGAACTGTTCGAGGGCATCGCGGCCCGGGCCCTCTCGAAGCGGTTTCAGCCCCACTACGTGGTCATCGGGGAAGCCTCGGAGTTGAACTTGAAACGAGCCCAGCGGGGCCGGGCCGAAGTCGTCGTCGAAACCTTTGGGGTTCCTGCCCACTCGGCCAACCCCGACGCCGGGGTCAACGCCGTGACCCAGATGGCCAAGGCCATCCTCGAGATCCAAAAGCTGGTCCCGGGAGAACAACCCGTGTTGGGCAAGGGCATCTTGGAACTCACCGACATCATCTCGACTCCGTNCCCCGGGGCGTCGGTGGTCCCGAGCCACTGCCGGGCCACCTTTGACCGTCGGCTGTTGGTCGGCGAGACCCCCGAGTCTGTCCTGGCCCCCATCCAGGCCGTCCTGGACCGTCTGGGGGCTGATCCCCGGTTCCGGGCCCGGGTGTCCTTGGCCGAGGCCTCGTTGCGGTGTTTCACCGGAGCCACCATCGGGGGCCAACGGTTCTTCCCGGGGTGGCGGTTCGCCGACGACGCCCCGGTGGTCCAGACGGCCTGGGCCGCCCTGAAGGCCGAGGGCATTCCGGCCCAACTGAGCCAGTATTCCTTCTGCACCAACGCCAGCCACTACGCCGGGGAGGCCGGCATCCCCACCGTCGGCTTTGGCCCAAGCCGGGAGAACCTGGCCCACACCATCGACGAACACGTCGAGTTGTCCCACCTCGAAGCGGCGTACCGGGGCTACCGGGCCCTCGCCCGGGCCCTCACGGGGTTACCATGCTAATCCGCAACGGCACCATCGTGGACGGCACCGGGGCCCCCCGGTACCATGCCGACGTCTGTATCCTCGGGGACACCCTGGTGGACATCGGTCGTCATCTGCAGGCCCCGGGACACGAAGTCGTGGACGCCACCGGTCTCGTGGTGGCCCCGGGGTTCATCGACACCCACAGTCACTCGGACCTCAAGGTCCTCGAAGACCCCCTGTTGGCCCCCAAGATTCGCCAGGGAATCACCACCGAGGTCTTGGGCCAGGACGGGGTTTCGATGGCCCCCCTGCCGGTGGAATACATCGAAGACTGGCGGAAGAACCTGGCCGGCCTCGACGGCACCAGCGACGCCATCGATTGGACCTTCCGGACCACCGAGGGCTACCTGGCGGCCCTCGAACGGCGAGGCCTCGTCATCCACGAGAGCTACTTGGTCCCCCACGGGAACGTCCGGATGGAGGCCATGGGCCTCGAGGACCGGGCCCCGACCCCCGCCGAGATCGAGGCCATGAAGAGGATTGTCCGCCGGGAGATGGAGGCCGGGGCCCTGGGCCTCAGCAGTGGCCTCATCTACATCCCCTGCGCCTACGGGGACACCACCGAGGTTATTGAGATGTGCCGGGTGGTCGCCGAGTTCCACGGGGTGTTCGTGGTCCACCAGAGGTCCGAGGCCAACGGCATCCTGCCGTCCATGGACGAGATCCTGAGGATCGGTCGGGAGTCGGGGGNACGGCTCCACTTCAGCCACTTCAAGATCTGCGGCAAGAAGAACTGGCCCAAGGTCGACGCCGTGTTGGCCAAACTCGACGCCGCCAAGGCCGAGGGCCTCACCGTGACCTTCGACCAGTACCCGTACACCGCCGGGTCCACGATGCTGGGGGCCACCCTCCCGGCCTGGGCCCACGCCGGGGGGACCAACCGCCTGCTGGAGCGTCTGAAGGACCCCGAAGCCCGGAAGACGATCATCGCCGACATCCTCGAGGAGGAGTGCGATTGGGATAACTTCGTGGACTTCGCCGGCCTCGACGGCATCAGCATCACCAGCGTGAAGACCGCCGCCAACGCCGACGCCGTGGGCCTGACCCTGGTAGAACTCGGGGCCCGTCGGGGAAAGCCCCCGCTAGAAGCCACCCTGGACTTGCTGTTGGAAGAAGAAAACGCCGTGGGGATGATCGACGTCTACGGGTCCGAGGACCACGTCCGGGCCTTCATCCGCCGTCCCGAAATGAACCTGTGCACCGATGGGCTGCTGGGTGGGCGCCCCCNCCCCCGGGTGTACGGCTCGTTCCCCAAGCTCCTGCGGTACGTCCGGGAAGAGGGCCTGGTAACTTTAGAACAAGCGGTTCGCAAAATGACCGGTCAGCCCGCGGGGGTCTTTGGGTTCAAGGACCGAGGGACGGTCGAAGTCGGCAAGGTCGCCGACCTGGTGCTCTTCGATCCGACCACCGTGGGTGACCGAGGTACCTACGCCGACCCCATGCAGTTCCCGGACGGCATCGCCCGGGTCATCGTCGCCGGTCGGACGGTCTGGGACGGCACGTCCCTGGCCACCGCGGGGTACCCGGGTCGGGTGCTCCGGAGGCACCCGTGAAGGCCCTGACCCACGCCGTCCTGTTTGACTTTGACTCCTACCGTCCGGACAGCTGGCTGCTGTTCGACGAGGTGGTGGTCGCTTCGGGGCCCATGGAGAGCTTCCCGGGGGCCGATGAAGTCATCGACGTCGCCGGGGCCTGGGTAGTCCCCGGGTTCGTCGCGGCCCACACCCATCTCTACTCGGCGTTCGCCCGGGGCTGGGCCCCCCCGGTGGCCCCCCGGAACTTCACCGAGTTGCTCGAACAGCTGTGGTGGAAGCTCGACGCCGGCCTGGACCTCGAAGCCGTGGCCTTCAGCGGCCGGGTGGGGGCCTTGGCCAGCCTCAAGGCCGGGGTGACCACGGTGGTGGACCACCACGCCTCGGGGGTCATCCGGGGCAGTCTCGGGGCCTTGGCCAACGCCGTGGTCGAAGAAACCGGCCTCCGGGGCGTGTTTGCCTTTGAGACCAGCGACCGGTTCGACCTCGACGCCTGCCTCGAAGAGAACGTCACCTTCGCCCGGCATCCCGGACCCCGGTCCGCAGGGCTCCTGGGCCTCCATGCCGGGCTCACCTTGTCGGACGCATCCCTGGATCGGATTGCCCAGACCACCGGGAGCCTCCCCGTCCACGTCCACCTGGCCGAGGCCCCGGAAGACCGGGGCACCGCAGCGCGTCTGGACGCCCGGGGGCTCTGGCGCCCGGGATCGCTGGCCGTCCACGGGGTTCACCTGGAGGCGGGAGACCCCAAGCTGTTGGCCCGCCGCCGGGTACCCTTGGTCCTCAACCCCTCGTCGAACCTGAACAACGGTGTGGGTCTCCCCGACCTCCCCGGCCTCCGGAAGGCCGGGGTTCCCTGGGCCTTGGGCACCGATGGCTTGGGCTTTTCCCTGGGCCCCGAGGCCCGGAACCTGGTGTTCACCCAGCGACACCGGGCCCTGGACCCCCGGGTGGCCGGCCTCGACGACGTGGTGGCGGCCCTGAAGACCAACTGGGCCTTTGCCGGCGAGGCCCTGGGGTGCCAGTTGGGACGGCTCGCCCCGGGGTACGAGGCCGACTTCGTGGCCGTCGAGTATTCGGCCCCCNCCCCCGTCGACCCGGGGAACGCCGTGGGCCATTGGTTCTACGGGCTCCTCGAGGCCTGGCGTCCCCGGCACGTCTGGGTCGCCGGCCACCGCCGGGTCACCGACTACGTCCCCGCCGTTCGGGAAGCCGAACTGCACAAAGAGGCCCAGAGGGTCGCCGCCGCCCTGTGGAGACGGATTGGCTAGGCCTCAAAGGAATCAAACATGGATCTAACCACCCAGGCGGGGACCTTGGTCCTCGCCAATCCGTTGCTCCCGGCGTCGGGGCCCTTGACCGGGGACGCTGAAAAACTTCTGTGGATGGCCGGCCAGGGGGNCGGGGCCCTGGTGACCAAGACCGTCGGCGTCCAAGGGGCGGTGGTCCCCCGGCCCTGCATCGCCGGGGGCCGGGACTGGTTGCAGAACGCCGAGCTGTGGTCCGAGTACGGCCCCGACCGGTGGGTCGAAGAGTTCCTCCCCGGGGTCCGGGCGGGGACGAACCTCCCCCTCATCGTGAGCGTGGGCTACACCGAAGCCGACCTCAGGGTCCTGGTCCCGAGGTTGGAGCCCTGGGCCGACGCCTTCGAGGTTTCCACCCACTATGTGGGGTCCGACTTGGGGGCCCTGGCCCGAACCGTGACTGCCCTTCGGTCCCTGACGTCTAAGCCCGTTTTCCTCAAGCTCAGCCCCCACGTTCCCGACCCCGTGGGGTTTGCCCGGACGGCCGTCGACCACGGGGCCACCGGGGTTGCCGCGATCAATTCCCTGGGCCCCACCCTGGCCATCGACCTCGCCCACCGGTCGGTGGCCTGGGGGAACCCCCAGGGTGAGGTCTGGACGTCGGGCCCGGCGATCAAGCCCCTGGCCCTGGCCTTGGTCCGGCGGATCAAGGAGGCCGTCCCCGGGTGTGTGGTGCTGGGGACGGGCGGGGTCCAGTCGGCCGACGATGTGGTGGAGTTCCTATTGGCCGGGGCCGATGCCGTGCAGATGCTCTCGTCGGCCCTCCTCAAGGGCAAGGATCTGTACGCCAAGATCCTCGGGGCCCTCCCGGCCACCTTGGAGCGTTACGGCTTCCGGTCCGTGGCCGAAGTTCGGGCCACGGGCCTGGGCCCCTGGGAACCCCGGTGGACGCCCCGGGTTCCGGTGGTCGATGGAGCCAAGTGCACCCGCTGTGGGTTGTGCGAAAAGATCTGTCCGTACTTCGCCATGAAGGCTCCCCGGGACCGTTCGGCCCAGGCCGACCCGGGCCCGTGCTTCGGGTGCGGGCTCTGCGAGTCCCGGTGCCCGGTGGGGGCGATTTCGGGGACGGTTTTTCCCTGACGAACGGGTCCGGCGTCGGGTACCAAAATGTCGCTCGATCCGCAAAGAAAATGCCAAAATGTACTGAAAGGCCCCCCAAAGCCCTAGATTTGATTGGCACGGTGATTGCAGAGTGGTGGTATCATTCCGAGGAGGAATCATGAATATCATTCGTAAGATCGGGGTCCTGAGCTTGACCCTGCTCACCATCGGCGCCGGGCTGACCTGGGCCGGTACCCCCATTCCCAACCCCCGGGTCGCCTTTGTGTACTTGGGCGTCGCTGGCGACGGTGGGTGGACCTACCAACACGACCTGGGCCGACAAGCCCTGGAAAAAGCTCTGGGGATCAAGGCTGACTTCGTCGAAAACGTTCCCGAGTCCGCCGACGCCGAGCGGGTCATCGCCGACCTGGCCACCAACCATGACATCGTTTTCACCACCAGCTTCGGCTACATGGACCCCACGGTCAACGTTGCCAAGAAGTTCCCCAAGGTCATCTTCCTGCACTGTGCCGGGTACAAGAGCGCCGACAACATGGGCAACTACTGGGGCAAGAACTGGGAAGCGAGCTACCTCGCCGGGATCGCCGCCGGTAAGACCACCAAGAAGAATCTCTTGGGCTACGTCGGCGCCTTCCCCATTCCCGAAGTGATCTACAACATCAATGCCTTCACCCTCGGGGCCCAGAGCGTGAACCCCAAGGTCAAGGTGTCGGTGGTTTGGACCAACACCTGGTTCGACCCCACCGTGGAACGCCAGGCCGCCATCAGCCTCCTGGACAAGGGCGCCGACGTGCTCTTGGCCTACCAAGACTCCCCCGCCAGCCTGCAGGCTGCCGCCGAACGGGGCGCCTTGGCCGGCGGTAACGACTCCGACATGGGCAAGTACGCTCCCAAGGCCTACCTGACCAACCCCATCCTCAACTGGGGCAACTACTACATCAACGTGGTGAAGGCCGTGAAGGCCGGCACCTGGACCAACGCTCCCTTCCTCGGCTCCATGGCCGACGGAACCATTGGTCTCGCCCCCCTGGGCGCCTCGGTTCCCGCCGACGTCAAGAAGCTCGTCGAAGCTGCCAAGAAAAAGATCCTCGCCGGCAAGTTGCCCATCTTCGCGGGCCCCATCAAGGACCAGACCGGTGCCGAAAAGGTCGCCAAGGGCAAGACCCTGACCGACGCTGAGATTTTGGCGGAGAATTGGTTCGTCCAGGGAATCGACGGTACCATCCCTCAGTAACGTTGCTGCGGCGGCCTCTCGCGGCGCCGAACGTTCCTGAGCTGTTTCCAACGATGAGGGGGAGTGGGGTTCGCTTCGCTCCCCTTTTGTTTTGGAGCTTGGGCTAGTACCAAATTCCCCGGATTTCCCGGGTGTGGCCGGGGGCTTCCAGTTCTTCCACGATGGCTTGGGCGACGTCGCCGGGGNGGATGGTTTTGAAGCCGCCGGGGAAGACCCGGGAGGACCGAAAACGACCCTTTCTGGGGCCGTCGGCGATGTACGGGCAACCGACCAAGGACCACAGGAGGGAAGAGGTCTTCACAAGTTGGTAAGCGCCTTGGTGGTCTCGGGAGGCGTTGCCCACCGGTGTCAGGTTGAGAATCCCGATGGTGAACCATCCGAAGAAGGTCTTGGGCATTTGGGCCGTCCCTGTGATGGCGACGTACCGGGGGATTCCCTGGCGGGTGGCGAAATCCACGAGGGTCTTGGCGGCCTGGGTGACGACGGTCGAGGGCTTCAGGGGGTCCACGCCGATGACGTTGACGAGCCCCTCGTACCCCCCGGCCGGTACGTTGGCCAGTGTCGACGGGTTGGCTAGGTCGGCGACGACGATGTTCAGCCCTGTGTCTTTCCGCCGGACTTTCCCTGGGTCCCGGACCACGGCGGTCACGCTATGGCCGCCTTCCAGGGCCTGTTCTACCACTGCTTGGCCGACCCGGCCCGTGGCGCCGAACACCAGAAGTTTCAAAGAGATCCCCCTTGTCCTGAATAGTAGTCCAAGACCCGCCTCAGCGAAAGTGCAGAAGGTTCATGCAACCGTTCCGGAGGAGGTCCACCATCCAACCGAACGGCAGCAGGGTGATGCCGCTTTGGTTCTGGAGGACCACGAGCCCGAGGAGGATCCAGGAGCCGAATTGATAGAGGGTTTGGGTCAGGGCTGGATTCCTCTTGGCCAGGAAGGTGGTGTAGAGGTGGGAGCCGTCGAGGGGGGGGATGGGGATTAGGTTGAACACAAAAAGCCCGAAGTTGACGGTTCCCCACAGGATCAACAAATTGACGACGGCGATCCCGGGGTCGGCGGTATTGATCAGCTCGAGGGAGTAGAGTCCTTTGGCCATCAGAAAGAACAGCACTCCCAAAATCAAGTTGGAAGCGGGCCCGGCCAGGGAGATCTTGATTTCGTCGGCATGGGGATTCTTCAGCTGGGCGGGGTCGAATCGAACGGGTTTGGCCCAACCAAACCCGGCGACCACCAGGACGATCAGGCCGAGGATATCGATGTGTTTGACGGGGTTTAGGGTCAGGCGACCCTCCCGCTGGGCGGTGGTATCCCCCAAGCTGTACGCCATGTAGGCATGGGCCCACTCGTGGACCGTAAAGCCCAGGATTGCCGCGGGTAACGCCTTGAGGGCGTCCAGGATATCAAAGTTCATGGGTGTTCTCCCTCAAGGGTGGATAGCAAACGCTGGAGTGGGGACGATGGTGACCTAGGGGGGTTAGCGCCCCGAGGCTTTGGGAGCCCGGACCTGGGGAGCCCTCGTTTGAGGAGTCCGGGGGATTTCGGGCCGGGGTGGACGCACCTTGGGCATGGGGACCTTGAGACTGTTTTGGGGGAGGCGCTTGCCGTCGTCGATGAGCTGGCGGTTGGATTCTGGACTCACTCGGTCCCCCCTACGTAGTTCTTGAAAAGGTACTGGTCGACGGACGCATTGGCCAAGGCTTCGAGCCGTGGTCGTTTGGGGAGCACGTGGCCGGCTAGGTGCCGACTGTCGATATCTTCCCGCTTCCTTTTCATCTCGAACAATTTACCATTAATCTCTCGTTCGGTGAAGTCTCCGTGGGAGATCCCGAACCAGTGATACTCAATTTCCAGGGAGAGTTTTGCCAGCTCCCCGTGCATGGCTTGGAGCAGCTTCAGGCGCCGGGTGTACGGCAGCAGGGGGCGCACGGCGTTGATCAACTGGGACCCGGCGATGATGACGCCCCAGACGAAGCCCAGGTCCCGCCAAATGACCCAACTGGCGATGCTCCCCGACGAGGCGATGGCCATGACCACATTCATCGTCGTCTCGGGCCGATTGGTGCTCCGGATGTATTCGTCGATGTACGAGAGCTCAAAGCGGACCTGCTTCAAAAACTCCCAGTACTTTTCCTGTTCGTTCATGGCCGTCCCAGGCTACCCTCAGCCGTCGTTGACGTCAATCGTTTCCTTGGGTGCCTGCGGTTGACAGCCTGGGGTGGGTCAGTCCAGTGTTCCGGGGGGAGGGGTCCGATGACGGTTCACAGTCGGCTTTTGGTGAAGAACGCCCGGGTGTTGGTGCCGGTGGCCGCCGATCCCCGGCGCGACATTCCCCGGGGGGCCCTGGTGGCCGAGGATCACCGGGTGGTGTGGGTGGGCCCTTCGGCCGACGCCCCCGCCGACGAGGGGTTCGACCGGGTCATCGACGCCACGGGGTGCATCGTCGTTCCTGGTCTGGTGAACACCCACCATCACTTGTACCAAACCCTGACCCGGAACCTGGCCACCGCCGACGGCCTGGGGCTGTTCGACTGGCTCAAAACCCTCTCCCCCATCTGGGCCGGCCTCACCCCCGAAGCGGCCTTCGTCAGCGCCCAATTGGGTCTGGCCGAGTTGGTCTTGGCCGGGGCGACCACGGTGGCCGACCACCTGTACTTGTTTCCCCACGGGACCCGGCTCGACGATACCATCGCTGCGGCCCGGCTGGCCGGGGTGAGGNTTCACCCCACCCGGGGGTCCATGAGCCTGGGTCAGAGCCAGGGTGGCCTGCCCCCCGACGAGGTCTGCGAAGACGAGGCGGCCATCCTTGCCGATTCGGTCCGGGTCATCGAGGCCTTCCACGACCCCGAGCCCTTCTCGCTCTGCCGGGTGGGCCTCGCCCCGTGCTCTCCCTTTAGTGTCACCCCCGCCCTGATGCGGGCGACGGNGGCGTTGGCCCGGCGGTACCCCAAAGTTGGGTTGCATACCCATTTGGCCGAGACCCGGGACGAAGAGGAATTCTGCCTCAAGGCCTTCGGGAGGCGTCCCGCGGACTACGTAGCGTCCCTGGGCTGGGAGGGGCCCGACGTGTGGTTTGCCCACGTCGTCCATCCCTCGGACCGGGATATCGGATGGTTAGCGACCACGGGGTCGGGGTGTGCCCACTGCCCGTCGAGCAACATGATTCTGTCGTCGGGGATTGCCCCGGTGCGGAAGATGGTCGACGCCGGCGTGAAGGTGGGCCTGGGCGTCGACGGATCGGCGAGCAACGACGCCAACAACCTCGTGGGCGAGGCGCGCCAGGCCCTCCTGCTTCAACGGGTCGGCGGGGCCTCCATGACGGCCCGGGAAGCCCTCCACCTGGCCACCGCCGGGGGGGGCGCCGTCCTGGGCCGGGAGGAAATCGGCACCCTGGAACCCGGGAAGGCCGCGGACTTTGTGGCCTTCCGCACCGACACTCCCGCCTTCGCCGGGGCCCGGGGCGACCCCGTGGGTGCCCTGGTGACCTGCGGTCCCCCGTCGGCGTGGTGGTCGGTGATCCATGGTCGGGTGGTGGTGGCCGAGGGGAAGTTCCTTCCCTACGCCCTGGACGAGGTCGCCGCCCGGCACGAAGCCCTCAGCCAGGAGCTGGTGGCCCGGAGTCAGGCGACATCGTGATGGGGCTGGGCGCTGGCGGCCAACTGGGCCACCGCCGCCTGGAGGTTCTCGGACACCGAGTGGATGACTTCGACCCCCAACAGCGTGCCCTGCAGGTGTCCGACGACGTCTTGAAGCTCGGCCTGCTGTTCCAGGATGGCGCTCCCGGAAACCTGCATTCCGTCGGCCAGGGCCTGGATGCGCCCCTGGACATCTTGAACCACCCGACCCACCCCGGCCAAGGACTCCGACGACAAACCGGCCAACTGCCGCAGCTCCTTGGATACCACGGCGAAAGCGTCACCGTTTCGACCCGCCCGGGCTGCGACGATGGAGGCGTTGATCGCCAGGACATGGGTCGATTCGATGACCCCTTCGAGGAACTGAATGACCTGGCCGATCTTGGCCGACTCCCGCATCAGGCCCTCGACGGCCGCCATCGACTGCCGCATGGACAGCGAGAGGGCTTCGATCTTGTGGGCCAGGGTCTCGGCGGTGGTGAACGCCGTCCCGGCGCTTCCGGTGAGGTTGCCGCTGATGTCGCTCACCTGGCGGGTGGTGGCGGTCAACGCTTCGATCTGCTCAGAAAACTCTGCGGGCAAGGGGTTGCTCATGGTTCCTCCTCACCCCAGGGCCACGGTGCCGGGGACCAGCAGGGTCAGGGTGGGCAAGCTGGTGGCCTGCCAGGCCACGGCCTTGTTGTGGAGCATCCGGACCCGGTACCGCCGGTCCGCCTTGGTGGCTCCCACCAGCATGATCCACTTCGCCAGGGCCTTGATCCCACTGGAATTGAGGAAGTCTAGCCGACGAAAGTCGACTTCCACCTCGGTCAATCCCTTTTGGAGGGCCGCTTCGTGGAGTTTGGCAAAAAACGGATCGAGGAGTCGGCTCGGGNCTTGCATATCAATGGTGCCCACCATCTGAACGTGGACTCCCTGGGGGACGTCGGTGACTTCGATGGCGAGGCGTTCGTGGGACACCGGGGCCACACCTAATTGGTTCATGAAAGGCTCCTTGGGGTTAGAATGAGGGTGAACTTGACTAAGCTATCGGTGGTGGTGAGGTCGAGGACCCCTCCGGATTCGTAGCGGATGCGGATCAGTCCGAGTTGGCTTTGGCCGTCGGACCGGGTGGCCGCCTCGCGCATGAGGGTCATGTAGGTTTCTAAGGGGTCGCCGGCCATCGCCCGGTGGTACTGGGCCTTCACCGTTTCGATCTGCTCCCGGGTCGCCGGGTTCTCGACTTCGATGGCCAGCCGGGGGGCTGGATCTTCGGCAATCCGAAAGCCGACCCGGACTTCATCGGAGGCCGAGTACTTGACGGCGTTCTCGAGGAGTTCTCCCACGGCCATGGCCACCAGCTCAGGGCTGGTCGCCTGACCAAGGTCAACGCTTGACGTCATCATGCTTTGCAGAAAGGTTCGAACGGCGGTGATGTGCTTCCAATTGCGGTCGAAGGTGAGGTTCATGTTGCAGGGTTCCATCGCCTTAGACCACCCGGGCGAGGAGGATGGCCTCGTCGTCCCCCCGGGGCTGGTCTCCCCGGAAGGTTTGCACTTCCTGGTGCAACAGGGCGGCCAGGTCAGACAGGGGGAGGGCGCTGTGCTGCCCGAGGAGGCCTTCGAAGGCTTCGATGCCAAACTCGGTACCGTCGTGGCCCTTTTGCTCCACAAACCCGTCGGTGTAGATGAAGAGCAAGTCGCCGGCCTCCAGGGTCAGGGGGTGGCCGTGCACCTGCAAGTTGGGCACGAATCCCACAAACGGGTTGAGGGGAGCGGTCTTCGTCACCTGGTCCCCCCGGACGACGCCCACGTACGAGTGACCCATGTCGCAGACCAGGGCCTGGCGGGTCTGGGCATCGTAGGCCACCACCGCCCCGGTGAAGTACTTTTCCATGTGAAAGGTATTCAGCATGTACTCGTTCACCTGGGACACGAACCCGGGCAAGTCGTCCCCCGGGGTGAATTGCGCGAACATACCCCCGAGGGAGGCGGTGACGAGGCTGGCCGCCACGCCCTTGCCCGAGACATCGCAGACCGCCAGGAGCCAGTGCCGGGAGTCCTGGGACTTCACGGCGACAAAGTCCCCGCCCACCCCCTTGGCCATGGTGCTCAGGGCGTACACCTCGATCCCCTCGGCTCGGTGGGTGATCACTTCGGGAACCACCGATTGCTGGATGGTGATGGCCACCTCGATGTCCTGAAGGTGTTCGTTGAACTGGTGGATCAGGAGGTCCTTGGTCGAAAAGATGCCCGCAAACTTCCCTTCGCCATCGGTGACCAAGAAGTACTGGTTGGCCGTCTTGCGTACTTCCGACGCCAACTCCTCGGCAATCGTATAAATGTTCTTGTCGTAGGGGAACGTCGGAGTGTCGGTCATCAGCTCGACCACGGGCTTCTTGTCGAAGACATCGTGGGAGAACGGGCGGCTCATCTTCTCTTGAAAAGCGCTGGTCACAATGATTCCCACGGGTTCGGAGGCCTCATTGACCACGCCCACGGCCCAGACATCGGGGTGACGCTTGAGCTCGTCGGACAGGTCGCGGATCTTCAGGGTGGACGAGACAGCGTAGTGCTGGTTCACGAGGCTCAAGATCATCGTCTCGTGGAATCCGGGCCGGCTGGCTTGGTGAAAATGGGTGGATAAGGTGTTACTCACGGGGCCAGTCTGTCGGGGCCCCGTGAGGAATCAGCTTAGCTTCTTTGAGCTTTCGGTGAGGATTGGGAAAGCCCGTGGGCCGAGGGCGAGAACGTAGACCAGCACCAGTAGCATCACGATCNCCCCCGCACCCATGGCCTGCTGCCAGCCTTGGACAAAACACTCCTGGGCTAGTCTGGTGAGGGTCGGGCCCGACGGCAGGGGACCCGCCCCCGGGGCAAGCCCGGGCTGCCGGGTGGCCATGGCGTGGGTGGCCCCGGCGGCCAAGACTGACCCCAGGAGGGCGATTCCCAAACCGCTCCCCAACTCCCGGGCCACGTCGTTCACGGCCGAGGCCACCCCCTGGCGTTCCGGGGGCAAGGCCGACGTGATGGCCTCGGTGGCCGGAGTCATGGTCAACCCCATGCCGACGCCCATGAGGACGTAGCCCGGCAGGATGGACAGGTAGCCCCCATCCACCGAGACACAGACGGCCATGAGGGCCAAGCCCGAGGCCCCCAGCGAGATTCCTGTGGCCATGGCTCGACGAACCCCGACCCGGGAGGCAAGCCGGGGGGCCAGTCCCGAGCAGACGATCATCACCCCGAGCATAGGCATCAGGGCCAGGGTCGACTCGAGGCTCGTCCACCCCAGGACAGATTGGAAGAAGGGGNAGAGCACCAAGAAGATTCCCGATGGCACCCCAAAGACCGCGAGGAGGGCGACCGAGCCCGTGGCCAGGCGCCGGTCCCCAAACAGTCGAACGTCCAACAGGGGGGCAGGGNGGGCCCGTTCCCACAGGACAAAGGCGACGGTTCCGGTGACAGCCGCCACGGCGCCGACGACGCTCACCACCGAGAACCATCCCTCATGAGGACCTTCGGTGAGCACCAGGGTGGCCCCGACCACGGCGAGCATCGAGGTGACGGCGCCGACCCCGTCGTAGGCCGGGCGGGGAACGATTCGCTTACCCTGGGGAATAGCCCGGGCTGCTAGGGGAAAGGCCCCTGCCACCAGAACGATGGGCAACAGGAAGATCCAACGCCACGTGGCCAGGTCGACCAAGACAGACGACACGAACATACCCACGATGCCCCCGGCCCCCGAAACGGCGGTCCATATGCCGATGGCCTGGGAACGTTCGCCGGGGGGGAAGGTGGCCGTGATCAGCGAAAGGGTGGTAGGCATCACCAGGGCTGCCCCCACCCCGGCCAGGAGCCGGGCCCCCAGCAACACCCCGGGGGAGGGCGCCAACCCCGCCGCCAGATTGGCCCCGGCAAACACCAGCAGGCCGATGAGAAGGACGGGTTTGTGACCCCATCGGTCCCCGAGGGCCCCCAGGGGCAGGAGCAAAGCGGCGAGGGTGACCGTGTAGATGTTGATCATCCAAAGGACGTCCCGGGGCGAAGCGTTCCAGGTCTGGGCCAGCTGGGGTTGGGCGACGTTCAGCCCCGACACCGAGGCCACCACGGCCATGAGAGCCAAACAGACGCCGACGAGGATGGTCCGCCGCTGGCCAGGCGTCGTTCCCGGGGCATCCATTACCGGCCTCCCAGGGCAACGACGATCTTCCCCGAGTGGCCTTCGGCGCACACGGCGTAGGCCTCGGCGACCTGGGCAAGGGGGAAGACCTGGGGGGTGGCCACCCGGAGGATGCCCCGAGTGCGCAGGTCGAGGGCCTCGGCCAGGACGCGTTCGGGATTCGTTTGAGCCACCAGGGACATCCTGGCACCGAACCTCGTGGCCGTGAAATCCGCCGCCGAGACGACCCGGGTCGGTTCACCCACCAGCTCGATGAGCTCGGGGATGATGCCCGAGCCTGCCACGTCCAGGGCCCCGTCGACCCCCTGGGGCGCCAGGGTTCGCACCCGCTGGGCGAGACCGGGACCGTAGGTCGTGGGGAGGGCACCCCAGAGGCGCAGGGCCTCCTGCTTCCCGGGACTGGCGGTGCCAATGACCACCAGCCCTCGGTGGAGGGCGATTTGCACGACCATCGAACCAATGCTCCCCGAGGCTCCGCTCACTAAGAGGGTCTGGCCGGGAGCCAGGTTGAGTTCGCTCAGCAGTCGGGTGGCGGTTTCGACGGCCACGGGGAGCCCGGCGGCCTCCTCAAAGGACAAGCCTTTGGGTTTCCGTACCCAACACCCGGGGCGGAGGACAGCCCGGTCGGCCACCATGGCGAGCCCATAGCCCAGGACCGCATCGCCCACCGCCACGTTGGTGACGCCTTCCCCTATTTCATCCACGAGCCCCGCCCCTTCGACCCCGACCCCGGTCGGGAGGGGCACGGGCTGCCCCTTCCAAACGCCGGTTCGAACTTTCAACAGGTCAGACAGGTTCAGGCCTGCGGCCCGGACGGTGATCCGAACCTGGCCGGGACCTGGATGAGGCTCGTCCGTCTCCACAACCTTCAAGACTTCGGGGCCGCCGTATTCCGTGCATTGGGCCGCTTTCATGGGAACTCCTTTGGGGGATCGGTGGACCTCAGTCGTCCATCCCCTTGAACATGTACTCAGTACAGGTGTATACTGAGTACATGAATGATCCCCATGAGTCAAGCCCGTCGGACCTGCGGACCCTCAAGCGTCGAGCGCTCCGGCAAGAAATCTCCTACGTGGCCACCCGACTCTTCTTGGAGCGGGGCTTTGATTCGGTGACTGTCGACGATATCGCTGCCGCTGCCCAGGTCGGACGGATGACGGTGTTCAACCACTTCCCCAGGAAAGAGGACATGTTCTTTGACCGGGAAGGAGAAGTGGTCACCGACGCTCACCACGCCTTGCAATACCGGGACCCGGGTGTCNCCCCCCTGGAGGCTCTCCGCCTGTTGGCCCACCGCCTGGTGGCCGATCACCGGCGCTATCTGGAGTTCTCGGCGGCTAGTCAGAGGTTTGTCCAAGCCATCCTGGCCAGCGAAACCTTGAAGGCCCGGGCCCGGGCCTTCCGGGACGAACTGGCCCAAGGCGTGGCCGAGGCCTTGGCCGAGAGCGTCGGGCGGCAACCCACCGACCCCATCGCCCACTTAGGGGCTGGGATGCTGCTGGGAGTGTGGACGGTAGCCCTCGCCCAGGCGCACCTAACGTTCGCCAAAACACGTGATCCCGCGAAGGCCACCGCTACGTTTCTGGCCCTTGTGGACCAGGGCACCTTGGGGGTTCGGGCGGCCCTTGGGGGCTCGGGCTACGGGTGAGTCCGTCCGGCCACGGGAAGAACTTTATGGAGCCCCCTCAGGGGGCGGTTAGTTTGGCCAGGCCCTTGTCCCGGCAATAACGAGCGACGGAGTCTAGCACCGTCGGCTGGTCCCCGAAGACGTCTTTCTGCTTGTGCCTGGCTTGGCTGACGTACCCGCCCTTTCGGATCCAGGCGAGGACGGCGAGTTGGTCCCGGGCCACGGGCGAAAGGAACACAGACCCCAGGTTCAACAGAGTTGTCAACAACGGGGGAAGCACTGGTTTCGCCACCACAGGCCGGCCCAAGACCCGGCCGAAGGCCTGGGCCAGGGNCTGTCCCGTCACAGGAGCCTCGCAACTGATATCGATGGTTTGGTTCAAGTCCGAGTCCGGTACCTCGAGGGCCGCTTGGGCCGCGTACCGGGCCAGATCGACCGAGTAAATCATGTCGAACGGAACCCCTGGGAACGTGTCGAGGAAGAACCCCCTCTGGACGCTGGGGGCCNCCCTGTCGTTGGCCCTGTCCAAAAAGGCCCCTGCCCGCAGGGAAAGGTAGGGCTGGCGGGCTTCTACCAGGCTTTGTTCCGCGGCGTATTTGGGAGACAGATGGGGTACTCCGGGGGCCTGGTCGCAGGCGAGGATCGAAATGAGCACGAATCGAGGCACCCCGGCNCCCTTGGTCGCTTCGATCAGGTGCCAGTAGCCTTCGGTATCCGCCCGAGAGTTGTCTCCTTTTGTCCGCGCTGAATGGGTGGAAAAGCCCGCGGCGCTGGCCACCACAGCCTCGGCCTGGGGTTTGGTCTCCAGCACCCTCCGGAGGGAGGAGGCGTCCCTAAGATCCCCCACCACAAAGTCAGTCACTCCCAAGGCCTGGAGCTCTGCTCGATCCGTCGTGGCCCTGACCATGGCCCTCACCGTCGCTCCCTTGGCCTGGAGGGCCTGGACGATCTTCAGCCCTAGTCGTCCCGACGCCCCCACCACCGTCACAATTCTTGTTCCCATCGCTTTCTCCCTTTCGAAGTAGACATTAAGATTCAAATGTCTATATGCCCATAGTAGACACGACCCCCTAATGTGTCAAGAATGGATCTATGGAAAGCTCGAAAGAGGAGCGACTGCTCTCGGTGGCCTATGATGAGTTCTTGAAGCACGGGTACGAAAGGGTCCAAATGAACGACCTGGCCAAGCTCTCGGGAATCTCCCGGGCCCTTCTGTACCAGATGTTCAACAGCAAGGCTCAGGTGTTCAAAACCATCTTTGCCCGGGTGGTCCAAGGGATGATCCACGAAATCCGGGAACGCTTTCAGACCCTGTCCGACCCGAAGCAACGATTACGGGTGGCCTTTGAAATTTGGGCGGTCCGAAACTTCGATTTGATCAAGCAGTCCGCCGAAGCCCGAGAACTCCTGGATGTGGGCCTCGAGTTCTCTCGGGATGCCTTTGAGCAAGGCTATCGAGACTTCGAAGACCTTCTGACGCCCCTGCTTCCCCAGGGCGCCGTGGCCCCCGCCCGGTTGTCGCGCATCCTGTCGAGTTCCCTCCGAGGAATCAAACAAACCGCCCACGATTCGGTGGAGCTTCGAGGCATGATCGAAGGTCTGTTGACCCAATGTGGCCTTTAGCCGCGGCCGGGCCCCAGCCTAGCAGTGCCCATCCTAGGATACGGTCACCGCTGGTCCGCTGAGGGGATGTCCCTTAAGGTAGCCGGTAGCAAGGAGTCCACCGTGATGCGTTCCCCCTCCACCTATTTAGTGTTCGGAGCCACCGGCCGAACCGGCCGTCCCTTCGTCGCCCTGGCCTTGGAGCAAGGCCACCATGTCCGAGCCCTGGTCCGGGACCCCCGGAAGGTGACGGCCCCGGGGCCAAACTTCGAAGTCGTGGAGGGTTCGATCTCGGACTACCCCCACTTGGACGAACTCGTGACCGGGGTCGACTTCGTCGTCTTGATGATGGGAGACGCCCGTCAGCAACAGGTGACGAAAATGAACACCGAGTTCCTGGGCCGACTCGTCCCTGCCATGCGTCGTCAGGGGGTCAAACGCCTGCTGTACCAGGCGGGGGGCTTCACAAGCCCCTACCACAAGCGGCTCCCCCTGGTGACCCGGTGGCTCAAGCGTTTGTTTGCGGGGCGTCAAGGTCTCGGCGGCCAGCACGAGGACAACGAAGCGGTCATCGAGTACCTGGTCGAGGAATGCTCCGATGTCGAATGGATGGTCCACCGGGCGGCCATCATCGCCGACGGCCCCTCGAAAGGNACCCTCCAAAGGTCTCCGAATCGGACCAGTTTGGCAACGTTTGGGGACTGCGCTGACTACAACTACCGGCTCCTTCACGATGCGACCGCTATCCACACCTACGACCTGAGCTTCTACCAGCGCCACCGGGGCCGCCGATAAAAAAAGCCAACTCCCGGCCCAGGAGTTGGCTTGTGCGTGAGGCCCGGGCTCGGCCCGGGGNACCCGTCGAGTTACAGCCCCTGGACCAACCGGGGCTATTTCGAAACCAATCAAGGGGTTGCCACCCGATGGCTCCGTGATTTACGCTTAGAGTCCAGCGAGGACGTCAGAAAGTCGGTAGGATAGGCTCTGCACGATATTGGGAAGAAGTACCCTGACTTACTAAGGACCGAACTGGAGACCTGGGTCCTTTCGGAAAAGGAAGAACAGCAGGTCCACCGACTGGCCTCGAAATTGATCCACAAGGAAGCCACAAAATGAATGAGTCTAAGGGTCCGCTTCCCGAATTGGACTATCAATTCTCGGCAAAACTCAAGAGCAATGACACCTACAAAATTTTCGTCACCGTCCCGGGTTCCAAAGAGGTGCTGGGGACAGGAAAGGCCGTGAAAATTGGTGGGACCGTCGACAACCNCCCCTTCCAAGCCACCCTCATGCCCTCTGGCGATGGTCTCCATTGGCTGCCTTTTCGCATTGCGATTCGAAAGGCCATTGGAAAAGATGCCGCAGGGCGAGAGGTGAGCGTTCATCTTAACGAACGCTTCACTTAGTTTGAGTCGGGCCTAGGAAGTCGGTGTCCCTTTCTTCCTCTGCCCACCAAGAAATCTCTGAGTCAAGGACGCGTGATTGACGGCGGAGCCAAGCCCCTTTCCGCAATGTTAGCCATTTGCCCGAAGGGAAGGCTCGGTGCCAGGCGACTGAGTAGGCGTAACACCGAGGCAAATCCGGGGAGAATTTCCCAGCGATCCTTTTTCAGGCCTTGCAGGATGCTGGCCACTAATGTTTTTGGTTCCATTAAGGGGCTTCCCCCAAGGTCTGCGACAAACTTGTCATTCAGCGACGTTCGAATGGCAGGAGCCGCGATCTCGAAGACCCGAACCTTTGTCCTTCTCAATTGAACCCTCAGTGATTGCGTATAGGAATGCAGGCCTGCCTTGCTGGCGCCATAAATCGGCGACAGCGGAAACGGCACGAAGGCCAATCCAGAGGTCACGTTGACGATGAAGGGGTCTTCCTTGCCTGTTAAGTGGTTCAAGAAACGCTGGACCATCCGGATCGGGCCCGCCAAGTTGACTTCAATTTCGCTCAAGACGCCGTGCTGATCGACGCTGGAATCCAAGAGGTCGAGGCGTTGCATCTGCCCGGCATTATTCACCAATCCGTTCAGGTTGGGGTGATCGGTTGTGACGGTTTGAAAGAGATGCTCGACGTCGTTGCCATCGGTGACATCGCAGCGATAGGTGTGAAGTTGTGGAAGTCGTGATTTGGCTTCCTTCAACCCAGCGTCTGTTCGTCCCGTGACCAGAACAATATTCCCTAAGGCCAAGAGCTGAGACGCCAATTCTAACCCAATNCCTCGGGTCCCACCTGTGATCAAGATCGTGTTTCCAACTAGTTTCATGCTATTCTCCCTCACGCAAGTTCGCTATTTCTGACCACAGTAAGCAAGAAGGAACCTATCGGTGTTTGAGTTACCAGGAGGAAACCNCCCCCATGACAGACCCTGACGAAGCTCGGCCACCGTTATTTCCGGGAAACGATCACCCGGATGTGGAGATTCTTGTGAGAGAGTACCTAGGACGGGCAGCGGACCGGTGGACGATGATGATTCTTGATACCTTGGAACAAAGTGGGGTGCAACGTTTCTCTGCGCTACAAGCGGCGATTCCTACTGTCAGTTCCAAGATGCTTACGAAGACGCTGAAGCAGATGGAGATGGACGGCCTTGTGATACGGACTGCCTATGCAGAGATTCCACCCCGTGTTGAATATAGCCTGACAGATTTGGGGCGTGGCCTCGGTGCGGCTCTCTGCGGCGTCTGGCTTTGGATTCAGGACAACATGACGGCGCTCCATTTGGCTCGGACTTCGTACTGGAAAAAGAAGCGGCAGACCTGATTCGCCCCGGGATCTCAGGGGACTCCCCAGAATTGGCGGGGAGTCGTCCCGCTGGGTAGCCTACAGAGAGGCCGGTGACAGTTCCATCTGCCCGGCATTATTCACCAATCCGTTCAGGTTGGGGTGATCGGTTGTGACGGTTTGAAAGAGGAGGTCTGGTGTGTGTTCGACCGCGACGAGCATTCCAGCTACTCGGCAGCCATTGAGAAAGTTCGCCAGCTGGACTGCGCCAAAAAGAACAAGGAACGTACCCCAATTGTCTTTAGGGCGGTCCCGTCCAATCCCTGCTTTGAGTTGTGGTACTTGCTTCACTTCGTTGACCATTCACGAGATACCTCTAGGGACGAGGTGTACCGACTCCTTAAGTGAGGTAGACATAGGGGGCGGTCCTCGTTGATTTGCCGTAGCTTTTCTTCAGGACCGATCAGCATGCTCATGTAGTACTCGGTTCGAAGGTCCTCCTAGCATTGGTCGCGGCTGATGGGGGCACCGCGAGGCGGACCGCCATCCACACCTCCGACCTGAGCTTCTACCAGCGCCACCGGGGCCGCCTATAAAAAAAGCCAACTCCCGGCCTAGGAGTTGGCTTCTGCGTTAGGCCCACCTGGATTTGAACCAGGGACCAAGGGATTATGAGACCCCTGCTCTAACCACTGAGCTATAGGCCCCTTTGCGACGGCTCATCATACCGGGTTCNCCTCCCCGGGGCAAGTTGCCGGGGGGCCCATCCTCGGCCCCGAGNCCGTTCGAGGTCAGTCCCACCGGAAGAGCCAGGCCGCCAGGGCCAGACAGGCGGCGGTGAACACCCCGAGGTACAGCAGGTCCGGGGCAATTTGCACCAGCCCGGCCCCTTCGAGCATCACGGCCCGGGCGGCCTGGATGAAGTGGGTGAGGGGGAGGGCCTGAGCTCCTTCTTGCAGGATGGTGGGGGTTCCCTCGAGGCTGAAGAACACCCCCGAGAACAACATCATGGGGAACGTGATCAAGTTCAGCAGTCCGTTGGCCAACTCCTCGCTCTTGAACCGGGTGGCAAACGCCAGGCCGAGGGAAATCATCGAGAGAATCCCCAGGACCAGGAGCAACAGGAGCACCAGGTAGGACCCCTCCATCCGGAATCCCAGGAACAGATTGGTGCCGAAGTACACGAACAGCGAGGTGACCAGCACGATGAGGAAGCGGCTGACCCCCTGGGCCGTGAGGAACTCAAAGGCGGACACGGGGGTGGCTTTCATGCGCTTGAGGACGCCGTTCTTCCGGTACCGGACGATGACGTAGCCGACCCCGAACAGGCACCCGAACATCAGGTTCATGGCAATGACCCCGGGGACCAGCCAGTCGACGTAGCGCACCGGGGCTCCGGACACCGTTTGGCGGGTGTAGGCCGACCCCCCATCCTGCTTCGCCATCAAGAGGTCCACCAGGGGGGTGTTCTTCCCCAGGGCATTGACCCAGTAGCTCTTGGTGGTCGTATCGACCAGGGCATCGAGTTGGTGTTGCCTCAGTTTGTTCATGAGGACCGTCCGGTCTTCCGACGGGCTGTAGGGGATGAACTGGGTTTGGGGGGTCTTCAGAAACCCGAGAGCCGGGTCTCCGGGGCCGAGGACCCCGACCTTGAACAGGCTGCCTCCGGTCCCTGAGAACGCAAAGGCGAACCCCAGGATCATCAAGAGGGGGAAGAGGAGGCTCCAGGCCAGGGACTCCCGGTCCCGGAGGAACTCCATGGTGCGGGCTTTGACCATGGCGTTGAACGCTTTCATAGGTGACTCCTCGGTGGTTAGGACCGGAGCGACGAGCCCGTCAACTTAATGAACAGGTCTTCGAGGTCGGGTTTATGGATGCTCAGGCCTGTCAGGTCGGTCCCCTCGGCCAGCAGGGTCTTCATGGTGGCGTCGAGGTTTTCGGCCTGGATCTCCCGGTCGGGAAGTCGGACAAGGGCCCCTTGAAAATGCTTCTTCAAGAGGGCGTCCGGGGTGTCCAGTTCCAAAAGCCGGCCGTGGTCCACGATGGCCACTTGGTCACAGAGGATTTGGGCCTCGTCCATGTAGTGGGTGGTCAGGACGACGGTGGTCCCTTCGGCCTTGATCCCCCGGACCAGGTCCCAGAAGTGGCGGCGGGCCTGGGGGTCCAGGCCGGTGGTGGGCTCGTCGAGGAACACGACGGCGGGCCGGGGCACCACCGCCAGGGCCAGGAGCATCCGCTGTTTCTGGCCCCCGGAGAGCTTGCGGTTGTCCCGGTCGAGGATGTCTTCGAGGGAACAGAGACGAATGAGTTCGTCCATGGGCCGGGGCCGGGCGTAGAACGCCGAGAACATCTCGAGGGTTTCCCGGACGGTGATGAACTCGGGGAGGGCGGTGTGCTGAAACTGAATGCCCACGTCTTTGCGGAACTTGCGGCTGATCGGGATCCCCCGGAACAGGATCCGGCCCCCGGACGGAGGGGTGATCCCTTCCATCATCTCGATGGTGGTGGTCTTGCCGGCGCCGTTCGGGCCCAGCAGGCCAAAACACACCCCCTCGGGGATGCCGAACGACAGGCCATTCACGGCCGTCACGGCCCCGTAACGCTTCTCGAGGTTTTCGATGGTCATGATGTCTGCCATGACCGTTAAGTTAGTGGTTCCCAGGGNGGGGGGCAAGGGCTTCCCGACGTTTTAGTTCGTCCAGGGCCCGTTGGTGGTCCCGGGGGGCCGTTCGGTAGAACACAAACCACAGAACGGCGTTGGCCAGGTAGGGAACGGTGGTCATCCAGAAGAAGGTGGCGGGCTGGCCGAACCGTTGGGCACACCAGGGAAAGGCCCACGAGAGGAGGGCGAGGACGGCCCCCTGGATCAGCGACAACAGAATCCCAAAGGTCGTCGACCGGGTTTCGGGGAGAACGACCGAACTCAAGACGGGCATCAGGGCTCCCGGGACGCCCACCCCGGCGACCAAGCCAAACAGGAAGAACAGGGGGTAGTACACCCAGGGCGCCCAGGAGATTTGCAGGCACAGGTAGGTCAAGACCGCGTAGGTGACCAGGAAGATCTGCATCAGGACGATGCGACCCCGGAGGGCTCCCAGTTTGTGGGCCCAGTCACCGATCTGGCCCCCCACCAGAGAACTCACCGCAAACGTCACCCCGAAAATGGCCATGAGCACCTGGGCGTGGACCAACGAAAAGGCCCGGACGTCGGTCAGGAAGGTCAACCCGAACGACACAATGACAATGCTGGTGATGAGGGTGACGCTCAGGGCCATCCACCAGAACGATGGGGTCTTCAGCAGGAACCCAAAGTCACCCCGCTTCAACTTTTCATCGGGGGCGGTCTGCTCTTCGGTGACCCCCCGGCCCGGGTCCTTCACGAAGATCAGGATGAAGACTCCGCTGATGATGCTCAGGCCCCCGACGGTGAACAGCGCCCACCGCCAACCTTCGTCGAAGTGGGTGAAGAAAATACCCAGGGGTACGAACACCAACAGGAGGGCTCCCCCCACCCCCCGCAGAACCCCGAACGCCCGGCCTCGGTCGGCCTCAGGGAAGAGGTCGGCGGTGAGGGACGAGGTCAGGGGTTCGGTGGCTACCGTGCCGAGGGTGGCGATGGTGTACAGCACCACGAACTGAATTTCGGTTTGGGCGAACCCTGCCAACACGGTCCAGACGCCCCACAACCCGGTCACGATGAACAGAAGAACTTTCCGGTTGAAGCGGTCGCCCGCCATGGCCCAGAGGGGGCCCACCAGCATCCGGGCCAGGAGCCCAATGGCGGTCAGGAGCCCGAGGGCCTCCAGGTTCAGATTCAGGGCTTTTCGGATGGCGGGAAAGATGAAGTTCAGTAGTTTCCCGTCGGCATTGTCAATGGCATTCCCGAACGCAAGGGAAAACACGCTGTGCCAGCGCTGCTTTCCAGAAGAAGATTGCATGACGGTATTGTAACCTAGGATTCCTTTTTGGTCTGGCAGAAAATGGCGAATCCCCTATACTCCCCCCATGATTGTTGGTCGTTTTGCCCCGACCACCAGTGGTCGCGCCCACCCGGGGACCCTGTTGGCGGCCCTCCTCGCCTGGCTCGACGTGAAGTCCCGGGGCGGTCAATTCGTCCTTCGGATGGAGGACATCGACCCTGGGGCCCAGGATCCGGGGTACCGGGAGGGCCTCTTCGAGGACCTCCGTTGGTTCGGGCTCACCTGGGACGCCTTGGTGTGGCAGTCCTCCCGGACGTCCGCCCACGAGGCCGCCTTGGACCGGCTGGCGGCCACCGGGTTGCTCTACGAATGCGAGTGCAGCCGTACCCGGATCAAGGCGGCTGGGATTCCGTCGGTGGCCGGGGGCTGGATCTACCCCGGCACCTGTCGCCACCGTCAGGTCCGGGACTGGCGCCGGAGCCGCCAGAACCTCAGGGTGAACCTCGGGGGTGTCCGGGTCGACGTCCGGGACGAAGGGGGCCTGGACCTGGGCCAGACCCTCGATGCCACCATGGGCGACCCCCTGGTCCGCCGGGGCGACGGGGGCGTCACCTACCAATTGGCGGTGGTGGTCGACGACGCCGAGGCCGGGGTGACCCGGGTGGTCCGGGGCCGGGACCTGGCCACGAGCACGGCCACCCAGGTGGCCTTGCGGGGGCTGTTGGGCCTCCCGATTCCCGTGTACCGGCACCATCTTCTGCTCCTGGAGCCCCAGGGGGAAAAGCTGGCCAAGCTCCACCAGTCCATCGGGGCCGATGTCCTGAGGAACCACCTGAGCCCCGGGGCCCTCCGGGGCTTCTTGGCCTGGGCGGCTGGGCTGGTGGACGAACCGACTCCCCGGACGTGGGAGTCCCTTCTGGCCGACTTTTCCTGGTCCCGGGTGGGGACCTCCGACCGGGTGGTCACCTGGGACGGGGAGCGACTTTCCCTATCCGAAGGCCCGGTCGCCTGATACAATGCCCCCCATGGAATCTTTGGAATCCCGGCTGACCGACCTGGTCGAAGAGCTCTCCTACGCCGGGGATTGGACGGATCGATACCGGCTTTTGGTGGAGTGGGGCGAGGCCTTGGCGCCCCTGCCCGAACCCGAACGAACCCCTGAATGGGAAGTGTCGGGGTGCAGTTCCCCCCTGTGGTTACGGGTCCGATGGGCCCACGGGGCCCTGGACGTTTCCGGGGCCAGCCCGGGCATCCTCCCCAAGGCCCTGGTGGCCGTGGTGGTCCGGTTGTTCCAAGGGCTGACCGAGGTGTCCGGGGCGGCTGCCCCGTTGGTGGACCGCCTCGACTTTCGACGGAACCTGTCACCCACCCGGGGACTGGTCCTCGAACGGATGTTTGACCGAGCCCTTCGGTGCCCGAAGGTGGCCCCATGATCGACCTTTCGTACGAAAATCGCTTTGGCGGCCTCGAAAGGGTCCTGGGAACGGGGGCCCTGGAGGTCCTTCGCCAGGCCCACGTCCTGGTGGTCGGCCTGGGGGGCGTGGGTTCCTGGGCGGTGGAGGCCTTGGCCCGGACGGGGGNGGGGACCCTGACCCTGGTGGACCTCGACGACGTGTGCGCCACCAATACCAACCGGCAACTCCACGCCCTGGACCCTGAGTGGGGGCGGCTCAAGGCCGAGGTTCTCGCCGACCGGGTGAAAAGCATCAATCCCGAGGCCTCGGTGGTGGCCGTCCCCGACTTCTTTACCCGGAAAACCACGGGGTTGCTCGAGGCCAAGCCCACGGTGGTCGTCGACGCCATCGATACCGTGGCCGACAAGGTTACCCTGGTGGAGGAGTGTCGACGTCGGGACCTCCCTGTGGTAGTCTCGGGGGGAGCGGGGGGCAAGACCGACCCCACCCGGGTGAAGGTGGGCGACCTCAGTCAAGAAACCGGGGATGCCCTGCTGAAGGCTTTGAAACGGGGTCTGAAGGCCCGGGAGGTCTTCCCCGACGACCGGGGGCGTTGGAACATCGACTGCGTGTTCAGCGACCAACCCCCGGTGTTGCCCTGGGAGGTGTGTGCGACGGTGGCGGCCCCAGACCAGGGTGGGTCGTCCCGGATTGACTGCGCCACTGGGTTTGGGGCGGTGGCCTTCCTGACCGGTGCCTTCGGCCTTGCCCTGGCATCCCGGGCCGTCGAGACCATCCTGGCCGGGTCGGCCCACCGGCGGGCCCCGTAACGGTTCCCGGCGAAATGCCCTGGAGCAATCGATTTTGGAGTCGGGCAGAACCCGGAATCTGCCGAAACTGTCCTCGGAGGCCTTCATGATTTGGCGCCCGCCCCGGCTCATCGGATTTCGGATTAGCATTGCCGCCGTTTTGGTCCTGGCCGTCTTGATCATGGCCTTCGTGACAGTGTCGATCGTCGTGAGCGTCGGCGGGGCCGCCTCTCGGAAGAATGCCGAGGTTCTGTTTGGTAAGATCGCCGACACCGTCGTGGAACGGACGGCCGCCTTGTTCGACCAACCGGTGGAGTTCGCCCGGTACGCAGCCCTGAACGACCACGCCCTGGACCCCATTGAGGGGGATGCCCTCGATCATCCATTCCTTCCGTTCATGACCCGGGCCCTGGGAGGGTCGCCCACCCTGTCGTCGGTCTACGTCGGTCATCGGGACGGCTCCTTCCTCCAGGTGTTTCAAACCAACGACGACCCCCGGGTCCTGGCCGCCCTCCGGGCCCCGGGCGGCACCCGGTTCGTGATCCGGGCCGTGGCCCCGGGAAGGGGCCTGAGGTCCCAGCACTGGACCTTCCAAACCGGGGACCCTCATCCCCGGGTCTTGGGTCAACGGACCGATACCACCGACTTTGATCCCGCCCAGCGCCCCTGGTTCCTCGGGGCCCAACAGGCCACCCACGTGGTGTTGTCGGACCCGTACGCCTTCGAGACCCTCCAAGAACCCGGGATCACGGCGTCGGTGGCCCTGGGGCCCTGGGGCGTCTTGGGGGTCGACATGACCGTCGGGGACCTGCAGACCTTCATTGATCAGCAAGAGGTGTCGCCCCACGGCGGGATCATGGTGTTGGACCGACGCAACGACGAGTTGGCCCGGTCGGCCCACTTCGCCCGCCACCCGGGGTGGTTGGTCCAGAGCGTGACCCGGTCCGTGGCCGGGAAAGACACCCAGGTCGTCCTCACGGCGCCCCCCGAGGACTTCGACGCCGACTTCCGGATGCTCCAGGTGGCGGTGGTCGGGACGACGGCGATCCTGCTCCTGCTCATCCTCCCCCTGACCATGGTGTTCACGAAGCGGCTCACCCGGATCATGACGACCTTGAGCACCGACGTGGAGAGGGTGTGCCGGCTGGACTTTTCGGGGGAGGCCCCCCAGGGGTCGATGATCCGGGAGTTTGACCAGCTCGCCCGGGGCTTTAGTGTCATGAAGACCACGCTGTCCGGTGAGACCAAGGTCCTGGCCGAGGCCCAGTTGAAGCTCAAGAAGATCGTCGAGACGGGGATCGCCCTCTCCACGGAAAAGGATTCGAACGCCCTGTGCCAGCTGATCCTCGACACCGCCAAGGAACTCACCGATGCCGACGGCGGCACCCTGTACCTGCTCCGGGAAGACGGCTCGGCCCTGGACTTTGCCATCATGCTCAACGACACCCTGGGGACCCGGGCCGGGGGGACCAGCGGCCCCGCCCCCCGGCTGTCGGTGAAGCTCTACAAGGACGAGGGGGAGGAAAACCACAACAACGTGGTGACCCATGCGTTCTTCACCGGTGAGACCATCAACATCGCCGACGCCTACGACGAGCAGCGGTTTGACTTCAGCGGCACCAAGACCTTCGACCAGGCCAATGGCTACCGGTCCAAGAGCTTCCTCACCGTCCCGTTGAAGCCCATGGGTGGGGACGTCCTGGGGGCCCTCCAGCTGATCAACACCCGGGCCAGCGACCAGTTCACCCCCGACATGCAGAGCTTCGTCGAGGCTTTGTCCGCCAGTGCGGCCACCGCCCTGTACAACAATCAGTTGCTCAAGGAGCTCGAAAAGCTCTTCGACGCCATCATCGACATCATCAACGGTGCCATTGGCCGGAAGAGTCCGTACACGGGGGGCCACTGCGAGCGGGTGCCCCTGATCGCCGAATGGCTGGCCGACGCCACCTCGGCGGTCGACTCAGGACCCTTGGCGGGGTTCCGGTTCCAGACCCCCGAGGCCCGGCGGGAGTTCATTCTGGGAGCCAAGCTCCACGACGTGGGGAAGGTCACCACCCCTGAGTACGTGGTGGACAAGGCCACCAAGCTCGAGACCATTTATAACCGCATCCACGAGATTCGGACCCGGTTCGAGGTGCTGTACCGCGACGCCATCATCCTCCGCCACGAGACCGTGCTGGCCGACCCCTCCCAGGCCGCCGCCGCCGACCGCCAGTTGGTGGAAACCAAGGCCCAATTGGACGAGGACTGGGCGTTCCTGGCCAAGACGAACCTGGGGGGCGAGTTCCTGTCGTCGGAAAAAGTGGACCGGTTGAAGGCCATCGGGAGCCGTCCCTGGTTGCGGTATTTCGACGACCGGCTGGGTCTCAGCTGGGCCGAGGAGCGGCGGGTGGCCCAGGTCCCCGTGGTTCCCTTNCCCGCCCCCGAGACGCTCTTGGCCGATAAGCCCATGCACCTCTTTCCCCGGGAGGTACCCTTCGAAAAGGTGTACGAGGGCTACCAGTTCAAGACCCCGGTCCCCGAAGTTCTCTACAACCAGGGGGAGCTGTACAACCTGTCCGTGAGCCGGGGGACCCTCACCAACGAAGAACATTTCAAGATCAAAGAGCACGTCATGCAGAGCATTTTCATGCTGGGACAGCTCCCTCTCCCCGAAACCCTGGGCCGCATTCCCGAAATTGCCGGGGAACACCACGAAACCCTGGTGGGCACGGGCTACCCCTACCAAAAGACGGCCGCCGACCTGTCCATCGAGAGTCGCATCCTCACCATCGCCGATATCTTCGAGGCCCTGACGGCCAGCGACCGGCCCTACAAGAAGACCAAGTCCCTGTCCGAGTCGATTCAGATCCTGGCGAATTTTCGGGACGAGCATCACATCGACGCCGACCTGTTCGAAATCTTCCTCCGGTCGGGGGTCTACCTGCGGTACGCCACCCAGTACCTGAGGCCCGATCAGATCGACGAGGTGGACATCGAGAAGTTCTTATCCCGGACCAACTGACCCCCGGCGACCGACCACACTTCGGGGAAGGTCGAGAGGCCCTGGGCCCGGTGGGTGACCCACACCAGGGTGCGACCCTGGAGAGACCGGCGGACGGCCGTCACCAGGGCTTCGGCCGCCTCGGCTTCCAAGCCTTCGGTGGGTTCGTCCAGGATGGTGATGTCGGCCTGCCTCAAGAGGGCCCGGGCCACCGCCAGCCGGCGACGTTGCCCCCCGGACAGGCTCTGACCCCCTTCGGCGATCCAGGTGCCCAAGCCCCCGGGCCAGGCCCGGACCTGGGGTCCCAAGCCCACGAGGTCGAGGACGGCGAAGAGTTCCTCGTCCGTCGCCCCGGGGGACCCCAGCCTCAGGTTATCGGCCACGGTGGCCGTGAAGGTCCAGGGGTCTTGCATGGTCCCGGTGATCCGGGACCGGAGGCTCGGTTCATCCCAGTCTTTGAGGTCCAGGCCCCCGAGGGACACCGTGCCCTCGGTGGGATCCTCGAGGCGGGNGAGCAACCGGACCAGGGNGGTCTTGCCGCCGCCGCTGGGGCCCACCAAGGCCACGTGGGTACCCGCCGGCCAAGTCACGTGGACGTTCTGGAGAATAGGCTCTCCGTCTTCGTAGCGAAAGCCCACCCCGGAGAGGGTGAGGTCCGACAGGGATCCCTCCCGGGGGCCCTCGGGGAACCCCGGGTCTGGGGTCTGGTTGGCCAGGTCCGTGAGCCTGCGGGCCGCACTGGCGGTCCCCGGCAATTCGATCCAAGCGGCCGGAAGGCCTAAAACCGCCTCACCCACCCCCAGGACCAGGAGGCTCAGGGCCACGAACCACGGGGCGTCGAGACCCCCGGGGCTGGTGGCGATCAGGCCGAGGACGGCCCACCCGGCCACGCCGATGAGCCCGATCAACACCGCCCGGGCGGTGGCTCCCCGGCGTTGCTGACTGGCCTGGTCCACCAGGCGGAGGCCGTCGATCCGGCGGACGGCCTGACTCTGGAGGTCCCAGGAGGGCCGATGGAGGAACGAATCCTCGAGGCCCTCGACGAGATCGATGAGGGCCCGGCGCAGGGCCTCGTTCTCGGCCACGAGCCGGGGCGACAGGCGCCGGGACGTGAAGTACACCACCCCGGGGACCACCACCAGACCGACCACCGCCAGGAGGGCCACGGGCCCCACGGCCCGGGGGGCGTAGATCTGCATCACCACCACCAGGGCCCCGAGGACGACGGTGGCGGCGCCAATGGGGGCCAAGAGGCGGATGAACAGATTGTCGAGGAGGTCGACGTCCCGGGTGAGCCGGTTCAACACGTCGGCTCCGTGCCACAGGCCCAACTGTCGGGGCGACAGCCGGGAGAACCGCTGGTACAGCCAGACCCGAAGCTCTCCGAGGATGCGGAACGTGGCCTCGTGGTTGATCACCCGGTCGGACCACCGGCTCACGGTGCGCATCAGGGCGAACAGCCGGATGCCGCCGGCGGGGAGGACCACGTTGAACAGGGTGGCCGTGGCCGGTACCAAACCGGCCAGACCCGTGGCCGTGAGGAAGCCTCCGGACAGCCCGAGGAGGCCCCAGGACCCGGCCAGGGTGGTGACGGCCAGGAGCAGCCCCGAGGCCAACCACCAGCGGTAGGGGCGGAACAGGGCGAGGTAGGGGAGCAGGGCAGACAGCCGGGGGGTCATTCCAGGTCTCCTTGGCTGGTGGGGCCGAGGGCGACGATGCGGTCGGCCAGGACCAGCGGTTTCGGGTGGTGGGTGAGTAGGATGGTCGTCGCCCCCGCCTTGAGCTCCCCGAGCCGGGCCAGAACCAGGTCCTGGGTGGCGTCGTCGAGGCTCGCCGTCGGTTCATCGAGGAGGAGGACCACGGCCTTCCGAAGTTTCAACCGGGCGAGGGCCAGGCGACGGAGTTGGCCCCCTGAGATAGTCCTTCCTCCCTCTCCCAGGGGCGTGTCCAACCCGGCTTCGAGGGTGGTGGCCCAGGGGCCTAGGCCCGCCCATTCCAGGGCCCCGAGGACCTCGGGGTCGGTGGCGTCTTGCCGGGCCACCTTCACGTTCTCCCGGAGGGTTCCCGCCAGGAGCCGGGGGTGCTGGCTCATCCAACCGATTTGGGACCGCCACAGGCCCAAGTCCAGGGACCCCAGGGGGACCCCGTCGACGAGGATGGCGCCGGCGTCGGGGGTGAGCTGCCCTTGGAGCAACCGGAGGAGGGTGGTTTTACCGACCCCACTGGGGCCGGTGATGGCCACGGTTTCCCCGGGGGCCACCGACAGCCCAAAGTTCGTGAGCACAGGAACCCCTGGGACGTGGCTGAAGTCGAGGGCCTCCNCCCGGAGTCCCGGGGCCCCGGATCCGGGACGGACCGTGCCCCCGGCGGGGGACGGCGACGCAGCATCGAACAGGGGTTTCAGTTGGGCCGCGCTGGCCAGGGCCTCGGCCCGGGCGTGGTACAGGACGCCGAGGTCCCGGAGCGGTTGGTAGAAATCGGGGGCCAGGAGCAACACGAACAGGGCCGTCTGAAAGGTCAGCGGCACCCCGAAGTCGATTTCCCCCAACAGCGTGAACCCGAGGTACAGAGCGGTCAAAGCGATGGCCAGCACCGAGAAGAATTCCAACATGGTGCTCGACAGGAAGGCCAGGCGCAGCACCTCCATGGTCCGGACCCGAAATCCCTCGGAAACCCGGGCGATGTCGTCGGCTTGCCGCCGGTGGGCGTTGAGAAGCTTCAGGGNGGTCAGTCCCCGGAGAACGTCGAGGAAGTGGCCGCTCATCCGGGACAGGGCCTTCCATTGCTTGGTCTGGACGGCCTGGGCTCCGTAGCCGATGAGGATCATGAACAGGGGGATGAGGGGCGCCGTACCCAAGAGGATCAACCCGCAGATCCAGTTGATGGGAAAGACCACCGCCAGGATGAGGAGAGGGGCCAGGGCCGACAGCTTCTGCTGGGCGAGGTACCGGGCCACGTAGGCGTCGAGGCCGTCGACCTGCTCGAGGACCCGGGACGCCAACGACCCCGAGGTTTCGGTTGTCTTCCAGGCGGGGCCCAGGACGCCGATCTGGTCCACCAGGTCGGACCGCAACTTCTGCCTCACCCTCCGGGAAGCCCGGAGGCCCGCTTCGTCCTTCACCCAGCCGGCGAGGGCACGGACCGCCACGGCCACCGGAAGGCTGATCCACCAAAAGGACAACGCCTCAAACGAACGGTGGTCAAAGATCCAGCCTTGAAAAAAGGCCGAAAGCCCATAGGCCTGGGCCAAGACCGCCAGGGTTCCCACCAGGCCTGCCACCCAAGCCACCGTCGGCCAAGGGCCGGCATCGTTGGTTCGGGTCGCCAGCCAAGCCTTCAGCCCAGCGTCGGGAGACAGTTCACTCATACAAACTCCACGGTTAACATCCCAAAACCCGGACCAAGAGTCAACCGGATCCGGAGAAGTCCTGCCCTTTAAGCACCCCTTAAGGTTGGCCCTCTACCTTCCCTCCCAGAGCGGGTCAACGGCCCCAGGGAGGCAAGATGAAAAGAACATGGGTGGACGTGGTGGCCAAGAGAATCCGCCAGGGGGNGTTTGTGGGCCTCCNCCCCGGGCGCCTGAGGACCCTCCGGGGTGAGCTTCGGGCCCTGGGGCTGAACTTGTTGCCCGGACACCGGTTTCCCCAAGCCTGTGGCATTCAAAAGCTTTGGTACCCCTACCTGTCGACCCAGTGGGGGCCCCGGGATCGGCTGGAAGCGCTGATTTGTCACTACCAGCGGTGGCGATCCCTGGGCCTCGATGCCCACCAGGAGGTGCCCCTGGTCCGGTCCTGGGTCGAAGGACAGAGCCTCGAGATTGTTTTGACCCGGGTGGTGGCCTGCGTCCAGGAAGGGGAGNGCGTGTTGGAGTACCGCCTGGACGGCGTCGTCGTCTACCGGTTGGCGTTTTCCCTGGTCCCCGGAAGGCTCCTGGACCCCCTCCTCGGCTCCGAGGTCTACGTGCTCATCGGTGGCTCCCAGGGGACCCGGGGAGGGACCGAAGACTTTCGCCGGGCTACGAAGCTGAACTCGGACGTCGCTCCGACCNCCCTCACGTTTGTGGCCCTCCAGGCCCTGGCCCAGAGGCTGGACGTGGCAGGGATCGCCGGGATCAAGGCCCAGTACCAGGTGTCCGACACGTTCCGGGCCCAGGGTCTGGGATTCCACCCGATGTACGATGCCTTGTGGACGTTTCTGGGGGGCGAAGAGCGCTCTTCCTGGTTTCTGCTCCCCACGGGGTCCGCGCCCAAGGACCTTTCCCTGGTCCCCCGGAAGCATCGCCAGAGGGCCCGACGCCGCCGGGAGGTGAGGGCCCAGGTCCAGGGTCGGGTCTTGGTTGCCTTGGAGGGGGCGTCGCAACGGGTCCCGGCTACCCGCCCCGAGCCGTATCCTCTGGGGCTTTGGTTGCCGGCGTGACCGGGGAGCCCTGGGGGAGGTCCACCACGACCCGGGTGCCCACGCCGACCTGGCTCTCGATGGCCACCCGGCCTTCGTAGGCCGCCACAATGGATTGAACGATGAACAGCCCGAGGCCGAACCCCCCGGTCTGTCGGGACCGGGATTCGTCCACCCTGTAGAAGCGCTCAAACAGATGGTCGAGGTGAACCTCGGCAATCCCCGAGCCGGTGTCGTGGACCTCCAGGCGAACGGTGTGGGGTCGGGGTCCCGGACCCACCGACAGGCCTACCGTTCCGTCGGCGTCGGTATGGCGAAGGGCGTTGTCCACCAGGTTGTCCACCACTTGTTGAAGGGCCGTTTCATCGACGGCCACGGTGAGGTCGGTGGTCGGGACGACCAGCGTGACTCCCGTGGCCTGGGCCCGGTCCCGAAACTTGTCCCGGGTCTGGGACACCACGGCTTGGACCGCCGTGGAGACCTCGGTCTCGGGCCGGTAACCCCGACCGATCTCGAGCATCCGCAGGACGAGGTCTGACATCCGGTCCACGTCGACCTCGAGGTCGGCCATCATCCCCAGGAGGGCAGCGGCGTCCCGGGGCCGGGACCGAGCCAGGCTGAGACTGGCCTTCATGGTCCCCAGGGGAGTCCTGAGTTCGTGGGAAACGTCGGCACTGAACTGGCGTTCCCGTTCGAGAGAATCTTGAAGGCGGTCGAGCATCCGGTTGATCGTCGTCGCCAAGCGGCCCAGTTCGTCCTGGTTCGTGGCCCCGGGGATGCGCCGGGACAGTTCCCCCTGGGTGATGCGTTCGGTGGTCTCGGTGATGCTGACCATGGGGTGGAGGGCCTGGCGGGTCACGATGAAGCCGACGACCCCCACCAGGATCAGGCTGATGGGGAGGACGAGCCACAGGGTGGTCATCGCCCACTTGGCCTCGGCGTGGGTGGCCTCGGGGTCCAGGGCGAGGACCAGCACCTGACGATCGACGGCGTCTGGCAAGAACGGGCCCACCCAGATCGTCCGATGGGGACCCCCGGGAGGCTGGAGGGTGACGATCTTGCCCCCGGGAGGGAGGGGGTGGGGGGGATGCTCGGTCGGGTTGGCCCCCAAGGTCGCCAGCACTTGGCCTCCGGGGGTGGTGATCCAAGCCCGGAGGCCCCGCTCCAGGAGCCACTCCTTGATTTCAGGGGGAAGGGGCCCGGCCCCGGGGGCCGGAGGGGGCTCGGGGGGCGGGGGAGCCCCCAGGGTGCCCAGCAACTGGGTATTCCCATCGAAGACCCACGCCGTCAGACCCCGGTGGGCCAGCCATCGGGTTGCCCCGTCGAGGTCGGGGCCGGACAGGGGGGGCCGGTCCCCGACACCCGGACCCGGGGGAGAGCTCGGGCCCAGATCGACGGGAAACGCCGTGGCGTTGATCTCCACGGCCGCATTCTTGAGCAACTCCCGGTCCCGCTGATCCTGGGCCGCCGTCAAGAACGCAGACACCACCAGGATGTAGACGAGTTGAACCAGGGTCAGCAGGCCCACCAGGATGACGACGAGCCGGCTCTTGATCGACAGGGAGCCCCGGGTCACCGGGAAACCTCGAGCTTGTACCCCAGGCCCCGGACCGTCTTGATGCCACAACGGGTCGAACCGATCTGGTGCAGCTTCCGGCGCAAGCCGTGGATGAAGACTTCCACGACCCGGTTGTCCCCGTCGAAGTCCGAGTCCCAAGCCCGGCCAATGATCTGCTCCCTAGAGAAGATCTGGCCCGGATGGCGGACCAACAGTTCCAGCAACAGGTACTCCTTGGCGGTGAGGTCCACGGCTCCCCCCGGGCAAAAGACTTGCTTCGTCGACGTATCGACGACGAGGTCCCCCGCCCTGACCTGGGGGAGGGCCATGACCGTTCCCCGGCGGAGGAGGGCCCGCAGCCGGGCCACGAGCTCTTCGAAGGCGAAGGGCTTGGTCAGGTAGTCGTCGGCCCCTCCCTGGAGCCCTTTGACCCGGTCGGGGATGGTGGCCCGGGCGGTGAGCATCAAGACCGGAACGCCGTGACCGGCCTTGCGGAGCTGTCGGCATACTTCGATGCCGTCCAGACCGGGCAACTGGATGTCGAGGATGAGGGCATCGTAGGGTTGCCGCTTCAGGGCCGGGAGCACATCGGTGCCCCGGTCGAGAACGTCGACCAGGAAGGCCTCTTCTTCCAGACCCTGTTTGACCAGGGTGGCGAGCCGGTGTTCGTCCTCCACCAGTAAGATTTTCATCGGTCCCCCTGTTCCTGAACTTCCATTGTAACCCTTCGATCCCCCGTCCCGGGGCTTGTCGGTTTTATTCCGCGGCCAGGGCTTCGACGGGGTCGAGTCGGGCCGCCCGAACCGCCGGGTAGTACCCGAAGAAGACCCCCGTGAGCATCGACATCCCCACGGCCAGGGCCGCCATGGCCAACGAACCCGTCCAGGGCCACCCAAAGGCGGTGGCGACCCCGGCGGCCACCCCGAAGCCCACGGCTAACCCCACCACACCCCCGAGGGTGGTGAGGACCACCGCCTCGGCCAGGAATTGGGCCTGGAGGTGCCCGGGGGTGGCTCCGAGGGCCTTGCGGATTCCGATCTCTTTTTTTCGCTCGGACACCGAGACCAGCATGATGTTCATGACCCCGATGCCTCCGACCAACAGACTGATGGCCGAGACCCCGGCGAGCAAAAGGTTCGACGTCGCCGTCATCGCCTCGGCGCCCTGGGCCCATTCCAGGGCCGACGCGAGGTAGACGGCGTCGTTCCGACCCGTTCGGTCGGCAAAAAAGGCCTTCACCCGGGGGGTCAGCCCCAGGACCAGACTTCGGTGGGCCGCCACCACCACGAGGGACTGGGCCGAGAACGCCCCGAAAACGTTTCCTTCGAGGGCCCGGTAGGAAACCAAGACCGATCGGTTCCAGTCATCCCCGAGGCTGCTGTCCTTGGGGCGAAGAACCCCGGCGACCTGGGCGGACACCGAATCGCGGTCCCACTGGAGCATCAGGTCGTGGCCCACCGGGTCGCCCTGGGGAAACAGAGCCCGGGCGGCGTCGGCCCCGAGGACGACCAAGAGTCGCCGTCGGTACTCGTCGGCGGCGTCGAACGGGCGTCCCTGGGCGAAGGCCAGGTCCAGGGCCGCGAACAAGGGCGCTTCCACGGCTTGGATGGTCCCGGACACGGTTCGAGGCCCGGCAACAGCGGATCCTGGGACGGAGCTGCGGCGAACAACGCTTCGGATCCCCGGGACCAGCCGGGGCAGGTCGTGGACCAACCGGGGGGNGAAGGAGACCAGGGGCCCTTGGTCGTCGTACTCGGGGTACACGTTGATCGCCGTGAGGCCCAACTGTTCCCACTGACGCCTCAGGTTGGCCGTGCCGCTCTCGGCGATCGACGACACCGCTACGACGCTGGCGACCCCGATGACCACGCCGACGAGGGAGAGCGCAGCCCGAACCCGGTGAGCCCGGAGGCTCCCCCAGGCCATACGCCAAACGTCGCGGATCACGGGTCCAGCCGTCCGTCCCGGAGCCGGATTGTCCGGGGAAACCAGGCCGCCACCGAGGGGTCATGGGTGACCACAATCACCGTCGCCCCCGTTTGATGCAGGTCGTCGAACAGGGCGAGGATGGACCTTCCCGTGGCTTGATCGAGGGCCCCGGTCGGTTCGTCGGCCAAGAGGATGGACGGGCGTTGGATCAGGGCCCGGGCAATGGCCGCCCTCTGTCGCTGGCCCCCGGACAGCTCGGGGGGCCGGTGGTCCACGCGGTCCGCCAGACCCACGTGGTCCAGGGAGGCGAGGGCTCTGCGCCGTCGCTCCCGGGGGCCCACCCCGGCATAGACCAGGGGCAGTTCGGTGTTTTCCAGGAGGGAGAGCCCGGGGAGCAGGTGGAACTGTTGAAAGACAAACCCCAGGGCGGAGTTCCGAAGTTGGGCCTGGGCTCGGGGGGACAGACAGCTCACGTCGTGGCCGGCGACGACGACCCGGCCCGAGGTCGGTCGGTCGAGGCAGCCAATGAGGTTCATGCACGTGGACTTCCCCGACCCCGAAGGGCCCATGATGGCCACCCTGGTCCCCGCCTCGATGGTGAAGCTGACCCGGTCCAGGGCTCGGACCAGGGTCGAACCCACCCGGTAGTCCCGACAGGCTTCCTCCAGACACACGGCCCCCCCTGGCCGGGGGGTCATCGCTTGGCCTCCCCCGCCGGACCAGGGACCCGGACCGTTTCGGCTTCCCGAAGCCCCGAGACGACCCGGACTTGGCCTCCTCCGTACCCTTCGATCTCCACGGGGCTGGGTTCCCAGGTCCCCGTGGGGCCCAGGCGATCGACGAAGGTTCGCCCGCCTCGGTACACTACGGCCCGGGAATCGAGGACCAAGACGGTTCGAGGGGCCCCCGCTTGGATCACCCCCCGAAAGCTGTACCCGGGGAGAAGACCGGGGGGCGGATCGGTGATGGCAAGCCTGACGTCGAAGACGGTGAGGGCCCGGTCGTTGACCCGGCCCTCGATGGCCGACGAGACCACCCGGCCCGAGGTCACCAATCCGGGGAGGGCGGGGAACCGGAACTCGACCGGCTGGTCCGGGCGCACCCGGGGCCTGTCGAGCTCGGGGACCTCGACGTCGGCCACGAGGGCCTGGGTGTTGGCGATGCGACCGTAGAGCTCCCCGGTCTTGACCGTATCGCCTTCTTTCACGGTGAGCCGCGAGATCCGGCCCCGGATCCGGGACCGGAGGCTGTAGGTGTCGAGGATCCTCTCTTGGACCCGGATCTTGCCCTCGTACAGCGCCAGTTTCCTCGTGTTGCCCAGCAGACGCTCTTGGTCGGCCTGGAGCCGGAGGTCCGCCAGGAGCTGCTCTTGTTCGCCCGTATCGAGCTGCACGATGAGGTCCCCTGGCTCAACCGTCTCGTAGAGGGACCGGGCGATCCGCCGGACGGTCCCCGTGGGCACCGGTCGTAGCTCCTGGTCCTGGAGGGGTTTGAGTCGACCTGAAACTTCGAGAGTGTTGTCGAGGGTCACCGATTGCACCAGGGCCGTGGCCACCGTGCCCTCGGGGATCCCCGGATCGAAGCTGTCCCACAGGAGCAAGCCGGCCACGGCAACGATCACCACCCCGGCGACCAGGAACAGGGCCTTAAGCTTCACCGGACACCTCCTGGGCCGCGTCAAAGAGGGCTCGACGATCGAGGTCCCAGGTTTGCCAATCGAGGTTGGCCAGATCCGCCGCGGCCCGGGCATCCTCGTAGGCGCCCACCACCGCCCGGAGCTCGGCGGCCGAGACGAGGCCCTTCTGCCGGGCGTCCTCGTAGACCTGGACCTGGGAGGCCCCGGACCTGAGGTCTTGGCCCGTCTCCTCGCTGGCGGCCCGCAGGTCCGTTCGACGAAGGTCGAGATCCTCCCGGGCCCGGCGGGCCAGGTCGAGGGCCTCCCGGACCCCCTGGGCCGCTCCCTCGATGAGGAGGCTTCGGGTGCGAGCGTCCCAGTTCTGGTCTCCGATCCGAGGGGTCCAGGCCACGGACAGTTGCAGTCCCGGTCCCGTGGTCGTGGACCACAGAACCGATGCGTCGAGTTTCCAGTCGTCGCTGGCCAGGCTGACGCCGTGGCGCCCGCGACCCTCCACCACTGTTTGACCCTGAGGGTCGGTCGTGATCCCCAGACCCAAGGCCCAGGGGACCGACCAAGAGGGACTTGCCGGATCCCAAAGGGCCTTCAGCTGGGTGACCCGGGCCGCCTCCCGGGCCCGGCGAACGAGCTCGCTGGTCTCGGGGTCCGGGAGTTCCGCGCCGGCTTCCGGCGGTTTTTCGGGGGCCTCCAAGGCCTCTCCGGGGCCCAGGCCGGCCACCAAGGCGATTTCTGCGGTTAACCGTTGTACGTCGTGGGCAGCGATCCGGTGGTCCCGTTCTCCGGCCCGAACCGCCCGGTCCTGGGCCCCGGTGGCGAGGCTGTCCTCGGTGACCCCGTCGATCTGCCGGGCTCGGGTTCGTTCCATCCGGGCGGCGTCCAGGGTCCGGTTCGCCTGGGCCACGGCCAACTGAGCCCTCACCAGGGCCCGGAGCCGGGCGACCAAGGCTTTTTGCACGTCGAGGATCCGGTCCCGGACGGCCTCCCGGGCCCGGGCCCACCCGAGGGTGGCCTCGTCCCACGCGAGGCCCGGGGTGGGGCGCACCAGGGGTACCCTTCCTCCGATCTCGGGGGCGAAGTCCGTCCCGGAGCCCGAGGCCCGCAGGCCGGTTTGGGCTCTCCAGAGTGTGCCATCGGCGGTGGTGAGGCCGACCGAGGGGGTGGTCGAGACCGAGCCGGAGGTCCCGGGATCGAGGCCCAGAACCGTGTCACCGGTCCGGGCTTCGAGGCGGGGGGCCTCGAGGTCCCAGCGCCGCTTCTGCCAGGCCAACTCGGCCCTTTGAGCCGCTCGCCTCAGGTCCGACAGGGTTCGGTCCAAGGTCAGGGCCCGGTCCACTCCCGTGGAAAAATCCAAGCCCCAGGCCAGGGTTCCGGCCACGAACAGAAGAGGTCCCAGGGCTTTTTGAACGAAGGGCAATACGAACATCGGACGCTCCCAGCCCCAGGATGTCCGAGGAACCTTAAGCGAACCTGAGGACGGAGGGCCGGGGACCGAGGGTCACGGCATGGGTTTGCCCCGGGCGGTGCCGAAGAGGCTATACCATTCTTCCCGGGTCAGGGTGACGTCCAGGGCCCGGGCGCAGGCCCGGAGTCGGGCGGGCTGGGTCGTCCCCAGCACCGGTTGGATCCCCGCCGGGTGCTTGAGCAACCAGGCCAACTGGATGGCTTCGGGGGTGGTCTCGTGGTCCTGGGCCAGACGCTGGACGAGGGCCGCCGTGGCCTGGACGGTGGGCGACTGGGTCGAGACGTCCCCGGTGAGGACACCCCGGTCCAGGGGGCTCCAGGCTTGGAGGGTCACCCGGTGCATCCGACAGTATTCGACGCTGCCTTCCCAGCCGTCGGGGTAGGCCGGGGCGTGTTGGTTGAAGCTGATCCCCACCTCGGCAAAGCCGCTGTGGAGCAGGCTCATCTGCACCTGGTTCGCCACCAGGGGGTCGGGAAGGCAGGACTGCAGGTACTCCATCTGGAAGCGATTCTGGTTCGAGACCCCAAAATACCGGACTTTGCCCTGGGCCTTGAGGAGGGCGAACGCCTCGGCGATCTCTTCGGGCTCCCACAGGACGTCGGGTCGGTGGAGAAGCAGGATGTCCAGGTGGTCGGTCCCCAGGCGCCGCAGGATGCCCTCGGTGGCTTGCAGCACGTTCCGCCGGCTGAAATCGAACCGTTGGGGGGCCCCCGGTGGATCGTCGGCCCACCGGATGCCGACCTTGGATTGCAAGATCAACTGGTCTCGCAGGGAGGGGCGTTCTTTGAGGATGCGGCCGAAGACTTCCTCGGACCGACCTTGGCCGTAGATGTTGGCATGATCGTAGAAGTTGGCCCCCAGCTCCAGGCCGGCGTCGAGGAACTCCCGGGCCTGGGCTTCGTGGGCCTGGGTCAGCACGGTGTCGTGGCCCCACCCNCCCCCCAGGCCCATACAGCCGAGGATGAGCCGGGACCCGGTCAAGGTCGTGTGGGCCAAGGGCACGGCCCCCAGCGTCGGAATGTCCATAGAATCCTCCCTCCGCTAGAGTACCATGGTTTCTAGGAACCCAACGTTTCTTTCAGAAAGGCCACCGCCTGACGCCAGGCCAAGCTCGCCGTCCCTTCGCGGTAGGTGGTGCTCTTCACGAAGGCGTGGCCCACGTTGGGATACCGAACCACCGTGGCCGGAATGCCCCGGGATTCCAGGGCCGTTTCAAAGGCTCGGATCTGGTCGGCGGGGATGCTGGTGTCCTTCTTGCCGTAGACTCCCAGGAACGGGGTCTTGTCCGACCACCGTCCCAACTCCTCGGGGGTCTGGAGGGGGCCACTGCCGTAAAAGACCACCGCCGCTGCGAGGCCGGGGGTCCGGGTGGCCAGCCGTTGGGACTGGGATCCGCCGAAGCAGAAGCCCCAACTGGCCACCTTGCCGGGGATGACCCGGGGTTGGGCGGCCAGGAACTGGTAGGCGGCATCCAAGTCACCGGCGGCCGTGGGTCCCGAGGCCTGGACGAGTTTCTGGGCGCCCGCTAAATCCTGGGCCACCTGACCTCGGTAGGCGTCGGCGGCCAGGACCACGAACCCTTCGGCGGCCAGGGCGTCGGCGAGCCGGGTGATATCGGTATTCAGGCCCCACCACTCGTGGATCAACAAGACGGCGGGTCGGGCCTCGGTTCCCGGAGGGAGGGCTAGGTACCCCTTCAGGGTGGTCCCGTTCCCGGGGAAGGTCACGTTGGTGGGCCCGGGTTCCCGGGGAAAGTCCTGGGCCCAGGCCCCGGACAGCGAGACCACGAGGGTCACGACAAGGGAAGCAAAACGGATCATGCAGGTTCCTCCTGGGAACAAAATACCGTGGCCCCCGGGAAAGGCAAGGCGCTAGCGCACGAGTTGTCGGTACAACGACCAGAGTTTGTCCCCGTACCGAGGGTCCATGGCCCACCGGCCCGTGAGAGACCTCAGGGTCGGGGCCGTTCCTCGTTTCACGTACCGGAACCGAGGGTCGACGGTGGGACCCTCCAGGGGGGCCGTGGATCCGTAGGCCTTGAGGTGCTGAACGTGGGCCAGGGCTCCGGTGGGGATGTCGGGGAACCTCAGGCCCCCGGTTCCCCCTCCGGTGACCCCGAGGCCGGCGAAGTTGTTCTGGTCGATTTGGACGTCGCCTCCGAACCGCAACCAATTGGTCTCGTGGAGCATCTGGACCAGGGCCAGCGCCTGGTTGACTCCCTCGGTTTGGCAGGCGTCGTGGTACGCCGTCCACATGGCCGTCCACCGGGCCTGGCCTAGGCCGGGGTTCCGGGCCATCACAAAGGTGAGAAACCGGTCCAGGGGGACGCTTTGGTCGCCCATGACCGGGGGATCGTCGGTTTGGGGGGCCCGGATGGGGGGAAGGGNGGCACAGGAGGCCAGGAGGAGGAGGGACAGAGCCCAGGCGATTCGTACCTGTTTCATATCCCTCCTATCGGTATTCCCGACCGGGCCTTAGAGTCCCTTCGCCGCCATGTGGAGGGCCAGGTCCACCAGCCGGGTCGAAAAGCCCCATTCGTTGTCGTACCACGACAACACTTTCACCATCCGGTGGCCGATCACCAGGGTGGACAGTGCATCCACGATGGACGACCGAGGGNCTCCCTGGTAGTCCGACGACACCAGGGGCTCTTCGCTGTACCCCAGGATGCCCTTCAACGGGCCAGACTCCGCCGCCGCCCGGAACGCCGCGTTCACCTCGGCGACGGTGACATCCCGGGCCAGGGTTACGGTCAGGTCGACGATGGACACCACGGGGACCGGAACCCGGAGCGAGTACCCGGTTAGCTTGCCGTCTAGGGAGGGGATGACCTTGCCGATGGCCTTGGCCGCCCCGCTGGAGTAGGGCACGATGGAAAGGGCCGCCGCCCGGGCTCCCCGGAGGTCCTTCTCGGGCTGGTCATGGAGCACCTGACTGTTGGTGTACGCGTGGGTGGTGTTCATCAGGCCGTGTTCGATGCCGAAGGCGCTGTGGAGCACCTGGGCCACCGGAGCCAGCCCGTTGGTCGTGCACGACCCGTTGCTCACCACCCGGTGCCGGGCGGGGTCGTACAGTTGGTCGTTCACGCCCATCACCACCGTCAGGTCGTCGCCCTTGGCCGGGGCCGAGATGATGACCCTCTTGGCTCCCCCCCGGCTGATGTGGACCTCGGCCTTGTCCTTGTCCGTGAACCGGCCGGTCGCCTCGATCACAACGTCGACACCCACCGAGGCCCAGGGGATGGCCCCGGGGTCCTTCTCGGCGAACACGACGATCTCCCGGTCGTTCACCACTAGTTTTCCCGGCTCGGACCGAACGGTGGCGTTGATTTTTCCCAGGATGGAATCGTGGGCGAGCAAGTGGGCGAGGGNGGCGCTGTCGGTCAAGTCGTTCACGGCCACGATGCGGATGTCGGTTCGTCCGAGGGCCGCCCGGAGCACGTTGCGACCAATCCGACCGAACCCGTTAATCCCGATGGTTACCATGCTGATCTCCTTTCGTTACCAAGGTACCTCCCGGCGTTCCTGGCTGAAAGGACAATGACCGATCAAATCATGCCAAAACGGGCCCGGTACTCCGAGGGCGTCNCCCCCAGGTGCTTTTCAAAGGTTCGTCGTAGGTTCAGGGAGGTGCCCAGGCCGCAGGCCGAGGCCACCTCGTCCAAGGATTCCCGGCCTTGTTCCAGGCGTTGTCGGGCGGCTTCCAGGCGGATCTGTTCCACGAATTTGGCCGGGGTGGTGCCGGTCTCCCGGTGGAAGACCCGGGCAAAGTTTCGGGGGCTCATGGCCGCCCGGTCGGCCAGGGCTTCGATGTCCAGGGGGTAGTCGAGGTGCTCGAGGGCCCAGGTCTGGACCGCTTGGATGGGCCCGTTCCCCAGGGCCTGGTGCTCGAGGAACCGGCTGAACTGGGCTTGGCCCCCGGGCCGCCGGAGGAACATGACCAGGTCCTGGGCGACCTCCCGGGCCACCTGCGGTCCTACGTCTTCCTCGACCAGGGCCAGGGCCAGGTCGAACCCCGAACTGGCCCCTGCCGAGGTCCAAACGGGGCCGTCTTTGACGTAAATCGGATCAGGAGCAACCGTTACCCCGGGGTACTTCGTGGCCAGCTCGGGGACGTTCTTCCAGTGGGTGGTGGCCCGGCGACCGTTCAGTAGCCCGGCCTGGGCCAAGATCAAGGCCCCGGCGCACACCGACACCNCCCGGCGGGCCTGGGGGGCGGCCAAGGCGATCCACGCAGCCATGGCCGAACTCTCGTCGGGGCCGGAGCCCCGGCCGGTGACCATGAGGGTGTCCCAGGGGGNGCCGGGGTCGAGGTCCACCAGACAGACATCGGTCAACAGGTGCAGACCCGAGCGGCCGTGGGCCACCCGGTGGGGCATGGAACTGGCCAGGGTCAACTGGTACCGGGGGCCCGGGGAGNCCCCCAGGGCTAGGTTGGCCCGGTGAAAAATGTCGGCGACCCCGGTGGCCTCAAAGAGCAGGCAACCTTCGGGGACGAGGATGAGGACGGATCGGACGGGGTTAGGGGCACTCATGGGCGAATTGTAGGGCATTCCGTCGTTGGCATCAAGATGTACGAACAAGCAAAACAGGCCACCCCGGGGCCCGGGGTAGCCCGGGCTTAACGCTTCTTTTTCGGCTGGGGTGCGGGGAGCTCGGCGGCGGTGATCCGAATGAGTTCGGCAATCCACTCCCGGTCTTCAAACTTGTCCTCGATGAGCAAGCTGGGCTTGGCCCCCGGGTAGGCGGGGGCCTCGGTCCCCCCTTGGACAAACTGACGGCCCCCTTCGGTCGGCTTGACGAAGAGCTGGTTGTCGCAGACGAGGGCCACCACCTTTCCATTGCAGTACACGGCGTACTCGCCAAACATCTTTCGGTAGGTGATGGCCCCGGCGCGACCCATCTGGTCGGCGAGGAACTCGACAAAACTCAGGTCTGTGGCCATGACAATCACCTCCGGGGTCGCCCCACCCTTTGACCATTGTACGACCTCGGCGGGACCGAGGACAGCCCCGGCCCCTCCCCGGAATTTGCCCTCCCAGGCCCGGGGCACGTATCTTGATCCCCATGGAACTTGGCATTTATAGCTTTGGGGACTACGTTCCCANCCCCCCGTGGGGCCAGGGGCTCACCCCGGCCCAGAGATTGCAGAACCTCGTCGAGGAAATCGAATTGGCCGACCAGGTGGGCCTCGACGTTTTTTCGTTGGGGGAGCACCACCGGCCCGACTTCATCGTGTCGTCCCCGGTGACGGTCCTGGCCGCCGCCGCGTCCCGGACCAAGAAGATCAAGCTCGGGACCGCGGTCACCGTGCTGAGTTCCGAGGATCCGGTCCGGGTGTTTCAACAGTTCGCCACCCTCGACCTCCTGTCCGGGGGCCGGGCCGAAATCATGGCGGGCCGGGGGNCGTTCATCGAGTCGTTCCCTCTGTTCGGCTACGACCTCGACGACTACGAGGAGCTGTTCACGGAAAAACTCGAACTGCTCCTGGCCATCCGGGACCACGATCCGGTCACCTGGGCCGGGAGCGGCAAGTTCCGGGCCCCGCTGACCGGGCAGTCGGTGTTGCCCCGACCCCTTCAACCCAAGATTCCTGTGGTGATCGCCGTGGGGGGGAGCCCCGAATCGGCGGCCCGGGCCGGAACCCTGGGGTTGCCCCTGGCGTTGGCCATCATCGGGGGCATGCCCCAGCGGTTCGTTCCCTTCGTGGAGATCTACCGGGAAGCGGGTGCCCAGGCGGGCCACCGGCCCGAGGCCCTCCAGGTGCAGATTGCCCAGCACGGGTTCCTGGCCGAGACCGCCGAGGCGGCCGGGGATCTGGCCTGGCCCCCGTACGAGTTGTACATGAATCGCCTGGGCCGGGAGCGGGGCTGGCCCCCGGTCGGCCGGTCCACCTTCGACGCCGGACGCAGTCCCCATGGGCACCTCGTCCTGGGGAGCCCCCAGCAGGCCATCGACAAGATCCTCGCCGAATACGAGTACTTCCGGATGGATCGCTTCTCGTTCCAATTCAACGTGGCCGGGATCGACCATCGCCAGATGCTCAAGGCGATTGAGCTCGCCGGGACGAAGGTGGCCCCCGCGGTTCGTCGGGCCACGGGGTCATGAAGCTCTTCGAGCCCTTTTCCCTCGGTGACTTGCCGTTGCCAAACCGGATTCTGATGGCCCCCATGACCCGGAATCGCTCGGTGGGCCAGGTGCCGNCCCCCTGGGCCGTGGAGCACTACAGCGCCCGGGCGGGGGCGGGCCTCATCCTCAGTGAGTCCATCCAGGTGTCGGCCCGGGGCCAGGGGGCCGCCGACACCCCCGGCATCCACACCCCGGAGCAGATCGCCGCCTGGAAGCGGGTCACCGACGCCGTCCACCAGGCCGGGGGCCGGATGGTGGCCCAGTTGGGCCACGCCGGGCGGCTCAGCCACTCCGACTACCACGGCCTGCCTCCGGTGGCGCCGTCGGCGGTGGTGCCCCCGGGGTTCGTCCGGACCCCCCGGGGGACAAAACCCTACGAGACGCCCTGGGTTCCATCGGAAGCCGAGGTGGCCACCCTGGTGAACGAGTTTGGCGAGGCCGCCCGGGGGGCTCACCAGGCGGGGTTCGACGGGGTGGAGATCCACGGGGCCCACGGCTTCTTGATCGATCAGTTCCTCCAGAGTGGGACCAACCGCCGGACCGACGGGTACGGGGGCAGTGCGGCCGCCCGTCGGCGCTTTGCCCTCGAAGTGGTCGAAGCGGTGGCCGGGGTCTGGCCCCGGACCCGCATCGGGTTCACCGTGTCCCCCGGGGGGAACCACAAGGGGATCGCCGACGACGATCCGATCGGAACGTTCACGGCGTTGGCCCGGGCCCTGGGCGACCGGGGCCTCGGGTGGCTCCACGTGGCCGATGTCCTCTTGGCCGACCGGCGGCCCAGCGAGTTCCTCCGGCCCGTGTTCCCTGGCGCCCTCATCGTCAGCGAAGGCTACACCCAGCAAACGGCCGAGGAGGCCCTTCAGGGGGGCACTGCCGACCTGGTGGCCTTTGGCCGGGCGTTCACGGCCAACCCCGATCTCGTGGAAAAGTTTCGCACCGGGGCCCCCCTGGACCGAGACGACCCCAAGACGTTCTACGCCGGGGGCCGGGTCGGCTACGTGGACTAAAGGGCCACAAAGGGTCAAACCCTCGGTGGGGAAGGGGCCTTCGGATAGCGATGCCCAGGGGTCTCGGATACCGAAGGAAGGACGGGTTTCCTCAGTGAGGAAAGGGGCCATCAACCCATAAAAAAGGGCACCCGAAGGTGCCCTTTCTCGCTCACGACGGAACTTAGCGCTTCTTGATGCTGTAGAAGGCGTCCCGGCCAGCGAATTCGGCGGTTCCCTCCAGCTCTTCCTCGATGCGGATCAGCTGGTTGTACTTGGCCACCCGGTCGGTGCGGCTCATGGACCCGGTCTTGATCTGACCGGCGCCCCAGGCCACCACGAGGTCGGCGATGGTGTAATCTTCCGTTTCTCCCGACCGGTGGGACAGGATCGCGGNGTAGTTGGCTTTCTTGGCCATTTCCACGGCTTCGAAGGTTTCGGTCAGGGTACCAATCTGGTTCACCTTGATCAGGATGGAGTTACAAGCTCCCTTCTCGATGCCGGTGGCCAGGCGCTTGGGGTTGGTGACGAAGAAGTCGTCGCCCACGATCTGGATCTTGTGGCCCAGTTGCTTGGTGAAGTTGACGTAGCCGTCCCAGTCGTTCTGGTCGAGGGGGTCCTCGATGGAAATGATGGGGTAGGCGTCGACCCACTTGGTGAACTTTTCGATCATCTCGTCGGCCGAGTAGATCTTGTTGGGTTCGCTCTTCCAGAACTTGTAGCCCTTCTTGCCACCTTCGTCGAAGAGTTCCGAGCTGGCACAGTCGAGGGCAATGCCGAAGTCCTTGCCGGGCTTGTAGCCGGCGGCTTCGATGGCCTTCATGACGAACTCTAGGGCTTCGTCGTTGGTGATGTCGGGAGCAAAGCCNCCCTCGTCACCGACGGCGGTGTTCTTGCCGGCCTTCTTCAACAGACCCTTCAAGGTGTGGAACACTTCGGCGGTGGTCCGGACGGCTTCCTTCAGGCTTTCGGCGCCGTAGGGAACGATCATGAACTCTTGGAAGTCGACCTTGTTGTCGGCGTGCTTGCCACCGTTGATGATGTTGGCCATGGGCACGGGCAACAGGGTGGTCTTCAGGGGCCCGAGGTACTTGTAGAGGGGAAGGCCGATGCTATCGGCAGCGGCCTTGGCGGCGGCCATGGAAACGCCGAGGATGGCGTTGGCACCCAACTTACCTTTGTTTTCCGTTCCGTCCAGTTCGATCAGCGTGCGGTCGAGGGCGACTTGATCCAGGGCGCTCATCCCGATGATTTCATCGGCGATGAGGGTGTTGACGTTTTCGACGGCCTTCAGGACGCCCTTGCCCAGAAAACGGCCCTTGTCGCCGTCCCTCAGTTCGACCGCTTCGTGCTCCCCTGTGGAGGCACCGGAGGGAACTGAAGCGCGGCCAAGAGAGCCGTCTTCCAAATAAACGTCGACTTCCACCGTGGGATTTCCCCGGGAGTCCAGAATCTCGCGGGCTCTGACCTCTTCAATGATGCTCATCACTCGCTCCTTGTATAAAGATTTATCAGGTCACATTCTCGCCGTTTTGAAACCCAGGGTCAAGGAGGGGTGACCGACGTAGC